>PDVI01000029.1_pt1 | contig 12736 bp, 19 predicted proteins | sample 1369771 | NCBI WGS metagenome assembly PDVI01 (sample SAMN07795377, study PRJNA414565) | Alkali sediment metagenome, whole genome shotgun sequencing project. | isolation source: glacial lake sediment | place: Montenegro: Black Lake | collected 2016-06
GGAATATTTTTGTATTTAGGTATTAATTAAATACGGCTCTAATGTAACGAGTGTCTAGCTTGTAGCGCCTCAGTAATAGTTCTGGATTTACATATAACCGGAATATTTACATTATTTCCATAGGGGAATAAAACGGATTTATTCTTATAAATTAAATCCGGTGTATTGACAAATGGCAGAACCAACACTAACAGGGATATTTGGTAGTAACGCTACACAATCCGCTAGTCAATTAACAATTAGTAAAGCTGATCTAGCAGCAGTAGGGCTAACTGCAAGCGCCACCAATACCCCCGAAAGCCTACTCGCAGCAATTGTCGCTTTGGCACAAGTGACCTTAACTGAGGTTGCCTACGATGCCAACTTGGATCAATCAATCATTATTACTGATGGCACCGATTCCCTAGTTACGCGCAACAGCGTCACTTATCGCCAATCTACAAAAACGATGGAATTTTTCAAGCTTGATAACTCTGGCACTTTTGATCCAGATGATTATTAATGGCAGAATTGACCCTCACACAATTACTTGGGCAAGGAGCGATCCAAACTAGCGGTAGCTTAATAATTCAAAAATCCAGCTTGCTTGGACTAACAATTTCAGCAAGCAATCGCCCGGAACAATTATTAGGAGCAATCGTTTTTAATGCCAAGCAACAATTTGTGGGAACGGTTACTTCCGAATTGGGAACGCCGATTACTTCCGAATCGGGGGCTGTTCTTACTTACGATAACAGCGATTACTATGAGACTTTTAATATTGAACAGTGGCAGACAGTAGTAGACGCTGATAAAAGAATTTCCACTTTTTTAGTTAGTACCTTTACCCAAGAATGAAAATATCTGAATTCCCCTTGACTAGTTCTGCTGCTAGCGACGATAAATTATTGATAGAGCAACTCGGCATTTTTAAAAGTATCACCAAAGCTAATTTACTTGCATCTTTTAGTAGTGGGGGATCTTTAGCAGCGTGGGATACGATTACAGCTAGCTATACTGCGACTGCTGGCAAGAGAATTATTTCTAGTCCGAATACCGCTGACATCACAATTACTTTGCCAGCATCGCCTGTTAGCGGCAATGAAATTGAAGTTATAAATATTAGTGCGACTTACAAAACTCTCTTTAATTTTGGTAGCAGCAAGCTTGATGCTGTTGCGACAACTAATAGAAATATTTCCTTGAAAGGAGCGTTTAATTATGTCAAGCTGCTTTATATCGATGCAAGTAACGGATGGGTGCAGATTCCCCAGAAAACTTTAAACGTCGCCACTGCTTACGAATCTGGAATGCGGCTTTTATTAGAATTTGGCAGTCTGATTGACCAAAGTGGATTCAACAACAATCCTACTTCAGTAAGCGGAACTTTACCTGATGTTGCTATTGGTTTAAACAGTCAAAAAGTTCTACGTTTTAACGGGAATGGAACGCAAGAGTTACAAATTCCCTATTTTATGAGTGGCACTACTGCCGCTACTCTTTATGTTGTGTTCACGGTTTCAGTCAATAGTAGTTATAACTTAATTAGAACCGCAGATTTAGACGATTACTGGAAATTTTCAAGTGACGGTAACGGATATATCGGGACTTTTTTAAATGCCAGAAAAGAAGCTTATCCCCCATCTATGCCTTCATCAGGAAGCCACTTAATGTCTATTCACGCTAGTGCAAGTAGTTACGAAGTCATTTTAGATAAAGTGTCTAAGGGAGCGATTTCTAATGTTTATAGTTCTGGCAATAGATTTAGAATAGCAACTAACGATAAACCTTTTAATGGGGATATTGCTTTAATTTTGGTCTACCCCAGTTTAATTAACAAAACTTCGACACAACATCAAGCAATTCTTTCTGCTATTAAGTTAAACTATCCTTCCTTGCCTTTTACACTATGACCTTTCAATGCAGTGGGACTAGTTATTGTCTCGATAGTGACACCGCTACAGTTGTGTTTAATTTAATAGAAAAAAAGATTAGTAGTACAATAAAAATACAGAAAGCACCAATCTGTATTGTCACTGAAGCGATAACAGTAGAGAATCAGACGGGGGGTAAATGCTTTAAGTTTAGCGGCAAAGATATTTACGATATTAATAGTTTTGAACTTTTCGCTTGTGGGCAAAATCCAACTTTTGTAACCGTAGAGGATGGAATTGCTATTTATATAGACGGGGTGAGGTTGGGGGGAGATGATTATAGATACAAATCCGGCACTGGCACGGTAGTTCAAGTATCTAAAGTAATTAGAAGTTCTCAGGTTTATTCTTCAGGTGGTGGTTGTCCTTGCCTTGAAAGCACGGCAACGAAAGTTACGATTACTGATAAAAACAATAGCCCAGTTTATCAAAAAGTATTTGAAGAAAATCCGGAGATAAAAGTAAGTTGTGATGGTTGTCCCCCGAATCACATTAAATGTGAACATCCTAGGTATCCCGGTTATTGTTGTCTTCCGTGCAAAGAAACCGCTAATAAAATAAATCAGGTCGCTAATAAAATTAGATGAACTTATGGCTGATTGTAAGGAGATTGATGCAGCGCTAAGTAGGCTGTCGGGAAAGATTGATGAATTAGATAGAAAGCAAAAAGAGTGTTGTGACAATAAGGATAAAAACCGAAACAACAATGACTTATCAGAATTAAAAAACCGATTAGACGCTATAGAAAAATACATTAACAAGTTAGATGAAGAGATTAAATTGATTACCAATAAGGTGAAAGAGATTGGCGGATTCTTTGGTGATTTATTGGATTCAGCCGATGGGATTCTTAATAAAGTGTTTTCTTCAATAACTATGTTTACTAATTTATTCAATTTATTTAAATAACATGGGCGTACCTTCTAGTCCTGCTACCAAATCCTTACAAGAATCTTTAAACGTTGTTGGAAAAGTTGTCAAGACAAGTAAAAATAAGTTTGGAGATTGGAATATTAAACTTCCCAAGGGGACAACTAAAATTCCCGATGCGGAATTTAAAAAGCTTAGTAGAGCCGCTACTTTTTTTAGAGAAGGACACTACACCAGGGAAGATATAAAGAAAATCCAAGATACAGCTAAAGTTGCAAAAGACAAGGTAAAAGAAGCTGAAAAGTTAGCCAAAGAAAGCAAGAATTTATGGGATAAATTTCTTTCAAAAGCGAAAGGTGCAAGTCAAGCGGCGAAAGCAGTTGAGGCGGGTGGCACAGTTGCCAAGTCTGGGGCTGCTTTAGCGAAGTTTGCGCCAATTCTCACCGCATTGGCAGCGGTTGGAATTAGCCTTGCTGTTAATGTTATTCAAGGTTGGCGCAACGATATAAATGAAGACGGGCAACAACTATTGTCCCAATCGATTAGTAAGGTTTTGGGCTTGATGAATGCCCAAAAACAGCGAATTGATAGAGCTAATGAAGGTATTAAAAAAGCTGAGTTAGAGAATCAGCGCGTTAGAGATAGAGTATATTCAATAGAAAAGCAACAACCTGCGATAAGAGATTCAATTGCAGATGCTAAGAAAAAAAGTAACGACGCACTTTATGAAGTTCGCGCTGGTAAAGCAAAATTAGAAGCTGATATTGCAGATGCTAAGAAAAAGAGCAATGACGCGCTGTATGAAGCTCGCATCGGACGAACTAAATTAGAAGTTCAAATAGCAGATACTAAAAAGCAGGCTAATGATGCGCTGTATGAAACCCGAACTGGACGGGCTAAATTAGATATCAGGATAGACGGTATTAAACAGCAAGTTGATTTACAAAAGAAAGACTTAGATAAATATACCGGAAGTATTAAAGATGGTTTCCAACAAAAAATTCAAACTACAGTTACCGAATTACAAAAAGGTTTAGCTGACGCACAAACGCAAACTAAAAAGAATAGTGAATTAATCGGAATTCAATCTAAAACAATTGGGATTGTGCAAGAAGCTGTCAAAACAATTGACCCCAAAATAGCCGAATTAAAGACCTCGATTGTTAAGCTTATAACAGATACAGTTAAGCCTATAGAAGTAAAAATTAATGAAAGCAACAAACAGTTAAATGAGGCAGAGAAAAAAATTGGTGTTGTTACTACGATTGTCGGAGGAATAGACAAAATAGCAAAAGAAGCTTATGACAAAAGTTTTGAGGTTGTTGGTGCTAAGTGGCGCGAGGAAGTAATAAAAAATGCAAAAAGTATAGAGCAGATACATCGCGAAGGTCTTCTTGCAGCTACTACCCAACCAAGGGAACTAAAAGAAATAAGAGATGATTTAAACAAGGCTAATGCAAACGCAAATGAAGCCAAGGCTGATTCAGAGAAAGCCAAAGTTGACTTGGGGAAAACCAAGGTTGATTTGGAGAAAACCAAAGTTGACTTGGAGAAAGCCAAAGTTAATTTAGAGAAAAACAAGGTTGATTTAGAGAAAAACAAGGTTGATTCAGGTAAAACCAAAGTTGATCTAGAGAAGACTAAAGTTGATTTAGAGAAAAACAAAGTTGATTTGGAGAAAACCAAAGTTGACTTGGAGAAAGCCAAAGTTGATTTAGAGAAAAACAAGGTTGATTTAGAGAAAGCCAAAGTTGACTCAGGTAACAATAAAGTTGATTTAGAGAAGACTAAAGTTGATTTAGAGAAGACTAAAGTTGATGTAGAGAAAACCAAGGTTGATGTAGAGAAAACCAAGGTTGATGTAGAGAAAACCAAGGTTGATGTAGAGAAAGCAGATACAAAAATAAAAGAACAAGAAAAGGTGAATAAAGACGCAATTCCCAAACTTGACCTATTGATAGGGCTAGTTCCTTTAATTCCGGCACGCGCTGCCGACGCAATCCGTCCTTCGATACCGACAATTCCCCAAATTGAAAACGCTGCCAAAACGGGTACTTGCCAAACTTTTCAACCCGGTGGATGTGGTGCTAAAGCTTTAGATGGTTTAGGTAATGGTATTAACCAAAATACCAATAATCAATCCAATAATTTACTTGATAAATTAAACGCGGGTGCAAATGCAGTCCAATTGGGATTATTAAAAGTAATTGATAATAAACTTGGCAACCAAATTACTGGAGGCATTAGCGGTAAATTAGTAGACGGTTTCAAGTGGTTGCAATTAGATAGGGCATTAGGACTTTTAACTTTTGCGGCGACAGTTCAAAATCATCTAATGTTATCCAATGACATTGGACAAACATTGATAGGTGCATTTACAAACGTGCTTACCCTTATCGGATTGAAGGATGATAAAGGAAAGGCTTTTGATGTGGGTAGCGTAATTAATTCTACTGTTGAGAATTTTGTAAAGGGTATCGTTGGGGCTGAAAACTATACAACTATTTCATCTGCGTGGGCTAAGGCTAACAGAATTTATCAAGCTACAACCAACGTATTAAACGCTTTTCAAAATATTTCTAGTACTATTCTTAGCGGCATCGAATTAGTAGCAGGGCAAACCGGAAAGATTGGGAATGCCCTAAGAAAAAGTGGTGAAGTACTTGAAACGGCGTATGGGTGGATGAATCCCCAGCCTAAAATTAATCGCATCACACAGACGCTAGAAGGACTTAATCAAGGGGCTTCTACAATCCAACAAATTACACAAGCACCCATTGATGTAATTGAAGCTGTAACCGGATTACAAACAGCTAATACCGAATTAGTCAAAGCTTGGAAAGAAGATGATAAGCCAGCTAATAAAGGAGTAGAGACGCCTGAACCAGATGCTTTAAAAACAAAAGAAACACTTGGAAAAACACTCAGTGCAGGAAAGGAACTTGCAGATATAGATAAGGAGGCTGACGAAGATGCCACTGCCTGAGGGTTTTGATGATTTTGAACACTTGCAAGATATGGTGAGAAGAGAGCATAATAAAGCGGTTAATGCGTACTTTAAAAATCAGCCTGACAACGACATTAGCACACCTAAACGAGCGTTAAAACAAGCTTGCTTGATTAAAGATTCTGACACTGCCACAATGACCTTAATGCGTCAGTGGTTGTTTGAAGTTAACGTTGGGCATATGCAATCGGTACAAGCGCCGATTTATGGTATTCCAGTACAAGAATTACAACGGGAAAGTAAGTTTAAACCGCAAATTAAACTTTACTTTAAAGAACCATACGACTTTGAAAAACACAAGGATGGTACAGAACAAGTTCGTGGAGAGATAGGTTTTAGAATTATGAATAAAACCGCTGATACTATATCAAGAACTGACGCAATAGAATACGCTCGTGAAATAAAAGCAGAGTTTACCACGCCTTCATTAATTTGGAAGAAAGGTAAATATAAGTGTACTTATTTGGATCTAGAGAATGGCTTTGATTTACGCTTATTGTGCCCGTCTAAAGCTGAAGGTCTTTCTACTGTTCAGTCAGTTTTAAAAATATTAGATAAGACTTATTCTGATAATAATTTTCAATTTATAGAAAATACTAAAGAATTTCCAGCTATTCCCAGTACACACCGAGTCTATGGGAAGACGGTTAAAAAGTTTCGGCAACGTCCCACGGCTGACGTGAAGTTTACACATGCTCAACTACTGATTCCGGGTCAGGTCAAACCAGTAAATCTGGTTTCAGTTAAGGGAAAACTCAGAAATGCAATAGAAAACGTCAGCTAGTTTCAAACCTTTCTAAAATTTTCTCGACAAGTTAACTTGTGACTGGTAAAAACCACGCGAAAACTGTTGCTATGGTTGGATCGCAATAAAAACCAATCAACAAAAAAATGGCTTACAAAGATATTAGTCGGGGTGTTCGTTTAGCGGCGGATCACGCCAAATACATGTTATGGCTAAACAAGGATACAGAAGCCCGTCAAGCTGCGTATGCAACCGTTACAACCCCTGCAAACAAGGTCAAAACTGCTAGGATTTCTGGTTATATTGTGCCGTTTGATGCCACGGGGACAGCACTAGTTTATCTTCCGGCTCGATTAATTTCACCAACTCAAGAGGGTCGAGGCTCTGTTTTAGCTAAAGCAATAGAAGGCATTCTTAAGCCATTCAACTTTACTACTGCCGAAGTTGCCGCTTTAACTACTCCAAACGTTTTAGACACTGCGAAAAAATTCAAATTTGCAAAGCTAACGGTGATCCAGCGTGTTACGACCGCCACGGTTAAAGAATCTTCACGGATTACAGGTAGAAAGTATTTCAGACATGAAAATGATTCCATAACCGCCAGTTTTGGTAAAAAGGTAGCGGCTGATACTTACGACACTGTGACTACAGCTATAAAAGCTAATACTGCCTTTACTGGACTGTTTACCGGAAGTGAAACCGCGCTCGCAAGCAAATACCGCTTTGTACCAGAAGGAGTGTAAATGTCGATCGCGTCAGATAATAACTGTTTGTGGTTGCCACTAGACTTAAGTGATTTGCTCACGGTATCGGTTGACTGGCAAGCCGATGATGATACTTGCGCGGGTATGGGTGTAATTAACGACGCTGCTAGTCAATGGCTAAGTGGGGCTTTGGACGATTACACCTATTTTGAGTTGTTAGATCATTACGGTATCGACCCATTGGGCTTTGTGGGAGAGGTAGAAGAGCATTTGCAGTTAATATTTCGCACTGCTTATTAGCGATGGGTCATCCGGTTCTACAACTTTCAAACGCGGCAAACTGGCAAGACGTTTACAATCAATCGTTTACGGCTCAACGCATAAACTCGGATGTATTCGCTCCTTTACCAGAAATAACAGTGCCAGTCTTATTTGATCGACACATTATCGCGGTTTACGCTACTTCATCATCCGCAAAGCCTAGCTGGTATTTTGCGGGTTTTCTTAATCAGAAGATTCAGCTAGGCTTAATTCCTGGTGGTTCTCCCGATGCCGATGCGGTACAGCGGCGTAAAATTTGGCTCAATCGAATTACTCTATTGTTCTTTCCAAAAATTACTTCAACTTATGCGGTGTCGTTCAATGTTCCTAAATGGTTTGATTCTGTTAACCTGAATATTTTTGAGTATCAGGGTGTAGAAAGTGATTCGACTGAAGATTTAATTCGAGAATTATTTGGGGCTGAATAAATGCCTATTGTAATAGATGATAGTACGAATCCAGCGGCAAACGATAGCAGTTTAAATTTAAAGCAAGTCTTAAACAGCTTTGCTTTTATTCTCAAACAGATCACTGGTCAACCTGACTGGAAGACAGCCCCAGATGCTTCTCTAATTGCTTTGTCTGAAATTCAAGGGCAACCGGGAGACACCGGAGCGACCGGAGCGCAAGGCATCCAGGGATTAAAGGGGGATGTCGGAGCGACCGGAGCGCAAGGCATCCAGGGATTAAAGGGGGACAAGGGAGACACCGGGGCTACTGGTGCAACTCCAGATCCAGCACCCGGTGCTTGGCAGGATTTAAGCCTAAGTACCAGTTGGAGCAATTACGCTACTGGCTACACTACCGCTCAATGCCGGAAGTACACAAGCGGATTAATTGAGGTAAAAGGAATACTGAAAAAATCTGGCACTCTTACGGCGAATGAGATCATGTGTACCTTGCCAGCCAATTATCGACCTTCTGAAATTATGCTGCTGGCAACTTGGGCGTCTGGCGGAACATCTCGAATAACAGTTGAAACCGGCGGTGTCATTCGATTAAATTCTGGCAATGCCGGCGGGGTGGGCTTAAATTTTTTCTTTGGTTTGTGACCAAAAGGATTCTTAAAATGAAAGATTCAATCCAAATCATTCTTGGAATTGCAGGACTGATTGGAATAATCTACGGAGTTTTCAAAGTTGAATCCTCCATCTATAAAACTATTGATAATTTAGGTAGGGTGGTTCACGATAGAATAAATTCTCTTGATCGTGATTTGGCGCTCCACATTGCAATTTATTTGGAGCGCAAAGAACAGGTTAACTTACACCTGCACGGACTGGAAGAAAAAGTTGACCATGCTAAAAGCAGACTCTTGGACGAAATCAAAGAACTAAAAGCTGAACGAAACCGCGATCGCGATTAATAAAGATTGGGGATTCACTCTAATACTTTAACCAATTCCCTAAACAGTAACTTAGCAGCTTTGGCTGATATACGCGATCGCACTAATCGAACCGGACGCCCCGCCGCTTTTTCATCATCCAACTGAGCGCCCAGCGCTGCACCAATCTCATTATCAAGGCGGCAGCGCTTAACCTCAATGCGGGTAAAAACCCACTGCCAGAAGGCGATACGGCACAAATCAGAGCCACCGACAATCTTGATTTTATTCTTATCACCACTAGCTTCTTTCGTCGGTGCAAGCCCTAACGCTTTTTGAAAGCGGCGTTGTGACAGATAGCGTGTAGTTGGTTTTCCAGAGTTTCGCCCCTTCATAATTTTGACTTCTGGCTTACCATCAGCCCCAAAGTAAGCTTCTAACGGATAAATCTGGCTGAGGATAATTGACTCTAAACGAATCCCGAAACCAAACAGCTTAAACACCTCGCGGTATGCGGTAAATTTAGAGTCAGCCAATAACTGTTGCAATTCCACCTCAATACCGTGTTCCTCTCGCTGCAAGTCACACAAACGTTTTGCGTGATGGCGAACGGTGTTTGTAATGCCCAAGCCCACAGAGCGTGAGCGTAAATTCTCATATCGCTTACTTTGGCGTTCCTCGCAAAGCCAAGCCCAAAGTAAAGGCGCTTCACCGCTAGCTGAACGAACAGATTTAATGTGTGCGATTTCTGGGAACTGCCACGCCAAATCTTGACGTAAGCGATTGATAATTGGGCTTTGCACCCGGTTGAGGTGAGCAAGGCGTAACACCAGTTCCCGAATGCGGGTTGTAGTGAAATCCCGAATTTGAACAAAGCGCCTGGGTTGGTCGAATTAATCAAAGTAGTAACAGGCAAGTGCTAGGGCGTCGGCATCGTCGTCTTTATCGGGTAAATTTAAATGGTGTTCCCGGTAATTTCTCATTTCTTTGTGTCCCACAAGCCTGACCTCGACCCCAGCACGGGCGAGGTGTGTGCCCCAAAGACGCGAGTAATTTACCCCCGTTGGTTCCATAATTGCAATATCCGGTTTTAGCGCCAACAATGCTTTTATCCCCTCACTGTTGGCGCTAAACAATTTAAACGGACATTCGTAATAAAATTGACGCGGGTCATCCGGCTTACTTTCAAGTAAACACGCCGTTACTGAGGACTTGCTGATATCAAGTCCCAAAACTCTTTTATTCATATGCATTGGGTGTGGTTATTTGTAAAAACTCCGTTTTGAGCCTGCGAATCACCCAAAGGCGCGTAGCCTAACTCACTCTCAAGGCTGTGTCAAAGCGCCAACTTTGACACTACGAGGGGAAACTGTAGAAGGTGCAGCGACCGAGCTTATGAAACACAAAAAAGCATTATGCTTGATTCACCTAAAAAGCCCTAAGTTGCTGCACACAATTACAGGCGAATGATTTGGACTCGATCCGCGACTTCCCTGTGTGGGAGTTTCGCCGGCGAGTCAAGCCGGCTCGTCAGGCGATCGCGTCCAAATTACCATTCATTCTCACGTCCGGACTGCAATAGCTCTTGCAGCATCTTGTGCCCCTCATCCCAGTTACGCCCTCCTTTTTTGAGAACTTTCTCAATAATGTAAGTCTCGTTGCAGCCAACTTCCATCAAAGCTTTTACAGCTAAATACAGGTTTTTTTGGTTCGTGTAAGTGGAAGTTTCGCTTATGCTTTCTGCGCTGTCCTCTGCGTACAAGTGTTCCAGCGATTTGGTTAATTCGGTTTTGACTTCCGGGCTGTAAGTAGCTGTAGCGCCGTAAATTTCATACAACGCTTGCTCTTGCTGTTGGGTGTGCAGCGCAATTTCTACTTGCTCTAGTTCCTGATTCATTGCTTGCAATGCACCGCGTCGGGCATCACTAATCATCAGCCGTCGCGATTCTTGGACAAGTTGGACTATGGCAACCATCGCCAAACTGTAAGAAGCACCCTTACCGATTTTTGGCAAAGGAGAAAGTGCAGCCAACCAAAATGCGATCGCACTGGCTAACAAACAATTGGTTTTTAACCACCGATCAGCCATGACAACACACCCCCTAAAACCAAAGCAGCAAAAATTGCAATCAACAGCGCGTAGTAATCCGGTTCGGATAGCTTGAAAAAGGGACGTACCGCATCATCGGTAAACAATGCTAGGACTAGCGAAAAAGCTGCAACAATATATACAACCCACATCACCCGAAACAAAGCAGGATGCAGCGCTCCTAGCCAAGCGAGAAAGCTAGAAGCGATACAGCCGGTGAGAAACCAGGCTCCCAGGTGTATCGCCTTTGCCATTAGTATTTATCCTTGACTTTGGCTTTAAGTTCCTCTATTCGGCGTTGTGCAGAATTATCGGCACGGTCTAAACCGATACCGAGGCGGGCGTATTCTGGGCGTTGGGCGTGTAAAGCGCGAGCGGTTTTAACGTCAGAACGCTTTTTAGTTAATTCGCTATCAGCAACGCCCCTGATGTAGCCACGGTGGGCGGTGTGGACTTCTGCATCGCTAGCTTCCAACTTTTTAAGGGATTTGTAGGCGCGTTTGGCTTGTTTCGCCTCTTGGGCTTTTTGGGTTGCAAGTTGTTTGAGGCTATCAGCTTCAACTTTGTTAAAGTAGCGTGGTGTATCATTAACTGGTGCTGTTCTCACAGTTTCCCAGCTACCCGCGTTCATCGGGTTGATGACGGTTGGATCTGTCGGGGATAGCACCCGATTTTTATCTATGGCGTGACCGCCACTGGCTAGAGATGAAGAATCTTTCGTGTTGCCGGAAGCTTTGCCCCTTCCGGTGATGCGTGCCAGCATTCCCATGATTTGTTAATCCTTACAGACTTTACTTTTGACTTGTTGCAATTGCTTTTGGTCGGTTTGCAGCTGTCGTAGTTGCTGTTGATCCGCGCTTTGGTAAGTGCTAATTGCACCGAGCGCAAGCCCACTAACCAAGGCAGCTGCAAGAAAAATGAACGTTGCACCAGCAACCGGGCTTGGTGGCGCGGTGGTTCCTACCTCTTCCGATTCGGGGTAAAATTCCCCAGTGAATGGTATGATTTTTCTCGATTTGGCTTGATGCTTATTCACCTTCTCCTTCTAATAAAAGCGGTTGGTAGGTGGGCAATAGCAAGTGAGATGTGCCAGCGTTAAGGGCACTTCTCACGCTATTGGCAACAATTTCTCTATCTTCTGGTGTTGGGTTGAGACGCATTTCTCGGATGCGCTGCAACGTTCGCATGGGCAGCATCTGGTAATATGTACGCGCTAACTGCTGCGAGTCTTGGTCTAGCAACGTTTCAAGCAAGTCGTCTGCGTCAAAATTTGCAACGTCAGGCGCTGCATTTTCCCCCGCAGTTTTGCGCGATCGCAACAAATCCAACCCCGCAACAGTCCACATTTTGCGTCCCGTCTCTTCAATGACAATGTGAATATCAACTTGAAAAACGCCTGGGTAGCGGCTTAACCAACTGCGAATTGTTCCTTCTGGGATGCCGGTCTCTTTGGAGGCTTCAGGGGTAGTGTACAGCTGTTGCATCTTGCCCCTGGTAAATTGCTTTGGTCATTGTTAAGATCCTTGTTGTATTTAAATCCTTGGCACGAGTTCCCGTTGATAAGTAGGCTCGTGCTTTTTTATTGAAGCGGTAATAAAGGCTGAAAGCGCTGTCTAGCAGACTGTTCAGCCTCGTGGATCAGGGTGTTGATTATCAGTTGGATGAGTTTTAAGCGTTCATATTCAGTCAGTCCTTTGACATGTTCAAATACGTCGTCAGGGAGCCAGCCGGAATAAAGTTCATCCAAATCGTCAAAGCCGTCG
>PDVI01000030.1_pt1 | contig 12628 bp, 12 predicted proteins | sample 1369771 | NCBI WGS metagenome assembly PDVI01 (sample SAMN07795377, study PRJNA414565) | Alkali sediment metagenome, whole genome shotgun sequencing project. | isolation source: glacial lake sediment | place: Montenegro: Black Lake | collected 2016-06
GAGCGAGTCGAGCGGCTGCTACTCGTTAGTCCTATGTCCCCTACGAAGAGGTTTGCTGATGAGCGCCGCGCTCGACTCAGTTCATTGTTAGGGGAGGCCACAGTCTCGCGCCGAAATGAAATCGTAAAGAAACTTCCGCTCGCTAATGACGAGGATACGGTAGCGCTATGTCGTGAACTCTCGGACATCACCTTTCGCCTCTACCTGGCCAACGTTACTCCCGCAAAACTTCGTCATGCGGCGAGTCGTTGTGATACTCCGCCAGCCGCAATCAGGAATCGACCTGTTGTCGAGGCTGCAACTTTTGGCTCTATCGGCGAGTGGGATTTTCGTCCCCTGTTGGCCCGGCTGCAAATGCCGGCGCTAATTCTTGAAGGGACGGAAACCAAAGTGCCACTTGATGCAACACGAGTCTGGGCGGATGCCATGCCTAACGCGCGACTGCTGCTGATCCCTGATGCGGGCCACGAGCTTTTTCTCGATCAACCGGCGGGCTTCGCCAAAGCGGCGAAGCAGTTTCTGCAAGGCAGTTTTCCCAGAGGCTCGGAACGGAGAAAAACTGAGCAGTAAGGGGAAGTACGGGGCTACCGAAGGTCTTGCGCTTAGATAGTTTTTGAGTTTTTTCCTGCGCAGTGCGGAGTAACATCACATTTCGAACATAAGGAGTCTGCAAATGAAAAGGATCAACAACCCGCTGCTGCTCGCAACGTTGATTGCGCTGCTGGTCGCGTCAGCATTTGCCGCTACGAATTCGGGCGTCGACTCAAAGTACCGGGTCTTCTGCGCTAACAACAAGATTGAGGTCGAACAACGCACGCTCGAGCAACAAAAGAACGCCCGTGGTTCAAACGTCTGCATGTTAGGCGAATTTGATTACCTGTCAGACGCGGAGAAGTACGCCGAGCAAAAGGGCGGCAAAGGCGCAGAGTGCACCTGTCCCTAAGTCCAAGTGAGCTTCCGGCGGGTACAAGAGGTCGAAACACGCGAAATAACAGGAACTGGCGCCAATATGGGCGCTAGCTTCCCTTTCAATCGTGTTTTAGTGTTTGTCCTTGATTCGTGTTGCTTGGTCTGACTTCGTGGTTCGTTTCTAAACGGTAGGCAATCACGAACCACGAAACAACACGAACCGAAGGTCGAGTTCCAGTTGAGCAACAGAAAGGGGACTAGTGCGAAAGGGACGACTCGAGGCATTCAGCGATGGAGTGATCGCGATTCTGATTACCATCATGGTGTTGGAGTTGAAGATCCCGCATGGCGCAGATTGGGAATCGCTCCGTCCCCTGCTGCCGGTGTTCTTAACCTACGTGCTCAGTTTCGTCTATCTGGCGATCTACTGGAACAACCATCACCACATGCTCCATGCCACTGAGCAGATCAATGGCAAGATTCTCTGGGCGAACATGCACCTGCTGTTTTGGCTATCGCTCATCCCTTTCGCGACTGGCTGGATGGGCGAAAATCACTTTGCGCCTTTGCCCACTGCGGCCTATGGCGCGGTGCTGCTTGCAGCGGCTATCGCCTACTATGTTCTGCAAAGCACGATCATCTCGCAACAGGGCGCTGACTCTAAATTGAAAGCTGCGATTGGTAAGGATCTCAAAGGAAAGCTCTCGCCACTAATTTACCTCGCCGCGATCCTCCTGGCGTTCGTCAACCATTGGATCTCCGAGGCGCTATACGTGGCAGCGGCATTGATGTGGCTAATTCCGGACCGCAGGATTGAGGCGAAGCTGAATGACTTTACTTCACGTTAATTCGTTATCGCGTTTACGCGGCTGTTGGAGGGCGAATTAAATCGGCACGACAAGTCTGGGCTGATTAACGTCGACTACGGTTATCAATCACCATAAGGAGCGAGCGATGTCACTCCTCGACACCGCGCAGTGCAAAGTAGCGGTGGCGTAGGCGCTGCGGCAGCGCGAACAAACAATCCTCCGGCATCGTAAGTGTTTTATGTAGCTTGAATTCCGCACCAGGGATTTTTCAGATGCAATCGAAAGGCGTGGTTAAAGCCGAGACAAACTTACCACTATGTACTGTCCGAACTGTGGAACCGTAATCTCCAGCGACCAAAGTTATTGTCGCTCCTGTGGTCTCGGCCTCGAGAAGATCGCGCAGTCGCTGATCGAGCAACGCCCCACTGAATTCGAAGAAAGCCTGCAACAGCGAAAGGAGCGAATTGAGCGGTGGGGTGTCGCGGCCTTGAGTGTCTTCGGTGCTGGTCTGCTCAGTGTCCCCCTTTATAAAATCGTGATGATGATGCTTGCAGGCCGAATGCTCGTCGGCCTCGGCTACCTCGCCCTACTTCTGGTTCTTTGCTGCGGTTTGCTGGCGGTGATTCTCTTCGCGAAAGCTGATGAAGTTGAGAAGGCCAAGAATAAGGCCCGAGTGGCGTCGCCTGAAACACTACCCAAGACAAACACAACCGCGACAAATACAACTGCGAAACTGTTGCCGCCAAATCAACTTGATTCGATACCCAGCGTAACCGAAAGAACTACTGAGTTATTACTCGCGGAAAAGGAAGTTAGGGATAAAGAAAGCTGAAGGAAAACTCGGGCTTAACAAAACGTTCCTCTCATTCTCACCGGGCTTGAGCCCGGTGTTTAAGAGCGACACTTATCACGGGAAACCGTTTAAACGGTTTCCGTTCCTGGACAGCGGCGGCGGTCACCGCGCTGAAGCGTGGTGAGAATGAAATCAAATGATTGAGGATCACGGTAGTTAATACAGAGAACGCCTCTCGTGTTATGCATTCCTCGCTCACCGGTCCAATTGCGGCCGCCCAGTTTTGATCGTTGACTTGTGATGGCCAATAACTTACTTAGACGCATAGATGTTTTTCTTCGATGGCCTTAGCGACCCTTGACTCATTGGCGGTTAAAATCCGAACGTAACGAAGAGTCTAACTTATGAAAATTGTCGCACTAATAATGCTCTCGCTCACTCTGCTCGGGGGTGGTATCGCCAGGCTGGTACTCGCCTTTCAGACGAGCATGAGCATCCCTTTTGAGAAATCGCTTAGCCGCACTGATCTTCTGATCATCGCTTTTGTAAATATTGTCTCTGCCAGTGCCGGAATCGTCTGTTTACTGCTGGGGATGTTTACGCCTTTCTACATATTGATCGCTGTCTTTCTGATAACGACTCTCGTCGAGATCCTCATTCGCTTGAAAGCGGGCGTATCACGGCGGTCGAAGTCGCGATGATTATTATCCCTGAAAGCGCGGGTGCTCCGGGTGTAGTTAAAGGTAAGCACATAACGCTACAATTCGACCCGCTGCGACTGTTCCCAGTTACGAACAGAATGCTACCTCCAAAGCGCCCACTGGTGGTCGGCGGCCGAGCATAGCCAGGCTCGTATTGGGCGGATGCACGGTCCAATTGCGAATCGTCAGCGGCTCGGGAATCAAAGGTCTCCCCAAGTTGTTGTTATCGCGCCGCGCACCTCGACGGTAAATAACCCTACCGCCAGGCGCTCGGGTAGCTCCGAACAACTCTCTGTCTGACAAATTCTTTCAGGAGGCAAACCTCAATGAGCAAACGTTCTGCTATCCACCTCGTAATCCTCGTTGCGCTGGTCACGATGATAAGTTTTCTGGTTTCGAAGTCAGAGACCGCGCGCATGGCATCTGTCGCGGAGTCAGGGGGCAGTAAAACTGCTGCAACCCAGGCCTTCGATCAAGAGGCCAAACTTGCCGAACTGAGAAAGAAAATCGCTGGGCGGGAGAACGAGCCCGCGGAGAAGGTCTTCAAGAATATTCAGTTTCTCAAGGGTGTACCCGCGGCGCGCTTGCTTGCTGTAATGAAGATCGGGTACAGCCGCTCGCTGGGAGTTACCTGTACGCATTGTCATGTAGTCGACGAGTGGGAGAAGGACGACAAGCCTACGAAGCAAACTGCGCGCGACATGGCGCAGATGGCTCGCACCATTAATAACGACCTCTTGAAGAACATCAAAAACCTGAAGAGCGAAAGCCCGGTGATTAATTGCACCACCTGTCACCGGGGACAAACAAGACCGGCACTCGACTTGCCGACTACCGCGGCTACTGAGTGACCTACTGGCATTAAACCGGCCGCCAAGTTCGCCAAGAAGGAGAATGATAAAGATCCTTGACTCAAAGGCCGTCCCACAGACTTAGCAGTTTTCTTGGCGGGTTGTCTCAGATTTTAGTTGTGGCTGTCCTGCTAACTCTCTTTAGCAGCGCGGCAGCACAAGACAAGGAGACGGCTCTCTACGGAATTCTGGTGGATAACTCCGGATCTTTAAGGACACAGTTCGACCGCGTGTTAACCCTGAGTCAAGGGGTTGTGCAGGAAGTTCACCAGCAAGGTGCCATTTCGATCTTTAGTTTCAAAGGAACAGGCAACACGAAAGACGCGCCGCCGCTGCTAGTGGCACACACAATCTGGAACCAGGATGCTGCTGTTCTCTCACGGTACATTGATAGTCTTGTGATTGAGGGTGGACAGACAAACCTCCTGGACGCGATCCATTCAATGGTTAATCAATTAAACGCCAAGGCCGAACATGACAAGACGCAGCAGGTGCGCAAGGTGATAGTCCTCATAACTGATGGTGAAGACAGAAAGAGCAAAATCAAGGAGAAGGAATTGCTCGCTGAATTGCAGCAGCACCAAATCAAGGTATTCGCAGTCGGCCTGGTTCAGGAACTGGAACAAAGCGCCTTTATGCGCAGCGCCCGAGACAAGGCGACTAAGTTCTTAAATAGGATAACTAAAGAGACCGGCGGTCGAGCTCTATTTTTTNCGAAATCCAATTCGGATGATGTTCACGCGCTCTTGCGTGAACTCTTTGCACCGTTAAAATGACCGCAACCATANTCCCGGCCAAAAGGATCCTTTAATATGCCTCTCTTTTTCAGAAATCTAAGTCTGATTGCATTGCTGTGCGGNCTTCCACTGAGCACTGNNGCNCAACACCCTCTTGACACTTTGATCGACCGCGACATTGCTGCGCTCGTCGCCACCTACAAAGCCCTACATGCAGCGCCTGAGCTTTCACACTTTGAAGAAAAGACTTCGGCGTTTGTCGCCAAAGAGCTGCGCGCGCGCGGCTACACTGTGACAGAACGAGTAGGTAAATACAGCAAACCGGAATGGAAAGGTTACGGCGTGGTGGGCGTACTGAAAAACGGCCCCGGTCCTACCGTGCTCGTACGTTCCGACTTGGACGCACTGCCTGTCGAAGAAAAGACTGGTCTGCCTTACGCGAGTAAGGTGAGAACAAAGAATGATGCCGGCCAGGACGTGAGTGTGATGCATGCCTGCGGTCACGACATTCATATCACTTCACTGCTCGGCACCGCGCGAATTCTTGCTGAGCTTAAGGATCAATGGCACGGAACTTTGGTTTTAGTCGGACAGCCGGCAGAGGAAACGATAGATGGCGCGAGAGCAATGCTTAACGATGGACTCTACGACCAGATTCCCCGTCCCGACTATGCCCTCGCCCTTCACGATAGCGGAGACCTGAAAGCAGGAACGCTCGGTGTCACTCCCGGTTTTGCTTTGGCTAACGCGACCGCGGTTGACATTACCGTGCGCGGCATCGGCGGGCATGGATCGCGGCCGGAGGCAACCAAGGATCCGATAGTGCTCGCTGCACAGATAATCCTCGCGCTGCAAACCATCGTCAGCCGCGAGTTGGGACCTCTCGATCCTGCCGTGGTCACTGTTGGCTCCATTCACGGAGGCACCCGCCCTAATATCATTTCTGACGAAGTGAAACTCCAGCTAACTATTCGTTCTTACAAAGAGGAAGTGCGCCAGAAAATTCTGGCGAGTATTGAACGGATCGCGAAAGGCACGGCGCAAGCCGCCGGCTTGCCTGCCGAACTTGCACCGGTAGTAAAGGTGAGTGAAAACGAAGTAACGCCGGCGACCTATAACGATCCAGCTCTGACTGAACGGCTGACCTCTGTTTTCACTAAGCTGCTTGGGAAAGAGAATGTAGTTCCGGTTGCGCCCGTAATGGGCGCCGAAGATTTCGGCAGGTTTGCTTTGGAAGGAAATCAGATCCCCGCGGTGATGTTTTGGCTGGGCGCGGGCGACCCAGCGGTTTTGGCCGAGGGTCGGCGCACCGGCAAACCTGTACCGTCACTTCATTCACCATTGTTTGCTCCTTTACCCGAGCCCACGATTCGCACCGGAGTAAAAGCGATGACGGCGGCCGTGTTGGAGTTGATGAAAAAGTAAGATGTCCTTTAGTTTAATTTCGTGTGGTTTTCGTGGATCGCTTTAAGCGCGGCAGTAACGACGATCCACACACGAACACTAAACAACACGAAACGCATTGAATGTTTCTTTGCACCCGGTGCCAGTTAATCTCCGAACAAGGTGACCACCTCAATTCGACAGACTAGCAGCGCAATCTTACTCGGCGTGCTGGTGCTGGCAACGGCGCCGTGTTTGGCCCAATCGAATCTATCTCAGCGAATTGATACTTATATCAGGCATGAGATGCAACGGCAGCAGATTCCGGGAATTTCCCTGGCTGTGGTTCGCAAGGGAAAGATTGCCATCCTGAAAAGCTATGGTTTCAGTAACCTCGAACACAGGGTTCCGGTCAAGCCGGAGACAATTTTCCAATCTGGGTCCATCGGCAAACAGTTTGCGGCCACTGCTGTCATGATTCTGGCCAGCGAAGGTAAGCTCTCCCTTGAAGATAAGATAAGCAGGTTCTTTCCCGACGCGCCGCAGAGTTGGGCAAACATAACTGTCCGCCATCTGCTGACGCACACGGCTGGCCTGGGCGACTATCCTCCGAACTTCGACTTAAGGCGCGATCACACTGAAACAGAACTCTGGACGATGATCAAATCGATTCCGCTTGCCTATCCGCCCGGAGAGAAGTGGGACTACAGCAACCTCGGTTACGTAACTCTGGGGATCTTAATTCGCAAAGTTACCGGCAAGTTTCACGGCGATTTCGTGACTGAGCGAATCTTCAAACCGCTCGGGATGCAGACCGCTCGCATAATTGCAGAAGCTGACATCATCCCGAACCGTGCGGCCGGATATCGCCTGGCGAATGGTCAACTGCTGAATCAGGAATGGGTGTCGCCATCGACAAACACAACCGCGGATGGCCCTTACTATTTTTCGATTCTCGACATGGCAAAATGGGAGGCTGCTCTTGATAGCGACACCCTGCTATCCCAGGCACAACTTGCGCAGATGTGGAAACCGGTGAAACTCGCTACGGGGAACACAAAAGGGTATGGCTTCGGCTGGCACACGGAGGTGATACATGGTCACCCTGTTGTGTTCCATGGCGGTGCCTGGCAGGGATTCAAGTCGTTCATTGTTCGCTTTCCCAAAGACCGAATTTCGTTCATTGTTATGGCGAATTTGTGGGACACGCGAGATTTTGCCCTGGCGCGCGGTTTGGTTGCAACGCACTTTCCTGAGTTTGCCCTTCCCCCCGCCAAGTCGATCGCCGATCAAGGACCTGAAGTTACCGCGCTGATCAGACGAATTCTTCTGCAACTTGCTCAAGGAAGAGCGAACGCGGATTCCTTCACGCCCTTAGCGGCAAGCACTATGTTTCCCGCTAAGGCTAAAGAGGTGGGAACTTTACTGAATACTTTGAGCCTGCCTATTGCTTTGATCTTTACAAACGAGCTGATTGAAAAAAGGGCGGAAAATGGATTGCGAGTCTATCGCTATGCGCTCAACGATCTGGGAAGGACCCTTTTCTGCACCATAAAATTAACGAGCGCCGACAAAATTGCCGATTTGAATTGCACGTAGTCGTTTCCAGCCCTGGGCATGAGGCGGCGGCCAGCCCGCCTTCCAGAATTTCACACTATGAAAGACTTAAAAGAACTTCTCGAGAACAACCGGGCCTGGGCCGAAGGCATTAAGACACAGGATCCCGAATTCTTTCAAAAGCTGGCCCAGCAACAGAATCCTCGTTACCTCTGGATTGGTTGCTCCGACAGCCGCGTGCCATCTACGCAGCTCGTCGGTTTGCGGCCCGGTGAAATGTTTGTGCACCGTAATGTGGCGAACGTGGTCGTGCATACTGACGTCAACTGTCTTTCGGTGCTGCAGTTCGCGGTTGATGTGCTTAAGGTTGATCACGTGATCGTGTGCGGCCACTACGGATGCGGCGGCATTCAGGCGGCAATTGATAACCTGCAACTGGGATTGATCGACAACTGGCTGCGTCACGTTCAAGACGTCATGCACAATCATGCCGGGATACTCGCGAACATCACGGGTGCGGAGCAACGATTGAATCGAGTCTGTGAGCTGAATGTGATCGAGCAGGTATTAAACGTCAGTCGCACCACGATTGTGCAAAATGCCTGGACGCGTGGTCAGGAACTCGCAGTGCACGGTTGGATCTATGGCATTGAAAATGGCCTGTTGCGCGATCTCGGTATTCGGATCGCCAATCAGATGGAATTGCAGGAAGCTTACGAAGAAGCAGTTCGCGCTTCCGGCTAGCTGTTATTTGGGTTTCTCGAACTCGAAGGACGTTCCTAACTAAACGGGTGCGCTATCCAATAAACGAAGTGCGCCCGCTTAATGCTCAGTTTGAAAGCTCCACAACGATCTCCTGCAAGACGATGCGGGCCCGCTCCACCTCATCAGGGCGAAATGATATTGCCCCCACCACCGCATGCCCGCCTCCGCCGTAGCGTTCACAGATCTTCGCAATGTTGTGCCGGCGCGGGACCGGGGCCCAGGGATTAGAGCCGACCGAGATCTTGGTGCGCACTGAGCCGCGCGTGAGGGCCACGGAGTAAGTTGTTTCCGGGTAAAGGTAGTAAGGAATGAATTTGTTAAAGCCTTCGTAACCGTCGTCTACGAGATCAAAACGCACAACTCGATCAGCAAAGACCGCTTTGCGTCGCACTACCTCCAACGTTGCCAAATGTTGTTCCTGAATCGGCCGGAAGCGGCGCTGTACTTCGTCGCTCGTCGCGACTGCCTCGAGGGGCTGGTTCATGAGTTGACGAATCAACCGTTCGATAAAGGCGTCATCCGGATCGGCTTCGATCACCTGCATCAATTGCAGCGCCGGCTCCTTAAGCTCGACGCACTGCGCCGGTGATTCGTAAAGCGCCCCGTCGATTATATGGGCCCAGTGCACTAACGAGTGAAGCGGCTCAGGATTGAAGTTGAAACGCGAACTGGTGATGTCTGCGATAAATTCCGTGCACGACTTGCGACTGGGATCGACAAACTTCGTTCCCAAAGTATCGGCACGGAAGTGGGCCTCGTCTTCGGGAGTGAGAAACGCAGACTCGTGATGATCGAACCACCAGGTCAGGCGTTCAGAGGCTGCATATTCGAAATCGACGATTGCATTCTCGTCGCCATCAAACATTTCCAGATCGAAAAGCGTTCCGGGGCGATGCAGCAATCCTCTGTAATGAATCTCAGCTTCCGGGTGAACTTTTTCCTGGTAAAAGCGGCTGAAGATGGCGGCCGATGCAACTCCATCAAAACAATGGCCGTGGTAGAGCAGACGAAGTTTCATTAAATGGTCTTGGGACTTGGGTTTTGGGTCTTTGCAGTTTTGGAACTTCGTGCTTTGAACTTGGAACTTGGAACTTGGAACCTGGAACTTTGAGGTCGTCTAGGGCTCCTTGCACGGCTCAATTGCCGCGGTGGTGGCATGCAAACGTTCGCTGATAAATTTATCAACATCTTCCTCAATCAGCTCGCCATTAACAACCCAGGCCTTCTCAGCGAGCACGTCGCCCGTCCGGGCCAACTTCGCGGGTTCCAGAAAGATATTCCACGGCGAACCCCAGTTTCGTCTGTCGCCAGTCAATTGCCGGTAACCATAGTGTGGCGTCTTCTGCTTGTCTTCGCGCGACTCGGACTCACTGACCACCGGATAAGGCGGGCCGTTGGGCCCAAAGAAAGCCTTAACGTCAGCGCGCGAGGCATATTCGCTTACTCCGATCACTTCAAAACCCTGGGCCTTATATTTCTCATAAAGCTTCGCCGCGACTGGGGCCTCAAAACGCCAATTGCCGCACCACGGTGCGAAGTAAACAACCATCACCAACTTTTTCCCCGCTACGAGCGTGCGCAGGTCGACAGGCTTGTCGTCAGTAACACTCGTCAGCGTCCAGTTTTTGTAGTTGACCGTCTTTTCTTCCAACGGCGAGTATTCGTGCTGCGCTTTGGCGGCAACCGGCGCCAGGCCGATTAGTAAAAATACCAGCGTCAACAACTTGATCATTGAAATACTCCTTAACTGCTCCTGCCGATCTTCAATTAGCGACTTTGGCCGTGGTGGTTTCTTCCAGTAACGGCGTAACGGCTGCTGCGAACGCTTCGCGCCGGCGCTCGCCGATTATCTTCGCGCGAATGCGACCTTCGCGATCCAGGATGATCGTGGTCGGCAGCGCACTCACCGCAAAGGTGGATTCCACACTCTGATCGCCGAGCATTACTGGATAATCCTGTTTGATGTCCTTCCAAAAGTTTCTCACGCCATCGGCGCCGTCATAAGTAGAGACACCCACCACGGACAGCCCACGGGCTTCCAGGTCACGATGCATCTGGTTCAGTTCGGGAATCTCCGAGCGGCAGGGAATACACCAGGTGGCCCAGAAGTTCAGCAACACTACGCGTCCCCGCAACTCCGCCAGTTGAAAAGCCTTTCCCTCGAGCGTCTTTAGTTGGACATCAGGTGCTTGCGGGAAGTTGGCACGATCCTGCGGAGCTACTGTAGTTACCGGCGCGCCCGGATTCACTTTCAACCAACTCTCCGCATTCGGCAAAATACTCGCGAGCGTAGAACTGGCCAACAGCGTTGAGAAACCAGAAGCTACCAGTAAGCCAACGACAATCAGGATGACGCCGGAAACCACCTCAACCTTGTGTAGGTGCCGACGAAATTTTCCGTAGAAGCCAAGGAACTGATTAATACCCAGACCGGTCAATAAAAAGGGTATGGCCAGACCAGCCGAATAGAAGGCCGATAGTAGAAGTCCACTGCGCCAGCCACCACTCGTCGCCGCGAGTCCGATGATGCCTCCCAGTATCGGTCCGATGCAGGGCGTCCAACCGGCCGCGAAAGCGATGCCCAACGTAAACGAACCGGCCATGCCGCGTGGTTTATCATCCGAAAAGAAACGCGTGTCTTTGTAGAGTGCAGAGATTTTGAGCAAGCCGATTAACTGCAGACCGAAGGCGATGATAATTACGCCACCGATTACTCGCACCCAGACATTAGTCAGGATCGTCGCGCCTACCAGTCCCGCCGTAGCACCAAGGGCGAGAAAGATCACCGAGAGGCCGGCATTGAAAGCAAGTGAGTTAAAGATCACTGCACTCCGCGCCTTTGCCGCTGACCCGCCTTCCTTGAGCCGGTCAATGCTGACGCCCGACATCAACGAAACATAACCGGGCACCAGCGGCAACACGCAGGGGGAAAGAAACGAGAGGATGCCCGCTAAAAAGGCAATGCCGATGGTGATGCTTGAACCTTCCATTACTTAGTCCTGAAATTCTCCGCCAGGCTTATTGCGACTGATTATAAGAGCAAACTCTATCAGCAACGAAACCGGGCTATTGCTTCTGCGCCGCGCTCACCGAAGCCCCTGACGCGGATGACGGCGCGGGCTCGTCAATTAACTCTTTGAGTTTCTTGCCTAACGCGGTTGTTTCCTGATCGTTAGCGCCCACAGCGATGAAACGAACATTACCATTGCGATCGATCAGAAACGACATCGGAATCGACGTCACGCCATAATTAGCATCGTTTACCTGTGAGTCGGACACCACGAAGCCGTAGGGCAGCCGGTTACGCTTTTTGAAGTCACGGAGGTAAGCCAGCTCTTCCGTTGTCGTAGCGCGACGGCCATTCGTATGACCGAAGTAATTTGTTACACCTAGAATCACGAGGCCTTTGTCTTTATAGCTTTCATGCCAGCGTTGCAGTTTGGGGAAGACATAATGGCAGGGCCCACACCAGTGCGCCCAAAAATCCAGCAGCACCACCTGGCCACGCAGCTCCGCGAGCTTCACTGGCTGCTGATCGATCCACTGCACGCCGACAATCTCCGGCGGTACATCTTTTTCGCTACTTTTATCCGACAGCAACTTGAGCGGATCAGCACTGGGATCCAAAATTGCCAGCCGCACGCGAGCCATCTTGTAGAGATTACCTGAGGGCAAAGCGATCGAGAGCTTCAGCAAATCCCGCAAGGTAGCAAGTGCTTCGTCGTGCCGATCAGTTTTTAGCAACACTTCGGAGAGCTGTGAGGCGGCTTTGAACAAGCGCTCATCGCGTTTGAAGCTGCTTACTTTTTTGACAGCCTTCTCATTGCGGGCAACTTCCAGCATCGCACGCGCGTGTGCCTCCATCCGCCCGTAATTGTTTGCTTTACTGAAGGCCTCCGTTAACAGCGCTTCCATTCCGTACAATTCATTGAAGTCTATCGGCTCGTTCTGCCGATAAGTGGCAACTGTCGTTTCCGCTTCCGTTAAGAGGTTCGTTCGCGTTGCATGCAGGACCACAACTGCACGCGCTAGCTGCGACTTATCTCCCTGGGAATTCTTTGCGAGATAACGCCGCATCACTTTGAGTGTGGCGTCGTGATCACCCGCCAGGTGCTGAAGCATT
>PDVI01000011.1_pt1 | contig 12523 bp, 11 predicted proteins | sample 1369771 | NCBI WGS metagenome assembly PDVI01 (sample SAMN07795377, study PRJNA414565) | Alkali sediment metagenome, whole genome shotgun sequencing project. | isolation source: glacial lake sediment | place: Montenegro: Black Lake | collected 2016-06
GATGGTGCCGTTCACGATGGTCGCGACATTGGTGGTGCCGGCGCCGACGTCAACAACTGCCGAAGCATGCGGATCATCCACAGCCACCCCTGCCCCAATCGCAGCCGCGAGACCTTCCTCCACCATGTAGACGCGTCCGATATGCGCAGCCTCGGCCGCACTGAGCAAGGCGCGTTGCTCAACCTGCGTCACGCCAGATAGCACGCTCATGATCGCGCGCCGGCTGAAATGAGAGATTCCGCTGCGTGCCTCCTGCACAAAATGGTCGAGCATCGCTCGTGTCGTTTCAAAGTCAGCCACGACACCGTCGATTAACGGCGCGATGACGGCGACGTCGCGCGCTTCACGCCCTTGCATTTTTTGAGCTTCGAGGCCTACGGCCAACACCTCGCCGGACATCCTGTCGACTGCGACCACCGATGGCTCATCGATCACCACGCCGCGCCCACGCACTGCTACAATAGTGCTCGCCGACCCCATGTCGATCGCCATCGAATCTGACACGAGGTTGCGTAGGGCCGTCAGGCCCAGGAATGAGCCGGTTTTGGTCATGAACGACATAAAGCTATAAACACCAATGGTGAACGCAAGCGGACGCTCAAACTGTCCGGCCGCTATTCACCATTTCGGTTGCGATCCTCCTTGCCGGTGTTACCAAAAATAGGTGTCGGGTGTCAGGTATTGGGTGTCGGCTGCGGGCATTATTTTCAAGGCTTCCGACTTAGAAATGCCTGAAGCACAACCGCCACTGAACTCCTAAACCTTGGGCGGCCGCACCCGACACCTACAACGCCCCGCTGGCGCGTTGCCAGTCAACGTCATACAAGACAACTGGTTGTTCGCGGTTCTTCACGTTAATCGGCTCGCGCTTCTTGAGCTTGTAACGATTACCTGCTGCCTTGGCGGTCGCCTCGCTAATCAGAATCTCACCACCGCGAGCATTCGATTCGAGTCGCGAGGCTGTGTTAACTGCATCACCGATTGCCGTGTATTCCGAGCGTCGCTCCGAACCGATATAACCGACCGTCACCTCACCCGTGTGTAAGCCAATCAATGCCCACGCCGATTTCCGCGAGCCCTTCGCTGCGCAACTCCTGATTGATCCCGATGACCCGACGCTGCATCGCCACGGCTGCATTCAAGGCATTCGAAGCATCTTCAGGAGTAGTTGTTGGTGCTCCGAAGAGAGCCATCAGTCCGTCGCCGAGATACTTATCCAATGTCCCGCCGTGCGCGAAAATGATATCGGTCATGGCGGAGAAGTAACGATTGAGTAGACCGACGATTTTCTCTGGAGGCTCATGCTCCGAGATGCGCGTGAAGCCCCGGATGTCGGCAAACAGCACCGTAATCGTCTGGTTTACACCGCCCAGTTTGAACGACTCCGGATTGTCGAGCATTTGTTTGACGACATACTCCGGGAGAAACCGACTGTAATTGGCGCGCGCCACTTCTTCCCGCGCCAGTCGTTCGTGCGCGCGCGCATTCTCGACGGCGATGGCAGTCTGCGCCGCGACCGCGCTAATCAATTCCAGATCGTCCGGTTTGAAAGCAGCAAAGGGATCGAGGCGGTCTGCGTAGAGGGCGCCGTGGACGCGCGACTCTGCAACGAGCGGCGCACAGATCGTCGAACGCACGCCTTGCGAAACGATTGAATCGACCCCGGCAAATTCGGCATCCGAAGCCGCATCCTGCGAAAGCAAGGCCACGCGATCGCGCATTACTTTTCTGGTGATTGTTCTGCCAATGCTTAGTTTCCGGGCATGGTCATCGAGCCGCTCGTCGCGTGCGCGCATGGCAATTGGAGTTAGACGCACATCCTCGATGTCGCCGCTGCTATTGTTTTCGGCGAGCAGGGCTACTACACGATCGGCCGGAGTCGCACGAAAGATAACGTCGGTAGCTTTGGCAAATATTGCATCGAGGTTGAATTCCGAACCCAGCGTCTTGCTCATCTCGTAAAGCGCGCTCAGGATATTTGCCTTACGCTGGAGCGTGTCGAGCATCTTGTCGCGCACCGGGGCTGCGGAGACCGCGCTGGGCTTATCGGTCATCATGCTGGTCATCACGTCGTTGGCGGAGATCAGCAGTTGAGTGTGGCCGAGCGGTTTGTCGTCGTAACGCACTTCGCTGGTGCGTTCTTCGACAGTTTGTTCAAACCGCAGCGTGCTGGCGCCGATTGTGATGCGGTCGCCGTTTTTCAGATCCCATTCCGGCTGCGGTTCACCATTGATAAAGACCTTATTGGCGCTGCGGCGCAGTTGCCCGTTGACCACTGCACCATCAACGATAGTGAACCGTCCGTCTTCCGACTTGATGTGGGCGTGATAACGCGAGGCGCGCGGGTCGTCAATCACGACCGCGTTGTCAGGCGCGCGGCCGATGTTGCACACGCCCTGTGCGGGAAAGTTATACTGCCACTGGCGGCCGCTGGCATCAGTGATCTTCAGGAGAGCCATGGTAAAGACGTTTCCGAGTTCGGGCGCTGGATCGGGATAGTCCCAAAAGTGCTTTCCGCAATTGTTAGTGAGGAAAACAATTCTACAAGCAACCCAATTGCGATCCTAGCAGCGGAAAGAGATGCTGACAACATAATCATAATTACCGTTCCAGGCTGCGGTTTTACACGTCATAATTCCAATGAGCACGCCGGCAACTGCAAACACATTAGTTCAGGACCTGCTGACCGCACCTCAGGTTCAGGAGGCGTTCCGACTATTCGAAACGCAAGCCGACCAGATCACGGAAGAGCAAATCAGGATTTCCGCCATCGCGGCGCCACCTTTTGGCGAGCGGCAGCGTGCCGAATATTTCCGCAGCAAACTCAGCGAGTCGGGGTTGGTTGCAGCGGAGATCGATGAAGCCGGAAACTGCCTGGCATTGTACGCAGGTCACAAGTCGACGCCCGTCGTAGTTGTTAGCGCCCATCTCGACACGGTCTTTCCGGCCGGGACCGATCTGACGTTGCGCCGCAGCGGCAATCGTTTACTCGCGCCCGGAATTTCTGACGACGGTTGTGGCTTGACCGCGCTGATCGCCCTCGCCCGCGCCCTCACCACTAACAAGGTTCAAGTTGAGACTTCAATCCTATTCGTCGGATCTGTCGGTGAAGAGGGCGCAGGTAATCTCCGCGGCGTGCGCCATCTTTTCAATGCCGGGAAGTGGGCGGGGAGAATCTCCGCTTTTGTCAGTCTCGATGGCGCCGGCTTGGAACAAATCACCAACGGCGCGCTCGGCTCGCGACGTTATCGGGTCCAATTACACGGGCCTGGAGGACATTCTTGGGGAGACTTTGGTTTGGCTAACCCGGTGCACGCATTGGGTCGCGCCATTTCCAGCCTCGCCGCCTATCCCGCCCCAGTCGAGCCACGCACCAGTTTCAACGTCGGACGCATCTCAGGCGGTTCCAGTATCAATGCGATCCCCGCAGAGGCCGCAATGGAGGTGGATCTGCGCTCGATCAGCGAGGATGAACTGGTAAGACTGGATGCTTTCTTTCGTCGCACGGTTCGCGAAGCTATGGAGCAGGAGAACTCCAGCAGAAGTAAAGACACGCCGCCTCTGGAACTCAATCTTATTCTGATCGGCGAACGTCCCAGCGGCGAGACGCCGGCCCATTCCCCCATAGTGTCGTTGGCCCAGGAGGCCACCCGAGCCCTGGAACACACGCCAGTGTTAGAACGATCTTCAACTGATGCGAATGTCCCGATTGCGCTGGGTATCCCCGCAATCACACTCGGCGCCGGTGGCGCCTCGGGAAACCAACACACGATCGAAGAGTGGTATGACGCACGAGATCGTCATCTTGGTTTGAAACGGGCGCTGCTGGTAATGCTGGGACTGGCTGGACTCTCGCCTGGTTCTTGATTCTGCGAATTCTAATTGATCGGAATTGTCACGGTTGCGGATCCGGCTTTTCCTGGAGGGAAGCGTTTCTGTCGAGCGATGCGCAACGCGGAAGCATCTCCACCGGAAGCCTGGACTACGCGACCAGACTCATCGTAAGTGACGGTCACGGAAACTTTCTTAGGGCCGGCACTGTTCGCAGACAGTCCCGGAGTCGAAGCCAGGCTTAGTGCTGCTTTTTCCTCACGAGCCTTTGCGCGATCTCTTTCTCGCTGTCTTCTGGCCGCTATCGCCGCTGCGTCTTCTTGTGAAGAACCCGTCGCCGGTGACTCTACTGCGACGGCCTCAGGCGAGGGACTAACGTTCGGCTGCAACACGGGGGCAGGCATGGCTGGTGCTTCAGCCACAACCGCTCCCAGTAAAGCTACAGCAACTGCTCCGGCGACCAATGGCTTGCGCTTGGACGAATCGGTATTCATGAACGAGAGGAATGCAGGCACGTGCGAATGGTGAACCTGATCGCTCGTCGGGGTTTTGTTGACTAACTTTGCATCTTCGGCGTCTGGAGAATAACCCTCAGGAAATGCTTCTGCCGGCGCGATTCCTTCGTCAAGGCGGCGTAAACCTTCCAGCACTACCTGGGTCCATGGTTGGTTGATCGTGCGTTCCGGGGCCTCTGCGGAACCGCTGAATTCAAACTTCGCATTCGCGAGCGTGAGCGCGTAATAGACGGCGTCAATTCCGCGCAGTACGCCAATCTGCGCATGGATCACAGAACCCGTCTGCAGATAGAAATAACCCGACCCCTGCGGATAAAGGACTCTAAGGCGGCCCGATTTGCGTTGATTGCAGAAGAACTCGATGAGTTCGGAAAGTGAAAGGTCGCTGAGGTGTCCCGTCAATGCCATGAGAGTAGCTCCTACTATCGGGAAGAGAGATTTGTTGGAGGGGGAAGAGTAGCGGCGCCCGGTTCCTTATCGAACGCCGCTACAGAGTTACTGCGAGAGGGAGAACTTATAACTGATCGTGCCGAACACTTTCACGGGCTGACCGGAAAGTTTGGTGGGAGAGAAACGTGCCCGCAGCGCTGCTTGAATCGCCGCTTCGCGTAGCGTTGCGGGTCCATTCGTAGCATTCGCGGAGACCACTTTTCCGTTTTCACCAATTACCACTTCTACAGTGACCACGCCCGCTGTGCGCATGCGCTTTGCCGTTTCCGGATACATCGGAGATGGCAAGTAGGTTGCGGATCCATTCAACACGCCGCCGGAGATTGGTCTTAAAATCGGCTTGGGCGCCGAACTCGGTGGGGGCTCCGAATCCAGAACAACGATGGGCGAGCTGGTTGAGTTTGCACCAGGGTTCTTTACCTCGACCGGATTCCCCGCGCTTAGACTTTCGCCACTCAATGAAGTAGCAGGAACCGCCTGAGCCGTTTTGTTACACGCTGGCTGCTTGTTTGCAGCCACTTCGATGGGCGGTTGGGGCTTGGGCTCGGAATTTGTCTTAACGGAGTTGTTGTTCGTCAGGTTTCCAGACGCCGGAACCGGATTTGGTTGTACCGCCGCAGTTGCCGGCGGCGCGGTCGCCATCTTCACCATGTTCTCATCGAGGTAGTACATGATCGAGCGGTAAGTAATCTCCGTCGGTTCAAAACTCATCTTTCCTGAATCAACAACGGCGACGGAGGTCGTCATCTTGTTCCAGTTTCCCGCAAAGTCGAATTCGTATTTATAGGTTTCCTTGCTTATCAGCGAGCCGTCGTCATTTAGCAAGATCATTTCGCTGATGTTGCCCTTGTCGTCATACTTGTAAGTCTCTTTGCCAGTAAGTGTGGCTCCGACTACCGGAAAGTATTGGTTCTCAACCTTATTGCCTTTCAAGTCGTATGCAACAAGCTCAAGTAAAGAGCGCTTGCCTTCGAGGATTCGACCTTCGGCTGCCACCAATCTAACAACCTCGGTGCGCACGCGGCGCACAGGTCCGACCAGCCCGTCCTTAACACGGTCGCTCTCCACGGGAGCACTGACAGTACGCGGCTGAAGCGTATTAACCTTGGCACTTAAGCTTGATTGAGCCAAGCTGCTGCCACCAGCCACAAAGGCTACGGCAAACAGAATAGGCGCGCTGATGCGTGTGAACATGATTAACTCCTGAATCGCTGAGGATGTTGGACAAGTTTGATTGAATTACGTGAGGCGGGTATTGACCGCTAAGAACCGAAGCCGCTTTGGAACGCGGCAGGCCAATGATAGCGGGTTGAACAGTGTTTGTCTAGGGGAAACACTGCAGCAATTAGGCTGTTACTGGGCTTTTTCTGGGATTCTGGTGGGGTGAGCGGCTAGCCGCGAGACTATCTGGTCGATGACGCGACCGCTGCTGGCTTTCTCGGTCTCGTCATTGCAAATGACTGAAAAAGCTAAGAGTTCTCCCTCCGAAGTGGTAACGAAGCCCGACAGGGCCGTGTCATAAGTCAGATAGCCGGTCTTGGCGGAAACGCGATCGGCGTAATCTTTGAGCCGGTATCCGAGGGTGCCATCGCGTCCGGAAAGCGGGAGTGACTCGCGAAAAATTTGACTGTTCGGACTCCGCTGCATCGCTGCCAACAAGTGCACCAAGGTCCGAGGCATTACGAGGTTGAGGCGGGAAAGGCCTGAGCCGTCATGAAGCGCTACGCCTTGCATGGGTACTTGAGAACTCCTCAGCCAGAGCCGGATGATTGCCTGGCCGACCTCATCGTCCCCTCGCTCGCGAGCTCCGGGCTCGGGCGCCGACAGCATGCCCGCACGCTCGCGGCCCAAAGTCCGCAATATCAGTTCCGCGTAAAGGTTAATGCTTTCCTTGTTCGTGGCCTTGATAATCTCGCGCAACGGTTTGCTGAAAACAAATGCGAGTTCACGCGCCTGCTGCGGATCAAATCGATCTGCAATCGGTTCGCGCGCATCTCGCGTTCGCGCAGTTCCGTCAACCGTAATGCCGCGTGCTTGCAATGTGTTCAGAAACAGTTTAGCTGCCCACAAAGCCGGCTTATGTACTGAGAGCCTGGCGCCAAAACCCTTGCTGCCTGACGGAAATGTTCCCCAAACACGCACATGGTTATCGGATAGTCCCCGCTGCAGTCCCAGCGTCATTCGTTCTCCAGCAGCACTAATCGCCATTCTGTTCTCGATGGTTACATAGCCAGTCGGATCACCGACGCGGATGACTGGAGAAGTTTCCCGGTTTTCTGGCGGAAGAACATTGATGGATGTTTCGTTATCATTTATTGAGAGAGCGCTGGCCTCAGCGCCGTAGTACCACTGCACATCATTCCATTGCCAACCATCCCCCAGGGGATTGCCCCGAAAGTAGCTGTCGTCGCCAATCACGTTGCCGCGGATACGCCGCACGCCCTGGTTATAAAGATCCGTTGCTAATTGCTCGAGTGAGTTGCGCGTTTCCTCATTACTGCGGGCGATGGCAGTGAGGTCAGGCGCACCTCGACCGTAGAGCACAAGATCTCCGTTCACCGTGCCACCGGCATCCGCTGGTATGGCAGCATAAACAGAGGTTCGCCAGCGATAGTCCGCACCTAGTAATTCCAGCGCTACCGAGGTTGGAAACAATTTCATGTTAGAGGCGGGCGTAAAAAGCTTATCGGCATTTCGTTCGTAGAGGACGCGGTTGTCTTTTAGGGAAAGCACGCATACTCCCCACCGCGCGGAGGCGAGTTCACTGTTATCGATCAAGTGATCAATCTCGCGACCGAGATCGGTAGCTACAGCATTCGAGTGAACCTCAGTTGACTGTCTTGCGTTGCCGGTGTCAGGGCGCTGGTCAGCGTGAGAGGGTTCGGTTTTCGCAACCGGCGGTTTGCTACAACCGCCGATTGAGATCGCGAGAATGATTAGGAAAAAGATATGGAGGATTCTCTTTCTGGAAGCCCCTTGGCAAATACTTCGACGACGCATTGCTTGGTTTATGTAGCGAAGATGTTCGACATGCGATTGCTGACCAGCAATTCGCGCGCGACCGCGTAGACTTCAGCGGTAGTGATGTCATTCATAGTCCGGCCAACCATCACCCGATGATGATCTTCGATTGGAACAAAACTATGGAGGGTAGGGCGATCCAGAAGCACTACGACGGGAGTGCCGACCGCAGTGGCAATGTGCATGGGACCCGTGTCGTTCGAGATAAGGACTGCCAGGCGAGCTAACGACGCGGCAAGTTGAGGGATGGTGAGGCGGTCGACAATCAGTGAGCCGGGCGGAAACATTCTGGGGATCTCGCTAACCAGCGTCTGCTCCTCCGGTCCCGCGAAAACCAAGACTCTGACGCCGTCATTGCGCACTAAGTAATCGGCCAGCTGCGCAAACTTCTCTAAAGGCCAACGGCGTGCCGGATGGCCGGCGCCGGGGAACAATCCTACCAATGGGATCCCCGTCGCCACTTTTGCTTTGCTAAGAATCTGATCAACTACCAGATCGTCAGCTTTTCTCGTTTTGATCCGCGGCACACGGTCGGCACCCTCGACGCCCAACGGAATCAGTACATCCAGGTAACGATCAACCAGGTGTCGTGAGGAGTCCTCCGTTTCGGCAGGTGGACGGGGATGAAAGTTTGCGAGGTATTCCAGAGAGCGTCCATGGCGACGAGAATAAAGTCGTTTTGGCGCGCCGGAAAGAAAGCCCAGGAGGTTTGTTTCCGCAAGACTGTGCAGATCGATCACGAAATCAAATTTGCGCCGGCGCACATCCTTTACTAACTCCAGCACTCGAAACAGTGACAGTGGCTTAAACCCATCGCGCAAAGCCACTCGATCTACGACAATCGCGTCGTCCCCATAACCCGACAAGTTGATTACTTCGTCACCCGGCTTACCAACGGTAATGGTGATGTGTGCCCGAGGAAACCTCGCGCGAATCGAGCGCAAAGCCGGCAAACTGAGGACAACATCGCCAAGCTGGCCGAAGTCGATCACGAGAATCTTTTTTGGATCGAAACTCACTTCCCGCAACTCTCTGTGCTACGACTCGCGCAGATCACGCCCCGTCATTTCTGGTGGTGATTCAATTCCCAGCAGACCGAGAACCGTCGGTGCTACATCTTCGAGCGCCCCGCCGCTGCGCAACTGCAACCCGCGCGCAGCATCGTCGATCAAATGGAATGGAACTGGGTTTGACGTGTGCGCGGTATGTGGTTGACCAGTTTCGAGATTGATCATTTGCTCCGCGTTTCCATGGTCGGCAGTAATCATTGTGACGCCACCGGCCTGACGAATCGCCTTTGTGATCCAGCCCAAACAAGTATCCACGTACTGACAAGCTGCGATAGTTTTGTCGAGCTTACCGGTATGGCCGACCATGTCTGGATTCGCGAAGTTAACAACAAAAATACTCGTTTCGTTTGCCTGAATCGCCGCCAGCAACTCCTTAGTCACCTTGAACGCCGACATTTCCGGTTGCAGATCATAAGTCGCGATTTTGGGAGAAGGCACCAGAAGACGCCGTTCGCAGGGGTATTCCTTTTCCACACCACCATTGAAGAAGTAAGTTACGTGCGCGTACTTTTCGGTTTCGGCGAGCCGAAAATTGTTAACAGTCGTTCCGGCCCAGACTTCGGCAAGCACATTGTGATGGTCGTGCGGTCCGAAGGCGATCGGGAGGCCAAACGTCCGGTCGTAGAGCGTGAAACAGACAAACTTGATCTGGGGACGATGGGCGATGGGAAACTCATTGAACCCTGCAATCGCGAGCGCGCGAGTTAACTGGCGTGCGCGATCAGGGCGAAAGTTGAAAAAAATGCCGGCATCTCCCTCCTGGATCGTTGCGGTTGGCTCACCCGCCTCCGAAACGATCACTATTGGTTCTACAAATTCATCCGTTATTCCTCGTTCGTATGAATGCCTGATGGCAGCACTAGCGTCAACGCTTCGTTGGCCTACTGCGTTTACCAACAGCTCGTAAGCGCGTTGAGTTCGTTCCCAACGCTTGTCACGATCCATCGCGTAATAGCGACCCACTACCGTGGCGATTTTTCCACAAGCAATGTCGTCGATCTGTTTTTGCAGTTGCGCGATGTATTTGAGAGCCGAAGACGGTGGGGTGTCGCGACCATCGAGAAAGCAATGTATGAAAACTCGATCGAGTCCCTGCCGCTGCGCCATTCGTAGCAATGCGTAGAGATGTTCCAAAGAAGAATGAACTTGTCCGTCAGAAATCAGTCCCAGCAAATGCAGCGACTTGCCGCTGCGTTTCAGCTCCGCCAGCGCCGCGAGCAGCACAGGGTTTTTAAAGAACTCTCCCGTCGAGATGTCGTAGTCCACGCGCGACACATCCATACGGATAACGCGACCTGATCCAATGTTCAGATGACCGACTTCAGAGTTGCCCATGATTCCCGGCGGCAACCCCACGCGCGTTCCCGAAGCCTCGAGCAGTGTGTGCGGGTAGTCGTTCAGCAATTCGTCGTAATAAGGCGTGTCAGCAAGCGCAATTGCATTTCCTTCACGCGCCGGAGAATAGCCCCACCCGTCAATGATAATCAGCGCCAGCGGCCCGCTTTGTTTTGCAGTTGTCATCTGAATCGGTTGGCCAGGAAAGAAATCTATTAGGGAGCTTTCTGCCAGTAGTCGGGACTTTCGCGCATGTTCGGATCGGGTCGCTCCATCCAGCGCTCCGGTCGCATTAGTTCGTTGAAACCAAAACTTCGATAGAGATCGTGTGCGTCTTTGGTAGCCAGCGCCCACCGACGAAAGCCTTGCAGTTGCGGGTGCGCCAGGATCACCTCAATTAACCACTTCCCCAAACCCTGGCCACGAAATTCTGCTAGCACAAAAACATCAGCGAGCCAGGCGAAAGTGGCGTAGTCGGTGACGACGCGCGCAAAACCAATCTGCTGCTCTCCGCGATAAATGCCGAAGCTGAGCGAATTATCGATGCCGCGGTTAACCACTTCCAACTCGCGGCCTTTTGCCCAGTACGATTGGCGAGACAAAAAGTCGTGGATCATTTTTCGATCCAGGCGCCGCCGGTCAGTGCTGATCAGAAACTCGCACCTTTGCCACGACTCAACCATTGTAATCATCGCTTGGCGTTCGCGGCCCGCGTCTTCCTGGCTCGATTCTCTGAACTCGGCGAGAGCTGGTGAAAAGCAGACCGTCCCGGGTAGCGTGCCGCTGATCGTAAGTCTGCTTCAATGCGCAGAAGCTGATTGTATTTCGCGATCCGATCGGTTCGGGAAAGCGAACCTGTCTTGATTTGCCCGGCATTCGTGGCGACTGCGAGATCGGCAATGAACGGATCCTCGGTTTCACCGGAACGGTGAGAAATAACGGCGGTCCGGCCGTGAGTCTTCGCCAATTCAATGCAATCGAGAGTTTCGCTGAGAGTGCCAATCTGATTGACTTTGATCAGAATTGAGTTGGCGACGCCGCGCTCGATTCCTTTGCGTAGAAACTCGGTGTTAGTAACAAACAGATCATCGCCGACAAGTTGCACGCGCTGTCCAATCTCGTCAGTAAGGGTCTTCCAACCGTTCCAATCGTTCTCCGCCATGCCGTCCTCGATCGAAACGATCGGATACTGAGTAGACCAGCTCTTCCAATAAGCCACCATCTCGTCGCTCGATAACTTTCGTTTGTCGCTTTTCTTAAAGACATACGACTTACCGTCGTAGAACTCGCTGGCCGCAGGATCAAGCGCCAGCAGACAATCGCTGCCTGCCTGATAACCAGCTTGCGGAATCGATTCCAGGATCGTCTCAATTGCCTCTTCATTCGAACGCAGGTTCGGAGCAAAGCCGCCTTCATCGCCGACGCTGGTCGCGTAGCCCTTTTTCTTCAAAACTGCTTTCAGGGCGTGAAAAATCTCGGCTCCCATGCGCAGGGCTTCAGAAAAAGTCGCAGCGCCCACTGGCACAACCATGAATTCCTGGAAGTCGACATTGTTGTCGGCATGCGCCCCGCCGTTGATGATGTTCATCATGGGCACGGGCAGTGTCCTGCCGTTTGGTCCGCCGAGGTATTTGTAGAGCGGCACTTCCAAATATTCAGCAGCCGCGCGCGCGGTCGCCAACGAGACAGCAAGCAAAGCATTCGCCCCCAGCTTTGATTTCGTCTTCGTGCCGTCTAATGCCAGCAAAGCGGCATCAACTTCCGCCTGGTCCAGGGCATCAAGCCCTTCAAGCTCGGGAGCAATAATGTCGTTGACGTTGCGCACGGCTTTCAAAACGCCCCTTCCCAGGTAGCGTTTCTTATCACCATCGCGAAGCTCCACGGCTTCGTGCTCGCCGGTCGAAGCCCCCGATGGAACTGCGGCGCGCCCGACTTCGCCGCCCACCAAAGTGACCTCCGCTTCTACAGTCGGATTACCGCGCGAATCCAGTATCTCTCTCGCTTGGACCAGATCAATCCAGCTCATCTTTTAGTCAACTCCAGGGAAAAGAATCTAAAGCCGTTCTCCGTGCTTATAACTTTATCACGTTGCACGGTGAATCGCGGGAAGGAGGGAAAAGAGATAAGACCTTTTATCCAGCGGCGCGTGCCCCTTCGACGGTTGGTTGGTTTTCTGCTTCCGAGGTTTCCGGAGTGAGGGTTAATTTCACGCGCACTACCCGACGGCGCTCAACGCGTTCAATCTTAAACACGAGGCCATTGTGCCGCACAACTTCGCCCGGCTTCAGCACGTGGCCGGCG
>PDVI01000004.1_pt2 | contig 12348 bp, 6 predicted proteins | sample 1369771 | NCBI WGS metagenome assembly PDVI01 (sample SAMN07795377, study PRJNA414565) | Alkali sediment metagenome, whole genome shotgun sequencing project. | isolation source: glacial lake sediment | place: Montenegro: Black Lake | collected 2016-06
CCCATCCATTTTTGTGGTCACTGTCCTCACCCCAGCAACCACTTGAGACGGAGGATTCACCAACCGTCTCTCTTGCCCCACAATATACATCGCAACGGCTGTGCCGTGCAACAGATTGGAAAACTATTACGCGCGCTCGTGTCTTTCGCTTAAGTTCTTTCGCAAGCCTCGTTTTCTGAACGACAAAGCGCGACTTCCAGGATTGCGGGAGTGAAAAATTTTCCGAGTGTTGAATGTAGAAATTGCACTGATTAGCTGCAAAAAACTCAGCCGAGTTGCTCCCGAATTACGGCCGCGAGATCGCCGGCATAGCGCTCGATATCGCTCTGATTCTCCCCTTCGATCATTACTCGGGCCAAAGACTCAGTGCCCGAGTAACGCAGCAGCAAGCGGCCCTCATTGCCGAGCAGCGCTTCCGTCCTGCTTGCAAGGTCCTTAATCGCCGGAACATCGGTGAACGGACGTTTTTCTCGTACCTTGATGTTGACCAAAATTTGCGGAAAACGCTGAAACCCTTGCGTTAATGTGTGCAGCGGCTTTTGCTCGTGCGTCATGGCGCGGAGCAAACAGAGCGTGGTTATCATACCGTCGCCAGCTAAGCTGATTTCGGGGAAGATAATGTGACCCGATTGTTCACCGCCGAGACTGGCGCCCGTCCGCAGCAGCTCTTCGAGTACATACTTGTCGCCTACATCGGTGCGCAGCAACTTGAGATTGCGTGAACGCAAGGCGATTTCCAATCCGATGTTGCTCATCACAGTAGCCACGACCAGGTTTTGTTTGAGTTGGCCACGCGCGTGGAGATTGTTAGCCAGCACCCAGAGGGTTGCATCGCCGTCTACGAATTCCCCGTGCGCATCGACGAAAAGCGCGCGGTCGGCATCACCATCAAAGGCCACGCCAAGGGTGGCGCCGCTTGCGACAACCTGCTGCTGCAGGCCTTCGATGTGCAGCGATCCGCAATTCAGATTAATGTTCCGGCCATCAGGGTGATTGTTTATGGGGATCACGCGAGCTCCGAGTCTTGCGAACAATTCCGGCGCCAATTGAGAAGCAGCGCCATTGGCGGCGTCCACGACGATGACTTGATTTCGGAGCGACAAGCCCGCGCCGATTTGCTTCTCGAGGAATGCGAGATAGCGCGAGCACAGGTCGTAGCTGTGATCTTCAGTCGTTAAGGCTTGTTGTGGTTTTAACGGCGAGTCCTGGGCAGCAGAAATATCGGCTTCGATCAAACGCTCGGTGTCGTCATCCAGTTTTCGACCGCTAGGGGCGAAGATCTTCACGCCATTGTCCTGATAGGGATTGTGGGAAGCACTAATGACAACGCCAGCCTGTGCGTCGAGATCACGGGTGAGGAACGCAACGCCAGGTGTGGTGATGACCCCAGCGGATTCACAACGCGCGCCGTACCGCAGGGCACCTGCTATTAATGCCCTTTCCAGCCCCTCGCCTGATTCGCGAGTGTCGCGTCCCACTACGATTAGCGGCGCCTTGCCGAGGCGCACTGCGAGCGAGGCGCCGATAGTTTCCATAGTTTCGGCGTCAAGCGGGAAGCGACCGGCTTCACCGCGCACACCATCAGTACCAAAGAGCCTGCGTTTAATTGGAGTTGTCATGAAAAGTGCCGTCGCTGAGAAGGGGTCATTGAATCTGTTGAGAGGTTCGGGCGGTGGCAGTTCGGACTTTGCCAGCAATCAAGTGTTCGCCGAAGACTGAAGTTGAACTGAGTGGCGTAGTTGCTTGGCCTTTCTTTTCTCCGATCTCAATCGCCACGTCCACGACGGGATTGTCCACCTCTATCCTGGAGTCAGCAATCGCTATGGTTACGCCTAAAGCTGTGAAGTTGCCTTTCTTGCCCTCTATGGAAATAAGTTCGGTGGGTGCCTGCTGCAATTTCTCAATCAGACTCGCCGGGCCGCTAACACTGATTAGATTCGGCTGCGCAGTTGAACTGACAAGCTCAAAACCAGCTGCCGGCTGACCTTCGAGTTTTATTTCTACTGGAAGCTGCCGTTCCAGATTGGGTTCCAGGCGAATCGGAATCGTTGTCGGTTTGAAAGATTCGATCTTGACGCCGTCCGGAAGGTCCATGTGCACCCGTTCATTATTAAGCCTGACGATGCGCTCGCCAGCGGGATTGTCGCTAATATCCACGGTGGCGACCAGGTCGGAAAGCCTCATATTGTTGAGTCGCTCGCGGCTGCCTGTTAGTTCGACGTCAATAGTTCGCGGAGGCTCGTTGCTAATGTCGAGATTATTAGGTCGAATAAAATTCAGTTGTACGGCGACGCGGATAGTGCGCGGCTTGTTGAAATCTGCGACCGCCATCCAAAGAACCAAAGTAATTCCCAAGGCCAGCAGCTTCACACCCCAGTCGTCGACGAACAGTCTTCGCAGCCAACGCCCGAGAAAGGTCGGCGGGCGCTTTGGCGCTACAACGTTGATGTCCTCGATGTCCTGGTAAGGCATGATTCAATTGGCGATTGCCGATTGCCGATTAATTTTATTCCTTCGTAACGCGGCAAAGCCGGCGCCGCACATCCGGCGGCAGCCGAAACGGCCACACTAATCTGAGATTTTGATGCAAATCCTCGTAACGCTAACCGTGTAACAATCGCCCAATCGCCAGTTACAATCGCAATTGGCAATCCGCTACACCGGCGCCACTTCCTCCGTGTCCGTCTCATTCTCGACCAGCTTCGCGGGTTCTTTCTCTTTGCTGCGCTTGGGCACCTCCAAAGCCTGAAAAATTGCGGCACGAAGTTTGGTCGCGTCCAAGCCGCGTTTGATCTGTCCAGCCTGGACAAACGAAATCAAACCAGTCTCTTCAGACACAACCACCGCCACAGCATCTGTGTCTTCGGTGACACCAATCGCCGCGCGGTGGCGCGTGCCCAGGTCGCGCGAGAGCCTTGGATTCAGCGTTAACGGCAGAAAACAGGAAGCCGCGGCTACTCGATGCCGGCGGACGACGACAGCGCCATCGTGTAAAGGAGATCCGGGATTGAAGATGCTGACCAGCAAATCGTAACTTAGTTCGGCGTCCAGTTTAACTCCGCCCTCGGTGACGTTTTTTAGTCCTACATTCCTCTCGATCACCATCAAGGCTCCGGTCTTGGTGGAAGCCAGCGTTGTCGCAGCGAGCACAATTTCGTCATAGACCCCTTCACCAAACTGTCCCGTGAAGCGCCGCGTGAAGGGCATGCGAAAGCTGTTGCCGAAGCTAATCAGTGCCTGCCGAATTTCTGCCTGAAAGAGCACGATGATGGCGACGCCGATGTACAGCAGTCCACCGCGTAAGACGAATTCCAGGGTTGCAAGATTCTGCCTGGCGGCTAACCAGTAGAGGAGGGCAAAAGCGCCAATGCCAGCGGCCATCGGGGCGGCGCGGGTTCCCCGGACCAGCTTCAAAACCGCATACACAACCAAGAAGACGATGACGATATCCGCGATATTGCGCGGTTCAGTTAGTCTTCTGAGGTACTCCGTGTATGGCAGGATTAGCAGCATTTCTTGTTTTCAAGTTCTGGCGGGATTTGCGATTCTTCAGGGGCAATTTAGTTTCACCGTTCCGTAATCGAAATCCCTCTGGCTCAGGCCATGTGCTCCGGCACAACGTTCTGTTCCGAACTTTCACTTGCCCGCGCGATCTCCAAAAATATCTTTTCCACTTTTGGCTCAGCGCGATTGATCAGGTTTTCAACTTCTTCAATCGTTGTCACAATGTCGCCAGTTACGAGATCGTCTCGCAGGTTGACGTGGGCGTTGATCAAGATTTCTTTCGGCGCCAGGTGCATAGTCAATAGCTCAACAACCTTTACGACATTGGGATGACTTTCAATCGCCTCGCGAATGGCGATCACGCTCTTCGTATTCGCGGCTTCTCCTAACAACAATCCTCTGGACGTGCGGGCCAACACAAAGGCCACAACCGCCAGCACCAGGCCAATTGCGATCGACGCGAGTCCATCCCAGTAAGCGCCATCTCCCGGACCAGTGTGGTGATCGGTTAGATAGATTCCGACGGCGGCGATCACGATTCCCAGCAACGCCGCAGAGTCTTCAAAGATGACGGTCTTGGCGGTGGGGTCTTTTGATTCGCGTAGATATGCAAAGAACGTCAGGCCCTCGTGATGGGCTTCTTTAACTTCCTGAAAAATGGCCAGGCCGATGGAACCAGTTTCCAAAACGAAAGAGATTCCGAGCACCCAGTAGGCCCATTCAAGATTTTCAGGCGGATGCGGATGTCGCAGCTTGGCGACTCCCTCGTAGATCGCGTAGGTCGCACCGACGCCGAAAATAAAAATCGCTGCAATGAAAGACCAGAAAAATCTTTCTTTGCCGTAACCGAAAGGGTGTTTTGACGATGCCGGGCGTTTATAGAACCGCAAACCCAGAAGCAGGAAGACCTGGTTTGTGGTATCGGCAAGCGAGTGGAGCGATTCCGCCATCATTCCGGACGAGCCGGTAATTACGGCGAGTGAGTAGCAATGGTGAGGTCGCCGAACCGCTCCCGCTGGCGGTGTTCAGTTCCGCTCGCGATTCAACTTTCAGCCGCGGCAGATGTCTCGCAGCTATCCAAAAACATTGACATGTAACTTTCCCGAGTCTAAATTTCGCGCGTAACTACGCCGAGAATAAGTGACCTTCAGCCTGGACGATGATGCTAAGGGCGAGAAGTGATTCCCACCGCGTCACCCTATTGCCCAGGTTCCAACTTCAGCTTCAAACAAACGTGCGCCAGTTCTTGCAACTGCAGTCTCTGACCAGATGGTCCCGACTTAACCCGAATCCAACGCATATTGGATTCCTGGCGGTCAAGTTCCTGGACAGGTTTCTCTGACCTGCTGTCGCTTTCTTTTTAATGAACGCAAGAATGCAACCCCCCTCCCGTTCATTGGCAGTTGGCGAAACGGTTCTTAGTTATCGCCCAAAGCTTCGCAACGGTTCTGCCCGAACCTTGTTCTCTCCTTTAATTCTCTCCCGTATTCCCTGGTTAGTAGATCGTAGAGCAGGCGGGGTTCTGGTCTGGTCAATGAAGTACCTGATGACGAAGGTGTATCCAGAATGTGTCGAGCTACGGCAAAAAAAACAAAGCGGGTTCTCAAGTAATGCTAGTCGTGACCGGAAACATTTGCTGATAAGGAGTCAGACATGAAGAGAGACTTTTATAAAAGAACGTTAGTGGCAATTCTAATCGGTGCAATGCTGATGGTTCCGATTGCATTTGCCCAGCAGGATGAAAGTAAGCCACCCCACTTGCGCACGGCCACGGGACCCGGCGCGAACAAGTCAGCACGAGGCAGCAGTGCAGCAGACAAACTGTCGATGCCTTTGCAGGTGCTCTATCGTCAGTTTACAGAAACGCGTGGGGCCAGATCAGAGGGATCGGAATTCTCTGAGCAGCAACTCTCAACCCTTTTTGGGATCGCGGGCGCCGAGAAAAATCCAGCAGTCGAAGTCGCACTGAGCGTTGAGGGTGCCGCAAACACGGAGGCGCTGGAAAAAGCCGGGGCGAGAATCCGCTACCGCGCCGGTGACTTGATTTACGCCAGTGTTCCCGTACTGGCACTGCAAAGATTGGCCCAACAGCCCGCTGTTACTGCGATCAAGCCAATGATGGGCGCGACCATCCCCAAGCCGCCCGGAGACAAGGTTTCGCCGCAAATGCTGCGTGAGATGCGGGAAACGCGCGGCGAAAAAGTTGCCGGCGATTTCGATCGGCAGACCCTGACCGGTAAGGGTGTAGTCGTTGCAATTATCGATACAGGTATTGACTGGAGCCATCAGGATTTTATTAACGCCGATGGGACTTCGCGAATACTCTTCCTCTACGACTTATTCGATCCGTCCTGGACAAGTTCAGGGGGTCGAGTGGGATCGGTACCTCCACTTGTGGATAAGGATAACAAGCCGATCGGCACTCTCTATTCCAATGCCCAGATCAACGCCGCGCTTAAGGGTCGGGGAACAGTTGCGTCAAAGGACGTGGTCGGCCACGGTACTGCCTGCGCCGGCACCGCAGCCGGTAATGGCCGCGCAACGGGGAACGGTGTGCTCCCCGGGACTTACAAAGGAATTGCTCCCGAAGCCGATCTGATCATTGTCAAAGCGGAAAATGGCCACGGCGGGATCAGTAATCTGGGTTACTACACTGTTGAGTGGATTCTGAATACGGCCAAATCTCTCGGCAAGCCTGCCGTCATCAACATGAGCTTCGGCAGTCAATGGTCGTCTCATGAAGGTGACGCTCCTTTTGAACGTATGCTGGACAATTTTGTTGGCCCAGGAAAACCGGGCGCCGTGATATCCGTATCGGCGGGAAACGAGGGTAGGGATAGTTTTCACGCAGGCAGCACGTTCGGCCCTGACCGGCCGGGACAAGCCGACAATTTCAGCGGTGGCACACAGCTTTTCGTTACAAACGAGAAGGGAACAATTCTAACGTCATATTTCAGTGTTAATGACGATTGGGGCCTGGCGATAGTTGGACGCGACAGTTTCTTCGTCGACCCCGCTGGCAACCCAGTGGTGTTCTATTTATCTCGCGTTGGCGAAGATATCCGCGGTAAGCTTTCAAAACCTGCCAAGGCACCCCAGAATTTTAACCAATACTTCAAAGAACAAGTTGCGATCGATTCAGTGAGCGACAAAACCCATCAGGTTACGGTCTGGCTGCCGAAGGGCACTTACGATGTCTATGGCTACGGCGCCTCGCCAAAGGTCACTAACGGCCGCTTTGATTTGTATATCCCTGATACTGGTGCCGGGACTTTCGGAAAAGGCAACGAGGAGAGATTCATGGTGGGTACGCCCGGGAATGCCACTAACGTGATCACCGTTGGCGCGTACGACTTTCGTGGTTCGTGGACCAATGTTGCAGGCACGCAAACCTTCTACAACATGAAGCCGGGTTCAATCTCAAATTATTCCAGCCCGGGGTTTCGCCGCGACAACGTTGTGAAGCCCGAGATTGCCGCACCTGCAACCTATACAATATCGCCGCTGTCGAAGGATTCCACCTCTATGGGCAGGAATCCTGACGGCAGTCCGGATAAAGCCAACATCACCGATGACGGTTTCCATCTCGCCTGGCAGGGAACCAGTGCTTCCTCTCCTTACACTGCCGGCGTAATTGCTCTAATGCTGCAAAAGAATCCCAGTCTTGATGCTGTCCAAATCAAGGAGATTCTGAAAAAGACCGCTATCAGAGATGAGTTGACGGGCGCGACCCCAAATCCGTATTGGGGTTACGGAAAACTAAATCCGGCCGCGGCTATTAGGGCCACGACTCCAATGGCTGGAGCGCCGCGCCGAGGTGCGCAGTAGGTCGAATCTCGCTTGAGCTTTTGATTGAAGGAGATTCTGACTATGCGCGATCGCATTACGTTCATTCTCGTTTTGTTTGCCCCGCAGTTATTCGCTCGGGCCACTCAAAACCCCTCTCTTGAACCTCGGCAAAGTCCCGTTCTAAACGCAACTCCCCGCAAACGCGCATTGCTCGTTGGTGTGTCGAAATATTGCCGCGGCGACGGTAGTGAATGCGGCAAGCGGAAAAAGTACTGGTGGGATCTGAACTCAGAACCAGATCTTGCGGCCTTGAAGCAGGTGTTAATGCAAAAGTTTGGATTCACTGAAAGCGAAATAAAGATTCTGAAAACCAGTGAAGAAACCACCCACGCCTCAATCCGCCGGACCTTCAAGTCCTTTTTGATCGATCAGACCCGTCCCGGCGACACGGTTTACTTTCATTATTCTGGACACGGCGGCACCGTTCCCGACGATGATCAGCACGGCCCTAATCCCCTCGTCGGAGATGAAATCAGTGGTTTTGACCAGACACTGATTCCCTCCGACTACGTCTCGCGACTTGAAGCCGCGAACGACATCCGTGATGACGAGATCAGGGAGTGGCTTGACGAATTGAAACAGAAGAAGCCGGGCAACGTTACGATCACCATGGATAGTTGCTTTTCCGGCACCAACACTCGTGGCGGAAGGTTCCTGGTGCGCGGCAGCAAATGGGAAGGAGCGCCACCACAGCTTCCGAAGAATCGCGGGAGCAAGCCTACCGCGGAAGACTCAACTGGTTTGTTGCCGCAAAGCTACGCCGCAGCGCTCGGTTACGTCGTCATTGCCGCCACGCGTAATGACCAACTGGCTGGTGAGACTGATGGTTTTGATGGCAAAGCGATGGGGTTGCTCTCCTACGCTTTGGCCAAAGCACTGATGACTGCCGGTCCGCGCAGTACCTATCGCGACAGCTTCGGACGAATTTACGATGAGGTGACTCGCGATGGGCACGATCAGAATCCGACCATCGAAGGCGAGCTGGACAAGGTGCTAATGCAGGGCATTGCCCTCCCTCCGCAGCCCTTCATCAACGTCGGCATTGAAAACGAGGAGGTGCTGCTAAAGGCCGGATATTTACAGGGGATGACGAAGGGCTCGCGCTTCGATCTATTTTCCGCGGAGACTAAAGATTTCAAAGCAGCAACGGCTATCGCCAGCGCTGAAATTGAAAGCGTTGACGCTATTTCTTCGCGGTTGAAATTGCTTGCTCCGGCGAAGCTCGATTTGAAGCAACTGCAAAACGCACGCGCCAGAGAAACCGAGCACCTGTTTGATGATGCGCGTTTGCGTGTTGCTTTCGAGGGAATTGCCCAGCCGCCAACATCACCTGACGATCTCGCCTCCAGGGTCAAACAAATGGATATCGTTCGCGGCGACCTTAAGGGGCCCAATGATTGGGACATTAAGATCTGCCGGGGCAAATGCACCGACGAAAAGCCGTCAGCCCTCGGCAATGACGGAAACTCTTCCAGCGGCTACACCCTGATGCGGCAGGACGGTTCCATTGTGCGCCGCGTGCCGGACGAGGCAGATGCGTTTGCCAAAATTTCGCTGGCACTGAAAGGTGAGGCCCGCTGGCGCTTCGTCAAAAACCTTAAGAATGATGACTCAACAGTCAAGATTGAAATGCGGTTGATTCCGGTCACTGCTGAAGAGCGTTCAAGTCTCACAGTCGGAAATCGCAGGATTCAGGTAATAAGCAAGACGAAAGATCTGGGAACTCCGTTGGAGGTCGGCACACTCCATTCCCTACCGGAAGGCTCGTACTACCTGTTGGAAATCAAAAACAGCGGCTATTCCGACGCTTACATCAACGTTATCGATCTCACGAGTGACGGTCATATAGCTCCGCTTTGGCCGAATCCCGTGATTCCGTTAGGCAACGCGGACGAAAACAAGATTCCGGCTGACGGAGAGTGGCATCGGATTCCGGCGCCATTTGTCGTAGCGATCACGCCGCCTTTCGGACCGGAGATCTTTAAGGCAATCGCTACGCTCGAGCCTGCCGATTTCAGCCCGCTGCTAAGTGAGAGGTTTGTGGGTAACAAACGAGGGGGGAACGATCGCGGGGCTAAAGAAGAGCAAACCATGCTGGGGCAGTTATTAAAGACCGCGACAACCATTGGCATGACTACTCGCGGTGAAATCGAAGGGACGCAGAACATCGCTTCCCCTAATGCGGGCACTTCCGGCTGGGCAACTTTTGAGTTCCAGTTTGTCGCCGTCACAAAAAGCCATTCTGAAGCGAGCTTACTGCCAAAGCTCTTGAAGCGAGGTGTTTGAGGTGAGGGCGCGAACTTTGATTCCAAGGGTTGGTTCTCTGATCGCCGCGGTCTACTTTCTCACATACCTGGTATCGCAGCCGGTAGTTTCACAAAGCACGCTCACGCCCTTCTCACCTCGCCTTGAGAAAACCGCTTCCCAGGACGAGCAAACCACCCTCCAAATTGGCAATGCAGTCACGCGGCAGATCGCGAGCGGTCAGACTCACGCCTACAAAATCGCTGCTAACGCCGGTGACTATCTCAACATTGTAGTTGACCAGCGCGCCGTTGATGTGGTCGTCAGCCTTTTTGCTCCTAACGGCAAAAAACTTCTGCAAGTTGATAACCCAAATGGGGCCTTCGGCCCAGAGCCGTTAATGACGATCCTCGATGCCACAGGCTCCTATCGATTGGAGATTGGAACTTTTCCGGGGAGCGCCAGTTCCGGCGCCTACGAGATTCGGATTAAGGAACTACGGGGCGCAAACGATGAAGACAAACGCCGTGTTCCCCTGGTGCTGGCGGCCCAAAGAAACCTCGATCGCGGAGTAACACTGGCCAATCAAGGCCCAGGTTCTGCTCGGGAGGCCATCGCTAACTACGAAGAGGCCTTGGGTCTTTGGCGCCAGCTCAAAGAACCGTATTGGGAAGCGCTGTCTCTTTCTAACCTGGCGCAAATCTATGACTTCCTGGACTCTGACGAAAAAGCCATCGACTACTACAACCGGGCGCTCGTGTTGCAGCAAGCCATTGTTGAGAATCGGGGAGCAGCGGCAACACTCGATGCCTTAGGTGAGATTTACCTGCGACACGGTTACAAAGAAAAAGCACTTGATCATTTCAATCAGGCATTGCCGCTGAGAAGACTTGCGCATGATGTTCGCGGTGAAGGTATGACCCTCGTTGGGCTGGGTCGTGTTTATTTAAGTTTAGGAGATAACAAGAAGGCCCTGGAGTCCTTCAATCAGGCACTAGCGCTCTTTAGAACGCTGGGAGATCGGGCCGCGGAGGCGCTGGCGCTCGCCAACATCGGGAAGGTCTATTTTCATGTTGGTGATCTGCAGAAAGCTCTGGAACTCCACAACCAGGCCCTGGCCGTGTTTATCGCGGTAGGGAACCGCAGTGCGCAAGCCAAAGCACTGGTTGATATTGGTGGCGTCTACAACGACATGGGGGAGAAACAGAAAGCCCTGGATTTCTTTACCCAGGCTCTCACCATTTTCCGCGAACTGAAAGATCGCAACAGCGAAGGAGTTACCCTCAACAACCTCGGTCTCGTTTATGAAAACCTGGGCGAGAGCCAGAGAGCCCTGGAGCTTTATGACCAGGCGCTGTTGGCGCTGCGAGCGGTGGGCAACCGCGGCGGCGAGGCTACGACACTTAACAACGTTGGTGCTCTCTACTACTCCCTGGGTGAAGCGAAGAACGCTCTTGATCTTTACGCGCAGGCCCTCGCGTTGCACCGCGTAACGATCAACCCCGACGGAGAAGCCACCGCCCTCAACAACATTGGCACAGTCTACCGGTCGCTGGGCGACACAGATAAAGCGTTGGAGTTCTTCAATCGCGCCTTGTCTATTCGCCGGAGTATCAATGACAAGAATGGTGAGGCAAATACTTTAAATAGCCTGGGCACGCTGTACGAGAGTAGTGACGGGAAAAGGGCATTGGAATTCATTAGCCAGGCTCTGGTGCTGTATCGAGAGACAGGAAACCGGGCGGGCGAGGCCATCACGCTGGGCAATAGCGGAACTCTTTATAAAAAACTTGGCGACACAAAGAAGGCACTCGACTTGTACAACCAGGCATTGGCGTTGCAGAGAGCAGCAGGGGATCGCAAAGCTGAAGCCAATACGCTGAGTAATATCGGGACGCTCTATACAGATGCGCGCGAGAACCGGAAGGCATTGGAGTTCTACGGGACGGCGTTAACGATTCGCAGTTCGATCGGCGATCGGCCGGGTGAGGCACTGACGCTTATTAATATGATGTTGCTTGCCAGCGAACATAACATCTCGCTTGCCATCCTGTTTGGGAAGCGCGCCGTCAACCTCTTGCAGCAATTGCGAGCCAACGTGACGGGGCTCGACAAGGAACAACAGAAAGCCTATTTGCAGAAAAATGAGCGGACCTACCGACTCTTAGCTTATATGTTGATCGGCGCAGGCCGTTTGCCTGAGGCCCATCAAGTTCTAAATCTATTCAAGGATCAGCAATTTTTCGATTTCAATCGTTCTCCCGATCAGCCCGTTTCCAGTCTGACCTTAAGTCCGCGTGAAACGGTGATTAATGAGAATTTTGAAAAGTCCACGAAGCGGATTGCAACTGTAGGCGAACAACTGGCCCAACTATCGCGAAGAATCCACGCCAGCGAGCAAACGAGCGAGCGGCAACAACTCGAAGCGCAATTGAAGACCGCTGCCGATGAATTTATAGCTGCCGTCAGTCAGGCTGACGCTGAATTTTCTCGCTCTCGTACGGAAGGAAACAAAGTCGCGGAAATTGTCGACACGCTCGAACTGCAGAGTACGTTGCGTGAGCTTAGCCGGCAGACAGGACAGAAAGCAGTTGCAGTTTACACGCTGCTCGATAAGGAACTTGAAGGCGCGGGTGATGGATCATTCTGCGCGCTGGTTATTGCAGCAGACGGCATCACGGTTATTTCGCAACCGGTAAAAGGCGATGCCGTTAACCAAAAGGCGCTACAACTTTGGGGATTGTTGCAGTC
>PDVI01000032.1_pt1 | contig 12155 bp, 11 predicted proteins | sample 1369771 | NCBI WGS metagenome assembly PDVI01 (sample SAMN07795377, study PRJNA414565) | Alkali sediment metagenome, whole genome shotgun sequencing project. | isolation source: glacial lake sediment | place: Montenegro: Black Lake | collected 2016-06
GACGTAGTTGCGCCCTTCATTCCCCGGAAAAATTCCGTCGGCAATTGAAAAAGCAGTCGCGCGGGCGTGGTCGGCTATCACGCGCATCGCAAAGCCTTGCTTCGTTTCCGGCTCGTAATGACGATCAGCAAGCTTCGCCGTGAAGTCGATAAGCGGTCGGATCAGATCCGTATCGTAGTTTGATTTGACGTCTTGCAAGACGACAGCAAGCCGTTCCAAACCAGCTCCCGTATCAACGGAAGGCGCCGGCAACGGGTCGAGTTTGAATTTCCCCGGCTCGACTTCACTGCGTTGGAACTGCATGAAGACCAGATTCCAAATCTCCATGATCGTGTCGCTCGGACCGTTCACATTCGCGACGCAGTTTTCCTTGTCCTTAGGATCAGGGCCCATGTAGTAATGAATTTCGCTGCACGGCCCGCATGGTCCTGTCTCGCCCATTTGCCAGAAGTTGTCCTTGCGTCCAAAGCGCAGGATTCTTGCTCGCGGTGCGCCGACCTGTTCCCAGAGACGCTCTGCATCTTCGTCGGCGGAAACTTCGTCGTCGCCGCCAAAAACGGAGAACCACATCCGTTCCGGATCGAGTTTCAATTCGTTGACCAGCAGATCCCAGGCAAACTTGATCGCGTCTTCCTTGAAATAATCGCCAAAAGAAAAATTGCCCAGCATCTCAAAAAAAGTGTGATGCCGCGCCGTCTTGCCGACTTCGTCGAGATCATTGTGCTTGCCGCCGGCACGCAGACACTTCTGCGACGAACAGGCGCGAACATACTCGCGTTGCTCAGTACCCAGAAAGACATCCTTGAACTGATTCATCCCGGCGTTGGTGAATAACAAGGTCGGATCGTTGGCAGGCAGAAGCGGACTGGAGCGCACACGGGTGTGCCCCTGTTGCTCAAAATACTGAAGGAACTTTTCGCGAATTTCGTTTCCGGTCATTTATCAGGAGTCCGTTGTCAGAATTCAGGAGGCAGCGAACCAAATCCGGTTGGTAACGCTTCGAGGGGCTGGGATGATTGCGTTGTCCCGCTCACCACCGGTGGCAGCACTGTTACTCCTAACTGCTCCGATGTTAGCACGCGCTTTAAGGGGCGGCGAAATTGGGAAGAAATCGTCAGCATGAATCTTGGCAAGAGTTGGTAAACAGGGGCTGAAGTCAAAAGGTTGACAACCGATTCCGGCGGGCGTAGCTTGCGCCACACTCACGGCTTTTCACGTCGACCTCATGCAGATCGCCGCGTCCAGCCCACTGTGTCAGTCCAAATAAGGCAAGAGCTTTTGTAAAACAAAGCAGTTAGAAAATCTCGATGCCACCTTAGTTTTAGCCTCGGAACAGTTGCAAACGGAACCTCGCCCTGATTGCTAAGTCTCTTGTTGAGCCAAGAGCGTACGGCCGCCCTCACAGCAGTTTAAGTCTGAGCGGCAAGATCCGGCTTCGACTCACATGGATCAAAGAGTTCAGATAGTTCGCTCCGCGATCGAGAAAGACTGCCGGCGCGCCTGGACTATTACTTCATTGGCTAAGCTCGTGAACCTATCCTCCTCGCGCTTACGCCATCTGTTTAAGAGCGAGACCGGAATGACGCCGAATCAATTCATTAAAGAAGTGAGGCTAAGCGAGGCGGAAAAGCTGTTGCGCACTACGTTTCTGCGCGTGAAGGAGATCATGAATCGGGTTGGCTTTCTGGACGAGAGCCATTTTGGTCATGAGTTTAAAAAGACCTACGGCGTATCGCCTTCGAAATACCGCATCAGGAAAACCGGGAGACTTGAATGACTCAGAACCATCGAGTTTGAAGTTAGTGTCACTGGCATGACCAGTTTCACCGCTACTTAGCCGATCCAACCAAGTGATTAGCGTTGACTGGCCCATGATTCTGTAGAGAATTAGTTTGCTTAACAGCGAAAATCTCACAGGCCTCGCAGGAAGAGACAATGAACAGCGGAACCCTCATCAAGAGCTTAATTGCGGCGTTCGTACTCATAGTTACCGCTCAACTCAGTCCCGCACTTGCTCAGGTTGGAGACAACGTTGTTGCAATTGTCGATGGCAAAACGATCCGGCAGAGTGAGGTCGACTCCGTTGCTACCGCACAGCTATTTCCGTTGCAACAACAGATGTACGCGATTCGCAAGACCGCTCTCGAGAATCTCATTACTCGCGTCATTCTAGAGCACGAGGCTAAGCGACAAGGGTTTTCCGTTGCTGAATTGCGGATGCGCATGGCGAGTGGGAAGGTAGAAGCCAGCACCGCCGCGGTTGAAACAGCATACGCCGAGAACGCAGCATTCTTTGCTGGCATGAGTCCAGATGAGGCTAGGGAAAGATTGCGGCTTGACTTGGAAAACCAGGCGCGCATGAAGCTTTACAAGCAGGCTCTCTCAAAATTGAGGGAAACAGCAAGAATAGAGCTCCTTCTCGAAGAACCTCGTTTGCCTTCACCGTTGGTCATCGACAATGCCTTTGCGAAGGGATCGCCCGGAGCTCGGATTACCCTGGTAGAGTTTTCTGATTTCCAATGTCCCTACTGCCGCTCGGTGCAAAACACAGTCAGACAGCTGATGGAAGCGTATGGCGCCCAGATCCGGCATGTATTCCGACATCTTCCGCTCGAGATCCATGAGCAGGCCTTTTCCGCAGCACGCGCAGCATTCTGCGCCGGCCAACAGCAAATGTTTTGGCCTTACCACGACTCTCTGTTTGCCACCCAAAGTTTATCTGATCAGGTGTTTCAAAAGATTGCCACCGATCTAGGAATGAATCTTGTTGCATTCAACGCCTGCCACAAGTCTGAAGGCTCACGTCTGGGCGTTTTGAAAGATGTGGCCGAGGCCAGGCAGCTGGGTATCAAGGCCACCCCTTCTTTTGTGGTCAACGGCAAACTGATAACTGGTGCGATTACCTTTGACGATTTCAAGAAGGTCCTCGAATCTGAATTGAACCCGCAACTTGGCAACAACCAGGACTAGTACTTTTTGCAAGCTTTTGGAGGAATTATGTTGACTTACAAAACTCACACAGCCTCAATTCTTTACCTCATAACTCTAATGCTAGTGCCTTCGCTTGGCGCTCAGGACCGTGTCAAGGGAGGGTTGGCGCGGGATGGAAAACAGGCCGCAGCGAAAACATTGAAAACCGACGAGCATGAAAAGTTGATTCGATCAGTCTATGAAAAACTTGCAGTCTTTAGCGCTGCTGCTGAGACGCAACAAAGTGAACTAGCAGGTAGGCCAATCGAGCCTGCTCGTATTTTGAAGTTTGACTTACGAAATTTTCACAGCGGATCGATTCAGGCAATCATTGATAAGCCTTATCGAGAGTTCATCTCATTGCCAACCGGTGAAGTTTTGATGATTGGAAGAAGTAGACATAGTTTGAACAATGGCCCTGAAGAGGTCGTCTTCGAGGCGAGTTGGCAAAAAGGTCAATATGCATCGCTGGCGGATCCCGATTGGACGTTCAGGGACGTGTTGCAGGCCATGGCTGAGAAATATTTCGACATCGGATCTTATACCTCATATGAAGTCACCGTTTCACTTGATGGGAAGACTCGCAGCTATCGGGCCATGACGGTATTCCATGATTTGTTGGCATCACCTGACAATAGGCCTGAATTTTGGGATTTGATCGTTCCCAACCTGCATCAGATTTGGTCCGAAACACTCCCTCCTTACAAGCCTAAGTCTAACGCCGCCCCAAAGGATTCGGATCAGGGATCACCGGAAGTTGCACGTGTCTCGATTGACAGTCAATCGAGGCCTGATCGCAATTCGGGAATGCAACCCGTCGCGCCTACTCTGGCCATGGAACCCGTAAACTATTTTTGGCTCGATAATGGTTTTGAGGGCCACGCCTCGGGAAGTCATATAGCTACGGCAAATTTTAATTCTGCTTGCTCAAGCGCTTCGCTAACTACGCAACGGTGCGATGTCCTCATCTCCAATTTTGTCGGACATGATAGTGGAACTCTGGACAGCTACACCCGATATCATCAAGGGGCAACAGATAAGAAAACCGAAGGCGCCGTCGGACCGAAAGGTACGACCATCACTTGCCAGTCAGCAGCAGGAGTGACTTTCTCGTCCTGCATTTATCTCCTCAGCTGTGACATTACAGCGACGGTGGGAATAAGCAGCGGAATCGTCGTCAGCGCAACGATTAGTGGCGGGAACCTGCGGTGGGGGTGGTTGCAACGCTCCGAGCGAAATCGCAATGGCTTCAGCGAAAATCCCAGCGCCCAACCTAATAGATCCCAATTGCTGCGATGCGGTAGAGCATTTTGATTGTATTAATGGCGGCGGGGAATGGTCAGACTCAACTTGCTCGTGTTACTCACCAATTATGATCGACGTCGCCGGCAACGGTTTCAATCTGACGAACGCCGCCGCTGGGGTGATGTTTGACCTGAATGCCATCGGCAATGCGGAGCAGATTTCCTGGACTGCTGCTAACTCTGATGACGCACTACTGGTACTAGATCGCAATGGTAATGGGGTTATCGACAACGGGCGGGAACTCTTTGGCAGTTCAACTCCTCAACCGTATCTTTCTTCTGGCGAAACAAAGAACGGGTTCCGCGCCCTTGCCATGTTTGACGATCCGAATAATGGTGGAAACGGCGACGGCCAGATTGATGGCACCGACAGTGTTTTCACCAGTCTGCGGCTTTGGCAAGACAGCAATCACAACGGGATCTCGGAATCGGGAGAGTTGCAGAGTCTCCTGGACTCGGATGTTCGCGTAATTGAATTGAAGTATCGAGAAGCGCGCCGGAGTGACGAAAATGGAAACTGGTTTAGATATCGTGCGAAGGTTAATGACGCTCAGAATGCTCAGGTGGGGCGCTGGGCCTGGGATGTCTTTCTTCAGAAAGTGCACTGAAGGAAATAACCTTCATTGAAAATGCCCACAGGCGGCGGCAACCTGTGGGCATTTTGCTGCTGAACTTACGCCCTTGCCGGTGCGCCCATAAACTCCGGCGAATTAGCCGGTCAACTTACCGCTTTTACCTGTCACCTGCTTTTACAACTCATCGTCATCGATGCTCGCGTTAGCAGCGGCCCGTACCTTATCTGCTACCAGCTCGAACGGAAAACCCTGCCGCAACAGATGATCGAAGAGACTCTTCGCTTCCGCTCGATTACCGGGCCGGCCACGCAGCCGCACGCGCTTTTCAATTGCCCGATCAATTAATTCGCTTTCCGAGGTTTCCGCAAACACCAGATCCAAAGCTTCGGCGGCGGTTTCCTTACTCACTTTCTTCAAAGTTAAATCGCGTTTTAGTCGCTGCCGGCCGATTGGTCTTTGGCGCACCTTGGCCGCGGCATAACCAATCGCAAAACGCTCATCATTCAGGTATCCATATTCCGTCAACCGCTCTAGCACTTCCTCAACGTGAGCTTTGCTCGCGCCGGGGCGCTGCATTAATAGCTCGCGCAATTCTGCGACCGAACGCGATTTCGCCGACAGCAGTTTGGCCGCTCGTTGAAAGGTCTGCTGGCGCCGTTGCTCAGGCGTTAAGGGAGCCTTGGGCACGGTTGCTGTTTTACGTTTACTCTGAAGACGCGCCATGTTCAGCCCCGCACAACTTCTTTTCTAAAGCATCCAGCGATCCTGCCTATCATAATACGGCGGTTGCTGATTAGGATGCTCCAGCTTGAATGCCTTATAGCGCTCATGCAGCCTGCGATAGCGCTCAGCGGACGATTTCAAGGGACGGTGTGGAATCGCCCGTAAGTGATCCTCAATCTTGTGCATGTTCTTTGCGGAGAAACGCCAGTCGTACCTGCCCAACTCGTAAAGATTGGTCAGGCCATAACCTTTGATTCGTCCGGAGAAGTCCACATAGGGATCAAAATAACTCCAGACCAGTTGCCGTAAATCGCGAAATACGGGCTTGCGTCCATGTAGTCCCACATCGCGCGAACGGCCAATCGATCCCCACAATCCCCGCTCCTGGCTTTAAAACCTCGCGGAATGAACGCATCGTCCCGCCGTCGCGCTCCCAGTTGTAAGGCATCGCCGTAAAAAAGCGTTGCACCTTCGCGGGCGTTCGCAGCGATTTGATGATCTTTCGTTCAGCGTTGGTGAAATCCGCAAGTGTGGGCTTTGCGTTCATTGCCGGTTTAATTAGCAGATCGTGAACGTATTTCAAAACCCCGTATTTTGTGTTGCCGGGTCCCGGGCCGCATTGAGCCGTCTTGCCCTTGCCTCGAACAGCCCCAGTGTTGTAAGAAATTAGTTATCAACATTGAGAGCTTCAGCCCACACAACAACGCCAGGAATATTTCCGTCGCGGCGTTTCTAAACCCAATATCGGAGAATCTATGACTTCCATTCGCACCGAACGAGCTACCGAACACCTTGGTCGTAAAAACACTAACTATGAACTGGATAACTATGGAATTCGTGGCGCCAGCAAGGTTTACTGGAACTTGACGGCACCCGAACTTTACGAGGAGGTGGCCCGGAGAAAAGAAGGTGTCTTATCCAATCGCGGGGCGTTGATTGTCGATACCGGCGAGCACACGGGGCGTGCCGCCAAAGACAAAGCGATCGTGCGTGAGCCGGAGAGCGAAGCCAGGGTCTTCTGGGGTGATGTAAATAAAGAGTTCCCGCAAGAGAAGTTCAACGCCCTGAAAGATCGCATGATGGCCCATGCAACCGGTCGCGAATTGTTTGTCCAGGATACTTTTGGCGGCGCCGATGCCAACTACCGTTTGCCGGTGCGAATTATCAACGAGCTGGCTTGGCACTCACTCTTCGCGCGCACCATGCTGATTACCGATCCCAACGCTACCGGCCCGCATCATCCCGAATTCACGATTATCAATTTTCCCAGTTTTCTGGCTGATCCGCAGCGCGATGGCACGCGTTCACCGACTTTTATTCTGATGGACTTCAGCCAACGCCTCGTTTTGATTGGCGGCACTTCTTACGCGGGAGAGACAAAGAAGAGCGTGTTTTCGATCCTTAATTATCTCCTCCCGCAGCGCGGCGTGATGAGCATGCACTGCTCAGCCAACGTTGGTGAGGCAGGCGATGTTGCCATCTTTTTTGGCTTGTCAGGAACCGGGAAGACGACCTTATCCGCCGATCCCGAAAGGCGACTTGTTGGCGACGACGAACATGGCTGGTCAGACAATGGCGTGTTTAATTTCGAAGGCGGCTGCTATGCAAAAGTGATCAAATTATCGGCGGAGGCGGAGCCGGACATCTACCGCACGACCAGAATGTTCGGAACAATTCTCGAAAACGTCGTCTTTGATCCAACTTCCCGCGAGATCGATTTGGACGACGCCTCAAAAACCGAAAACACGCGCGCTTCATACCCCCTGACGAGTATTCCCAACATTGTCACTGAAGGTCATGCGGGGCATCCGCAAAACATTATCATGTTGACCGCTGATGCGTTCGGCGTGTTACCACCCGTGGCTCGCTTAACTTCAGAACAGGCGATGTACCACTTCCTTTCCGGATATACAGCCAAGGTTGCGGGTACCGAAAAAGGAATCAAAGAACCGGAAGCGGCGTTCTCAACCTGCTTTGGTGCGCCGTTTATGGTGCTCCATCCCGGTGTCTACGCCGATCTGCTGGGCAAGAAAATGGAAGAGCACAATGCGGCCTGCTGGTTGGTAAACACGGGTTGGAGCGGTGGCCCGTATGGGGTTGGGCAGCGCATGAAGATTTCGCATACGCGCGCCATGATCCGGGCGATCCTGAGCGGCTCGCTCGCGAATGTGGAAACCCGACCTGATCCCATTTTCGGTGTCAACGTTCCCGTTTCGTGTCCAGAGGTTCCGGCGGAAGTGCTTCAGCCGCGCAACACCTGGACAGATAAGGATGCATACGATCAGAAAGCGCGCGAACTTGCACGACGTTTCAACGAGAACTTCAAGAAGTATGAAAGTGGGGTTTCGGAAGCGGTGCGCGCTGTCGCACCCAAAGCCGATTAGCTTTATCCCCGGGGGTTCTGCCCTAACCTGGCGGCCAGTTCATTGGCCGTCCCCCGAGGACATGGACGTGGAGATGGAAGACTGATTGACCTGCCCCCGTGCCGTTATTGATAACGGTGCGGTAGCCACTCTCGCTTAATCCCTGTTCATTCGCCAAGCGCGCCGCCATGCGCAGCAAATGTCCCAACAATGCTTCGTCGGGTCGCGTTGCGTCGTCGAGCGACTCCAGATGCTCGCGCGGAAGCACCAGCAAGTGAGTCGGAGCTTGCGGGTTAACGTCGCGAATGACGACGCATTGGTCGTCCTGATGGACCAATGCGGCCGGTATCTCTCCGGCAATGATTCGACAAAATAGACAACCTGATTCTGACATGCTTTCGTCCCCTGGGTCCGATGTTAGCGTTAAGTTCTACGATGCCAGCGCTGTGGCATCTGGCGCGGCATCTTCCGAGAGCGGCGCCGTGACTGACTCTCTTAGGCGCTGTATGTTCGCTCCGACTGCGCGCAGCTTCGTTTCGATTCGTTCATAGCCGCGATCGATGTGATAAACGCGCTCGATTACGGTTTCTCCCTGGGCTACCAATCCTGCCAGTACGAGTGATGCAGATGCTCGCAGATCTGAGGCGAGCACAGGAGCCCCCGTCAATTTGGTCGGTCCGGTTACCGTCGCAATCCGGCCATTCAAATGAATCTGCGCGCCCATGCGCTGCAGCTCTGAAGCATGCATGAAACGGTTTTCAAAAACCGTTTCTGTGATTATTGCTTCGCCCTCAGCCTGAGTCATGAGAGCCATGTACTGCGCCTGCATGTCAGTGGGAAACTTAGGGTGCGGCTCGGTGGTTACATTCTTCGCTCTTAAAGCCGTGCCCCGCGTCACACGCAAAGTGCTTTGATTGAGCTCCTCAATGTTGACGCCGACCTCGCGCAATTGTTCGATAACACTCGTCAAGTGTTCTGGCTGGCAATCCTTGATGATTAACTCACCGTCCGTAATCGCGGCTGCAACGATGAAAGTTCCGGTCTCGATGCGGTCCGGAATAATCGTGTGCTGCGCGCCACCAAGTGCTTCGACGCCCTCAATCTCGATGGTTGGCGTACCGCTGCCGCGCACGCGCGCTCCCATCCGGTTCAGCAACTCGCATAGATCGCTGATCTCGGGTTCGCACGCCGCGTTATGGAGCACGGTCTTGCCTCGTGCCAGAGTCGCCGCCATCAACAAATTCTCAGTCCCAGTTACCGTGACCTTCTCAAAATTCACGATGGCGCCGATTAGCCGGCCGTCCTGGGGCGCGCGGGCCACCACATTGCCACCTTCAAGCCGTACCTCGGCACCCAACAGTTCGAAGCCCTTGAGGTGAAGATCAATGGGCCGAGTGCCAATCGCACAGCCGCCTGGCAGCGAGACCTTCGCTTTTCCAAAGCGCGCCAGTAATGGCCCCAGAGCCAGCACCGAAGCGCGCATGGTTTTTACGAGTTCATACGGTGCTTCAAACACCTCGATGTGAGCAGCGTTTATCTTGTGTGTCCGAAGTTCTGGAGTGAGAACGGTAGCGCCAAGATCCTCCAGCAGGCGGCGCTGCGTAATGATGTCGCGCGCGTAAGGAAGATTGTGGAGGGTTACTGTTTCCGCAGTCAGGAGCGCGGCGGCCATGCAGGGCAGGGCTGAATTTTTGGCGCCGCTAATTGCTACCGAACCATTCAATGCGCGGCCGCCGGAAATGAGAAATTTGTCCACGACGCCGACAGATTAAATTAAAAACCCCAAAGGTAAAAGGGATGGAGTTGCGCCAGGACCAAATGAAGAGGCGCGGCAAGTTTTTAACTCACCGCGCCCGTTAGTGTTGCTTCCCTTCAGGTTCTAGTTGCTCGCATCGGTGCTTGTTCTTTTAATCTTGATGCCACCATTTGTGGTCATCGCTCGCACCGTGGGTCCGCCGTTGCCGAGATTAACTGCCAACTCACGGCCGATCCGACCCTGTACCGTCATAGGAAAATCGAAATTGAGATGGCCGTTAACTGTACCGGTCTCGAGACGGGCCGAATAGTTTTCCGGTATCGCCATCACAATCCCACCGTTGGTTGTTTTCACATCAAGTTCTTCGCCGCTCCAACTGGCGCCCTGCAGTTCAACGACCAATCCGCCGTTCGTCGTGCCACCTCGTACCGTACCCCCGACGCGCCTCAAAACAACGCCGCCATTATGCCCGGTGAATTCGATGTGGCCCGTCACGTCAGCAATGGAGATGCCGCCATTGTAGGCTTCCAGTGAAAGGTCGGAACGTCTCGGAACGAAGATTTCGTAACTGACATTCCACTGATAGTTCTTCTGATTTTCCGGACCGACCGCATGAACTTTTCCGCCGCTGGTTTCGATTCTGATTTGTTTCACAAGTTGATCAGCTTCGCCTTGCGAAGTTGCGGCAGCTTGTACACGCGCCCTGATAAGGACCTCGTTTTGGTCCCATCCTTTGATGGAGACTCCACCATTGCGGCTGGCATCGACTGTGAGCAGGCCGGCGGCGGGAATTCTCTGTTCGCGAATTTCACATTGGCCGACCAACCGATCGCTATACCAGTTATCGCGGCAGGTTAACGAGCCATCTTTATCGCCACCGTGCGCGAGGGCGAGAGCGCCCCTCAAGCCCAACAGAGTAGTGAAAATCACACCAAGTCGTAACAACTTATTCATGGGTCTTAATCTCCTGGAAATGCTCCTAAAAGTTTTTGGTGGTCCCTAGCGGTTCTGTGAGGTAAACACCGGGAAGGAATTGAATATGGCAAAAATCTGGCAACGCTCGAAGATTCAAGCAGGGCTTTTCTGGAGGACCACCACGCGGGGAATGCCCTGCAGGTCTGGTCGTATGCCTTGCTTAAGCCATGAGTGCTGCTCAAGCAAAGACGAAACTGCCGACGCCTGATTGAAACCGATTTCAATCAACAAATGGCCGCCAGGTTTAAGAAAAATAGTGCTTTCATTTAACAGGCGGCGGACGACATCCAGCCCGTCTGGCCCACCCGCGAGGGCCTCGCGCGGCTCATGATCGCGAACCTCGCGCTGCAAACCGGCCAGCGCATCTTCGGCCACGTAAGGTGGATTAGACACAATCAGATCAAAGGAAAACGCTGCCGGAGAAAGCGACGAGAAACAATTCGCCTGAACGAAAGTTAGTCGTTCAGCTACTAAGTGTCGCTGGGCATTTCGTTTGGCGATCTCGAGCGCAGCAGCGGAGATATCGATGGCAACTGCCTGAGCGTCGGAACGCTCGTGCAACAGTGTGATGGCAATGCAGCCGGATCCTGTTCCCACGTCGCAGATTCGTGGCGATTGCGACCCTCGAAGAGTTTCCAGCGCCGCTTCAACTAACAATTCAGTTTCCGGACGCGGAATTAAGACACCGGGCGCGACTTCAAAATCGAGACCGAAAAACGATTGCTGAGCAGTGATGTATTGCAGCGGCTCCCCGGCCGCGCGGCGTCTTAACAACTCACGAAATGTTTGCAACTGTGCCGCGGTGAGTTGTTGTTCCGGATGTGCGAGGACGAAAGTGCGGTCGCGGCCCAGAAGGTGTTGCAGCAAACCTCCAGCTTCACGACGTCCTTCCGCCAGTCCCGCATCCCGGAGACTCGCAGCACCTTCGCGAATCGCATCCGCAATAGAAATGGACATCAGTTAGTCACGGCAGTTAGTCAGGGCCGGGTTTTCGGAAGCATAATGGCATTGTAAGTTTCTAACTAGCATAAAGGTACGAGTCTCGTTCCTCCCGTGAACGGCAGAACCCCCAAGCCATTCGGTTTCGGGGGTTCTGACGTAAAAGCGGACAAGAGTTTAACTTCGTTGGCCACCAAAAAAGATGCCCACACTCTACAAAAGCCTACTGCTGTTCGCGATGAATTGGCTCGATGCACAACTAACAATCCTTTGGGTGCGGCTAAATGTGGCCAGCGAAGGCAACGCCCTCATGGCGCGGCTTTTGAGTGTGGGTGAAACGCCTTTTCTTACTGTCAAACTGGTAATTGGCGGTTTCGCAGCCTATGTTCTCTACCGCTGCGCACACATGCCACTCGCTCGCAGAGGAATGAAGTTGGTGCTCGCGCTGTATCTGGTGCTGATGATGGTACATGTCGCGACTGGCTTCTCGGCCCTTGGCTGGCAAGCTCCTGAGACCGTCGCCGTCTATTTTGGCAGTCTACCTCACGCT
>PDVI01000034.1_pt1 | contig 12107 bp, 12 predicted proteins | sample 1369771 | NCBI WGS metagenome assembly PDVI01 (sample SAMN07795377, study PRJNA414565) | Alkali sediment metagenome, whole genome shotgun sequencing project. | isolation source: glacial lake sediment | place: Montenegro: Black Lake | collected 2016-06
ATCTCGTCCGGGTCTTTCGTATTCAAACAGATGGGAAACCCGTCAACGCCAGCGAATTCCTTGAACAGCATTGCTTTCCCTTCCATCACCGGCATTGCCGCGGCCGGCCCAATGTCGCCCAGGCCAAGCACGGCGGTGCCGTCTGTAACAATCGCGACGGTGTTCTTCTTGATCGTAAGCGTGAACGCCTTTTCGGGATCCTCACTGATTGCTTCGCAGACGCGAGCGACTCCCGGAGTGTAAGCCATCGAGAGGTCGGCGCGATTTTTGAGTGGCATCTTTGAGACGACTTCAATCTTGCCGCCGAGATGCATGAGGAAGGTGCGATCGGAAACGTTGAGGACTTCGACGCCGTCGATTTCTCTTACGACGTCAACAATCTTTTGTCCGTGCTCGCTGGAGATGGCGCTGACGGTGATGTCGCGCGTGATGAAGTCGTGAGCGACGCTGACAATATCGATCGCGCCGATGTCTCCTCCCGCGCGCCCAATAGCGCTGGCTACCTCGCCTAACGTTCCCGCCCGGCTCGACAGTTTCACGCGTAAAGTCAGACTGTAACTGGCGCTGGGAGTACTCTGCATGTGCCTAAAGGACGTTCTTTCTGTACGCCAATTGATTTCTTTTTGTGGTTTGAAACTCTAGCGCTCGTAAGTTGGGCACGCAAGCGGGCCGGTAACTACAACCCCAACTCGCGCAAAATCTGCTTCCGAGTTTCTGCGTCGATCCTTTTCTCGGCCAGCTCCAGCGAACGCCGCCCCAGGAGCTTGTAAGCAGCAAGCGCCTCCGCCAAACCTCTTTTTGAAAGTGCCCGCAAATGTCGTTTCACGGTACCCAGATCGCCGCGGGCGAAAGTTCCCGTCAACGCCGTAGCTGGTTCCGCTACCGAAAGGTTTGCCACAGTGCTCTCCAGCAGGGGCAACAAGACGCGGCGCGCAGTTTTTTCGTCGAGACCGCATTCAACCAGCATCCCCAGCGCGAGGTCCACGGCCATTACCGCGGCGGCATGGTAAAGGGGCTTGCAGTTCGAATCGATGTGAAAACTATGACCCTTCAAGTCTTTCACTAAAGACCGGGCGACGCGGCTGGCCGTGGCGTCACCTTCTAGACAATAAAAGGCGCCCCGAAGTTTCTCGGATCCGGTTCGCGGGTCGCTTATGGAAACAAGGGGATGAAGTGAACCGGTGGCAAAGCCGGCAGCCGCAAGCGGAGCAAGTACTTCGGAAGCGGCGAGAGCGCCACTCGTGTGCAAAACAGTTCGGCCGCGTGGCGCCGCTCCCAGGGTCGCAATTCTCGCGGCAGTTTTTAATATTTCCCCATCGGGCGTAGTTATTAGAATAATCTTGCTGGCTGGCAGAACTTGTAAGTCTTTTTCCGACAACGCGAGCGTTGCCGAGCCAAGCAGTGACGCCGCGCGGCGGGAGTGGGCAATTCGCTGTGCCACGACTGCTTCGATCTTGTAGTTCGAGACGAAAAGTGCCTGAGCCAGGGCCGTACCTAAGCGACCTGAGCCGACAATCGAGACGGTTGGCTTTTTGCTTCTCCGTGGGCGGGCGATGGACATTTCAGCGGCAGTTCGGCAAAACCGCGAATTCTGTGGGGCTTTTTACGGACACTGGATTATAATGCCAGCAGTCTCTCACTCGTCAGCCAGAACATTTGAAACGGCGGCCGGACAGACGAAGTAAGATACCGAACCGCGCAACCTTGTTGCTAAACGGGTGCATCATAGACTGCGCGTCAGCAAATTGCGAAAACAGCTTCAACGACCCCGTTTCCCGGTCCCCCTGTTTGAAACAATTCGCGCTATTAGTAAGAATTCCGCGGCCCTTCTGAACGATAGTCCAAACGGGTCTCATACTTCGGTCGGTTCCGAAATATCTGGAGGTTTTCGAAATGAACCGTTTCTCCCGCATCGCCACGGCGCTAGCGTTGGTTACGTCGCTTTTGGCAGGTTCGTTTGGCGTGTTCGCCCAAGCGACACAGACCAGCGAGGTACCCGCAAAGCCCAAGACTGAAGCGAAACCGGAGTCTCAGGATTCCAAAAAGGAACAACCGAAGACTACTAAGTCCACGACCAAGGGGCTTTCCCCCAGCGAAGACCCGAACATGATCGGGAAACGCAACATTAACAAGGGCATCATCGCCGGTATGAGCGGCTCGACCGAGAAGGAAGTCCGCTTGGGGCGTGAGCTTGCAGCTCAGGTCGATCGTGAGGCGAAGTTTGTCGACGACCCTGTGATAACTGAGTACATCAACCGGGTCGGGCAAAACATTGTCCTTCATTCCGATGCCAAGGTGCCTTTCACGATCAAAGTGATCGATTCCGATGAAGTTAATGCTTTCGCTTTGCCGGGAGGCTTCTTTTATGTCAACAAAGGCCTGATGCTTGCTGCTGATAATGAAGCCGAACTTGCGGGTGTGATGGCTCATGAGATCGCGCACGTAGCGGCGCGTCACGCAGTCGAAAACAGCAAGAAAGCCGAACTGGCGCAGTATGCGGTCTTAATTCCCTCCATAATCCTCGGCGGCGGGCTGGGGCAGTTGATTTACCAAGGTGGCGGCTTTGCAAGCATGCTTGGATTTATGAAGTTCACGCGCGGTGCGGAAGAGGAAGCAGACAAGCTGGGCGTACAATACATGTATGCGGCTGGTTACGATCCCACCGCCATGGCCACGATGTTTGAGAAGCTGGAGGCCAAAAACAAGAAGAAACCAGGTTTCATTTCGAAGCTTTTCGCTACCCATCCAGCGCCGCCGGAGCGCCGCGCTGCCTCCCTGGCGCTTGCGGCTCGCTTCCCCGAACGCGAAGAGTATGTGATCAGCTCGTCAGAATTTCAGAGAGTTAAGTCGCGCTTGCTGCGGCTTTCAAATGCACGTGCAACTACCTCGGGAGCTCTGCCGGGAGCTGAAGAAGGCGCACCCGGTCGCCCGACATTGAAACGGCGTCAGCCGACTCCGGAAGAACCAGCGGCGACTCCTGACAGTGAAAAGAAGCCGGCCGAAACAAAGGAAGCTCCGAAGTTGAAACGTAATGACGGGTCGACGCCGACGCAACCTTGAGGTCGGCATTAGATTAAGGGAAGTGCAAGAGGCTCTTCGGCACATTGTCGAAGAGCCTTTTGGTTTGTTTCGGATTAACCGCCGAGGCGCAGAGCCGCAAAGGCGCAAAGAGAACTAACATATTGCGAATCATTCGGCGTTGCGGCAGAGCGCTTCCGGCTACGGTTGATAGTACTGGTACTCCGAACAGGAGCCTCAGACTCAATTTGTTGAGCTTCTCCGCGTTTCAGAGCCCTGGCGTCTTCGCGTTGAACAGAGGAGGATGAGAGCACTCTTAAAAACTGCTCAACTTGACAACTTTTGGAGCCGTTTGTATTCTAGCCGTTCGCGTTTTAGTACCTGAAAATAGAGATAGTTAACTATGTCAACATACTTTCCCAGCGGTAAGGATCTTGCCGCCAAACGAAAATGGCACGTGGTGGACGCAGCCGGGCAAACCGTTGGTCATCTGGCGTCGGAAGTGGCATCGATCCTGACTGGTAAACGCAATCCTCAGTGGACACCATTTATGGATATGGGCGACCACGTGATTGTGATCAATGCTCGCAAGGCAGTCTTGAAGGGTTCGAAGGTGGATCAGAAGGTCTACCGCCATCACACCCTTTATCCGGGCGGGCTGCGCGAAGTCTCCGCCAAAGAGATGCTGGCAAAGAATCCTGAACGTGTAATCGAACTGGCAATTAAAGGAATGCTGCCCAAGAGTAAGTTGGGCAAGGCGATGGGGAAGAAACTTAAAGTCTACCCCGACGCCGAGCACCCACACTCGGCGCAGCGCCCGGAACCCCGCCAGATCAAGTCCCGTTCAAATCAACAATAAAAGCTGAGTAAGATTAAGAGGACAATTTAGCTGTGGCTGATATTCAATACTACGGAACAGGAAGACGAAAGACTTCAACCGCGCGAGTCTATCTGCGGCCCGGTGCCGGCGACGTAGTCGTCAACCGGAAGCCTTTTGATAGGTATTTTCCCAACGAGACGCTGCGCATGATTATTCGTCAGCCACTGCAATTGACGGAAACAACTGCGAAGTTTGATGTGCTGATCAACGTCAAAGGTGGTGGACCCGCCGGACAGGCCGGAGCGATTCGTCACGGCATCACTCGCGCACTGCTGGAATTTAATGCGGACCTGCGCCCGGCCCTGAAGCAGGCGGGACTTGTTACGCGCGATCCCCGCATCAAGGAACGTAAGAAATACGCGATAAAGAAAAGGATTTCCGATCTTCATCGGAAATCGGCAATCGCCAATCGGCAATTGCTTAAATCCATTGTCGGGGCTCGGATTGGTTGCTCTCCAAAGGAGAGTGCTATGAGCTGCGGCGACTACATTAAACCAGTTCACAAAAAGGAGACTTAGCTTGGTTTCGGTTACGATGAAAGAACTTCTGGAGGCCGGCGTCCATTTCGGCCACCAGGTAAGGCGCTGGAACCCGAAGATGAAGGAATACATCTTCGGTGAGCGCAACGGCATTTACATTATCGACCTCCAGAAAACCCAACGCATGTTTCGGGAGGCAATCACCTTTGTCACCAATGCGATTGCTGAAGATCGCGGCAAAACCGTGCTCTTCGTCGGCACAAAGCGACAAGCGCAGGACGCGATCCGCGAAGAAGCTGAACGCTGTGGGCAGTACTACGTTAACCAGCGCTGGCTGGGCGGCTTGCTGACAAATTTCCAGACAGTTCAAAAGTCGATCAAGCGCCTGCGCGATCTCGAGGCGATGCAGACGGACGGCCGTTACGAGAAGCTGACGAAGAAGGAACGCATCAAGCTCGACCGCGAACGCGAAGGTCTGAACAAGAACCTATCGGGAATCAAGGCAATGGGTCGTTTGCCGGACGTCGTCTTCATCATCGACGTACGTAAGGAAGAGATTGCGGTTGCCGAGGCCAATCGCCTGGGCATCCCCATCGTTGCCGTGGTCGATACGAATTGCTCGCCCGAGGGAATCGATTACGTCATCCCGGGAAATGATGATGCGCTGCGAGCGGTGCGACTATTCGCGTCGCGCATTGCGGACTCAATTCTGGACGGGCAACAAATCGCCACCGAGGGCGCTGTTGCCATCAGCACGGACGACGAAGCCGAGTTTGCCGGAACAGTGGCCGGTGCTACCGGCGCCAGCGAAGCAGCAACTGAACCGGCGGAATCCTTGGCACCCGCGGTGAACGAAACGACCAGTCAGCCGGCGGCGGACACTGACAGTGGCGGGATTGGCAATCCAGTGATGCCTGCTCCTGAAGCAGCGGCAAACAACGACGCGGAAACAGTCAACGATCCCAGCGCTGAGTCAGTCGTGGCAGCAAGCTGAACGATAGTTAATAGATTTTATTCATCGGCGAGCGCAGCCTTTAGCGGACTTCCGCCGGGCTGCGCTTTTCGTTACGGTTCCACAACCTCGGTTGGTAGGGACCCAAAATAGAAGATTAAAGCGGGAGAAATTTGTGATCATGGCAGAAGTAACAGCAGCAGCAGTAAAACAGCTTCGCGACAAAACGGGCGCGGGAATGATGGAGTGCAAAAACGCTCTGGTCGAGGCAGGTGGCAATGATGAAGTTGCCGTAGACATTCTTCGCAAGCGCGGGTTGGCGTCCGCCAAGAAGCGCGAAGGACGGATCGCGGCCGAAGGGATCGTCGGGCAGTACATTCATATGGGCGGCAAGGTGGGGGTGCTCGTCGAGGTAAATTGTGAGACCGACTTCGTGGCGCGCGGTGACGAGTTTCAACAACTAGTGAAAGACGTTGCCATGCATGTCGCGGCGGCTGAACCGAAGTATGTTTCGCGGCAGGACGTTCCGGCAGTCGAGTTAAACAAAGAACGGGAAATCGCTCGGGCGCAGGCGCAGAACGATCCCAAGAATGCTAATAAACCCGAACAGGTACTCGAGAAGATTGTCGAAGGACGTTTGCACAAATACTACGAAGAGAACGTCCTCCTGGATCAACCGTTCGTCAAGGATCCGGCCAAGACCGTTGGGGAACTGGTGACTGAAAAAGTTGCCAAGACCGGCGAGAAGATCACCATCCGTCGTTTCACACGCTACAAGATGGGTGAAGGTCTCGAGCGTAAGGAAGAGGACTTCGGTGGTGAGGTCGCTTCACTGATCGGATAGCAGGTTGGTCTTGCCTCAATCGCGAACAGATTCGACAAAGTCCGCGCTCAGGAGAACTCGATGGTTGCCGAGAAGCCACAATCAGATGCGACAGGATTAGTCTACCAGCGCGTCCTGCTCAAGATTTCCGGCGAAGCTCTGATGGGAGAGCAGAATTACGGGATCGACGTCGAGGTGGCGCGGACAGTCGCGGAAGAACTGAAAGCTGTTCATGAGCGCGGCGTTCAGGTGGCCGTGGTTGTTGGTGGCGGCAACATTTTCCGTGGCGTTTCCAAAAGCGCGGGCAAAATGGACCGTTCGGCCGCCGACTACATCGGCATGTTGGCCACTGTGATGAACGCAGTCGTACTGCAAGACGCTTTGGAAAAGGTTGGTGTCAACACCCGTGTGATGTCGGCAATAGATATCCCCCAGTTGGCTGAACCTTTCATCAGGCGCCGCGCGGTGCGGCACCTCGAGAAGAGTCGGGTCGTAATTTTCGCCGCCGGAACCGGCAATCCCTACTTCACGACTGACTCGGCAGCGGCGCTGCGCGCCCTGGAAATCAAGGCGGATATCATCCTCAAAGCCACGAAAGTTGAAGGTGTCTATTCCGCAGATCCGATGCTGGATGCAAACGCGACCCGCTACGACTGCATCACGTACCAGGAAGTGTTGGAACGTCAGCTTAAAGTGATGGACGCTTCGGCAATCTCGTTGTGCATGGACAATAACTTGCCGATTATCGTCTTCAACATGCGTCAGGCGGGAAATATTAGCCGCGTCGTGGCTGGCGAACCGGTGGGCACCAAGGTCTGCCTGTCAAAATAGGTTTCGGGTTTCGAGTTCCAAGTTCCAAGTTCTCGAGCCAACTACTTCGAACTAAATGCCTCGAACTTCGAACCTGAAACCTTGAACTTCGAACTCGAAACTCGAAACTTGAAACTTGAACGGAGTGGAGTCGATGAGCGAGAAAGACGTAATCAAAGAAACGAAGCCGCGCATGGACACGGTGATCGACGACTTTCGCCGCAAGCTTGCGACCGTGCGCACGGGCCGTGCTGCCGTGAGTCTGCTCGACAACATCATGGTCGACTACGCCACTTAACCAGATGGCGTCGGTACACTCACCAGAGCCACAGATGCTCACCGTTCAGCCCTGGGATCAAACCCAACTGGGTGCTGTCGAGAAAGCAATTCGCGCATCGGACTTGGGTTTAAATCCTTCCAACGATGGCAAGCTGGTGCGCATTCCGATTCCCCCGCTGACCGAGGAACGGCGCAAACAACTCGCCAAGCAAGTCCACGAAATCGCCGAAGATCATCGCACTGCGGTGCGCAACATTCGTCGTGATGCGAATGAGCGTCTGAAGAAGATGTTGAAGGACAAAACGATTTCGGAAGATGCGGAACGCGACGGGCTGGACGAAGTGCAGAAACTCACCAACACCTACATCGGCAAGATCGACGATCTCAGCAAATCAAAAGAACACGAGATCACGAACGTCTAAACAGTTCTTTGTGGTCAGTTGTTCGTTGGTTTTACGAGGTCCTGAAATTCCAAATGGCGATGCCGTCTGCCCTTCAAACTTTGACTGCTAAACTGACTACCGCCCCTAGTCTCTACCAACCACCGACAGCTAACTGCTGACTCCTTACGGCATTGCGAATACATCGTCGCCGAGTGGATTGTTCAGCTTGATGTCTTTGACGTTGTAGTCAGCGAAGAAAGCTCCTTGCGTCATCTCCAACCGTTGCGAGAAGTTTGAAGGAATCAGAACTCCTTCCACGTCCTTGAACTTCTTGTGCTCCGTGCCAAAAACATAGCCGTTGTAGTTGATCAGAAAACTCATTACGCGACCGTTAGCCGGATCGATGTAGAAGTCTGTCGCGTAGCCGTCAGCATCGGTAATACGGAACGCGCGCTGTTTTTTCTTGTCGGGAATCGCAGTTACTGTGAAACCTGGCTGGTCAATTTTTCCCACGAACCTGCCAAGCGGCGGGAGCTGCACATTCGGCAGCGAACTATAGGACCGCTCCCCGTCATCGATTTGCTTAAAGGCGATGATCGGGCTCGCGTCAATTTCAACGCGGGCTTTATCACCGGCTGTCACGATAATAAAACCACCCGGACGTGGCTGCGTGGAGTTTGGCGCATACAAATCAACCGCGCCGCGCAGAATCATGCTTTTTACTGTCCTGAACTTTTCGCCGCCATGAGCCGCGAGCGCCGCGCGCGCCAGGTCGAGAGGAGAAGTTGCCGCTGTAATCGATGCTGGAGTCGCACCAGCGCCTCCATTCGTCCCAGCTTTGGTTACGTCCTGGGAATAGACTGCGAAGGTGCTGGAAATCAAAACAAGGGGAAGGATAAGCTGAGATGGAAGTTTCATAGTGACCCTTTCTAAGTTTGCCGGTGAATGCTGGTGCTCTAATGCACTAACGCAAGAACAGCGACTGAAGTTCTAAGAGGAACACCCTTCAGACGATTTCGGGGCGCCCACGAAGGGACGCCCCTACAGCGCAAATCAAATCGGGCACCTGCCTCGGTGGCGTTAGAAGTTGAACCGGAGTTGTGCAGTAACGCGGCGATTTCCCGCGCCACCGCCGCCACCAAAGCCACCGCCGCCCGGTCCACCAAAACCGCCGAAGCCACCGCCTAATCCCAGGCTCTGCCCAAATGACGGTGAGGACAAGCTTCCCACTGGTGTGGAGAGATTGACGCGATTTAAGAGATTGGAGAAGTTCAGGGACAACTGCAGGCTGTAGCGCTTGCCTTCAACGCCACTGCCGCCCAAGCCGGGAATGCCGCCGCCGGGCCCGCGCTGACCTCCACCCATTCCCATCGACGGTCCGCCGCCAGCGCCGGGAATGCGAACCTGATTTCCGCCGCCACCCGGACCGCCGCCACTTCGGCCATCACCGCCGCCGCGGCCGCCGCCTCCAGGTTGACCCTGCTGATTCTGATTGGCAGCGCTCGCCGCAGTGCTACCAAAGCTCCAGGTCTTGCTGACGCGCACGTTCACGGAGAAGAACCCGGGGCCCTCGCCGTAGTTGCGCGGAATTAATCTCTCACCCAGAGCGGGGTTACGATTGAAGTTACCGAACGCCGTGCAAGCAATATTTGGATCGTTGCAATCCGCGTCCGCAGGGGCGAACGAGGGCCGCTCAGTGAAGAGACGATCCAGATTCGTGTCTTGACCGGTAGTAATGTTGAACGGTCGTCCTGAGGTCACCATGATGAATGGATTCAGCGAAACCTGCCACGGCAACGTGACTGTTCCCGCAAAGGTGAACCGGTGTCGCACATCAAAAGCCGCGCGCCCGTATTCGTCGCTTAGATCGTACGAGTTGGCCGGGAACATCCCGCCGCCCTGACCATCGGTATCGTTCTGAGTCTTGCTCAGCGAATAACTGGAAAAGAACGAGATCGTTCGGCTGAAGCGATTATTGAAAGCGATGAAAAACTGGTTCTGATCGAAGTTTCCACTCGACTCGTACTGATAAATGTCGCCGACATTTCCCAGCGGTCTCGTGCCCAGGGGATTCGCCGAAGTGATTGAACCCGGCAACGGCGCGTTAATGTCGCGCGCGCGAATGACGTGACGAATGTGAATCGAGTAGAACCCTACGGTCGCGGTGAACCGATACGGCAGTTGTCGCTCGACTTGCACGCCACCGAGATAAACGGTTGGGGTCTGCAGATCGTCGGCGACGCGCCAGGTAATTTGACGTCCAACAGTTAAGCTGGAGAGCGGCGGCAGATTATTTGGCGCCGGGTTGTAAAACGCATCGAGCGGAGTCGGTTGCGCCCCCACAAAAGTCAGCACGCCGTTAATGTTCTCGTAAATCGGACGTTCGCTGATCGAGTACTGTTGCTGGTTGAGTCCGTTGAAACGATTCGCCTGCAACGTGTTGTTTTCGCTGAAGCGGTTGTAGAACACACCTCCGCCTGCGCGTATGACCATGTTAGGCGGACGCGTTGCATTCGCCGCTCCTGGTGACCAGGCAACAGCGACGCGCGGAGCAAAGTTAAGCAAGCTGTTGATATTGCTTTGGTTTTCGTAGCGCACGCCAAAGCTAAAAGTCAGATTCGGACGGACGCGCCAGTCATCCTGAGCATAAAGTCCAGCGTCGATTTGCCTGACGGTTGCGAGCGGCTCGCCGGCAGAAATACTGAACTGCGAAGCGCCGCCGCCTCGGGCGCGAATCTCTTCCGGCGTGAGGTTAAAACCTGTACCACTAAACAGCAGGGAGCGACGGTATCGTTCAAGACTGTCGACGAAGATCGGTTGGCTGTTAATCGGATTGTTGTTCGCATCTAGAGTGGGAACAAAGCCTCCGGTAAAAACATAAGTCCCGCCAAAGTTGTTCGGATTGCTGTCGCTGATGCTCACGCCGCGCAGCCGGCCGCCAAACTTCAGCGCATGATTTCCCCGCTGCCAGGCAAGGAAGTTTCCTAGTTCCCAACTGGTGTTAGTCGTCAACACTTCACCAACCTGCGCGCCGCCGCTAATGAAGGCTCCGCTGACATTCAGGGTTGGAATGGTGTTGTTGCCAAAAATCTCGTTGCGATTCCGAGTGAACTGAAACCGAGTCTCATTGATCATAGAGGCATTCAAGACTGCCGTTTCAGTTATCTGAAAGTTGTGTTGGGTGGAAGCACTGTCATAGGCGCGCTCGGGAAGCGAAAAGCCCGAGACGCCATTGTTCTGGTTGCGGTTTCGACTAAAACTGTAACGCGCCACCAGCGTGTTGTTGCTGTTGAGCTGGTAATCAATGCGCGGACTGAACGTAAGATTGCGTCTGGGCGTCACCACGCCAAAACCAAAACCGACTGGATTCAGATTGGAGTCGAGCATGGTTCCTTTAACGAGCTCATTGTCGTCCGTTTCACGTCGCTGGAAATCCACGAAGAAAGAGGCTTTCTTGGCGACGATTGGGCCGCCGAGATTTCCGCCGTATTGGCGCACCTGGTAAGCGGTACGGCTCGAAGCAAAAGGATTTCGGGAATTCAAGCTTTCGTCTTCGAAGTTAAAGAACATGCTGCCCCGCATTTTATCGGTGCCTGGTCGCGTCAGGATGTCGATTCGGCCCGAAGGCTGATCGTTCTCAGCGGCAAATGGATTCTGGTTGATGCGGATTTCACGAATCGAATCTTTGGGTGGCAGGCGTCCCCCGGAAAAACCATCGATGAAGATCTGCCCACCGTTTGGACCGACAGACGGTCCCGCCAAAGCCTGGAGCGCGGCTGCCAATTCGTCCGGATCATCCGGAAGCGCGTCGAGATCTTTGCCGGTGATCAACGTCTGATTCGCGTTGTTGGTCGATTCAGTACTAAGCGGAGTCTCGGCGGCCACTGTTACGTTTTGCTCTTCAATGGTGACCTTTAGAGTAACGTCGAACGTCTGCCGCTGACCGGCGGCAAGATCCACCTCGGCCTCATCGGAAGGAGCAAAGCCCGGGGCCGACACAATGACTATGTACTTTCCGGGCGCAAGCGCGGCGACTGTGTAGACGCCTTCATCGTTTGTAACCGTCGTTTTGGCAGTGCCGCTGGGATCAATGATCGTCACGGTGGCGCCGACAATTGCCGCTCCCAGTTCGTCCTTGATGGTGCCGCGCAAAGAGCCACGCGCCTGTTGAGCCATAACGAAAGCTGCCGCCAGGACAACGATCACTCCGATACCCATAGCCTGTCGTAAGAGTTGCTGTAATTTATTCATGACCAAAATTAGTTTTCCTGTTCTTCCTGATAATCCGCACTCAACCAACGCTCTATGACCGGCATTGGATGAGCAAAACCTTAAAACGAAACCCTTAGGGCAAACCGATGCCAAACTGAATACCGCTGTTTCCCAAACCTGCCGCCGGATTTGGCGCTGCCCCGCCGGCTGGTTGCGGTTGACGTGCGGCAATCATTGCCAGGAAAGGTTCGGCTCCTGAGAGCAAACTGAT
>PDVI01000035.1_pt1 | contig 11819 bp, 9 predicted proteins | sample 1369771 | NCBI WGS metagenome assembly PDVI01 (sample SAMN07795377, study PRJNA414565) | Alkali sediment metagenome, whole genome shotgun sequencing project. | isolation source: glacial lake sediment | place: Montenegro: Black Lake | collected 2016-06
CGAGCAATCTCGGTCTCAGGCGCGCGGCGCAAGTTGGGATGGGAATGGTGCCGCGGGGCGAGGTCGGAATTATTGTCGCTCAAATCGGTTTAAGCCTCGCAGTGATAGGAGCGGAACTCTACGGCGTAGTTCTCTTCATGGCTGTGGCCACTACAGTAATTGCTCCGCCGTTTCTTAAGATGCTCTACGCCTCCGAAGTGGCTGCGCGGGAAGAGATCGGTCCGCCCGATGCTGGCGGTATCGTGGCTTCAGAAGACCTTTGCAAGATTGGGTGAGGCTGAGTTTTGGCAGCAACAATGAATACTAAGCCAGAAGTAAATATCGTAAGGGCGCAATTTAAGGCCAATCCTTGGCGGCACAGATCGCGATCAGCACGCTTCTTGAACGGTGCCGAAGCGTTGCCCCTGACGGCTTTGCACAAAACATATTGAAAAATATTAAAACTCTAGTGCTTCACGCGCCCGTCGAAGTAACGAATGCCCAGGATGCTCCGTCCGAAATTAACAAGGGTGCCTTTCCACAGTTTGTGCCAAAGCCCGGCGCGAGAATGGCAGGTCCACTCAGATCTTCTAAGGTGATGGTGCCGGAGGTCGGACTCGAACCGACATGAGTGTGACCTCGCCAGATTTTGAGTCTGGTGCGTATACCAATTTCGCCACTCCGGCTTTGCGCAGAGGATAATACGGTCTCTTCCGGTGACGCGCAACTGGTCATGCATTCGCCGGGCAAAACGGAAAGGTAAGGCCTGGGGCGCGTGCCGGCGAGGTGAGTTTTAGCTTTGAACACCCGGCTAATTCAAAGCGACACCACGCGTCAAAAGGTCCAGACACCCTTCTCGAGGCGCAACGCAAACCTTAAGCTTTTCGGACATGAAACTGACCGAAGGCCCACAACACGACGGGCATCGCTGGACAGTCACGCGATGGCGCAATAGAATGAAGGCCGCCCCCCAAAGAACTCTCCCGCGCAAAGAAACTTACTTGAGAGGGAAGAATATGAGGAAACTACTTGCGATTCTGGTAGTGACGACTTTGCTCATGCTAATGGCTGTTCCGGCCGCGGCCCAGAGATGCGGTCGTTTGCGGCACCGGCACAGCAACGTCACACACACACATTACGCTTGTATTGGGGATAGCCATAAACACGGGCGCAGCTTCTGGCAAAAGCACCGTGACAAGCTAACAACTGCGGGCGGTGTTGGTGCTGGCGCACTTATCGGCGGGATTGCCGGGTCTATACCTACGGCATTCGCAAACGACGCCGTTCAGCCAGATATTAAGGTCCAAGCGGAACCAGGTAATTTGCGAGAAACTGCCTTTCCCGATCCTTCGGGAGGGGCGTTTCTGCGTTTAATCCTTGGTTTTTTGCATTAACTTTCCCCGATCCTCCCCAGCCATATGGCCAACAGTTTGGGCCCGAGCAAAAACTTGTTGGCACGCGCCTCCGAACACTGTAGAATCCGAAAACCTGCCGAAATGCAGGTGGTTTTACCCGCGAGACACCGCCCCTGCGACCCCAAAAAACCTCGATAATGGCGACGCGATAGCTGCCACTTCGGGCCGTCGCCTCAATTCGGAAATCTGCGAATTCCAGGAGCCACATTGATGCCAGGTGACGCTAGGTCACGGATTCTCATCGTCGATGACGAACCGGACATAACTGAAATTCTCGCCGACCTGCTCGGCGACAATCACGAATGCACCACCGCCAGCTCTGCCGAAGCCGCTCTTGAGCTACTGGCCGCGAACGAGTTTCATCTCGTAGTTAGCGATATCACCATGCCCGGAATGAGCGGGTTGGAAATGCTGCCGCGCGCGAAGAGCATTTCGCCGAACACGGTCGTTGTAATGATCAGCGGCATGCAGACGGTAGAAAGCGCAATCGGCGCGCTGCGGCTTGGAGGCTTCGATTACTTGATGAAGCCCTTTGACTTGCGTCAGGTAGAAGCGGTGGTCAAACGCGCTCTTGAGCATCATGAACTGATCGTCGGCAAGCAGCGTTATGAGAATCACCTGGAAGAACTCGTCGAACAACGGACGGCTGAACTCGATCAGGCGCTGAATTCGTTGGAAGACGCTTACCGTTCAACTTTGAAAGCTCTGACTGCCGCGCTGGAGACCAGGGACTCCGAGACGCATGGCCATTCCGAACGTGTCGTTACTTACAGCCTGCGTCTGGGCCGCGAATATGGACTGAGCGCGGAGCAAATGAAGGCATTGGAGTTTGGTTCGCTCTTACACGACATCGGAAAGATCGGAGTGCCTGACTTGATTCTGCGTAAGCCGGCAAAACTGACCGAGGAGGAATGGGTGCTGATGCGCGAACACCCGCTGCACGGACAACAGATCTTGCGTGGCATTGAGTTTCTGGAAGGACCGGCGCGAGTTGTGGCCCAGCATCATGAAAAGTGGGACGGGTCGGGCTATCCCCTGGGTTTACAGGGCAACGACATCGACTTGTGCGCCCGCATCTTTTCGGTAGCTGATGCTTTTGACGCCATCACCAGCGATCGTGTCTACCGTCGCGGCAAGTCGTATCAGGAAGCAGCTGATGAGTTAGACCTGTGGGCTGGCCGGCAATTTGATCCGAAAGTTGTTGAGGCTTTTCATCGTGTGCCGCCGCAGGATTGGGATGAGCTGCACAAACGTTCGTTGCTACCAAAGCCGGAAGATCACGATGTGCGTCGCATGATGCGGTCGTTTGAATCGCAACTTGAGTTACTGGCCACGCCGTAGTTCTTAGATTAATCGTTGCGGCTGGTCGGCACCACGTAGCCACGCCGTGACCTTAGAGTCAGTCCCTGTGTACTCAGAACCAATTTCGCTGGCAGCTTCCCTGGCTTGGGCCAGCATCTCTTCACTATTCAACGGCAGGAAAATCCGACCACCCATCTCCTCGGCCACTGAAGTCAGCACTTGCTGGCTTTTTTTGATCTCGGTTTCATACGCCTTGCGCTGTCGCTTCATTGCCGGATCGAAACGCACGCCAATTCCAAAGGATGGATTCCGCGTCGTGCCCGGCGGCAACGTAGGGTCAGTTGCAGTTATAGGATCTCTCGCGGTCGCAACTTGTCCGGATGATACGCCGGGAGTTCTGCCTTCCTTCTGCTGCAAAACAAATTGTGTGTAACTGATGATGTGAACTGTGGCGCGGGCGGCAGCAAGTTGTTTGAGCGCTTCCGCGCGGCTGGTCTTCGTTCCGGCGGTATCACCCCCATCGGTAATTACCACAAGATGGCGGCTTCCCTCGGGACGGTCTTTCATCAGATTCGCTGCCGCAACCAGCGCGTCTGAAAAACGCGCGCGCTTGCCGGAGGATAATTTCGTTTTCAAGACTTTCAGCAACACGGTCTTGTCGGCAGTCCACGGTTGCAGTAACTCAACTGAGTTGTTGAACTGCATCACAGCCAGCGAGGTGCCGTCAGGCACGCTTTGCAGCACTTGAATCGCAACTTCGCGCGTTAGCGAGGTAAGTTTCGAGGACCCACCGAGTCCGCTCAACTCACCGCCGGTATCGAGAAGCAACAAAACATTGGCGGGGATATGACGAACACTCCGCACTTGCTGGGCAACACCATCTTCGAGCACCAACACATCATCGGGCTCGAGCGTGGGATCGTAATGTCCGAACTGATCGAGGGCGATGACAGGCAAACGTACTTCTTCTGTAAATACTCGAACTGGTTCTTGTTCTTGAGAGGGCGGAGTTGGTGACGGTTCAGGCCGCCGTCCCGCCTGCGCCAAGGCAGGAACGCAGGTAGCGGCAAGGACCAGGAAAACAGGCAAGAACAGATATCTGGGAGTGGGCAAGAGAACCTGACCTGTCCAATTGAATTTAGTCGCGCCCTTGGATGCGTAGCAGACCGGCTATGCGTTGCCCGTCAGGTCTGAGATGACTTGCGGGCCTGGGCTTGCACGGCGGTGATCGCGACAGCGTCAACGATATCTTCCGCTTTACAGCCACGCGAAAGATCATTGGCTGGTTTGTCGAGTCCTTGCAGGATGGGGCCGATGGCAGTCGCCCCGGCAAGTCGTTCGGTAAGTTTGTACGCGATATTTCCCGATTGCAGGTCGGGAAAGATTAGAACGTTGGCACGACCGCCGAGGGCGGAACCGGGAGATTTGGATTCAGACACGGCCGGCATTAAGGCCGCATCGGCCTGCAACTCGCCATCAATGATCAATTCCGGCGCGCGTGCTTTGACGGTGCGCGTCGCTTCCACGACCTTATCTACCAGGCGATGCTTAGCGCTGCCCTTGGTGGAAAACGAAAGCATACCGACTCGTGGCGTCGTACCGAGCAAGACGCGGCAGGAATCGGCCGAAGCAAGGGCAATCTCCGCCAGCTCCGCAGCCGTAGGTTCGATCACTACACCGCAGTCTGCATAAATGATGGCGCCGTCGTGTCCAAAGCTGCTGTCGCGCAACGACATCAGAAAAAAACTGGAAACGAGTTTGAATCCCGAGCGAACTCCGATGCAGAGCAGCGCCGCCCGCACTGTGTGCGACGTTGTATTCGTAGCTCCGGCAACCGAACCGTCAGCAGCACCGAGTCGGACCATGAGGTTGCCGTAGTAAAGCGGATCGGCCAACATGGTCCGCGCCTCGTCCGCCATCAATCCTTTCGCTCGGCGCAGCTCGTGAAAGGTTGCGGCCAGCTTTTCAAAATCAGAAGCACGCTTGTGATCGATTATAGTGACGCCGCTCAGGTCAGAGCGTTCCCGCTCCGCAGTCTCACGAATGATTGCTTCATCACCCAGCAACGTAATGCGCGCAATGTTCTGGCGCACGCACATCGCCGCGGCTACAACAGTCCGCGGGTCGTTACCTTCCGGCAAAACAATGTGTTGCGGATTGCCCGCAGCGCGCTGCCGCAGTGTCTCGAGTATGTTCATAGAGTTGCGTGGTCCGGATTGCCGGGAGCGAGTCTAACCAACTCGCAAGGAGAGGACAAGTGTTTGAGTCAGCCGTCAGTCGTGTTAACTTTAGGCAGCAAATCCAAAGAGTGTTAGCTAAGCAAAACTGCTTCGGAGAACGACATGGCAGCTCTCAAGGCGCGAGCCCGACTTAAAGGTTTATTGTTATTTATTCCTAACATGGTGTTGCTCTGCGGCCGGTTATTGACCGACGCGCGCGTGCCGAAAACAGAAAAAGCGCTGGTTGCCGGAGCAATCCTGTATGCGATCATTCCGCTTGATTTGATTCCGGATGTGATTCCATTTGTCGGACAGATTGACGACGCCTATCTGATCGCTATCACGCTGTTGAGACTGATCGATCGCACTGATCCCAAAGTCGTTCGGGAACACTGGAACGGTGGTGGTGATATAGTGGCGTTGATCGAGATGTTGGCCATGATGACGGCGAAGTTCTTGCCGGCCAGGATCCGTCGCGTGCTAACTTCGCGGATCGAAGTGGCGCCAAAATCTCAAGATAAAGGCTTGCCAATTCCGGCTTTGGTGGTCAAACCCGAAATCGCCTCCACTGGCAAAAGAGACTAGGCCGGGCGCGTCCTTATTTGAGTCAGAAGTTTTTCGTGAATCCCGCCGAAGCCACCGTTCGACATTATTGCTACCACGTCTCCCTCAAGTAATTGGGGCAGCAGATGCGCAACAATTTCGTCCGCACCCGGCAAAGCGAGCGCTGGTTTGTTCCCTTGGGAAATGTCTTTGATTAGTTCCACGGTATCCAGCATCCGGCCTTTTTCCGTGACCTTCTGACTATCAAAAACGCTGGCGATAACAACATAGTCAGCCGCCGCGAAGGCCTCCGCATACTCATGTTGAAATACAGCCAAGCGCGAGGACCACGAGCGTGGTTCAAAAACGGCCACCAGCCGGCGCTGCTGGTACTTCTGACGCAATGCGCTTAAGGTTTCCCTCACTGCGGTTGGATGGTGAGCGAAGTCGTCAATCACGGTAATACCGGCAGCTTCACCACGCACCTCCGCGCGCCGTCGCACATTCTTGAAACTTGCGAGGGCGGCAGCGATCACCTCTCTTTCCATTCCCCATGCGTCGGCAGCGATGATGACAGCCAAACAGTTGAGCAGGTTGAAGTCGCCGATCAGCGGAGTTTCGAAGCGACCCCACTCCTGGCCCGCGCGAATAACCTTGAAACGCGAAAGCTCGCCTGAATAATCAGCGTCAGTGACTTGCCATTTCGCTTCCGGACTCATGCCAAACGTTTCCAGTTGGGTAAAGAGCTTCTTGCCGAACGAGGCCACAACTTCGCGGGTGTTGTTGTTATCCCAACCCACAATCAAACGACCATCTGCTGGTACTAAATTCATGAAGCGCCGGAAAGCGAGCTTTACAGCGGCGAGATCCGTGTAGATGTCCGCGTGATCGAATTCGATGTTGTTGACGATCGCCAGCTCTGGCAGGTAATGCATGAATTTCGGACCTTTGTCGAAATAGGCGGTGTCATACTCATCACCCTCGATGACAAAGTAATCGCTGGCGGTGACGCGGAAACTGACGCCAAAGTTCTGCGCAATGCCGCCAATCAGGAAGGAAGGATCGAGCCCGCCCTGCTCCAGTACCCAGGCAGCGATACCGGTGGTTGTCGTTTTACCGTGCGTGCCGGCGACCACAAGCGCTCGCCGCCCGCGTATGAATTCTTCCTTGACCACTTCCGCTTGTGAGCGATAAAGCAGTTTTCTTTTTAACGTCTCTTCAACTTCAGGGTTGCCGCGCGGAATCGCGTTGCCGACAACAACACAATCAGGAGCAGGGGCCAGATGGGAGGCACTGTAGCCAGCTTTCACTTCAATCCCGAGTGAGGCAAGCATTGTGGACATAGGCGGATAGACGTTTTCATCCGAGCCAGTCACTAAGAAGCCACGCGCCTGTAGCATGCCCGCGAGCGAGGCCATGGCAGTGCCGCAGATTCCAATCAGGTGATAGTGCATCGTTCAGTCTGAAGATGGTTATGCCGTGCGATGTAATGTAGGGGCGGCACTCCGTGGCCGCCCCAGGTTTGAAAATGGGGCGCCCACGGAGGGACGCCCCTACAGTTTTGCCCTCGAATCCATGGGGCTTTAGGAGACTACTGCCTTAAGACGAGATGATTTTCCAAAACGAGAGCGTCAAAGCTTGCGCTCTGAAAAGTTTTGATCGCGTCCTGGGGACGACAAACGATCGGCTCCTGAATATTGAATGAAGTATTAAGAACCATCGGACAACCAGTCAGCTTTTCAAATTCATTGATCAGTGACCAGTAACGCGGGTTCGTCTTGCGGCTAACGGTTTGCGCTCGCGCTGTGCCATCAACGTGCACCACTGCGGGAAAACGTTCCCGCTGTTCCGGGGTTACATGCAGCACCGTGATCATGAATGGGTCGTGATGCGGATGGCCGAACATGTCCGCGCTGACTTCCTCCTTCATCGAGGGGGCCAGGGGACGAAACCATTCCCGCAGCTTCACTTTTTTGTTTAGCAGTTCGCGCATGTCGCCGCGACGCGGATCCGCGATGAAGCTGCGGTTACCTAAGGCGCGCGGCCCAAACTCCATCCGTCCCTGAAACCAGCCGATGATTGCACCATCCGCCATCATTTGTGCCACGCGTGGCAGCATCTGCTCGTCCGGCAACGTTTCAAATTTCAACCCTGCATCAGCAAGCGCGGCTCTGCATTCTGCTGAAGTGAAACCCGGCCCGTAGTAGGCGTGTTCCATTTTGAACTTGCGCGGTTGCTGTAGCTGTTGATGATGAATCAGCAGGGCCGCGCCGAGCGAGCAACCAGCATCACCCGCCGCCGGTTGCACAAAGTAGTTCTTGAACGGCGACTCCGTCATGATGCGGCCGTTCATCACAGAATTGAAGGCGACGCCGCCGGCCATGCAGAGGTTTTCTTCACCGGTGCGTTCGTGCAACCCCTGGAGCAGGTGCAGTGCGGTATCTTCCAGGACCTTTTGCGCACTCGCAGCGATGTTCCAGTGACGTTGCGTCAGTTCCTCGTTGGGCCGGCGCGGCGGTCCGAGCTCCCTGCTAATCTCTTCACCGAATTGGTAGTGTTTTGCCAGATGATGATCGAGTACGCGAATGTTGAGATGGAAGTCGTGATTGCCGTTGAGCGTGAGCACCTTCCCGGCCAGGAAGTCGTAGTATTCGGGTTTGCCGTAGGCAGCAAGTCCCATAACTTTCCATTCATCACCGCCAAACATATCGAAGCCGATGAAGTTAGTTACCGCCGAATAAAACTGTCCCAACGAGTGGGGCAGCTTGATTCGCTTCAGCACTTTTAGGTTGCGGTCCTGGCCCTGGGAAAAGAGTGTCGTCGTGTCTTCCCCAGTGCCGTCCCAGGTCATAATCGCTGCCCGATCGAATCCCGAGACAAAGAAGGCGCTGGCGGCGTGACACTGGTGGTGTTCGAGAAAGTGGAAACGAAAATTGCCCGGCCCAAAGTGTTTACGAATCAACTGCGGATGGCGAAACATGCCCAGGTAGCTCTCGCTGACCTGAGCCACGCCGCGGTCCACGCGGGCTTTAAACATCTCGCGCGAAATCACAGCCGACTTCAGCGCCTGCATCGCTTTGTGACGCAACACCCAGGGTTTCCAGTAGAGACCGATATGAGCCAGGTCAGCGACTTTGATACCTGCTTCTTCCAGGCAGTACTGCATTGCATTGTAGGGAAAACCGCTGTGATGCTTGCGACGCGAAAAACGCTCCTCCTCCGCGGCCGCGACAATTTCGCCGTCGTGAATCAAACCGAGCGTGGTTAGACCGAGGATATACATTAAGCACTCTCTCTCTCTGCATTGACTGCGAATTCGGCGATTGTGGCGTAACCTGAGCTGAACGCTGCGGCAACTCGGGTATTTGCGGAACCGGGGCACTGCTGTCACGTCCACAAACCCCGAATCCGCGCCGACCTTCATTGCAGTGCCAAACTTCGCCAAAACCCTCAGCCTTATACCAACCAAACACCTCATCGTACGAATGGTAATAAGCGTAAGGCGCTCCAAAGATATCCATCAGGGCCAGTGCCGCTTCACGGCGGCTCATGCCTGAATACTTGCGAATTCCGAGGGCATTGAGCGCCTGGCAAAAACCCATGAACGGTAATGCCATAAAGCGCGCGATGCGCGCAAAACTTGACGGTGGGATTCTCGTTGAGAGAGCTCGAATCGCATTCACTGTCGGTGTCACTATCTTTTCGTACTTATAGAGCCATACATAAAAAGTACCGCCAACTTTCAACAAGGGACGCAGCGCCCGAAACGTTGTGCGCGTATTCGGAGTGTGATGCAGCACGCCCGCTGAATGAATGATATCGAAGGTGTTTGGCGCCAGCGGCGGATGCTGCAAATTGCCCTGCACAAAATGCACGTGTTCGGGACGAGCGCCGGCATGAAGACGGCGATAAGCGTACCCCTTTTCCAGTCCGGAGCTGAGATCAACAGCAATTACTTCGAGACCAAGGGCTGTGTAGGCCACCGACTGGCTGCCGTTCCCACAGCCGGCATCAAGCATTAATTGTCCGACCAGATCTTCTTTTTGAATGTTCAATGAATCAAGAAAAAACCATTGGACGCGATCGGCAAGCGTAATGCCCCAGGTCCTGCCGCCGAGTTCATGATGATCCCATTCGCGACTGAAGTTATCGCGGGTGGCTTGGTGATAGCCAACCGTCTTTTGTGATTTGAGGCTGGCGATCAGGGGCTCCAGCGAAGGGGGAACTGGCTGAGGAATTAGCTTTTGCAGCGTGGACCAGTGTTCCAGAACTGCATCCGGCAGCATTCGTGGAATCCCATGCACGATCGGAAACCAGTGCGCGGCCGCAGTACAGTGTAGCAGCCCGCTTAGGACCTCGCCTCCTTCTGCCTGGGGCTGCGTCTCCAAAGCAATGCAGCTCAATTTCACCTGGCAGGTGGGGCAGCGCAAAAAATTTAGTAAGCTTAGATACATCACCGTCTTTGAGTAATCAAGACGAATTGAGATCAACGCACGAGCTGGCGCGATTCCAATTCGCATGTCGCCTGCGCGACGCGATCGGTGGCCGTTTGTTCGCGCACCCAACCGAGCAACTCTGGAATCCCGTCTTCCAGAGTCACTTTCGGTTCGTAGCCAAGCAGCTGGCGCGCGCGCGAGATGTCAGCAAAGCAGTGACGGATGTCGCCTTCCCGATACTTTCCTACCACTTCCGGTTGCAAATCTTTGCCCAGTCCATCGGCCAGCAAGCGCGCGACTTGACGTACCGACGTCGGGCGGCCCGTGCCTACATTGAGCGCTTGATAATCGGCCGTATCATTCTCCAAAGCCAGAAGGTTAGCTTGTACGATATCGCTGACGTGAATGAAATCGCGAGTCTGCTCGCCATCTTCGAATATCATCGGCGACTGATCCTGCAGTAGCCGAGACGAAAAGATGGCGCAGATGCCGGTGTACGGATTAGAGAGCGCTTGTCGCGTCCCGTACACATTGAAATAACGCAGTGCCACGGTGGGAATATCGTAAGCACGGCCCACAACCAGGCAATACTGTTCCTGATCTTGTTTGCTGATTGCATAAACTGAGGTTGGGAAAAGCGGCTTGTCTTCGTTGGTAGGACGTGGCTGCAGTTGCGAGCCGCAATCAGGACAAGAAAACTCCCACTGGCGTTTCAACAATTGCGAACTGCCGCGCATTTGGGGATGTTTAACCCCGCAGCTTCTGCACTCGTAAGCTCCCTCACCGTAAAGCGACATTGACGACGCGACTATCAACTTGCGAATCTGCTTCCGGCGCCCGCTCAGTGCCTCCAGGAGAACGGCCGTACCGAGACTGTTAGCGCGGACAAAATTCTGAATCTCGTACATCGATCGACCCATGCCAACTTCGGCAGCCTCGTGATATACGGCTTCGATGTCGTCCAACGCGCAGGTCACCAGTTCGCCGTCGGAAATATCACCATGCAGAAACTCGGCTTCCGGATTGAGATTGTCCGGCTGTCCGTTTTCGTGCACGTGAGGTACCAGCGCATCGAGCACTCGTACTCGATGCCCACGGTCAATCAAAGCGTCAACCAGATGGGAACCGATAAAGCCGGCGCCTCCGGTTACCAGAATGTTCATATCCCCTGGGCATCCCTTCGACCAAAGCTTTTCTCGTTGGCTTTCGCAGTAGTCTTCCTGCGGGCTCCCGACTGCGCGACCACTGATTGAAGAATTTCATAGACGCGCGGCGCATGCACGCCTGCTGAGAATTTCGTTTCCACAGTTTTGCGTCCCTCAGCTCCGAGGCGCGCGCGCAAATCGGAATCATGTAACAACTGCCTTAACCTTATGACCCATTCAGCTTCGGTCGTGGCGAGAAATCCATTGACTCCATCCTGAATGATTTCCGCATTCACGCCGACGGGCGAGCACACAGTAGGTATAGCAAGAGCCATGTATTGCAGCGCTTTGCAGCCACATTTGCCACGCGTCCACGACTCATCCGGCAATGGCATGATGCCGATGTCGATCTGGCGGAGATCGGAGACCTCCGTCGCTGAACGCCACTTCACAGCTTCCACATCCACACCGTCAATCTTGTACACCGGCGGGCCGATCACTACGAGACGAAAAGTTTCCTTCTCCGCTAATCGTTTAAGCGCTCCTGCAACGGTGTCAAGGTGTTGCACGGTGCTGAAGGTGCCGGTCCAACCAATTACGGGTGTGTGGCTGATGTTCGAACGAGGCACCACCTGATACTTCTCTGTGTCGATTGTGGTGGGAACGATCGAAACATTTGGATTGGTTTGGCGGGCATAGTCCGCGAGGTAGCGATTGCCGGCGATCACATGAGTTGCCAGTCGGCAAATGGTCTTCGTTTTTGCCGGGAATTTGAGATAA
>PDVI01000037.1_pt1 | contig 11707 bp, 11 predicted proteins | sample 1369771 | NCBI WGS metagenome assembly PDVI01 (sample SAMN07795377, study PRJNA414565) | Alkali sediment metagenome, whole genome shotgun sequencing project. | isolation source: glacial lake sediment | place: Montenegro: Black Lake | collected 2016-06
CGGCATCGGATCTTTCAACGAGGCGCCATTGGTAAAAAAGAGATCCATGCGCCCATCGTTGTCGTAATCAAACATCGCTACTCCGCCTCCCATCGCCTCGAGCAAGTATTTCATTGAGGTGAATGAGGACGCGCGTCGAAACGTAATGCCGGCCAGATTAGTAATGTCGCTGAAGGTTACAGGAGAGACTGCCTGGGGTGCTGGCGGCGGCGGCTTCTTGTTCGAATCGGCGCTGTAAGACTTGCCGGTACGTTGTGGAGTCGGACCGGGGGTTGGTTGTTGACCAGCTACCACGAGCCAGAGACCCAGAAGTAGCAGAACGGCCAGGGGAAATGAAGGGGATCGGATTTCTTGCATGAAGAGTAGGTCTAATTCACTTCGCTCCGATTGTCACGTAATCCTTCCCGCTGTAGAGACGAACTTCATTTTGCGCAGCCTTCATCATCAAGGGACGCGGCCGCCTCAACTCAGTGTCCCTGGTGGTCGAGATTGTAAGCACTTCCTTATTTGCCAAATCAAAAACATTCAGCTTGCCATCGTTACTGAAACCGAACCCATAGGCTCCCACGCCAAGCTCGGAGCCATTGATAGTAATAACGGAATCGGTGATTAAGAAGCCTTCATACCTTGCGCGAATATCGGCGGCGTACCCTGAAGTATCGACCATGCCCGCGATTACGTAACGACGGGATCCAAAACGTGCGGCGGCGGAATTACGCATCTGTGTGGGTGCGGTGAGTCCTTGAAAATAGAATCCTGGCGGCACAACTCGCACAAGGTCAGCACCTGACAGCACGGCCACCTTTTCCTGAGCAGCAACGAGAAACGGCATGGCGCCAGACATGATCAAGGTGACAAGGATCATCAGTGAATACCTTCTGCAGCGCTCCATAAGAAATATCCTCCTGAACCATCGGGTGACGAAATACGAGTTGGAACTGCCCGGCCGCGATTATCTTACATCCAGCTTGTGCGATTGCCGATTGCCGATTTCCACATGCCAATTTTTGGAGGAAAGTGAGAATCGACCCAACTCGTGCTGCCCAGGCGGGTTCATTGTGTTCTGCGTTTTGTGCTTCGAGATAAGCAAGATCTCGCCCCGGCTGCCATCCCTTCTTTACCAGGGTTTCATACAAAAGCCTGGCGCCGGCGACGGTCTGCTGCGCCTCTTCTGAGTTCTTTCCTTCTTTGGTTCCGATGTCCATCCAAATACGGACGCGGGGCTTTTTGGGAAGTGCGGCCACAAAGCCGACAATGTGCTGGTTTGCAAACCAAACCGAAGGTGAGACCACGGCTACACGACCAAACACGTGCGGGTACTTCAGACTCAAGTAGAGCGAAACGAGGCCGCCCAGTGACGAACCACCCAGACCCGTGTCTTTTGCGCTGCGTCGAGTTCTATAAGTTCGATCGATGAAAGGCTTTAGTTCTTCGACCAGCATCCGACCGTACAAGTCGGCTTTGCCACCCATCTTGTACTTGGGATCTGCGGCAGGTGTGTACTCGTTGATGCGGTCATTGCCGGCGTTGTAAATGCCAATGATGATGAGGGGCTCGATCTTGCCAGCGGCAATCAGCGCTTGAGCAGTCTCATCTACTCGCCATTCCTTTCCGGCGATGTACGCGGTGGCCCCATCGAAAAGACTCTGGCCATCGTGAAAATAGATGACCGGATAACGCGATCCTTTCGCTGCTTCGTAGCCCGGTGGCAAGTAGACAAGCACGTCACGATCGCTCGCCAGAAACTGAGAATGAAACTTCTTATGAACCCGAATATCGCCAGTGAGCGTATGCGGTTGTTGTTGACCGGCCGCGGTACCGGCGAAAGAGACGAGTGCAAAGGTCAGGAGCACGAGCTGCCGTGCGGAAAGCTTTTTGGGTCTCATTAAGAATCAGAATAAACGAGTAAAGAGCGCTGAACAAACACGCCTTGAAATAACTGCGTAGGTTGTTTGCTCAGGTGCTTTGCGAAGTTGTGCCGTTTACGGCTGGCCTAATCGCCGTTTGGGGCTAGCGCCCTGAAGGACGCATTGATCCGAAAGCCCCATCAAGAGCGCAAAGAGCGCGCAGGATGTGCGCGCTCTTCAATGCTCAATGAAGGAGTCACTTAAGACTATTCCTATTGTGACACTTTCCTATCTGTGTGCGGCGATCTCGACTCGTTGCGGCTTCGCGTTGTTATGCGCAAGTTTATACTCGCGTGCCGCTTTCGTTTCCGCGCCAGAGAACAACTGCTTGCCGGTGTCAGCGTTCAACCAGACTTGGGAAAGGAAATATTGGCTCCCATACTGATTGAAGACCAGTCGTTCGCCCACCTTGAAATCTCGTGATCCGATGGTAAGTGGCGCATCGACGAGCTTCGTGGTTTTGCCATCAGTGCTGCGGATTGCCAACGAATTGTCCGATACCCGCTTGATGCTATAGGTGCCCGCTTTGAATGTTACTTTTCCTGCGGCGAAATCAAACGGAATCTTAACTTCTATTCTGCCCGGCGCCTGTGCGCTCACGCTCGTCATGGCCAGCATGAAGAAGAGGCCGAATATCGCGACACTTCGTAGAATTTGGTTTTTCATATGACCTCCTTATGGTCCTAATTTCAGGCCAGCCCAATTGCCGCCTTCACCTGTTAACGCGACAAGCGGAACCAAAGGGGCTCACGGCGGCAAAAAATAATTTGCTGGTCAGCAGGATTGAGCTCAAACCGTAATGAAGTCTCAGTGGACCTGGCGGTTCCAGGCATGCCGCCGTTATTTGTTGCCCACCTAAGTTGAGAGCCCAAAACTCCAGGAACCACGCGTTATTAAATAAGGACCAGTGTGACCGCAGGTTCGACCCCTACGAACGGAATTCCGCGCGGCGTCGTACAATGGGGTAATTGATGATTGGACGGGAAGGGTGCATGCCGCAAACGTCACAAAACGTAACTCAACTGCTGATTGGCTGGAGCAACGGTGACAAGGAGGCGCTCGACTCATTGCTGCCTCTGGTTTACGAGGAGCTGCATAAGCAGGCGGCGGGGTATCTGCGACGCGAGCGGCCTGGACATACACTGCAAACGACAGCATTGATCCACGAAGCATATTTGAAGCTGGTGGATCAAAAGAACGTACGTTGGCAAAACCGCGCTCACTTCTTTGGTATCGCAGCTCAGTTGATGCGGCGCATCCTGGTGGATCACGCCCGCAGCAAAAAGCGAGTGAAGCGCGGCGGGTCGGACATTCGGGTGTCCTTCAATGAGGCGAATGTGCTCGGACAAACGAGGGACCTCGACATAGTTGCACTTGATGAGGCACTGGCGCGTCTGGCTGAAATCGACGAGCAGCAAAGCAGGATTGTGGAGTTAAGATTCTTTAGCGGACTTACGGTTGAAGAAACTGCCGAAGTTCTGGCGATTTCTCCCGCGACAGTGAAGCGCGACTGGAGTATGGCCAAGGCTTGGTTACACCGAGAGATTAGTGGTACGGCTTGAAAGTATGAGCGACGTTAAGAAGAAACACTGGCAGCAGGTGAAGGACCTCTTCGAAGGCGCGCTGGAACGTCAGGGCGCTGAACGCGAAGCGTTTCTTGTTTTATGGAAGCGCCAGCGGTGGCGTTAGCTGCGGAGTCATTGGTCGGTGAACAGAAAAAACTGCCGGTTGGGCAAAAGGTAAAACACTATCAGGTCGTTGGTCCGATCGGTGAAGGCGGGATGGGCGAAGTCTATCTTGCAAAAGACACAATCCTGGGCCGGCGCGTGGCGTTGAAAGTTCTGCCGGAATACGTCGGCAAGGATCCGGATCGCTTGCGGCGTTTTAAGCAGGAAGCGCGTAGCGCTTCAACACTGAACCACCCGAATGTCTGCGTGATTCATGAAATCGGCGAAACAGAAGACGGTCGGCCCTTCATTGCGATGGAACACATTGAGGGGTTGACGCTGCGTCAGCGGATGAACGAGCACGCTTTGAAGCTCGGCGAAGCGTTGGATATCGCGATTCAGGTTGCTGCCGCGCTCACTGCGGCGCACGAAGCGCGCATCGTTCATCGCGATATCAAGCCGGAAAACATCATGATTCGTCGCGACGGCTACGTTAAGGTTTTTGATTTTGGACTTGCCAAGCTAACCGAACAACGTCAGCACCTGGACAACGCAACTATGTCCACGTTGCTCGTGAACTCCTCACCAGGCACGGTCATGGGTACGGCAGCATATATGTCGCCGGAGCAGGCTCGCGGTGTTTCTGTGGATGAGCGAACTGACATCTGGAGTTTAGGGGTAGTGCTTTATGAAATGGTGACGGGACGTCCCCCGTTTTCCGGTCAAACTCCGACCGATGTCGTTGTCGCTGTAGTTGAAAAAGATGCGCCCCCACTTTCCCAATACTTTGCCGGCGCTCCGGCTGAGCTCGAACGCATCGTTAGAAAGGCCCTGCGCAAAGACCCGGACCAGCGTTACCAGATAGTCAAAGAGTTGGCTATCGACTTGCGAAGCCTGCGTAAAGATTTGGAAGCTGACTCGGAACTGGATCGTTCGCTTGCGCCGGTGCCGGCCGCCGGAACCAAGACTGTTTCCGGTGTTCGTACCGGCGTAGCAACTGGAACTGATCGAGCACATGCTACTGGTCAACTGCAGGCTCTAAGGGCCACCACAGTTGGCGAGCCGCTGCTGCGCCGGCGCCGCTGGCCAATGCGATTGGGGCTTGCGACTTTAACTCTGGCGGTGATCGCCGCTGGCAGCTTCGCTATCTACAAGTTCACGCGCACGGAACCTTCCCCCGCGCATTTTCAACGAATCACTGTTACCAAGCTGACGACTAACGGAAATGCTCTCTTTGCTTCCATCTCTCCGGATGGCAAATACGTCGCGTACATAAAAAGCGAGGGTGGGCGTCAAAGTTTATGGCTGCGTCAGGTTTCCAGTGCCGGCAATCTGGAAGTCGTACCGCCGCGGGAGGGCGAGTATTTGGGACTGGCGTTCTCGCCAGACGGCGATTCGATCTATTACGGTTACACCTCGACCAGTGCCAACGATTCAGCCGAAATTTACAAGGTGCCCGTGCTGGGGACTGGCGCGCCGCCAGTCAGAGTCAATCCCGAAGAAGGGCCGAGCAGCAAGTCGCATGACGGGAAGCGCATCGCGTTTTTGCGCCACAGCCGTGCCAATCAGACCGACACTTTGCTGGTTGCCAATGCCGACGGCAGCAATGAGCAGACAGTGACAACGCGCAAGTGGCCGGAGAGATTTAACTGGGATTGGGCGACCTCACCCGCGTGGACCAAGGATGATCAGAGCCTGAATCTGCCGCAAGTGGGTTCCGACGCGAACGGTTTCTTCGTCACTATCTATGAAATACGTCTGGCTGACCGCGCCGAAAAAACCATTAACCTCTCGCCGCAACGTTTCGAGCAGCCCAATCAAGTAAGTCTCTTGTCAGACGCAAGTGCGCTCTTATTGTCGGCCCGCGCTCAGGGAGCTTCCTTCGAGCAGATCTGGTACCTGGGACGTGATGGTTCGGCGCGTTCAATTACAAACGATCTCAGCGATTATCGGAATGTGTATCTGACCGCCGATTCAAAGTCGTTTGTAACGACGCAAACACAAACTCTTTCAAATATCTGGCTTGCTCCCAGGGGCGAGAGTGCGCTGGCAACTCAAGTCACCTCGGGCCTGGGAAGGTATTTTGATCTGAGGTCGGCTCCGGACGGGATGATTGTTTACGCTTCTGACGCGAGTGGCAGCGCCGACATCTACGAGATTGCGTCTAACGGCGCCAAGATGCGTCAACTAACATCCAATGTGAAGCGCAACTATGCTCCACAAGTCTCGCCGGATAATCGTTTCATTGTTTTTCATTCCAATCGCTCAGGTGTCTTTCAGATTTGGCGCATGGATCGTGACGGCAGCAATCCAGTGCAGTTGACGTTTGGTAATTCTGAAAGTCACTGGCCGGAGTTTACTGCGGACGGAAGATTCGTGATCTACCAGCACTTCGAGCCTGGCGTCGCGAGCACTTTATGGCGAGTCCCCATCGAGGGTGGTACGCCGGTAAAAGTTACCGATGGCTTTGCAGTGCGGCCGGCAGTTTCTCCCGATGGGCGACGGCTTGCGTTCTGGCATAACGACGGCCAAACGAATTCACGTTGGAAGTTGGGACTGTTCTCATTGGAAAGTGGAACGCTGCTAAAGACTTTCGAAGTGGCGCCGACCGTGCCAGTGAGTTGGGACAACATAATGCGTTGGACCGCGGATGGTAGCAGTCTTACCTATGTGAACAACCTCGCTGGGATAGAAAACGTTTGGGCCCAGCCAATTGCCGGTGGTCCGCCGAAACAGCTCACTAATTTCACGGATAACAGGATTCTTTCATTTGATTGGTCACGTGACGGGGATTTGATTACTTCGCGAGGGGTGGTGACGAGCGATGTGGTGTTGATTAAGGATGCAGGGCCCTGAAGGGGATTGGCGATTGCCGATTGCCGATTTCCGATTGGCTTTTTTCGCTCCGGGCAAATTGGCAATGGGCAATCGCCAATCGCTTACCGGTTTCCAAGTTCATAAACCAACGTCTTCGGATGATAGGTCTGCCAGTCAAACCAGTAGTCATTCAGCACAGCGACCTTCGTCAGTTGCTTGCCCTTAAGCGGACCTGACAACGCTCGGCCCCTGAAATCCCATTCGCTGCCAGTTTCCGCATCAACCATCGTTAACGGGGCGGCATTCTGCTTGATGAAAAATTCCAGTTTGCGACCATCTACCATTCGTTCAAAGGCGCGCACCGACTTCTGGTCTTCGCCAAGCACGAGGAATAGCGGCACTCCGGCAACGTCATCAAGAATCAACTGCTGCTTCACCAGTGCGGTGAACGGATAAGCCTTCGAGACTGCGTTAATGGCGAGGCCCACCACGAGCGCCCTTGGTGCAATCGATCTATCGAAGGCGAAGGATGTCGTCACCGGCCTGGCGATCATTCCCTGTTCCCAATTCGCTGGCGCATATTTTCCAGCTTTCGCAATTTCTTCGTTTGGTCTTAACACGCGTCCGTTCGGCTGCTCGCGCTTCCACAAAGCAAACGTCAATTCGTCATGGAAAACACCTTCCAGCCGTTGCCCTTTTAGTGGGCCTTGGATCGCTTCCCCAGTGACCTGTTGCCACCACGAGCCCGTCTCCACGTCGCGCATGATGAAATTCTGATTATTAATGCCCGCGAGTTGAAAATGAAGTTGCCGCCCGCCGACTGTCGTCTTCCACACCAGACCGGTGTGACAGAGCGTTCAATACGTAGCAACGATCGGTGTGCCACCGACAACGTCCGCGACGAGGTGATGATAAGCCATGAGGCGGACAGGGTAGGCAGCAGCTTCGCCGTTAATCTCTACCGCGAGAAGTGCGTCATCTTCGGCGACAAATCCGGCGTCACTTGCTTTTGCATAAGTCGCATTGGCCAGGGGATTGAACATCCATTCGAAATGATTCTGGCGCGCAAACCAGGTTGCGGCGAGCAGCGGGATGAGTATTACGATCAGCAACGCTTTCTTCCACCAGCGTCGGGAACCCATCCAGAGCTTAACCAGCAGCAGGAAACCAAACACCAAAGCAACGACAGTGATCCACGGCGAGAAACGGCTCAGCATGTAAGACACTTCCACTCCGCGCGTGGTCTGTGATTTGAAGGGTTGAATTATCCAGACGGGGATAAAGACGATCGCGAATGCAAAGAGCGTTATAGCCAACAGGATTAGCCATAGGTGTTTGCGATTCGGAAATGCAGAGACTCCGGCAGCGGCCATAAGAAAACCTCAAACTATTAGTATTCGCTTCCTGAATAATACAGGCTAACATATTGCCAAGAACACATTGGAAGCGATATTCGCAAAACGAAGCTCATCATCGCTCGTCGACGCGTACCGTCGGATGAATTTAGCCCGGCCGTATGAGGCCGGGAAGAAATGCCAAGTTAACCTCCGTCGCGTCAGCGACGATTGAGCCGGAGAATCCTCACGATAACAACACCTACTCCTCACTCAACCACCATTTTGTGTTCTCAACGAAGTTTGCCGCTAACGAACAAGGGCATCGCAATCGGCAATTGGCAATTGGCAATCGGCAATGGTGAGCGTGTTACACTGATTAAACAATTCGCTTACGTCGGTTAATAGATTTCGTGTGCCCCTGTAGCTCAACGGTTAGAGCAGCAGACTCATAATCTGTTGGTTCGGGGTTCGAATCCCTGCGGGGGCACCAAAATTAGTAGCCAGTAGGCAGTAGGCAGTCGGCAGGACGAAATATTTAAGTGTTGCGCGCGTTCCTTCGAAAAAGAACTAGTCAAACTCAAGATGGCGCGAAGATGGCGCAATTTTTTGGAGTGCGGCGGCTTGACGCCGCTTTGGTATCGCGACACATGGTAGCCGATTGGATTCGCGGGTTATGAGGTCATCAGTACTGTCCCCGATTAGCGGATCGATCTTGCTCAAATCCTTTGCAGCGCACGGCTTTTGATATGATGCGTCAATGTTCCCCCGACTCTCACCTGCAATTTGTTTCCTAATCGTTTGCTTATCAGCGGCGACGGCCTTCTCGCAGTCCGGTGCCCGTGATCGCAAGGTAGCGGGTACGTTCGCGCCGGTATTTTACCAGGCGCTGGGCGACAAACCGCGCAGCGACTACATCACTAATTTCGATTTCGACGGCGACTGGCGCGGCGATAACAATTGGGACCACGCTGACGACAAGAAGTTTCCTCTCAAAGCTTACGTCTACTATTCAGTTTCCGAGACTGCCACTCACTTTTTCATTCACTACGCCATCTTCCATCCGCGCGACTACAAAGGCGGCGAAAGCAAGGGTCGTATTCTGAGCGAGTTGATTCGTGAAGGCGTGAAGAGTGGAACTCAGCATGACCCGACCGGCATGCTGGAAGAAGCCGGGGTGGCACATGAGAACGACCTGGAAGGTTGTTTGATTGTCGTCAGGAAGAATGGCAACGATCTCAAGAGCGCGCGGGTTGCTTTTGTCGAGACACTCCATCACAACAAATTTTCCCTCTACTTACCGGACGAAACCGGGTCAAAAGATTTCGGACTCGTTCGCTTAGACGGCGCCCACCCGCGACTGTATGTCGAGCCGAAGGGCCATGGTGTCGAAACGTATTCAGGCGACGAAAAGCAGACGGCGAAAAAAGAATTTTTGATCTACAAATTCACGGGCCGGGCGGAAGATCCGGAGCAGGAGCACGACGGTTCCGTTGGTTACGATCTGCTTCCAATCCAGTCGACGTTATGGGCCCGGGCTGTAAGTGGAGTAGGGGACGGTGCCAACCTCACGTACGGCAGCACTCACAACTACGGACAGATTGCCATCAATGTCGCGGGTTCGAATGGAAGCGTTGTCAGCCGCAAGATAACGGTGGGGAAAGTTGGCTCAGCTTTCCTCGGCAACACCGGCGGCCGCAATATGGCGCGGCCACCGTGGGCCTGGTTTGACAACAACGCCCGCGAGCAGCCTTTGGGCTTGTGGTTTTTTGATCCGGCGACGATTGTCAAACGCGATTTCCGGGCGGGCGAATCTTTTCGCACGGCCTACATACGGTTGCCTTTCTGGGCAAGCTCTCGGTAGCGCCACCCTTTTATCCAAACAATACTGGCCGCTGAGTAGATATCAGGGCGTAGATATCAGGCGGCGCTCTTGAATTAGAGTTTCGCTTGCACACCTAGCGAGCCCAATACACGCAGCATGAGATCTATTGAAATGTCGTGAGTGTTGCGGTTCAATCTGCATTCAGGTTTGAGACTTCTTCCTGCGCGTCAGCATCGCCACGATCAAACCAACTAACGCGATCATGAATGAAATTGACAGGACCACCGCACCGGGGATGATCCCCAGCAACGCCTCATCCCAGCTCGTGCGTCCATCGGTCAGGGAAGGCAGCAGAGCCGAAAACAAAAGAACACCGCCGCCAAGCAACATACCGAGGAAACCGAGAACCATCACTGCGAAAGCTACTTTCGTCATCGTTTTCTCCTTTTCTGCTCTCACCAGCAGTAATCCCTTTAAAAGTGGGCGTCCAGTTAAGCACAATTGTAAATGAGGTCTGGCTCACAGCAGCAAGAACAAGTAAGCCTGACATGAGTGGGCATCGGGGGTCTCGTTTAGGTTGACTACCTCAGCGATGTCTTATATTAGACATCTTCATGCCGAAAGTTACGGTCGTCATCACTACCTATAACCGTGCGCAATTTCTGCAACGCGCAATTCAGAGTGTGTGGCAGGCAGCATCGGATCTAGAGGTGGTGGTTGTTGACGATTGCTCGACGGATGAGACGCCTGACTTCTGCGCGAAGATTCCGAATATTCATTACGTTCGACTGAATGCAAATCACGGCCTTGCGAACGCTCGGAATGTAGGCATCGCAGAAAGCTCGTCAGAGTTCATCGCCTTTCTCGACGACGATGACTTGCGTTTACCTGGTTCACTCGACAAACAATTGTGTAGGATGGTTTCGGATGAGCGCATCGCACTGTGTTACGGATGGGCGTTGATCGGAGACGCGCGTCGTCAACTTCCAACTGGGGAGATCTATCCGAGTGAATGTCCGCAGGGCGACATCTTCTGGGAATTACTGGAAGACAACTTTATTCCCATGCCTTCGGTGCTTGCTCGCAAGTCACACTTACTCAACCTCGGTGGGTTCAATACGGCATTGACGCTAATTGAGGACTGGGACATGTGGCTCCGGCTCAGCGAGCATTTTCTGGTGGCAGCAATTGAAGAGCCGGTAGCGATTCACCGAAAGGCAAATGCTGATTCCAAGCAAATGAGTTCGAACTCTGGTGCTCTTTGCAAGCAGGCGGTACGTGTTCAGCAAATGGCTTTGGCTCGCGCGCGGGCTCAGACTGCCGGCAGAACGAGGCGACGTCACGTTCGGAGCAAGCTTCGCAACCGCGCATACGAAATATTAATGGCAGAAGCAAGTAACTTGATCCATAACGGCGACGCTAAATCAGCCCGAGCAAGGCTGCTCGATGCCTTTCACTATCGTCCTTTTCATGCGGTGGCGACTGGCCGCTTGCCCTGGCTATTGATCAAATAATGAAGATTGCTCTTTGCAAGAGTCACTTCTTCGGGCCGGTCAGCGGTGCTGATGAGATCCTCGTTACTTATGCGATCAGCTTGCGCCGGGCTGGGTACGATGTTGAGGTCGTGCTCTTATACAACCCCCCTGAAAGCGATCGCTTTTACCGTCGCTTGCGCCAGGCAAAGGTACCCATAGTTCACGTTATCGATCGTCCGATCGCGTTCATGATCGTGCGCAGCGTGCGCAGTTTGCTTTCCAGTTTTCTGCTCCTGTTTTTGTTGATTCCGTGATCCGAGGCGGGTCTACGCAGAATTTGGTAGGTGCTGCTTGACCTGATCTCTCAGGCTCACTACAAGCATTGTCGCGCCTTCTTCTCTGCTTCTGATTACGATCTTCTGCACGTGTTCACACCCGACACCGGCGCCACTCTGTTCATTCGCGCTGGGAAAGAAACTGGAGTTCCAGTGCTCTATCACGAAATGGGAACACCACACTATCTACCGGCGCTGGATCCTTACTACCGACGATTGGAAAAAGTATTACCGTTGTGTGCGGAGGTGGCGGCGCTTTCTCCGAGACTGGCAAAGCAATGGTCGGAGCGCTTTCCCTTCTTGTCGTCGGTGTCGGTATTACCGCTAATCACGGAAGACTCGGAAAT
>PDVI01000038.1_pt1 | contig 11614 bp, 9 predicted proteins | sample 1369771 | NCBI WGS metagenome assembly PDVI01 (sample SAMN07795377, study PRJNA414565) | Alkali sediment metagenome, whole genome shotgun sequencing project. | isolation source: glacial lake sediment | place: Montenegro: Black Lake | collected 2016-06
AGACTGAGACCTGAGACGTGAGACCTAAGAGTTGAAAGTAACCATCGGCCAAATCAACACGATCAACGGCGACTACGAACACAATGTCGCCGGCATTCTGCGTGCGATCGCCCAAGGCAAGCAGGACGGGTCGGATCTTGTAGTACTGCCGGAAACCAGCATTCAGGGTTACACGTCGTTGGATTGGTTTCTTGATCGCGACGTGGCACTGCACGCCCTCGAACCTCTCAACCAGATCATTCCTGCCACCGACGGAATCACGGCAATCGTCGGTACGGTGCGGCCAACGGGAAAGACTGGCGGTCGTCGTCTCTATAACTCCGCCGCGATCATTCACGATCGGAAGTTGATCGGGTTCGCTGACAAAACCCTGCTGCCCGAGTACGACGTTTTTGATGACCCGCGTTACTTTGAGCCGGCGTCCCAACGTCAACTTTTTCAAGTTGAAGATAGCAAACTCGGCGTTGCGGTTTGTGAAGACTTCTGGAACGACAAGACGTTCTGGAAACACCGTCTTTATTCCCACGATCCGGCCGACGAATTAATTGAGATGGGTGCACAGGTACTGGTCTCAATCAACGCTTCACCTTTTAACAAGGGGAAGATGGGGCAGCGTTGCTCGATGGTTTCGCACCGCGCAAAAGCGGCCAACCTGCCAGTCGTCTTCGTCAACCTGATCGGCGGCAACGACGGCATCATCTTCGACGGCGCCAGCATCGTCGCCGATTGTGAGGGCAAGATCATTTTGCAGGCGCCGCCTTTTGCAGAGTTTATCGGCACCGTCGACCTTGAGTGCGGCGTGCGCGACGAGCGCTGCTTGCCGGGAGACGGGATCGAGACGGTTCGAAGCGCATTGGTCCTGGGCATTCGCGACTATGCGCGCAAGAATCGCTTTTTACGGGCGGTGATCGGACTATCCGGCGGACTCGATTCGGCTGTGGTTGCGGCCCTTGCTTGTGAAGCTCTGGGACCAGAAAACGTGCTCTCAGTGATGATGCCGTCGCCTTACTCGTCTCGCTCCAGCATCGACGATTCGGTAGAACTGGGCCGGCGGCTAGGTATGCAGGTCATCGAACGACCGATTACCGCGGCCTTCCAGGTACTCTTAAAGGAACTGAACCTCAAGCCGCCGAGTGCCACCGAGAAGAACACGCACGCCGCGGAGAATCTGCAATCGCGTTTGCGCGGCAACATCCTGATGTCAATTTCAAATGACGAAGGGCGCTTGTTGCTCTCGACAGGTAATAAATCGGAATTGGCACTTGGGTATTGCACCCTTTATGGAGATACAAACGGAGGCTTGGCGGTGATCGGTGATGTGCTCAAAACGGAAGTTTATGGACTCGCTCGTCACTTCAATTCTGCACAGGAGATCATTCCGCAGTCTATCATCAATAAGCGGCCGTCGGCGGAGCTTGCTCCGGATCAGTTTGACGATCAATCACTGCCGCCGTATGACCAGCTCGATCCAATTTTGCGGATGTACTTTGAGGATAAAGCGACTCCCGAGGAGATCATTGCGGCGGGCAATGATTGCAGCCTCGTTTATGAGATTCTCAATCGCGTCGAATCTCCGGCGAACGAATTTAAACGACGGCAGTTGCCGCCTACGCTTATTATTTCTCGCAATGCGATTGGAATCGGAAGGCGTCGTCCGGTGACTCATCATTACAAGCGCCGGCCCGCGGAGAAAGTGCAGTCGGCGGACTGAGTGGTTTGAAAAGAAACCGCCAGGTCGCCCAGGAGAAACGAGCTTTGTACATGGTTCTTTGAACTTTGTTCGATGATGAATTTGAGGAGCAACTTGTAAAGGCAGAGCTTCTGAAACCAGGTACTAAGCGTAAAGTACAGAGTTCGTTTTCTCCTTGACGACTTGGCGGTTTCCCTTAATACCCGGTTTCTCCCCTACTTGCCATTAACGACCGACTTCAAGCAATATCCCGTTGTTTCCCAAGTACCCCAGGTTCACAAAACAACTATCTATACAGGTGGAAGAAAATGATGCAGAGGCTTGATTACTCATTGCAGTTTCTCGCGGCGGTCGTGCTGACCACCGGTCTTTTAGCGATTTGCCTGATTACTGTTTCTGCCCAGGAACAACCAAAACCAAAGGCCCCTGAGGCCGAGGTGAAAGCGGCTGCGGCCATCAGCAGCGCACCAGATATTGCTGCCAAGCTGACGCAGGCGGAAGCCTTCGCTAAAAAGTATCCCAAGAGCACGCTGCGCCCGCAGATGGTGCAAGGCCTCACTGCGGAAATCAGCCGCGTAACTGATGCCGGACAGCGCCTGGCCTTCGCGGAGAGGTTTCTGAAAACGTTTTCCAACGACCTCGAATCGGGCTACATGAAAGCCCTGGTTGTTGATGATTACGTGCGGGCTAACCGCGTTGATGAGGCATTCAGCCTGGGCGCTACTACTTTGGCAAAGCAGCCGGAAAACCTTGGCGTGCTTTCCACCCTGGCGCTGGCGGGAACCGAAGAGGTTAGAAAACAGAATCCGAAGTACGCAACGCTGGCCTCACAGTATGGAGTGAAGGCGATCGAATTGATCGAGACCAACAAGAAGCCGGCCGATATGGATGACTCTTTCTGGACCTACCAGAAGTTATTACTGCCAAAACTGTATCTCAGCATGGGAGCGCTCGCGATGGCAGGCGGGAAACCGGCAGAGGCGAAACCGCGATTCGAAAAGGCAATTCAAGTTAATCCCACAGAACCAACTGCCTACGTTTTTCTCGGCGGTTTAATCGACGGTGATTACCGCGCCGTCGCCGAGTCGTATCAGTCAATGCCGGACGGTCCCGAGAAGCAAGCTACTCTGAAGAAAGCGACTGAACTGATGGATAAGGTAATCGATCTCTATGCGCATGGTTTGGGAGCGGCGAGCGGCAAGCCCGAGTACAAGGCGCTTTACGATCAGGTGCTGGAATTCATCACGCCCTATTATCGTTATCGCTATAAGTCGACAACCGGCCTTCAGCCGTTAATTGATAAGTACAAAACACCAGCGCAACCATAGCTAACTTCAAGCTGCATAGCGTGCGTAGACTGTTTTCACTTTTTCAAGAAAGTCGCGCCGGTCGATCACGAAGTGGAGCTTGACCGTTCCGGAACCAGCGAGCTGCTCGACCAACTTTTCCAGTATCTCAAACTGATCGCGTTCGCTGATCCCTTTTGCGTCGAGGTAGCCGGAGTAGCGCAGTCGCCGAATCAGTTCCAGCAGCGTTAATCGTCCTGCCGAAGTTTGTCCCCCATGAGTCTGCGAACGACTCACCAGGTACTGAACCAGCAAAGCTTCGTTGTAGAGAGTTGGCGCCAGGAAGAGCCGGGAACCGCTGCGTTCCCAACCCTCGGTGAGTCGTTGGGAAGGCCTGATGGCTCGCAAACCCGCAAACAACTCCACGAGGTGGGCCTTGGGATCTTTCCTTTCAAGAAAGGCGCGCGTGACTTCGATCAACCAGGCTTCGTCGCCAAAATCATGCGTTTCCCTCAAGGTTTCGAGCCAATCAAAGAGTACTGCCCGCGCCTCCGACTTAATTTCAGCAAGTTGAAATTGCTCGCCTTTTGGCAACGCTTTTACGAGTTTCCGCCGCGCCGCGTCGCTAGGCTTGCCGCCCACAACGCGCGTCGTATCAAAGCGAGCATGCCAGCGCTTGGCGGCATTGCAGTGTGGACAATGAGGATTTTTTTCCTCGCTGTCGAAGAATGGACGAGCTGCCGTGCGGCCGGTGAGTTCCGCGACAGTTGGAGAATAACGTTTTATTTCGGAGTAAGCAGTGCGCGGTGCCAGGCCAAACTGTCGTGTAAAGATATCGAAGATGCAAGCGAGGCAAACGAGCGTCGAGTATTCCGTGATCGTGCCGCGCGGAAACTCACTAAGGTCTAGTTCGAAACGCTTGCTGCTCATCAGGGTCGAAGCGGATGGTGGAATAACTTGTCTAGCTCTAATTCACGCCGCGCTTGAGCCGGTGACAAGCGCAAGCTTTACGACAGGAAAACGTTTAAACAGTTTCAGCTTTTTCGTCGCACTGGAACACCGCGCTAAAGCGCGGTGAGAATGAGAACAATCCGCTTGCTTACATGATCGGTACGAGCGCCGGCGTCAGTTCGGCGTCGGTATGGCCCAATGCCAAATCGAGTTCAGCCGCCACGTCTCCCGTTGCCGAGGCCAGCTTCTTAAAATCAAAGAGTTCATCATCAAGCAAATGCGAGGGCTTTACGTTACTCAGCGCCTTGAGCATTGAACCGCGTACGTGAGGTATTTCTTTTTCGAGTTCATCGAGCAGTTGTTTGACACGCACGCGTTTCAGGTTTGTCTGCGAACCACAAAGGTCGCAGGGAATGATGGGGAACTGCTGCTCGCCGGCAAACTCCGCAATTTCCGATTCGCGGCAGAAGGCGAGGGGCCGAATCACGGTGTTGCGTCCATCTGTCGACCGCAGCACCGGCGGCATTGCCTTCAGGGCGCCGCCGTAAAGAATGTTGAGGAGAAAAGTCGCGATGATGTCGTCGGCATGATGACCAAGAGCGATCTTGTTGCACTGTTCGCTGACGGCGACGTTGTAAAGAACGCCTCGCCGCAGCCGCGAGCAAACAGCGCAGAAAGTTTTCCCTTCCGGAACCAGTCGCTTGACGATTGAATACGTGTCTTCTTCGATGATGCGGTAAGGAACGGAGCGAGTGGCCAGATATTCCGGGAGTACCGCAGCCGGAAATCCCGGTTGCTTTTGATCCAGGTTAACGGCCAGGAGGTCAAAGTTGACTGGAGCGCGCTGCCGAATATCCAGTAGTAAGTCGAGCAGGGTGTAGCTGTCTTTGCCGCCAGAGAGACAAACCATAATGCGGTCGCCGTCCTGAATCATCGCAAACTTCTCGATCGCCTCTCCCATGCGGCGCAGTAATCTCGTTTTGATCTTGCTCTCAGCCATTTCTCGTCAATTTACTCCCTTTGGTGATGCCAGAGGATGCCATGGCCACACACCCGCTGACAATAATTGAGCTTTAACATCCGTACTGAAGCGGCTCGCCCCCGAGTCTCTGCAAAAACAATTCCGATTACATTTTCATTACAAGGCTAGACACTTGAGTTGAGTGTGGCTATTATGAATTCCCGCTTTGCGGCGGTCGATCACACGGCTAGCCTCCAGCTAGCGAACAATCCAAAACAGGAAGGCAGGCGCGTCGTTTTGTTGCTTCTACCTAGCCCGATTGGCACTGTGACTAAACTTACCGCGGCCCCCATTTAACGGAGGTAATAAATGCTCAGGATAGGAAAAAACCCCAAGGATCAGAACGACAGCGAACATTCAAGCGACCGGCAAGAAGCGCCGCCTTATTCGACCCAACAGCCTTATGCTCCGGCGGCGAGTCCAGCACCGCGTGCCGATTTCACGTCCAGTCCTGCCAAGGCGATGACTGAAAGTGAAAACATCGCCCGCGAGATTAAGGAAGGCACTTTAAGTGGTTTTGTTGGGAGTGGAACGGAGCTCACGGGTGAGACGACGTTTAAGGCCATGCTGCGAGTTGATGGTCACCTTTCTGGAAAGATCAGCTCAAGCAGCGGAACTCTGATCGTGGGCGCCACCGGTAAGATCGACGCAAATGTTGAGGTTGCGGTAGCCGTCGTTCATGGGACAGTCAATGGCGACATCATCGCCTCTCAGCGTTTGGAGCTGGGTCGGGCCTCGAAAGTGAATGGAAACATTCAAACGCCATCGTTGATCATCGAACAGGGTGGCATCTTCGAAGGCAACTGCAAGATGCTCAAGATGACTGCCGCGCTCGATAAGTCGCGTGACGAGAAGCGCGTTCAGGACACGAAGGCACCGCTCGACACCACGGGGATGAAGACCACGCCCGCTGATGTCCCCAAACCAGCGGAGATGCCAAACTACGCCGCGAAGTCGGCCGATGCTTCTCCAGCTTCAAAACTCGCCAACTAGCGCGAGACCAACATGAGATCAGATTAGGCGCCGGCTTGCACGAGCTGGCGCCTTTTGTTTTAGGATCATCGTATTCGATTGCGGATTGCTAATTGGCGATTGCCGATTGCTGATTGCCAATTATCCCGTAGCGAAAGAAGCCAATCGGAAATCCCCAATCATCAATCGCCAATCGCTAATCTCTCCCTTGACATGGATACAGCACCTCGTTGATACATAGAGGTGTTAATCCCCCCTTCAGGCAGTAAATTCAATGGTGACTCCGCCACCACGATCTGCGTAGGCAAACATACATGACGTTGTCTCGCCATCTCCGAACTCGACGACGAACCAGACTTGTACATCTGCTCTTGTTTTTCGCAGCCTTTGGCTCAATTGCTGGCTCGGTCGCCGGGCAGTCAAGACAAACGCCAGTTGTTCCGAAAGCGGCATTGCTGCCGATTGTTCGCGCCGAAGATGAACGGCGTTGGGACGGCGTTCTTTCAGGCCTCATGGCTCACGCGAATCCCGCAGTGCGCGGCCGTGCCGCCCTCGCAGCCGGCAGAATCGGAAACGAACTTGCGGTCCCGGCGCTGATTTCATTAATGCAAAACGACAACGATCGAAGTGTGCGCTCGCTGGCCAGCTTTGCTTTAGGGGAGATTGAATCGCCCAACGCTGTGGCGGCATTAACGTCGGAACTGTCAAAGGGTGATGCTCCCCGCGCTCGCATCGTTGAGGCGCTGGGAAAGATCGCCGCCGCACTGCCGCAAGCAAACGAAAGGGAGAAGAAGGAAATTGGGAAAACGATCCTGGCTGTTCTCACCTTCGAAGCTCGCCGGCGTTCACGGCCGGACTCCGAAGTTGTTTTGCTGGCTCTGACTGCGACCCTGCGCGCTCGTCCTGAAGGCGCCGGCGCTGTCGTCGCTCAGTTTCTTTCTTATTCGGATCCACGCATTCGCTCTGATGCAGGCAATACGCTCGCCCGCTTGCGCGCTGCGGATGGCAACGCTGAGTTACGGAAGTTGTTGTCAACCGATCCCGATGCAAACGTTCGTGCCAATGCCGCGCGCGTGTTGGGTGCAACGGAAGATAAGATCGCGTTTGATGACTTGCTTCGTGCGTTGAAGGACGAGGACTCACGCGTTCGTGTGAGTGCCATTCGTGCCTTAGCATCGCTGAAGGACAAGGAACCCAAAGTCGCGAAGGCGTTAGCGTCGAAGGGGTGTCAACGTTATTTGCTAAAGAGAGGTAACACTCTCTATCACGAGCGCGATGCTGAATGCCTCGAACTCGTAACTGCTATTGGCAGAGTTTTCCAGGGTACCGGCGACCAGGAAATGCTCGGAAGGTTAGAACATTGGCAATGGGACTTTCACGGCTCGCCTCCCGAACCGGAAATCGCGTTGGTGCGCATTTCTCCGCATGCCTACCTGGCGAAGCTTGGAGACGGGGCCGCAGCAAAGTCGAGAGCGCGGGGAGCAATGCTTTCGGATTGGCGGCACGGTTCAAGCCTCGCCCAGGCGCTGGGTGAGATCGCCGTTTTGCCTGACTCGACCAAGGACAAGAAGCAACTAGCCGGAAGGGCTGAAACTCAATTGCGCACCATGCTGGAATATCCTCGCTCAAGGCCAAGCGGAAACAGAGCGGATGACGCGGAAGGGCAATATGCGTTACCGGATGTACTCCGCGCTTTTGCGGCTTTTAAGCCGAGTGACCTCGACCTTGTATTGCAAAAGCACCTCACTGAACCTGATTTTGTCGTTCGAACCACTGCAGCTGAACTGCTGGGCGACCGGCCCTTAAGCAGCAGCAACATAGAGGCGCTCGGCTCCGCATTGAAGTTTGCGCTGCAGGAAAAGGAGTCCAACGATGCAGCCCTCGCGATTCTTGATGCACTCGCGAAATACAAAAACCGCTCAGCTAATCAGGCAATGATGCCGGCGTTGGATTCAAGGGACTATTTGGTGCGGCGCAAGGCGGTTGAATCTTTGAAAGCTAGTGGCGCGGGAGATTTTAGTAACAAGCTCGGTGAGGTGGGAACGCGAAACACAGCGCGCGACCACGAACGCGCCATTTCGCGTATCGGTAAACGCGTCCTCGCCGTAGTTACCACGAACAAAGGACGTTTCACGATCGAGTTGCTGCCGGCAGAGGCGCCGCTTAATGTTGATAATTTTGTGCAACTCGCAAAGCGCCGTTACTTCAACGGGATCGTGTTTCATAGGGTGGTGCCCAACTTTGTGATTCAGGGTGGCGACCCGCGCGGAGATGGCAACGGCGGTCCCGGTTACCAAATTCGTTGCGAGATTTATGGCCTTATCCGGCAAAGATACCGGCGGGTCGCAATGGTTCGTTACCCACGCTCCGCAGCCGCACCTCAACGGCGGCTATACGGTGTTTGGAAATGTAATCTCCGGAATGGAAGTGGTAGATAGTATTGCGCGCGGCGATGTGATTAGGTCGATTGTCGTGACGGAAAAACCAGGTCCGAAGATGCAATCGGCCCCTATCACTGTTCTCGAAAATTAGCGCCTTAGTTGCGAAGTTTTGATTAGAAGATCGTACCAATCGCCTGAGTCAGCACCAATCTGCGGCCGAGTTTCGCGCAGGCTTATCGATCGCCTGTGTTGCGGCCTTTTGGCCGTGTTAGCGACCTCGTCATTCGCCGGCATAACAACCGCGCAAACGCGTGAAGCAGTTCCGGGGGAGCGCAGTCGCTATCAGATCCAGTTAAGGATCGATGTCGACGCGCTCTCGTTTTCCGGTTCCGAACGAGTTCGTTGGATTAACCGCGGCGATCACGCTGCCAGCACAATCTATTTTCATCTCTATTCCAACCTGCGCGTTGAAGGCCAGGCGGCTTCAGTGGCTGATGAACCGCGACTAGAAGTTACGAAGGTTCGCATGGCCGCGACCGATGCGCCGTTGTCCTTCGCACTTGAAGAGCAGGGAACAACCTTGCGAGTCAATCTGCGCGAATCGGTGCCGGTCAATGGGGCAGTCGAGGTGGCGTTGGATTTCCGCGGCAACGTGCCGGAAATCGATTCTGAAGAGTCAGCCATCACTACGCACGTGATCAAGCAGGTCAGCGCCGCGCTTCGAGATGAGCGTGAAATGCGCCGCGCCCGCGATCTGAATTTTCGCTGTCGTGGCGTGATGTTGTTGGGTTCCGCGTATCCCGTTTTGGCGGTACATGATGGTGACGACTGGCGCCGCCGGCTGGACCCTGGAATCGGCGACCTCCTCTTCAATGAGTCGGCTGATTATGAAGTAGCAGTTTCATCTGCACCGGGCGTCAATGTCTTTGCGTCAGGAACGGAGCAGGAAGGTAAAGACGGCCAGGAGATAAAAACGTTCTCCGGATTCGCCTTAAGAGATTTTGCCATCGTCGCCGGTCGCGGCTTACGCTCCGAACAAACAACCGTAGGTCAAACAACTTTGCGTTCGGTGTTTCTTGCCGAGCATGAGCGAGTTGGCAAGCACGTACTTGCCGTCGCTGCCGCCGCACTGCGAGTATTTTCCGCCCGCTTTGGTTCGTTGCCCTACAAGACAATCACGATCACAGAAGCACCGCTCGTTGCGGGATTAGGAAGCATGGAGTTTTCCGGGTTGCTGGTGATTGCGAGCGCATTTTATGTGGACTTCGATTCTCCGGCGATTAGGAATCTGCCTGAGATTATTCGCGAGCAACGACCAGCAGTCGAACAAAGTCTGGAATGGACAGTCGCACATCTGCTGGCGCATCAGTGGTGGGGAATCGCGGTCGGAAATGATCCCGCGCGCGAGCCGGTGCTGGATGAAGCCCTTGCCTGCTGGTCGGCTCTGCTTTACTACGAAGCGGTTCAGGGAAAAGAGCAGGCGGCAATCGTGCAGGAGGATCAGTTGCTGGGGGTTTACCGGCTGTATCGGACCTTCGGTGGGGAAGACATGGATGCGAATCGCGCTTCGCGCGATTACCGCAACTCGTTTCAGTATGCGGCCATCGTTGTCACCAAGGGCGCGATGATGTTTGTGGTGCTGCGGAATCTGCTCGGAGACGAGAAGTTTTTTGCTGCACTCAGCAGCTATTACAAGGCAAACCAGTTTGAGATCGCCCGGCTGGAAGATCTCCAGGGAGCGTTCATAGCCGAAAGTCCTCTTGAACAAAGAAGAACTGTGGCTCGTACGTTCAATCGCTGGTTGGAAAGCAAGCGCGGTGACGAAGACATCGCCAAGCCTGATCAGGAACTCGCAGCTTCGTTGGGAATTCCCTCTAAGCCCAACCGGCAAAAGAAGGGCGAGCGCACTGCGTTGTCAGCGTTCGCGAAACTGGGGAAGTTCTTTTGGCAGCAGATGACACGGATACGTTAAGCAGTTAAGGGATCAACAAAGAAATTATGAGCAAGGTGTTAAGAGCTTACAAAGAAGACGATCTGAATCTGGACACGCGGAGCGCCGGCAGACCTACGCGGACCATCGAGATTGAAGAGAGTCTCGACCGCCTGGGTTGGGTGCTGGACGATCTCTTTCGCATTCCCGTGCTGGGTTGGCGCATCGGTTTGGATGCGATTGTGGGTTTGATTCCCGGCGTAGGGGACACTGCGACTACAGTCGCATCTTTGTATGTGCTCGGATCGGCCGTGCGTTATCGCGTGCCGAAAGTCACACTTTTGAGAATGGGTCTGAACCTGGGAATTGACTACGCGTTGGGCTCGCTGCCCCTCGTGGGAGATTTCTTCGACGCGTGGTGGAAATCGAATCAGAAGAACGTCGCCCTCTTGCGGCAGCGAGCAACGGTTTCTGCGAGTGAAGCACGTGAGGGCCGGATCAGCGACTGGCTATTCGTGGGCATGATTATGGTGTTGCTGGTGCTCCTAGCGATCGGCGCAGCGTTGATCAGCTTTTATTTGCTGGCGATGCTGTTCCGGAGTCTGGCTTCATTTGCCAGTTAGAATGTTCCTACGAAGCTGAAACCATTTCCGCTGTTTCCACGGGTGCTGGTTGTCGCATGACGCGATCAAGCGTGGCTTTCAACAGGTCCAGCCCGCGCTCACCGGCCGCAAAACCTCGCAACTTCCCCTCAGCATCAAACAGGTAGTATGCCGGAACATAACCCTGGTCATTATGAAACGCGTCGCGTAATTTGTGTTCGTTGTCCACCGCGCATGGTTCGCTGATTTTGTAACTGGCTATGGCATCGCGCACGGCTTGCACGTCCGTGTCTGCTTCATAGCGAGGCATGTGAATGGCGATAACGCGCAAGCCCTGCTCCTTGCCCGAATCGCGCCATGCGGCGATGCGTGGCAAGTTCTCTTTGCAGACCCCACAACTGACTGACCAGAAATGAACGATTGTTGGATGACCCACGGCTTCAGCTTCCGCATGGGCCTGGGTTGTGCCGAGCCACTCCGTTGCCCCGTCGAGTTTGGGCATCTCGGTTCCGATTCTCATTCCCATTTTCACACTCCTAAATTCGTAATGGGTGATAAGCAGGAACAGTCTTACTTATCACCCATCAGCGATCTCATTGTTTAATTAGGCGTTGAGCGTTTTCTCACCTGGCTTCCATTCGGCCTGGCAAAGTCCACCAGTTTGCAAAGCCTGGATAACGCGCAGCGTCTCTTCGGCCGAACGACCGATGTTCAAGTCGTGAACCACCTTGTAACGGAGGATCCCTTCCGGATCGATCACAAACAATCCGCGCAGAGGGAG
>PDVI01000040.1_pt1 | contig 11529 bp, 9 predicted proteins | sample 1369771 | NCBI WGS metagenome assembly PDVI01 (sample SAMN07795377, study PRJNA414565) | Alkali sediment metagenome, whole genome shotgun sequencing project. | isolation source: glacial lake sediment | place: Montenegro: Black Lake | collected 2016-06
CGTATCGGGATTTGTTGTTTGACCTGTAACCGAGGATATAAACCGTGCCGAGGTCTTTTATTACCTGGTCGTAGACGCGGTCCAGATCTTTGACCTCCTTTGCCGTATACACACTGGTGCCACCGACGGCAGCCAGTTGTGAAAGATGTTCCCGCGCCGTCGCATAAGCACTTGCGGTACTGCGATGCCGTTTGACTTCCTCCTTCTCCGTATCCAGATAAACCGGAAAAACAATTACATCGGAAGCGCGCACTAGTTCCAGCAGTTCCGCAAATGGTGTTCGCGACCCGTCTCCAAAGATGTCAGGAAGCGCGTTGTCGACTCCGTCCGTCATCACTACTATCGCGCGACGACGCATCCCGTTCGTTGCCGGAGAATCGAGCACGAAGCGCAGCGAATCCCAAAAGTTTGTGCCACCGCTCGGTTCAGTAATCTTCTTAATCGATTTCTTCAGTGCTTCGCGATCCAGGGTCAGAGGTGAGACGACCTGGGGTACGTCAGTAAAGGTCACGATAGCCACGCGATCGATAGGGCGTGTCGCTTCGACAAATCGCTGCGTCGAGTTTCTTATGAGCTTTAGCTTTTTGGCGGTAGACCCTGAAAGATCGAGCAAGAGAATCAGGTCAAAGGGTTCGTTCTCGCCCGCGAAGAAAGTTATTTCCTGTGGTTTGCCATCCTCCAGGATGAGGAAGTCAGATTGTTTTAGTTCACCCACTGGATTGAGGGCCCCGCGGCGCACCACACTAACTCGAAGGTCGACCAGATCCGAATCAACGCGAATGACTTCATTAGGCTCAGTGCTTTGCGCACAAGTGATGACCGGCAACAATGCCAGCACAGAAATCACACCTAGCGGGAAAAACTTTCCCAGCAGTTTCACGTTAATTAGCGAAGTAGCCATGTTTGCCTCGAGCAACTGCCGCCGGCCGCGCTACGTTGACTCGGATCGCTCGCCACTTGCCGTCGCGCGCTTTGTTTGTAGGCCGATAGGCAAGACTGTAGACCGTGCCCAGATCAGCAACCACGCGCTCATACGCGCCGGCGAGATCTTCGAGACGGTCTACCTCATAAAACGCCCCGCCACCCGCGTCCGCCATTACCTTCATGCGCTCATGACTCTGATCGAAAGCTTCTGGTTGCGTGTCGAGCGGACTCAAGGCTTCGTATTCAGTATTGAGCCACAGAGAATAAAGCACGCCCTCAAATTCGCGCACCTGGTTGAGCACTTCGTTATAAGAAACCTGCGAGCCATTGCCCTGAACGCCCTCGATCGAGCCGTCGAGTCCATCACTCATGAGCACCAGAGCGGTGCGCCGTGAACCGATGGTCCCAGCCGGAATCTGCCTGAGTGCAAACTCGATAGCATCGTAGACTTTTGTGTCGCCGGTGGCGGTGTCGATCGCTTCAACTCTTTGCCGCAACAGCTCGCGATTCAGGGTGAAGGGAGAAACAAGGGTCGGCTGACCGGCAAAAGAAATAATTGCGATGCGATCGGACGGCCGGGCCGCAGCAACAAACCGAAGCGCGGCGGCCCGAATCAACTTCACTTTGTCGCGCGTGGAGCCAGACACGTCGATCAGGAGCACAAGGTCAAAAGGGGCTTCCGCCGATTCAAACTGGACGATATCCTGTCTCGTGCCGTCTTCGAGAAGTTCGAAGTCCCTTTGCGTAAGACCCGTCACCCCTCGGCTCGTGGTGCGGTCAACGACACTGACGTTGAGAGTTGTCAGTTGCGAATCCACACGAATGATATCGCCTTCGCTGATCTCCTCAGACTCAGCGCTGGTCGCCGGTGTGCCGGCGCCCTTACTCGGTTCAGGCTCCGATAATCGTGGTGGATCGCGCCGCGCGATTGGCTGTTCGGCGACAAACTGCGGCCGGGTCAGAATAATCGTGCCGCGCTCGGTGTTGATCCTAAGGACATGCACGCCGCTACCCTCACGAGTTTGCAGCAGGTGGCCACCGCCACTCAAGTGAGCAGCCAATTCCGAACTGATAGTGCCCGAGACTGAGCGAGCACTTATGTCGGCGTCCAGCGGGTTGGGCAGCTCAACGCGGATATCGCCCGCTGAAGACTTCAAAGCAGCCAATGCGGGCAACCCCTGCATCACGATCGCCCCTGCACCAGTGCTCATCTCAACCTGGACACTTTCGGGAAGCTTAACTGTTAGTGATATGGCGACCGGAGGATCGAGTGGCGTGCGCACCACTGAAATCAGAAGCTGCTTGCGGCTGTCGATAACGATCGGTGAGCGCCTGAATGCTCCAGCACCGCCTTCGATGCTGGCGGCCACCGAAACGTACTTCTCGTGCCAAACCGTTGCGGTAATCGCTCCAAAGGGATTGTCAATGCGAACACGTGCGGCAGGGGCAACATCAATGCGGATATCTGGATTCGCTTCCGCTCGGGAAAGGGAAACGCCCGGCGACCAAGCAGTCGCGACGAGGACCGCTATCAGGAGAAGAGAAAACGCGCGGAACTTAAAAAACATGTCGTGGAACTTCACAAAAGTCGGGAGAGAACCGCAGCGAGAGTTGCAATAATACCCCCTAGCCGGCCTGGCTAACAACGCCGGCTCAATTCTAGATTCGTGTCAGCGCTCGATTAAATCCAACATGGAGTCGGCTTCGGGTGGGGCTTTTTTGGCGGGGGCAGTGACGTTGCCACCCATTTCATTCAATCTGAGAAGCAGGTTGTTTGCATTTGTGGCATAAGGCATCGCCGCTTCTTTGGTGACCACGCCTTGCCGGATCATCTTCTCCAGCACGCCATCAAACGTTTGCATCCCCTCTTGATCTCCTTGTTCCATCGCATCAATCAATGATTTCCCTTCTGACTCGCCTTTCTCAATGTATTCCCGCGTTCGCATCGTCGATTTGAGAATTTCGACCGCCGCAACTCGGCCCTTGCCGTCCGGTTTGGGTAGCAAGCGTTGCGATACAATAAATCGGAACGACTGCGCGATCCGCGTGCGAATTACCTTCTCTTCATTCTTGGGAAAAACGCCGATGATGCGATCAACTGTCTTGGCGGCATCAATAGTGTGCAAGGTCGACAAGACCAGATGACCTGTCTCGGCAGCCTCCAAAGCCACCTCGATAGTTTCGCGGTCACGCATCTCACCGACGAGAATTACCTTGGGAGCTTGTCGCAGCGCGGCCCGCAGCGCCACGGCGAAATTTGGAGTGTCCGAATGCAGTTCCCGTTGATGCACGGTCGAATTCTTATGCGTATGGAGAAACTCGATCGGATCTTCAATGGTCACGATGTGATAAAACTGAGTTTCATTGATCAGGTCGATAATCGCCGCCAGCGTCGAGCTCTTACCACTGCCTGTCGGACCAGTTACCAGAACGATTCCATTCTTGATCTCAACGATCTCCTGCAACTGTTGCGGAAGATTAAAGTCACTGAACTTAGGCGGATTCATGGGAATCACGCGCATTACGATGGCGTGCGTGCCCCGCTGCTTGAAGATGTTCACGCGGAAACGCGCTTCGCCGGGAACGCTGAACGAGAGGTCGGCTGAGCCATTCTTTTCCAGGCTCTCGACCGCGCTCTGCTGGTTGCCGATGATCAACTTGGCGATGCCGGCTGTGTGCGCGGGTGTTAGTTTCTCCAGTCCCAGGATATTTACGGGTTGGAGCTTCCCGGCCAGCTCAATCTGCGGCGGACGGCCGGGGGAAAAGATCAGGTCGCTGACTTTCTCCGACGCACTGAGCATTTGCCGTAAGACGGTTGCGAAATTCGGTGTTGGTGGGCCGCTCTCCAGTGGGGTTGAGGTATTTAGTTGTGTGCTCATTTTCAAATGGGAACTTTTCGTGCTTGCTGAACGTCAAAAGTGGTGGAATGTTCGTGACCAAAAAGAAACGATTGGCGCGAACAAACCTGGCTGTGCTTTAAGCCATCTAAAAGTTGTTCGTAGGGACCGGCTGCGCAGAGAGTCCGGTCCAGATTTGAAAGGGGGCGCACAAACATGGCGACTTACAGAGATCCCGTTCGGTGTTTTGCACCACTTGAGGTCGTCGAGCGCCTGCTGGAAATTCGTGCTGAAGCGGGTTATGCCCCCGCCATCTATCTCCTTTCACCCGACGATTTGGCAGCATATCTCGACGCGTTTGGATTCGATGTCTACGCTTTGTCAGAGGCTGAATCAGAATTTCATTTCGGAGACTATCGAGCTCCCTTGGCGCCCGGCGGTGACCATGCGCATAACTCGATAACTACTCATTAGCGCCTCATGATGACTGCTGAATGCTGAACGGTGAGTAAGAAAGCAATGAATCACTGTTCTTCTTTCCCATCATTCATCGTGCATTACTAATCGTTGTCTTCTCCGCTGTCTGCTCCGGCAGAGCCTTAATTACAAAGAACGTTATGTCGTCCGTGGCGCCTTGCCCCTGGGTCCAGGCCAGAACTTCTTGCTGCACTGCCGCAATCAATTGCTTGGCATTCAAATTTCTGGCCGCCTTGACCGAGTCAGCCAGTCGCGTGCGGCCAAATTCTTCGCCCTCCAGATTCGCCGCTTCAGTGACGCCGTCAGTGTACAGTACGAATACGTCATCAGGTTCGAGCGTCAGATAATATTCGTGGTAGCGGGTGTCGTGAAAGATGCCGAGGGGAATATTTCCGCGATCCAAAAAGCGGCTGTTCCCGGCGGCGTCCAGCAACAGCGGAGGGTTGTGTCCGGCGTTGGTGTAAGAAAGCGTCTTGCTCGAGGCGTCGAAAATACCGTAAAAGGCGGTGACATATTGATTTCTCTCAATCGACTCCCAAAGCAGGTAATTAACTTTGGCCATTGAGATGTGTGGCGAGTAGCCAATGTGCGTCGCCGCTCTCAGGCTGGCGCGCAGAAAGGCCATCAGAAGCGCTGCCGGAACTCCTTTACCGGACACGTCAGCGACAACCAATCCGATCTGGTCCTCATAGATCTGCACCCAATCGTAATAGTCCCCGGACACTTCTTCCGTGGGGAAGTTATAGGCGCTAATATCAAAGCCTTCGAGTTTAGGATCGCTGGGGGGTAACAATTCCAACTGGACCTGGCGCGCCACTTCCAGTTGACCCTCCAACCGCTTCTTTTCAATCAACTGCTCGTGCAGCATTACCTTTTCAATGATGATTGCTACTTGCGAAGCCAGTAGTTTTAGAACCTCCAAATCATCGCTGGCATAAGCATCGAGTTCATCGCTCTCGAGATCAAACACGCCGATAACTTCATCGTTTGAAATGATGGGAGCGACCATCTCTGAACGCGTTTTTTCCCGGGCGTTGATATAGAGCGGGTCTTCCCGGACGTCAGGAGATATGCGGGATTGTCCAGTCAGGGCGACATTGCCGACGATGCCCTCGCCGAGTTTCAGATGCAGGTCCGAAAGCTCATCAATGTCGTAACCGCGCACGGCTTCGGTGCGAAACACTCGGGGCTGGTCTCCCGGCTCAGCTGGCTGCTGAACCGCGCCGCTGAGGACGAATATCCCAGCTGCGTCGTAGGGAATGAGAGAATCCAGAGTATCCATTACGAGGTTGAGGACCTCCTGAAGATCGAGTGAGCGACTGATCTTCTTGGTTATGTCGAGCAGCATCCGCAATTTGTCGGTCGTCGTGAGACCTTGCTTGCGTGGTTCTGTGAGCTGTTCTGTCATGGGATTCGTGGTGGGCTGAGGTTGCGAAAGTCTCAGCGAACGACTTTTGATTATAAGCGGTTACGGTCTCAAGGATGAAACTCTTAGTCTGCCGCCGGGCCCTCCCGGGCTGACTTGTATGCTCCCCAAAGGCGCGTAACTTTTAGACGGTATTCAATCAGATCCTTGCTTACGCGAAAGTGCTTAGCAATCTCAGTCGATCCCCGGCCCTTGAGGATCTGCCGGCGCAGGGCGCCGTAGGGAACCAATGCCGCAGCACCGGTAGCATACGCTTCTTCCTCATCAGCCTTGCGGTAGTCGCGGGCCAGAGTTTTGCCGCGCTCATCGTTAGCAATAATCGCCAACCGATTTGCCTGGTGACCAAGGAACACGTGACAGATCTCTTCCATCAGAGTGGCGTTGGTGCGGGCGCGGCCATGAGTGGGATTAAGGATGACAATCTTCCGGCCATCAGGCAGAGCGCGTGAAGTTGCGCCACCCGACCATTGCTCAGCGGCGGCGCCCAGCAGGTGTTCTCGAGCTGGTTGACTAAGTCCCCGCAGCTTTTCGAAATCGACGACAAGAAGATTTGCAAAGTGTGCGAGGGTAAAAGGATTGAGCGCCGCGTCAGGGTGAACTCGCGCGAAATCGCGAAGACCCAAAGCCCGCAACTCATACTGGCGCCATTTTTCGCCGGGTGGTAACTCGAGCGGAGCCACGCCACTAATTTAGCGCGTTAGAGGCGCGGTGTCATGGAGGAGCGGCTAGCGACGTTTACGGGCAGTCTTTTCCGGCTCGCTGCGGCTGAATTGCGTGTAGGCAACTCGAAAGAGTTCGGACAAAGCATTTGCCGTTTCCGGGGTGAGATTTCGATCAGCGCGCAAGTGGGCTTCGACGATTTCCGGCGTGGACTCGCGGGCAAAATAAACAATCGCTTTGGCGGAGTCGCTGTCAGCTTGTCCGCCCAGAATCCGCTCCATCGGAACGTCCAACCACTTCGTCAACCGGGCAATATTGTCAGCGTCGGGCTTGCCAGTTCCGTTTTCAATGCGTGACAAGGTAGACGCGGAGACAGTGGTCTCGTCCGCCACGTCGCGCAAACTTAATCCCAGGCTCTCGCGCTTGCGGCGAATCGCTCTGCCTAGCTCTTCTGTGTTCACCAGGGTCTTGGCGTTTTGCTTCATGGTTACCCCACCTACTACGCCACCTTATCATGGCTCTGGTTTTAGACGCAAGACTTTGTTTTACTGCTGCAACACAAAGTGCGCATGAAAAGAAAAGAGCAGCCAGAGAGATTTTCCTCTCGGGCTGCTTAGTGAGCTACTGCCGTCCGACGGCTGGTTCAGGGTTGGGTTCTCTGGCGCGCAGACATCGCCAGCTCGCGAGCACGTGGCAAAACTTCCAATGCCCGTGCTATCTGTAGGTCCTCACCGGTCACGAAAACGCGATCGGCCATTCCCCTGCCATAAGCTGCGGTCACCAGATTGAATCGGAGTTGCAGATCGACAAAAGAGCGGTTCGCTTCCACAAGCGGCAACAGGTTCCGCAGGCCAGGATCTGCCGCGACGAACTCTTTAAATGATCGGAACAGCGAATCGGTAACGGGAAAGTCTGTCGGTTGCAGATCGTGGGCGAAATCGATGGCTTTTTGCACCCGATAATTGTCAAAGCCATTGATCCGCCCATTAACCAGCTCGCGAGAAAAACCGAAGATGGGACTTAGTAGTTTTCTCTGACCCGGACTTATAACCCTGGCGTTTACTACCTCGTCGGGAGCGATCCCACCGCCACCATAAACAGCGCGGCCTGTGTCGGTCTTCTTCTCAGGTCCCGAAGGTTTGTTCGCTTCAGATTTCTGTTCGAGACGATTGGAGCCACCATGAGTGTAGTAGTCGTAAAAACCACCATTGGAATAGTCACGCTGAATCAGACGTCCCGAAGGAGTGAAGTACTTTGCGGAGGTCAGAGTCAGACCCGCACCGAATTCAAGAGGAATGATGCTTTGCACGAGCCCTTTGCCGAAGCTCGTCTTACCGACAATCAACGCCCGATCGTGATCCTGCATGGCTCCGGCGACGATCTCGGAAGCCGACGCGGTACTTTCGTTGATCAGGATCACCAGGGGAGTCAAATCCGGCGTTGTGTTGCGGGAAATGTAGGTATTGTCGCGCAGTCCATTTCTTCCCTTCTGCGTAAGGATCAACTGGCCCGCAGGTAGAAACAGTTCGGCGACATTAATGGATTGATCGAGGAAACCGCCGGGATTATTGCGCAAGTCCAGTACCAGCGAAGTCATGCCTTTCGTGCGCAGGCGCTCCACAGCTTGTTGCAGCTCCTCAGTTGTTGAATAGTTGAAACCGCGAGTCATATCCACATAACCAACGCCCGGTTTCAACAAATAACTGTCAGGGATTGACGGTTGCGGTACCGCATCCCGCGTAATCTCCAGCGTACGGACACGCTTATCGAGAGCGCGCTCTACTGTGATCTTGACGACCGAGCCGCGCGGGCCACGAATCTTGTCCCTCACTTCCGCCGAAGGACGTCCCGTCATCTTCACGCCATCAACGGCAACAATGCGATCGCCGAAGCGCAGACCGGCGCGGTTAGCAGGAGCTTCGGCAAAGGTGGCGATAATAAAGGTGTCGGTATCCTTGCCAACCGTGTAGCTATAAATCGAGGCGCCGATGCCGTAATACTCTGAACGTTGATCTGTCTTCAGCTCTTCAAACTCTTCCCGGTCAAAATAATTTGAGTGTGGATCGAGCGAGCGCAGCATGCCGATAATCGACGACTTAAATGCGGCGTTGTAATCAACTTTCTTCCCTTCGATGTAATTTTCCTTGATCAACTCCAGCGCCTCATCAAAGTCGCGCTCGATCAAAGGAATCACATTAGTGGAAGTTCCGCGCGCAACGCGGCGGCCCGGAGCGGGAACGTTCGTTGCTGGTCGCGCAGCCGAACTACTGCCTGGCGGAGGCTGTGATTGGGATTTCTGTTGAGCGAAAACAAAACCCGGAAGCGCAAGCGTGAAACTGAGGAGCAGGATGGCAGCATTTAAAGAAAACTTTTTCACTAATATTTCACCATGAACCAGTATTTGCTGACACGACCCGCTGTCAAGAAAGTCCAGCGGTCAAGGTCATACTAACGGATGCTTTGGACGCGAGCAAGGTTGCGTTTCGCGATTGCGAAACGGCTCTGAAGGCACGGTCGGGTCTCCACCTTTTCAGCGCAGATGCTTTCTTCATTGAAGGCGTCCGTAGAATGAACTTAAGCGCGGCTAGACACGTAATACCATGGACAGTTTAACTCTCTTGAGTAGCTAAGGAGTATTTAATCATGAGTAGTCCATACCAAAGGGAAGAACAGCGAGTCTCGGAAACAGTTGACGATCTGATGGTGCGCGATGAGCAGGATCCAAATGACGACAGCGCGCGCACCGCTTCTTCAGTGCGAGACATCGCCTCGCGCATTCCCGAGTCATTGAGCGCAATCGGACGAGACATCAGCCGCACCATTGAACGGGCCATGTCAGCCAAGGACGATTATGTAGTTGCGGTTAAGATCTCTCCGGAAGCCCAGGACAAACTCGAGCAACTGGTCCAGGCGGGAGTCTTTCGCAATCGCGCCGAAGCTGCCGGTTTCCTTATTGATGAAGGTATCAAGACTCAAGCAGCCCTCTTCGGACGCGTCGAGCAAAAGTTGGCTGAAATTGAACGGCTGCGCGCGGAATTGCGCGGCATGATTACCGAAAAACCAATTTAGAAACGAGATCCGAAACAGCAGTTTCCTCGGTCCCCCAACCGAAGTGAATTCTCCCGCTCAAGGAGATGCGCACGCCCCCATAAGAGAGTTAGGCGAATCGAGACAAACGTGGCAGAAACTTTTCAACTCCCGCAAACACCAATCGAACAATTTACACTTCCGAACGGCCTCCGCGTGATCCTCTCACCGGATAACGCTGTGCCCGTCGTGTCTGTGGCCGTCTATTACGATGTGGGTTCACGCAATGAGAAGACGGGCCGCACCGGCTTTGCCCATCTGTTTGAGCACATGATGTTTCAGGGATCTGAGAACGTGCCCAAGGCCGCGCACTTTCAGCACATTTTCAACGCTGGCGGTACGATGAACGGCACCACCTCGACCGAGCGCACCAATTACTACGAAACTCTACCGGCGAACCATTTGCCCCTGGCCCTCTGGCTTGAGAGCGATCGCATGCGCTCGCTTAAGGTGACGCAGGAGAATCTCGACAATCAACGGCAGGCAGTTCAGGAAGAAAAGCGCCTGCGTTATGACAACCAGCCCTACGTCAATGCTTTCTTGCGCATCAACGAGTTGATTTTTTCTAATCCCGCCAATGCTCACTCGACGATTGGCTCGATGGAGGATCTCGATGCGGCGACCATCGACGACGTGCAGGAGTTCTTCCGCATCTTCTACGCTCCCAATAATGCGGTCCTGACCATCGCCGGCGATTTCGACGAGCAGGAGGCGCGAACGCTGGTCGAGCGCTATTTTGGAAGTATTCCCAGCCAGCCGAAGCCGCCGGAAGTTGACGTCAGTGAGCCCCTCGAAGTGTCGCGCCAGCGCGAGATTTTTTATGACAAGCTGGCCCCTTCCGCTGCCTTCGTGTTGGGGTGGAAGATTCCGCAGCGGCGGACGCCGAAGTATTACGCACTCGCCCTGGCTGGCGATCTCTTGTTTGAGGGCGACAGCTCGCGGCTTTATCAAAAGCTGGTGAAGGGCGACGAGTCGGTAGTTTCAATTCAGGGCGGAGTCGACGAACGGCGCGGGCCTTCAGCCTGGTACATTTTTGCCTTACCTAAACCTGGTGAAGATGTAGGCACGATCCGAGATCAGATTTTTGCTGAGATCGAGGATCTTGCCACGACCGGACCGAGCGCCGAGGAGATGGAAAAACTGCGTAACTCCCTGTCCAATGATGCCGTCCGTGGACGACAGTCGAGCATGTATCGAGCGCAACGAATCTCTGAATATGCGCTCTATGATAACGACCCACACTTGTTTGATTCCGAGTTGAGCCTCTACCTTGCCGTTACCGCTGAGGAGATCAGGAGCGCTGTCAGCGAGTTTCTTGATGTAGATAATCGTGTCGTACTCGACATCGTGCCCGGTACCGAAGAAGACCAACCAACTTCTCCCGCGCCTCAGGTTCCTTCGCGACCTGCCGTAAAGCCTACAGTCGGAACTGCTCCGGCTGCCGTTCTGGGGGAACCCGACTCAGCTACGGTTGAATTAGAGCAACCAACAGACTCGCCCAAACCGGCCAAACGCGTCTCCGGGCCCTTGCATCCGTAGCTATGAACCTTCAGGAACAATTCCGCCAACAGGCGCCTACACCATTAGCACCGCGTCCGATCCAACTGCCCACACCGGTCGAAGCCACACTCAAAAACGGCCTTGAGGTAGTGATCGTTCCGGACGTCCGCTTGCCGTTGGTAAGTTATCGTCTCGCCTTGCGCACTGGTGATGCACATGATCCCGCCGAGCTTCCCGGGTTAACGGATCTGCTCACGGGACTCTTGACGGAAGGCACAGCGACGCACAGCAGTCGCGAGATAGCCGATCTTGTAGCCAAGATGGGTGCCACCTTAAGCGCCGGGGCAAACTCGGATTACACAACTGTGGCCGCCTCGTCTCTGACGGTGTTCAATGACCGGATTCTCGGTTTGCTGGCCGACGTCGCGCTAAATCCTTCATTTCCGGAGAACGAAGTAAAGCTGATAAGGGAGAACACCAAGGAAAGTCTGCGGCAGCAGCGCGCGCAACCATCCTTCCTGGCAACGGAGATGGTTTCACGCATTATCTTTGGGGAACACCCTTACTCAAAAATCGCACCCACTATTGATTCGTTGGAAGCAACCACGCGCGAAAGGC
>PDVI01000041.1_pt1 | contig 11521 bp, 12 predicted proteins | sample 1369771 | NCBI WGS metagenome assembly PDVI01 (sample SAMN07795377, study PRJNA414565) | Alkali sediment metagenome, whole genome shotgun sequencing project. | isolation source: glacial lake sediment | place: Montenegro: Black Lake | collected 2016-06
TGCTTGTGGTGCAGCAACTGACGGTAGCGGCGAAGGAGGTGAGGAAGGTACAGCTACCCCACAACCAACCCAGACTCAGGATGCAACAACATCACCGGCAACACCAGCAGCACCTCAAAGCGATGAAGGCGGTGAAGGCGGTGAAGACGGTGAAGACGGTGCATCACCTCAACCCAGTGATGACGGAGGTGAAGGGGGCGAAAGTTAATTCCCTCGAAAAACAATGATTTTGCATGGGTGCAGAGTTTTGTCCGGGATGCTAGCGATCGCGAAATTATGATAGACCTGGATACAGCCCGACAGGTCATGTTCTTTGAAGTCTGGCAAGACACCAGAGTTTGACCTAGTCAGCAAGAGCCTTGCCAACCTGCTACGGAAATGGGCTGGGGTTTAGCGCAGTTATCAACTTCATCCAAAGAATTGTATGAGTGTAGCCTTCCGCAAACTTCACCGGAGAATTGCTCCGATTCTGTTTTTGCCCCTGCTCGCTAGTGCGTTAACGGGAGTTGCCTACCGTTTGGGCAGAAGTTGGTTTGGCTTCCCTTGCTCAGTCGCCAATTTTTTCATGGTAATTCATCAGGGCGAATATCTTGGTCAACCCCTTGTTCCTATATATGTGCTTTTGGTTGGGTTAGGACTGATAGGACTGATTGTCACAGGATTGACGATGATCAAACGCCCTGGCAATCGTCCTCAAAACCAGACAAAACTAACGCTTGAGAAATTACATCAGATTCTTGCACCGATTGTTTTCCTCCCTCTATTAGCCAGTGCTGTAACGGGTATCACGTATCGTCTAGGTAAAGCTTGGTTTGGGATGTCTAATGAGCAAGCCGCTATCTTTCTGAGAATTCACCAAGGAACGTATTTGGGCTCTTTTTGGCGAGTTTTTTACGTGTTTTTGGTCGGATTGGGACTCGTGGCAATGCTATTTACTGGAATCAAAATGACAAGCATCTTTCCCAGGCGTCGCCAAGTGTAGCGAAGTGCAACACTATTGTTATGGAGAAATTAAAGTCAAATTCAAGGGCACCCCAAAGACTCTCGTGTATCAACCCCAGTCACTGGATTGACACCGCTAGCAGATTTGCATAGTTGCAATGCCTGTTCGCGATCTAGCACCGCAAAGCTAAAATCCGCTCCAGTCACATTGGCTCCCTGAAATTTTGACTTAAGCAACATCGCAGAGTCCAGAATTGCATCGCTCAGATCCGTGCCCGACAAGTCGCTGAGATAGCCGATGCCATCGCTGAGGTTAGCTCCATGAAAATTTGCATTAGTCAGGACTGCTCCATTGAAAACTACACCTCGCAGGTCTGCACCGCTAAAGTTGGCATTTTCTAGCTTGGCATCATTAAATTCTGCTTTCACCAAACTCTGACCTGAAAAGTCCTTAGTAGTGGCATTGACATCATCGTAAGCCCGGATAGCCGCAGAGCTAGCAGCTTGAGCGGGAAGCGGAAGAACAGTAATCAGTACAAATAGGGCAATGAAGATTTTAAGGAGAGGCTGAAGTACACGCATGGTAAACAAAATAATTTAGTCGCTTGATGTCATCAAACTTAACATCTGATGTGCATCTCTTGAGATTGCGCTGATTGCTTCATCATAGTTAGGCAGGGTGAGCAACGCCCACCGCAACCCTTGAGGCTAAAACTAGAGAATGCCTACGGCGCGCTACGTCGTGTTCCGTAGGCGATCGCCCTAAACCTTAAACTTCTCCGTGAGCCGTTTCATCGCCTCCTCCACATTTTCTCGGCTGTTAAATGCCGAAATGCGGAAGTAGCCTTCGCCTGCGGCACCAAAACCAGAACCGGGCGTCCCCACGACATTTGCAGTGTGCAGCAACTTATCGAAGAAATCCCAACTAGACAGACTATTGGGCGTTTTCACCCAGACGTAAGGCGCATTCACGCCCCCATACACCGCCAATCCGGCTGATGTCAGTTTCTCTCGAATAATCTTGGCGTTTTCCATATAGAAGCTAACCAGCGCCTTGATTTGCGCCTGTCCCGACTCGGAGTAGATCGCCTCGGCTCCGCGTTGAACGATGTAGGACACCCCATTGAACTTGGTGGACTGGCGGCGGTTCCATAGCTTCCACATTTCCACTTTCGTTCCATCGGACGCGATCGCAGTAAGGCTCTTCGGCACGACTGTGAACGCGCAGCGGGTTCCGGTAAACCCAGCATTCTTAGAGAAGGAGCGGAACTCGATCGCACAATCCCGTGCCCCGTCAATCTCGTAGATCGAGTGGGGAATCTCCGGATCGGTAATGAAGGCTTCGTAAGCCGCATCAAAGAAAATGATCGAGCCATGGGCTCTGGCATAGTCCACCCACGCCTTTAGGTGTTCCCTAGTGGCGATCGCTCCCGTGGGGTTATTAGGGAAGCAGAGATAAATCAAATCGACTTTCGCAACAGGAATCTCTGCAGTGAAGTTATTCTCTGCTGTAATCGGCAGATACACCAAGCCCTCATACTCACCCTTATCGTTGGTACCGGTATGCCCCGCCATCACGTTGGTGTCTACATACACAGGATAAACGGGATCGGTGACGGCAATGGTGTTATCGTCACCAAAGATGTCGAGAATGTTGCCTGTGTCGCACTTAGAGCCGTCGGAGATGAAGATTTCACTAGGATCAATCTCACACCCTCGTGATTGGAAGTCGTGAGCCGCAATTTTCTCCCGTAACCAGGCGTAGCCCTGCTCTGGACCATAGCCTTTGAAAGTGGCGCGATCGCCCATTTCTTCGACCGCTCTAATCATCGCCGTGCGGCATGCTGCAGGCAGCGGTTCCGTGACATCGCCAATGCCTAGCCTAATGACTTTAGCATCCGGATTAGCTTCAGCAAAGGCATTGACCCGCCGAGCAATCTCAGGAAACAGGTAACCCGCTTTGAGCTTGAGGTAGTTGTCGTTAATCGTTGCCATGATGGATTGATCCAAATGCCCTAAATCAGCTTACTGCCAATCGTTGCGTGATTGAGTTGATGTCATGCGTGCTTGTACCAATTCTAAGAGTAGGGTATTTTTTTTCCCCTACTTTTTACTCCCTACTACCTCTGAAAGTATTTTCTCTGGCTTTAGATCCAGTTGGTTGGAAATCTGGTCGCGCACAGTATGGCGATACTCCAAGAAATGCTCATTGTGAGAGCAGACAGTAAGGTAATGATCCCAAACAGCTGGGTTGCGCTTGAGAATGCTGAAAAGGTGGTGCCAGAACTTCCAGCGAGTACTGCGTTTAAAACCTTGTCGCCAAACCACAATTAGCAACGCTCGTAGATCCACCCAGTCGGGCATTTTCAAAGGAGTTTTACACTTCGGCGCACCCAGCATCAGAAAACAGCGATAGGTGCGATCTAGAAACCGCTCGGCATCATAGAACTCGCAGAAAGCCTGGATGTATTCCCTGGCAATGTCTTCTAAGGGTCGGGTGGGGATAAAGTTCATCAAAGTCGTTTGGTTGATGTTGGCATCACGACACAACAGACGCCCTTCTTTTTCTAGCCGATGCCACAGCGCAGTGTTGGGTAGGGCTTGCAGCATACCAAACATGGTAGTGGGAATGGCTGAGAGTTCAGCAAATTGGACAATGCGATCGCCTGAACCAGATTTTTCCCCATCAAAGCCAATGATGAAGCCAGCCATCGGTCGCAACCCAGCTTTTGTAATAGCTTGCACAGACTCACTTAGGGAATTGCGAGTGTTTTGGAATTTCTTCGCTGTCTGCAAGCTTTCTTCATCTGGGGTTTCAATGCCCAAAAACACTGCACTAAAATTGCACTTCACCATCAGTTCCATCAATTCTGGATCTTGGGCGAGGTCAATAGAGGCTTCGGTATTAAACCCGAACGGATACTTGTGTTCCGCTTGCCACACATCTAGCTCTTTCAGCAACAGCTTAACGTTCCGCTTGTTGCCGATGAAGTTGTCATCCACCATAAAAACACTGCGTCGCCACCCCAACTCGTAAAGATAATCTAACTCTGCCAACAGCTGGGCTGGGGTTTTTGTGCGAGGTTTACGACCGTAGAGAACAATAATGTCGCAGAACTCGCACTGAAAGGGGCAACCGCGCGAAAACTGTATTGACATGGAATCATAGGCAGCGAATTCCAATAAGTCAAAGCGGGGGATAGGGGTTGTTGTCACCTCGGGTTTTTCGCCATTGGCGTGGAAAATGCCACAGGTATCGCCCCGCCCAATCGCCTCCACGAACATTGGCAGGGTAATTTCCCCTTCATCCAGAATCATATAATCTGTTCCAGCAGACATTGCTTCCTCAGGGACAGAAGTTGGGTAAGGACCACCCACGGCAACCTGCTTGCCGCGCTGTTTCGCCTCCCGAATTTGGTCTAGGAGGTCTTCTTTTTGGACAATCATTGCACTGAAGATGCACACATCTGCCCACTCCCACTCGGCTTCTGTGACTGCGCGGATGTTGCGATCTACGAGCTTAAACTCCCATGACTGGGGTAATATGGCCGCCACTGTTACTAAACCTAAGGGTGGCAACAAAACCTTGCGATTGACTAATTCCAGAATCTTTTCGTATGACCAAAAGGTTTTGGGAAATAGAGGATAAACCAGTATAACTCTCATGTAATCTAAATCCTCATACTAAGCTAGCTTATCAGCATAGTATGCTGGATTATCAGCTATTACACTGATTTATCGCCGACCAAGCTGTTACTTTTTGATTTTAAGGTGTGAATTTGACATCCTCCCCACCCTACCGGAGTACCGGTGAGGATGGGGATTCCCAGAATCACTTCTGAGTTTTCCTCTTTCTACGACCCGACTTACTTGGAGGAGTTTCCTCACCCACGCAGAGATCGATGTCTCCAGAGGCGTCTTGAGTTCCCGTGTGCCCCACGGTACTTAATCCAATTCTTAAAATGTTGAGTGCTGCGTTATGGTCACGGTCTAGTGCTGTTCCACAAGCACACGTATGCGTTCTGGTACTTAGACTTTTTTTGACCATCACACCACAACTAGAACATTCTTGAGAAGTGTAATGAGGTGGTACTGCAATCGTACCTACCCCAAATACCCTACCAAAATACTCAACCCACTCCCTGAACTGTGACCAACTAGCATCACTTATCGACTTAGCTAAGTGGTGGTTTTTCACCATGTTCCGCACTTTCAAGTCTTCATAGGCTACCAAATCGTTAGACTGGACTACGCACCTTGCAGTCTTCACTGCAAAGTCTTTACGTTGCCTACTTACCTTTAAGTGCTTTCTTCCTACTTTGTTTCGAGCTTTTACCCGATTGTTAGAGCCTTTCTTCTTACGCGATAATCTGCGTTGTGAGCGCTTTAATGATTTCTCACCTTTACGGAGGTAGCGCGGGTTATCAACTGTATTGCCATCAGAATCAGTGTAGAAGTGGTTCACCCCAACATCTAGACCAACTACCTTGTTTTGATACTCGTGCTTCTCCCTACGTTCAACGTCAACACAAAACTGGACATAATAGCCGTCTGCTCGACGCACCACCCGTACTCGTTTAATCTGCTCTATTTGATAGAAGTGCCGAGAGTCGGCGGGCAGAGGACTCTGTCCGCCGAACCTCGCCAGGAGATCACGAGTACCCCACATTCTGAAAGAACCTGCCTCAAATCCATCTGTAAATCATCCGATAGTTTCCAACCCGATGATTTATATTCAACTGACAAGTTTGTCTGATGTTTTCTGAATTTGGGATATCCCTTTTTTCCTGGTTCTCCTTTTCTACAATTGTCAAAAAACCGAGAGATTGATGACCATGCTCTTTCTGCTGACGCCTGTCTCGCTGTTGAGTTGAGTAATTTGGCAAACTCAAACTCTTTAGCCAGAACAGAGCAGTACTTGTTCAGGTCATATTTATTTAATCCACGGTTGTCCATCCAATACCGTAGGCACATGTTGCGGACAAAGCGAGACGTTCTCAGCGCTTCATCTAGCGCTTGGTACTGCTTCTCCTCACCGCGTATTTTTGCCTCAAGTACTAACATATGGACATTTAAACTGCTTGTGCTGCTATCTTAGCACAAGATAGAACAAATTGGTGATTCCTCATGCATCTTCTCCCCCGTAAAGCCTTTGGCTTAACATCATCAAAGATGCAATCGTCATCACCCGCTCTCAACTCCCCCTTGCTCAGAGCTGAAGGGGGAGTCTTCCAAGGGCATGATAACCTGTCCCTCTCGTTGGTTCATTTACCAGAAATGACGCACTTTGAAAAACCTTCAACAAACTCATCTCGATTCAGATTCCGACCAATGAATACAAACTGACTTTGTTTGTTTTCATCAGGTTTCCATAGTCTCTCTCGTCGCATAGAGGTAAGCATGCGCACGCTCTGAAACAGCACACTCTCTGAGAAACCCTGCGCTCGGTGGTCGTGTTTTGCTTGAAATAGAAGCTCAATGTGGAGGACTTCCTCCAGGGAAGGCGGAAGAAGTCTTTCAGCCTTTTTCTCAGTTGGGAACAGACAAATCAGGATTGGGGCTTGGGCTTACGAGCTCACGACGCGCCGTCTCGCTAAACAATGGTATACTCTCACTTCGCGATGTCCCTCACCAAGGGTGTGTGTTCTTAATTGATTTACCCTCAGCCTCCATCTCTTCAGAAGAAGGGTAAGGGGAGAGTCCTGAAAGGGGATAGCCCTCTCACGCAGCTAGTTCACTCAATTAAAAAGTTGTTTCTCTTATACCCAATGTGCCTTGCAAAGGTAAACTGGTAGGGCTGCCGTTGCGCGTGGGTCTGGCTAGACCTTGCTGACTTTGCTAACCTTACTGCTGTTGCTAATTTTGCTGCCCATCGGGCTTACCATCGGGATAACCTTGCTTACTATTGGGCTTAGTATTGGGATAACCTTGCTTGCCATCGGGCTTACCATCGGGCTAATTTTGCTGATTTTGCTGCCCATCGGGCTTGCCATCGGGTTGACCTTCCTCTAGTCGGCTTAACTAGTCACCTACTACCAGTCCTACACCCTAACTGCCAGCCTCGCCTCGCTCTGCGCTACGGAGGCTAGTTACTAACTAACTATTGCGAGATAAGCGCCACAATTGTAAATAGAGTCATGTTTAGTAAGGTGAACTATGTTTTCTTCTTGGTGTAATACTTGGGGCAACACTTCGTACTGTGGTGAATCTGTTTCTCGTAAAAGTCAGTTGGAAGCCAAGCTTAGATTTTTGAGGTCCACACGGGATGACTTGGAAACTAGACTGGCAGCAACTAATGCGGCTATAGAGCAAATTGAGCGGCAGGTGAGTCGGGAAGAGCGAGCGGTTTAATACTAAGGGATAACGTGAGGGCAACGCCCGAGCGTTTATCCCTATTCAGTAAGTATCGCAGCGGATTGACAACTTAAAAGACCCCCAGTGAGTGAAGTTAGGAGTAACCACACCTTCCTAACTTAATACCGGGGCTGCTTTTATCACAGCGCAGTCGCCCAACCAGAATGCAAGCACAACAAAATTGATTTAGTTGAGCGATCGCTAAACCCAAAAACTTGCAGGACTAGGATAATGAGAGTAGGTCTTACCTAACAAAAGGGATTTCTGTATTCTACCAATTGAGAAGTTACTGTTATGACAGAGGCTAGGAACGTCCTTGGAGGAAAGCTGGAGACTTGCTGCACTTCGCCAATGACTGGATTCTATCGGGACGGAAAATGTAACACAGGAGGTGGTGACTTTGGTGCGCATGTCGTCTGTTCGCAAATGACAGAAGAATTTCTGGAATTCACCAAGTCAAGGGGAAATGATTTGAGCACACCCGTCCCAGCGTTTGATTTTCCGGGGCTGAAACCTGGCGATCAATGGTGTTTATGCGCCGCTCGATGGACGGAGGCACGAGATGCTGGCGTTGCTCCACCCCTAATTTTGTCAGCCACCCATGCATCAGCTCTGGAATACGCTTCTGTAGAGGAACTGAAGCAACACGCCCTCGATCTTGCTTAAAATCCTGTTCTGGCAATTCCAGAAATAGCAAAACGCCAGTCAATTTACAAATCGAATCGCTCAGTGGGTGACACGCTGAATATTGATGGTTGAGGCGTGTAGGCGATCGCGCTCGCCCACTGAGCGATCAATAGCTAGAATCCCAAGAAGTTGTAACCAACTCCTATCAACAGCCCTATATCCGTTTCGTCTAGAAAACCCACATTCACGGCAGCTGTTGCTGTGAATTGAGGAGTTAAACCAAAATCTACACCAGCAGTCACCAGTGGTCCTACGTCATCGTTGTCGCCAGTTGCAATGGCTACTCCGCCTCCCAGGTAAGGGGATAAAGGCAACGCTCGTTCAAAGGCATCTACTGGCAAAATGGAAACGTCGAAGGTTAGGGGAACGAGAAACATGGTATCATTACCAAGCACCACCGACGGTCGCACCGATATGTTATTTGTCAGCCCGACTTTGCTGATAACCATAAAGCTACCCTCGCCCAGTGATGTGTCACCATCCAAACCAATGTTGCCAGCGATTCCGACATAGCTGGTGCCACCAATAATGGGTACATCTGGATCAATATCGATTTGAGCCACACTAGGAGCATCTGTTTGGGCTGAGTTCTCTGTCCGCTGGCGAGTGTTAGGCTCTGGTGACAGAGCAGTAGCTGAAGTTGCCGTTGTGCCCGGAACAGGTGCTAATACGGATCGCAATGCTTTCGCATCCGTGCTAACGGTTTCAATCGTTTCTGCTTGAGCCTCAAACCCACTTCCAACCACGGCGATCGCAGCTAGACTGAGTAGAAAAAAAACATGCTTAAAAGAAATAGGATTCACTTCTCACTCCTCCATAAAACATTGGCTTAAGAAATAAGGCTCCAGGTAGTTTTTAGCCAAATTTCAGCCAGATTTGAACATTTAACACTCACAAGATAATTCATATATGGCAAATTTGGCAGATTGCTAAGACCTGCCCCTGGTGCTCAATCAGCCAGCGTCGCCAGTGCTGCTGCGATTTGCTGGGAGACAAAAGGCAAAATCGCCTGGTTCTGACTGTGCGTCCCTTCTGTAAAGACGACTAATAAATAGGGACTCTGACTGGGTAGCTCAATATATGCGGCGTCGTGGCGAACTTGACTCGTCCAACCTGCCTTGGACCACAACTGGGCATCTTGGGGCAGTCCGCCGCCCAGAAAACCCGTAACCTGATTTTCAGCTTCAAGGGCAGCCAACTCATCTTCAAGACGTAGAGTGCGTTTGATTAACGCCATGATCGCTTGCGATCGCGCTCCAACTCTCCCACAAACATTCGTTCTCGCCCATAGGGGCCATCACCCCAAGTTTTTTGGTTGATGTTAATCGGTTCCATCTCAGCCCAGCCCAAAGATTGGAAGTAGCGGTTGATAATATTGCGCTGAGACTTCCAGGTTTCAAATGGCCCTGGCGGTAATTCCGGACCACTTGTAGTTCCTGTCAGCACATCTACAACCAAGCTGGTAGCGTCGTTGCTGGAATCGACAACCATGTCGCGCATGGCTCGTTCTAACTCAGCTGATGTCTGGAGCATGCCTTTTTCCAGCCATTCGTGTACCGCGATGAGGTAAAACAGTTTCACTACGCTAGCTGGGTAAATTCGCTCAACGCCGCGATAGCTAAAGCCTCGGATTGGGTAGTTCCAGAAGGCTTGGGGACTAAGAGCGCCGCCGGTATTTACTGGCACCGGCGGATCATAGACAATCCACGTTAGGGCAATTTGGTCACGGGCTAGCCCCGGAAATTCTGCCCAGGTTGCCTCCAAGACGCGATCGCCCAGATGTTCAAGTTGTTCGTCTTTACGTAAAAATGTCATATTATGATTTCTCTTGAGCAATTGCCAGTAACCATCGAGTACCAGTGCTGTGCCGACTTGAATCTTTATGATTCCCCCACCTGCACCCGTTTGGCAACTCAGGCAGCAGCTGGGCGGCACTTGCAAGTCTTATCGCTGCATGAAGATACAGCTGTTAAAGTGTGCCTGTGTGAGGATGACTATTTGGGCTGGCTGTTGATGCAAGACCTGAGTGTATTAGAGCCTGCTATACCTTATCAAGCTCAGGTGCTTTCTGAGGCTGAAATTACAACCCGGTTACCAGCTGTGATTAACTTTACCCAAATGGCGATGCAACAGCCGAACCACTACCTCTGGGGTGGCACGGTGGGGCCAAATTACGACTGTTCTGGGTTGATGCAGGCTGCGTTTGCTTCGGTGGGTATCTGGTTGCCCAGAGATGCCTATCAGCAGGAAGCATTCACGCAGTCAATTGCGGTTGAAGCAATGTTACCGGGCGATCTGGTATTCTTTGGATCAGCCCAGAAAGCAACTCATGTGGGACTGTATTTAGGAGAGGGATTTTATATCCATAGTTCTGGGCAAAAGATGGGTCGCAATGGAATTGCGATTGACCAGCTTTCGGAACAGGGAGATGAGATTAGTCGGTCATATTACCGGCAACTGCGCTCTTGCGGGAGAGTTATGAAGTGTTACGAACCGCAGGTCGGCAGAAGACACAGAGATTAGCCGATGTCGGAAACGCAACAAGCCACCAGAGGAGGAACTTTTTATGATCGTTGTCCATTATCTCAACAACTCGCGATCGCAGCGTGTGCTATGGCTGCTCGAGGAATTAGGTATCGAGTACGATGTCAAGTACTACGAACGCGATGAGAAAACGATGCTGGCACCGGCGTCGCTGCGCCAAGTCCATCCGCTCGGTAAGTCGCCGGTGATCACAGATTCCGATCTCACGCTCGCCGAGACGGGTGCCATCATCGAATACATAGTGGGTCGCTACGGCAACGGTCAGCTAGTCCCGGCACCCGGTACTAAGGAGCATCTGCGCTATATGTATTGGCTGCATTACGCCGAAGGCTCTGCAATGCCGCCGCTAGTGATGAAGATTGTCTTTGACCATTTCGGGACAGGGGACAGCGGCGCGAGCAGCGCATTCATCGAGCCCCAGATCAAACTCCACTTTGACTACATTGAAGGCGAGCTGCATAAGAGCACGTGGTTCGCGGGCGAGGAATTCACCGCCGCCGATATTCAAATGAGCTTTCCCCTCGAGGTAGTCGCCATGATCAAGGAACAGGTCGAGAACCGGCCCAAGCTCAAGGAATTTGTCGAGCGCATCCATGAGCGCCCTGCTTACAAACGCGCGCTCGAGCGTGGAGGCAAATACGAGAATTTTTTCGGAACCGATCAAAGCTCTTAGCTCTTCAATTGACATTAACTCGACTCGCACAAGGAGCATTCATGATGTAGCAGATCATGAATGCGAGTACCTTTCAAGATGGGATGAGCGTGCAATCAATTCACACCAATAGGCAAAGAGTAACGATAGCAGACTATTCCCCCGGAGATCCAAATGGACACGTTTCCAGACAAAATGGGCATATGTAAATCAAAGGGGTGCTTGGTTTATGGATGGATTGGAGGAACAACTGCGCTGTCTGGTTGCAGAAGCCTGTAGGCATCGCGCAGGAAGTGCCCAGCGTCAGAAAAGCTTAACCAAGATTATTCGCTTAATTTCCAA
>PDVI01000003.1_pt1 | contig 11449 bp, 14 predicted proteins | sample 1369771 | NCBI WGS metagenome assembly PDVI01 (sample SAMN07795377, study PRJNA414565) | Alkali sediment metagenome, whole genome shotgun sequencing project. | isolation source: glacial lake sediment | place: Montenegro: Black Lake | collected 2016-06
TTGTGGATACAAATCAGATGAGGCCAACAGTACTGCAGAACCTGGAAGTACAAAAGTATCTCCGTGCCATTGGAAGACCTTTAGGTTATTATTATTTATAACAACATCGAACCATCCAATCTCTTTCTGCTTACCTTTATACACTCTGCCACCTAGTGCTTCGGCAATCAGTTGCGAACCCAGGCAGATTCCCAATAGAGGAACTTGAAGGTTGTTGGCATTGTTTATTAGAACTAGTTCTTCATTCAAATACGGTAAGTATTCATATACAGACATATATCCACCCAAAATGACTATCCCTGCATATTTATCAAGTTCTTTGGGTATCTTGTCCTTTTTAACATGAATTGTCTCGATTACATAACCATCGGACTCAAACAATTCCTTCAAATTTCCGAGAGTTTCAATCTCGGTGTTTTGGATAGAGAGGATGATGTCTTTCAACTACATGATGTTGAACTAGTTCACTATATCTACTTATTCTAGAATATTAAAAGATCCAATTGTAGACAATGACATTGTTTCAAACATAGAATCTATTCTCTTCTTAATTGCTTGTATCTAAAACATCCTGTGGTATGATCATTGACCATTCCTATCGCTTGCATCATTGAATAACATATTTTCGATCCCACAAATTTGAACCCTTTGCTTTTAAGATCCTTGTAAATCATATCAGATTCTTGCGATGTTGATGGAACATCGTTGTACGACTTCCATGAATTTTGAATAGGCTTGTATCTTACAAAGTTCCAAATATAGGTATCAAAACTGCCAAATTCTTTTTGTATCCTGATAAAAGCATTGGCATTGCTAACTGTCGCCTCTATTTTTCCACTTCAAATTTGTCGAATGCCTTTCGAAACTCTTGACGCTTATTTAGAATAATACGCCAGCTTAGACCTGCCTGCATTCCCTCCAATACTAAAAACTCGAATAGCTTCCTATCATTGTGGACCGGAATTCCCCATTCTTTGTCATGATAGTCTATCTCAATTTGGTCTCTTGCCCATTCACACCTTACATTCATTATTGAACTGTCGATAAAACTGTTTTAATAAATAGTTCTTTATTGTAGGTTTTTGCGCCATCAAACCAAACTACTGCGTAAGGGCTGCCTCCTAAATTTTAGACTAATAAGATTGGATTCATCTATTAAACAAGGAATTAGAATTAATGCAAAATGATTCTCTTAAAGAAAATCCACGCATCATAAAATTAGCAAATTTAGAAATTATTTCCAAAATAGATGTGAGTTGTCATCGAATAAAAAATTTATAACGAGACTACTAAACAGAGTGATGGTAAGTCAATAGATTGATGCTATTAAGACATTCAATACTGCTAAAGGTATTTGGATTTGTTGCGTTGTTGCTTATCACCAAAGCAGCTATTCACTATTTTCAATTAGACTTTGTTGCCATTAGTCCTCTAGTAACTGCGTTTGTAGGTGGAGTAATTTTTATAATTGCGATAATTCTTGCAGGGACTTTATCTGATTATAAGGAGAGTGAAAAAATCCCCTCAGAGTTAGCGGCCTCGATTCTTATTCTTTATAAGGATGTTAGGCTGACAAGCACCGACAATGAAAAGATAAGTGCCATGCGTGATAAAATAAGAGAACTGCTGACCACCATAAATTCAAATTTTAGAAGTAATGTGTGGAAACAAACGGATGTAAATTTGGCAATGGATAAGATAGATGAAGAAATTGTATATCTTGCACATGAAGGAACTGCGCCGCAATTTATTGTGAGGTTGAGAAATGAGCTTGCCACAATTGATAGAATCTCAAATCGCATCGAGACAATAAAGGAAACTACATTCATCCCTGCCGCGTACAGTGTGGCACAATTAGCTGTGAGTGCTGCGATACTTACCTTACTATTCACGAATATTGATCGATTTATAGATGGTATCATAATGACTGGTGTCATTTCACTGATTCTGATTAGCTTGATACTACTGATAAAGGATATGGATGATCCTTTCGAAGTGGGCAAGAAAACCTATGCGGATATAGATCTCAGTCTTATGTACAAATTAGAAGAACGGATCAAGACTTTGTAATCTTTTATTCCGTTTCTCCTAAGATATACCTCTTATACAAAGGCTTTATACCTGTTATACAAAGGCTTCCCAGAAGGGATTTCAAGTTCCACAAAATTCTTTCATAAATAGTCATTCGGGATATCGATTAATCATAGTAGTTCTTCTCTTGAGAACTTGCCAGCTAGAACTCTACCGGGTTTTGATCTATAACCCGGAACGCCTATTCCAATGGCAATCATGACATCCTTGTCCTTCGCATGAGGTGAAAAAAAATCAGATACGGCGTCATCATAAAAAGTGGAGCCTGAAGCGCCAATTTTTTGATCAAAAGCAGATAAATAAATTCTACCCGCTAGTATACCTGATTCAAATTGGCATAATCTATATCCTCTATTTCCTAATTTTTCCAGTATCAATTTGATGTTAGACATAATATAAAATACGGCACTTGCATCACTGAACAGAGATTGTTCTAGGCACAAATATCCAGACACATCTCTTCGAATGTTTGCTTTTAAGAGATCAATTGAATTATCCTTTCGATTAAAAAAATATGCTCCTTTCTGGATGTTAGTTACATCATTTGCAATAAAATAGACATCTATCAAAGATTTTTTTTCACCAAAATCTGAAGGTGTGGGTCCCGCTATACTGTATAGAATGTTTGAGAGTTGTTCAAATGTTATAGGCTCTCTTGAAAATTTTCTGGTAGAACCTCTCAAGAGTATGACTTCAGATAGTGGTTGTGAATTACTCGGTATGGGCTCTATGTGTTTTGAAAATAATTTCACAGAATCTTCCTTTATTCCTTTAACTTCTTGCATTGATTTTATAGAATGAACCCATTGACGCACTTCATCAGTTGAATTGAGTGACGACGCATCATGTAATTTCCAAATCTGGTCATATTCAACTTCTTTCCCATGTGAAATAGGAACGATATCTGGAACAAATCTAGAAGGATGCTGGATCTTGCTAGGTTCTTGTTCAGACAAACCAATCCCAATTGGTGCAAGAACGATCGATGCTTCCTTGTTTTCTTCAAGACATAACAATTCATTTACAAATTTGTCTATATACCCAGTAATTAATTTGGTATTCAAACCAAAGGACGAAGCTGTGGCAATCAGATTCGCAATAATCACACCTGAATCCCAGAACCAGTGTCTGTATGATCGGGCCTGATATTTCCAAGCATTTCGCCAAGCCAAAGAGGTAAGTATTATTGTGAATGGTGAATTCTTTACTGCTTGTTCAAATCCCGCTGCTTCAGATAAAAAGTGTCTATAATCCCCTTCTCTCAATCTTGTTAAAGAGAACTCACCGGGGCAGAAATGGTAAACACCTGCTTGTAATCCATTAATGTTTTCGGATACTACATAGACTTCTATTGGATATAGTGCACCAGTGGCAGGTGCTGCACGCATATAATATTTCCCATGCGGAAACTTGATTTGTCTTGTAATTCCTGAAGAAAAGAAAAGCAAAGACGATAATAATTCCGTATTTATCTTGGGATTTTCTAAAGCAGTGATTTGATTTGTCTCTTTCATGGTAACTACATTCAGATTCGGTAATGGAAAATCAGCCGGGAGGGGAGTTGATGGAATATTGGTATAAAACTTGAATGGCTTTGGTTTGTTATCCCAATCTAGGTAATGATTGGATAATCTAATACTCATCTGAGAATGCTTTGTTTCTTGATGATATTCTAACGCATATTTGATTTCTTTATTCAATTTAGTTTAGTTAATTAAGACAAGCGTATTATAATAATTGATCCGGAGTCTATCGGGAAAATTCAATCAACTATTGTCATATAGTTGGTTGGTTGAAGTTTAAGAACCAAAAAATAAATACAATTTTTTCTTACCCGTAAATTCTATCTTAACGGTTAACCAGTCTCCCAATATCAACTGATAGTAAATTGGAGAAAATTTATATAGTTTATAAGAACATTATTTTCAATGACCCTCTCAATAAATTGTAAAGACGCCGGGGATCCGGTCTGTACTCACACGATGATCGGAGAGACAGAAGAAGAATTACTTCAGAATGCAAAAGAACACGGAATTAAAGTCCATGGATACACAGAAGAACAATGGAATGAGGAGATTTCAAAGAATTTAGAGCATTTTAGAAAAATTATAAAGAAAACTTGAACAGAGATTCATATTAACGGCTAATATCCAAGGAAACAATGGATTTTTTGTCGTTAAATATCGACTAACATTTTTGGCTTAGTCGGTCATTGAGAAATTATATCCTCATTTAGTAAAACAATTGATGTAGATAATACCCAACACAAAATCAATTTCCCATAATATTACTTGATTTTTGGACAAAAGTTATTTGTAATCAAAAAAGTTAATATTGGTATTGTACTCACATGAAAGCTAAAAATGTCTGAAGATGGTATCGCTAGTCAGTTTCTTCAAGAAAGTGTTGGGANAATAGTGCTTGTTAAANTAAAGGGAAGGAGGTCGGTAAAAGGAAAAATCAAGGGTTTTGATAAACAAATGAATATCGTAATAACCGAGGCCACAGAGGTAATAGAGCAGCAGTCAAACAACAATGACAATTCAGAAAAGGGTAAAGAGCAGGAGCAAGAAACTCATGTTGGCGATGCATTAATACGTGGAGATAATGTAATTACGATAGCAGTACTATAAGACATATTGATATATTACAGGAAATTTTGACTACACACCATATTAAGAAATTACTTTCTATATCTGATGTGTTATCTCATTATCTATATTTCGTTTTTTGGAAACAACATTATTTTCTATAGAGTTGATAATTAACTGAAAATCTTGATCGCATCGTTGAATTCTGCAATAGTTAACGGCGCTACTTTTGCAAGTTGAATATTTTCTTTAACATGATTAGGTTTCTTTTGTCCAATTAATGGAGCTAATACGTTTGGAGTTGATCTGGTAATTTGTACTATCTTTAGTAGTTGATCATCATATCCCAAATAATCTGGTATTTTGGCATCAAATAATTTTGTCTGTAACAATGGCACACTTGTGAAAACTCCAATATCTAATTTATTACAAGCTTGCAAAATAGTTAGGTCACTATCATTTCCTACCGATTGGTTCTTGAGCATGTAAGCTTCTCTATACGCTAGATTGTATGGAAGTTGAATAAAACGGAATCCATGATTTTTTCCTCCCACTTCTTGTGCTATCTTCACCATCTCTTCTAATGAGAGATATCCCCTTTCATTCTGAGGAAGTCTAAAACAAGTCCAAGTCGCCATTCCATAATAATTAATCTTGTTTTTAGATCGATACTCTTCATAAACTTGAAAGACCTTGCGTATCATTTCATCAAACTGTTTTCTGTCTATATCCTCAACCCAGCTCTCGTACGCATTATGAACATAAACAAGATCAATAGTATCAAGTTGCATATTTGTCAACGATTTATCAATACATTTACGGAGATAATTCGGGTTTAATACATTATAACCGGAGCTGATGTCTTTTGGGGATATAATTCCTTGTGAAATAAACATATTTTGCATATATTCAAGAACATCAACTGTTGGAAAATCACCATCATTGGTAATGTATCCGTTTTTTGTTGAAATAAAGACTTGATCCCGTGATATAACTCCATCTTCTATTAGCCTTTTCATTGCCTTTCCAATATTTTTTTCTGACATCATGGAACGATAATTTATTGCAGTATCAATTACATTCATAGCTCCTGATTTAACTGATTCATAAATTGCGTTCTCTAAATCCCTATCTTCTTCTGGTGTAATCTGACCCAGATAAGTTCCCATTCCCAAACTTGATAAGTTGAGGTTATCAAATGAACGAAAGTGTGAGTTTGGAAAACCATTTTTGAGAGCATTCCACCAATGGCACGATATTCACTAACCAATGATATGAGGTATTGATATCCATTTTATATTTTAATTGAATACGTCCAAGCAAATAACGTTATATTTTAGATCGGTCTTTTTCATATTAATGGCCAATACAACTAAAGATTATATTGAGAGTCTTTCAAGGGAAATATTAAAAATCAGTTCTTCACTAAGATGGATTGCAATATCTGATTCTGAGGGTAAAATACTGAATATAGCAAGAAGAGAAGGTCTCGATCCGTTGATGAACCGTGAGGAAAACCAGGAATACACACTAAATGCAATAGCGCGACACAAATCAAGGCTAAAATTCGAAGACAAGTTGGGCAAACTAGTTTACTCCTTGGGGAAATATGAAAAGCTTGTAAGGATTGTTACTCCGATAAATAACAAATATTATGTTTTACTTACAATTGACGTGGAAGAGCCCCATATTGATTCCATAATGAGGGAACAGATAATTCCAAAAATACGTGATAATACAAGATATTTTGAATAAGAACTCGGACAGTCTACAAATACTAATTTGAACAACACTTGAGTATCAAATCAAGGTTAATCCTTCATTATTTTAGACCCCTCCTAAAGACTAATTTTATGAATTCATAAGGTTTTAAGGAGCATCGACCATATTTGAAGCGTGTACAACAGAGATAAGATTGAAAATGCCAGCAGGTTAATTGACTCTGAAATCACAAGAGTCCTTTCTAATACCTCGTTGATAGGATATGGTGGATGTGCAGCATGTCATGTATTGTTCAAGCTGATCAAAACTTTATCGTTAAGTGAATCAGATGCCGGAGACTTGCTATCTCAAGCTTTGTTCGAAGATCCACAGCTAAATGATAGATTCATCGAAATGGTAGAAAAAATACATATGAAGGATAGAATGATGGGAGTTCAATTTTCAATTAAGAGTAGAGAAGGAAAGGATAGATATATTGATGCAAATATGAAAAATGTTATCTCTGAGTTATCTTTTGATATCAAACAATATGGAAAAGAAATAATTCTGAGGGAATTATTATTATCACTGATTACAGTACAATTAGCACAAAACATAGGTGTAGATCATCATGCAGCCACCGAAGAGCTTTACTATTTTATGAAGAAAAATAAAGACTCTGACACTTTGATACATGAATTTATCAACAAAATATCTAGAATAAACAATGGTAGCTTTCATGATTAGATATGTCACGGCATCCAAAAATCAAGATTATTTTGGCATTGGGCATTTAGAAAACGGATTACAGTTTCTATAGGAGCAACTTTTGATCAAAAGCATAATAAACAGTCTTTATTTTCTCAATCTATGGAATATTCAAAGCTATGCGAATCTATATTCAATCTGAATAGCGATATACGTTATGTGGCGGTCATTGATGATACGGGATTGCCTATTGTCGGTGGAATGAGAGGGGGTTTAGATTCTATCATGGATGAAAACAATGAAGAATTATACCTAACACATACCGCATTGCGTAAATCTATGCGAGAAAGGTTTGATGACAATATGGGCAGATCAAGATTCGCATATGTTGAAAGAGAGAAGATATCAATTTTGACTTTTTACTTGGACAAGTATATCTTACTTGTAACAATGGAACCAAATATCAACTCTCATACTTCTATTGACATTGCAGAAGACATCTTGGATATGATAAATGGAAAAAAACAATGAACTATCTTGATGGTACTACTTGCGGGCAACAACATTTTTTTTAACAATGTTAAACATGACAGCAATCTTTAATTGTTCAATTTAGATATCGGGTTTTCATTCATAATCCTTGTACTGGATTTATTTGGAACAGTGGTATTTGCTGTAACAGGTGCACTCAGGGCAATAGAACATAAGTATGATATTGTAGGCATAATAATTCTTTCAACCGTAACAGGAATTCTTGGAGGAGTAATGAGAGATACAATTTTGGGAGTATTCCCTCCAAATAATTTTTCAGACACTATTCACATCGTATTGACAACAATAACTGCAATTGTCATTTTTTTTCTTTATCATAAAACGAAAAAATATGAAAATTTATTCAATATTTTTGATGCTGTAGGCTTGGGAGTATTCACCTTTACAGGAGTCTCAATTGCACATTCTCTGTATGGTACTAACTATGTACTAATCGTGATTTCAGGCTTGTTGACAGCTTTTGGTGGTGGAATTTTAAGAGATGTATTTGTAAGAGAACCCCCGATCGTTTTTACAAAGGAAGTTTATGCAGTGGCAAGTTTCATTGGTGTCATTGTATTCCTTATACTGGTAAATCTTAGTGTGCCGTTTGAATATACTGCAATAGCTGTAATTTTCGTTACAACAGGTATTAGGTTGGTATCTATCAAACTACATTGGAATTTACCTAGAGTAAAGATGTAGATTATTTTAGTTATCGAGATGAAAATATTTCATTCCAATCTTTCGAGAACAACTATTGTTCCGCTTACAGGTAAAATTATTGTTATATTTTAATCAAAATCTTACCTAGTTGCTCTCCTTTTTCTAATTTATAATGAGCCTGTTGTACTTGTGCTATTGGAAGTACGGAATCAATTTTTGGCACTATTTTTTTTTCATTTACAAAGTTAATTAATTCCATCAACTCTAACTTTGATCCAATTAAAATACCAAATAGTTGAATTTGCTTTGAATAAAAAGTTCGTATCTGAAAGTTAGCTTCACTTCCAGATGTAGTACCGCACAATGCAATTTTCCCACCTTTCCGAACAGAATTAATACTTGTATTCAGTGTCTTCTGACCCACATTATCCACAACTGCGTCAACTCCTATCCCCCGAGTTATTTTTTCTATTACAAGAGCTATCTCTTTCTTTTTTCGATTTATTACATAATCAGATCCTATATCATATGCAAAATTTAGTTTAGAATCGTCAGATATAGTACTTATGGTTCTTATTCCGAGTGCCTTTGAGATTTGAATCATGGCCATACCCAGTCCACCTGAAGCTCCGTATATCAACACTGTATCATTTTCTTTTAGGTGTAGTTTTTTAACAATATTCCATGCAGTCAAATATGAAATTGAGAGTGTGGCAGCTTGTTCATCGCTTATTTCACGAGGTAGTGATATGATATTTGTTTTAGGAACAGTTACATATTCTGCATAACCACCATTGTACTTGCTTAAACCACCTATTATAGAAAAATCTCTACATAGGGTTTCGGTTCCATTCCTACAATTGTGACAATCATTACAGCCGATTCCAGGATATACGAGAACTCTAGATCCTTTGGGGATTTCTGCATATTCTTCCTCCACTGAACCTACAATATCGCTGCCACAAACATGGGGAAAGCCAATAGTTATACCTGGAATTCCCAATCTTGTCCATATATCTAAGTGATTCAAGCCGCAGTATTTTACCCTAATTAGAATCTCAGATGGATTAGGTATTGGAGTTGGAAAATCCTGTTCATATCTCAATACATTTAGATCACCATGACTGTATATAGGAACAGCTTTCATAAGTTACCAGATTTCTATAGTTAACCTTGAATATTATGCATTTCCTTTAGATCATCTTTGAACTGAGATAGGTCATCTGGAATTTCTGCCTTTATTGGATCTCTTAATGAATATCGCTTACCATTTTCATTTGTTGATTCTCTTTTTGTCGTCCATATTAATGAATTAAAATCTATAATGGCTTTTGTAAATTTACACATCTCTTCATAGTCATTACTCTGAACTGGAAACTTTTGTAAATGAATACTTTCTTTAGAATATATCGTAGTCCATAATTTATCTGTAATAAATGGGCAAATAGGAGCTAATAGTAACAATAATACTGAAAAACATTTATGGAGCGCATATAATGCGGAATATCTGTTGTTTTGGTCTTGATCGTTGTATGCGCGTGATTTTACTAATTCTAGGTAGTGGGAAGCGAAAATATTCCAAGTAAAATCTCTTATTTGTGAAGCTGGAATAAAAAAATTATATTCTCTGTACCCCTTGATGCATTCATCTACCAAATTAGATAACTCCCCTAAAATCCACTTATCCGAAGGCAATAAATCAAATTCGACTGTTCGAACGAATTCAAATGAGGAAACAAATCTTCCAATATTCCATAATTTTGTTAGAAATTTTTGTGCCTCTGCAATCTTTTGTTCAGAACACCTAAAGTCCTGACCATGATTTGCTTCAATTGCTGACCAGAATCTAAAGGTGTCTGCTCCATGCTTGTTGATTACAGGAAATGGATCAATTACATTGCCTTTACTTTTACTCATCTTTTCTCCATACTCATCTACCCCATATCCCATAATCCAGACATCACTCCAGGCAAGCTTCTCTGTCAATTGATAACATCGTAACATTGTGTAATACAGCCATGTTCTTACAATGTCTTTTGCTTGCGGCCTTATTTGTGTTGGATATGTTTTTGCAAAAAAATCTTTATCTTTACTATATTTGGTCACAAATAGAGGTGATATACTAGAATCCATCCAAGTATCAAAAGTTCTTTCATCACCAGTAAACTCACTATGACCACACTTGACACATTTATCAAACGGTGCTTTATCCTTCCACGGTCTGTAATATTTTCCAGGTTCAGGCAACATTGGTTCTTTACATTTATTACAATACCATATCGGAATTTCTGTACCATAAAATCTCCTTCTAGATATCGGCCAATCTATTGCAACCGAGTCTAACCAATTCAACAATATCTGTCTGTGAGACTCTGGATAAAATTTCAGAGAAGATGCAAATTCTCTAAGTTTGGGGAGAAAATCAAGTTGTTTAATATAATAATCCTGCATTGGGATTATCTCCACTGGGGATTTACTTCTCTCGCACATCGGTATCCTATGCAAGATCGATTCTTGCTTTACAACGTAGCCGCCATTTTCCAAATCGTCAATGATTTTTTTTCTTGCATTGTCTACTGTGAGGGTAGAATAACTACCTCCATTTTCACCTATTTTCCCATATTGATCTATCGCTACAATTTCTTTTAAACCAAATTCTCTAAATACCTGCACATCATTAAGGTCTCCATAACTACAAACCATCACGGCTCCTGAACCAAATTCTGATTTTGCTGAATGATGGGGTAGGATTTTTACTTCTCTATTAAATAGAGGCAAGATAACTTCCTTCTTGTACATTTTCTCATATCTGGTATCGTTCGGATTTACTATAATACATTGGCATGCAAAAATTAATTCAGGTCTGGTTGTAGCAACAATCAAATCTTCATTTTCATTTTTTAACCTAAACTTCAAAAATACTAGATTTATCTTTCTTTCTTCATAAGTTATTTCAGCATCAGCAATTGTAGTGCCACAGCTCGGACAATAGTTATTTGGTCGATTTGCAGAATAAACAAGTCCTCTTCCCCATAAATCAATAAATGTACTCTGAGTTAACGAGCGATATTCATTTGAATCAGTCCTGTAATAATCCGCAAAGTCGGCACTTAGACCGATACTTTTCATGATTTGGATCATTTCTTTTTCTAGATCATCTA
>PDVI01000044.1_pt1 | contig 11259 bp, 14 predicted proteins | sample 1369771 | NCBI WGS metagenome assembly PDVI01 (sample SAMN07795377, study PRJNA414565) | Alkali sediment metagenome, whole genome shotgun sequencing project. | isolation source: glacial lake sediment | place: Montenegro: Black Lake | collected 2016-06
TCCAAATGGAGCGGCTGAGTCGGAGCTGCATAAATTTTCTCAAACTCAAGCGGGCTTGCCGGTGTCTGATACTTATTACTGAGTGGGTTAACGTGGTTGCGGACTCGGACAACTGCCAAGATTGATCTCCTTACAACGCTGCTCCTCTAATTACGGCTGGCGGCAGATACCAAATACAGACGTGTAGCCATGTAGGAAAGTGCTGCCACCGACTGGGCCAATTTCGCCACTGCAGAAGAAGCCCCCTAGGGGAATATCATTTAGGTAGCGGCTAAATAGCTGGGAATCAAAATTAGGTTTTCCATATAGTTCTTCTCCTCGCCCTAGACAGGAGAACATCAACGCACCGGCAGATGGGTTGGTCGTGGGCTTTTTTTGATACCGCTGCAGGAGCCATTCCAAATCTTCTGCGGAGGTTTGAGCATCTCGGAGGTGGAACTGAATACGCTGACCAGGTCGGACACGATCAGCGATAGCGATCGCTCCTACCTTGGGGTCTATACCCAGCAAATTGCGGATTAGAAAGTCGCCCTGCTCCAAATTCTGCTTAAATTCATCCCGCGCCACACCTACAAACAAAGAGTGTTGTGCCAGATTCCGGTCTGACTCACTCAGACTTTGGATCAAATCCCGTAGCACTTCCAGCGCCGGTTGCTCCTCGAGATCCAGTAGGATATTCCGCTCTCCTTTGCTCACCCGGTAGGGGTTGCCAATTGGTCGGCATCCTTGGGCCACAATTGTTTCCAAGATAATATTGCCAGTCATTGCCACACCAACTGTCCCTTCTCTGTAGAGCCGGTTGTTACAAAACAAGCCAATACGACCACTCATCTGGCTACCACTAGCCAATCCCCCCACACTCACCGAGCCCGGATAGGCAAAATCTAGCCCCTGAAGTAAGTCATTGATCCCAGATGAGTTGGGATCGGACAGTAAGATAAACTGCGGTGTAGGTGAGGGTGGTACACCTATCAGATCGATCCAAGCATCGGGAGGACTATCCAAGTCGGGCAATTCTTCTGCCACAATATGAAAGGCTTGAACTTTGACATCAGGCAGATGTGCCAAGCTAAGGCTCAAGGCTGCTGAACCTTCCAGTTCTTGCATCTTTCCACGCTTGGTCATACCTATGATGCCACCACCACCACAACCGATTAGCACTGGCACCGACAGGCGTTCCTGAAGCAAGGCGAGCAGCCGGGGATATTCACTCGTAAAAGCAGATGAAATGAATACTAGCCCTAAATTTGCTGGTGCTTGTAACGATGAGGAAGCGCGTTCCACCACATCTGCAACAGCTGCCTCTAAAGAAGGACGGGTTGACAGGGCGTTTGCCCACTGCATTTGGTCTGCCATGAATTTTATTTGTCGGTCGCAGGATTTGCTTTAAAGCATCTTACTCAAGTTGAGGAAGAAAGCCCACTGCCTTTAGGTAAGATAGGAGTTTGAGGGCATTCTTTCTTTTGTCAGAGTAGCCACTAAATGTTAAAATATTATGACCAATATATAAATGGACCTAAAAAGCAACGCGCACTTGCGGAGCCGGTAAATGCACCTAGCCTAAAACTGGTGCCCTCATTTTCTTCACAAGGCGAGGTCAAAAGTGTTAGCGTTTTCGTAGAAATAGCGCTCCCCGAAACTTTGACACTTGCAAGTTTCCTATACTGAAAAAAGATTGATTGAGATAACAACAGCTATGAGCAACATCCAGGAAGAAATCGAAAAAGAGAGAGATCAGGCTCGCGCCGTCTGCGATTCCAAAGGCGGGGCATCGAGTGAATGTGCGGCAGCTTGGGATGCTGTGGAAGAACTGCAAGCAGAAGCATCGCACAAGCGGCAAAACAAGCCGAAGACTTCCTTAGAGCAATATTGTGAAGAAAATCCTGACGCCGCTGAGTGTCGAATATACGATGAGTAGCGATTAAGCTGGTGAGTTTTGTGTAAGAATCGCGGTTGCAAGCAACCAGGACACTTTATCGGTGTCCCGTGTTGCTTTTTTTCTGTCAAGCAACGACGTATGAACGCAATCGCAAGCTGTGGATAATCTGGCTGAATCGGCGAGGAACCTGAGCCAGAAATTTCCTAAAAATAGCTACGCGACTATTTGGGATTATTGCCATAAATTAAGCTATGCAAAACGAATTATGGTTTCGCCCGCTCGTCTGGATGGACTACCGAGTCGCGGTATTATTCACGGTGGTTATTCCCCTAATTGTGCTGCTATGCTGGCAATCACGGTTTACCTGTTGATCGCCGCACTACCAGTGGGCTTTATTTCCGGGATAATGGCTCGTATCCTCATTCCCATCTCCCTCTGGTTCTGGGTGGATCTCAACGAAGAAATTGAGGATCAGCCAAGTGGGGCTTTGAAACTCGCTTTCAACTCGTGGCGCTGGGCGATTACCGTCTATTGTCTGTTGGGCGCGATCGCTCAGCTACCTCTGTTGCAATGTGCAATCTCTAAAAATCTGACAGCTCTGCCGTTATGTAGAGCCTGGTCAGAGCCGCCCTTACTCTTTAAAGAGTATTTCCATCCCAATACCACCCCCCAATTTCTGGGCTTTCTCGGCATTGCTAGCTTAATATTTTATGTAGTTTGCTTGAGCTATTTTGTCTTGGTGAAGCTGGGCAAACAGGGGCGCTCTGCAATACAACAATGAATCATGCCGTTGCGAAGCGTCTGGAACAATACACCGCCAAGCGGCCACGCGAAGTTTTGGTTGTGACGGCAGAAATTGCTGGAGAAACAGACCAAATTGCCATCTTCAAAGGCTTTTCCAGTTCCTTAATGCGCCCAACGGCGTTTGACCCAGAGGTGCCAGTCCTCGCAGATGAAGCAAAGATTCTCACGATTGACCGAGTAGCCAGCCCCTACAATCCGCAGTCCCCTCGTTATATCCAGCAAGGACTTACCTGGGAGACTATTCAACCGCTGCTGTCAGAGGCTGGAGTTTAGCTTCAGTGACGCACAACCGTGCTGCTGCAAGTGGTAGGGTGGGCAGTGATGTCGAGCATTGCCTAGCTTTTAAAGTAGCTGTTATCCTCCAAGCGTAAGTATGTTATGTGTGGAGTATAGAAATTATGGTCAAGTCTGTTATTGGAATCCAAGATGCCGCGTCGCAAAATTTTACTTGGTCTTTGGCACCAGCCGTTTCCCCTGAGTTGAGGGAGCCTGATCAGGGGCTAGGTGCTATTGTCCCAGCGATCCCCTTGTTTGGAACAGATGGTATTCGCGGCAGAGTGGGAGAGTTACTGACTGCACCCCTGGCGCTGCAAGTGGGCTTCTGGGCAGGTCTTGTGTTGCAGACGAAGTCTTCCACCCTAGGACCAGTCATTGTCGGACAGGACTCTAGAAACTCCAGCGATATGCTAGCAATGGCTCTTTCATCTGGTCTGGCAGCAGCTGGATTAGAGGTTTGGTATGTAGGGTTATGCCCTACTCCCTGCGTCTCCTATCTTACTAGCGTTAGTAACGCCTTAGGCGGAGTGATGATCTCTGCCAGTCACAATCCGCCCGAGGATAACGGAATTAAAATTTTTGGATCGGACGGTGCTAAGTTACCCCAATTGGTACAGTCAGAAATTGAAGCGGGACTGCGTGGCGAGGCCACATTGCCAAGTTCTCAAGATACCTGGGGACGACACTACCCCCGACCAGAGTTAGTGCGGGATTACGTCGAGTCGCTGAAAAAACCGCTCTCACCCACAATTAATCTTGAGGGAATGCGAATTGTTCTAGACCTGGCTTGGGGGGCATCAGTCGGGTTAGCAGCGGCGGTATTTAGGGAAATGGGGGCAGAGGTGATCTGCTTGCATGACGAACCGGATGGCGATCGCATTAACGTCCACTGTGGCTCAACCCACCTTGGCTCTCTCCAGACTGCCGTCCAGCAGCACTCAGCTAACTTAGGATTTGCCTTTGATGGCGATGCCGATCGCGTTGTAGCTGTAGATGACCAAGGAAGACCAGTTGATGGGGATTACATCCTCTACCTTTGGGGTCAGACCTTAAATCAGGCACAACAACTGCCTGGAAACTTAATTGTATCCACTGTAATGGCTAACCTTGGTTTTGAGCGTGCTTGGGAAAAACTTGGTGGTAAGCTAATCCGTACTGCCGTGGGCGATCAGTACGTTCAAGCAGAAATGCTACAGACTGGGGGAATGCTAGGTGGTGAACAATCGGGGCATATCCTCTGCCGCCACTACAGTATAACTGGGGATGGTCTATTGACAGCCTTACACTTTGCGGCTTTGGTACGACGGGCGGGTATGCGATTATCGGAATTAGTGGATCAAAGCTTCCAAACATACCCACAGTTGTTGCGCAATGTGCGAGTTGAAGACCGCGATCGCCGCAAAGGCTGGCAACAATGCGAGGCTGTGCAACAAGCGATCGCACAAGCCGAAGCAGCAATGGGTGACCAAGGACGAATTTTAGTCCGCGCCTCTGGCACTGAACCAATTATTCGAGTTATGGTGGAAAATGCCAGTGCCGACCTCACCCACTATTGGACCGAACAGTTGGTTTCAGTAGTCCAGCAACACCTGCAAAGCTGAGTTACACAAGCTTAAAAAGTTTTTGCATCTTTAATTTCCTCGCTCCCACAAGCGTTGAATTTCCGTAATAACTTGGGCATCAGGAGGTGGCGCGGGTTGTCCAGCTGGATTGACCTCAGCGCCTGGAATGTTCTGATTCCACGGACTATTGGCTACAGACTTTAAAGCGACGGAATTATTCACTGGGCGAAAGCCGTACTTGACGAATACCGCTTGCTGAGCAGGTTGGGTGAGGAAGTCCAGAAATTTTCTCGCGGCTCCTTCAGTTCCAGCATCGACATCGCGGCGGACAATTGCAGCAGTTGAGGCGGTCTCAATAGTGGTGTCCAAGTAAAAAATCTGATAGGGCTTGCCTTGAGTCGTGGCGGATTGTTGCCAACGATGCAGAGCAATGCTTTCATACACCGTGGCGACATCGGCGTCATTGGAGCCTTTGGCAATAAATTCTTGTAGCAGAATATCAGTGGAGCGAGGTGGCTGATAGACGGAGCGCTTGACTAGACTAAAAAGCGATTGAATGGCTGGGTTACTCAAACCAGCATTGGTAAGACTCCCTCCCAGTTTGGACTGTGCCCATAGGCATCGGTAGTAACAAAATCAAAACTACCCCAGCTGCTGGGGCCACCAATAGCTGCCCAGCTGCCTGCAAGCATTGCTTTTTCTACACGCTGCCAGCGGAAGCGTCCATCCGGGAAGAGGACTTTTCCTCGCTCAGGCCAAGCAATACCCACGAGTATGGTCTTTGCTACGGGTCGGGGAGAGTCGTAGAAGGGTTCGCTGCTGTTCTGTGTCCGCCAGCGATCGCGCAATTGCGTCAGAATTGTTCCATTAGCTGGAATTAGGACAGTGGTTTTGAAGTCGTTCACATCATCGATGTATTTGTTAACCATGTCCTGGGAGCCTTGAAACTTCAGCTCCAGTGCAATGGTGGGATGTTCCTGCTCAAACTTCGTCTCCAAAGCTTGCAGGGGTTCTTGTAGTTCCGTACCACTGACAACCACAACAGTCCGCTTCAATCCCGGCACTGGTGCGTAAGTCAGACCAAGGGCTGCCAGGATAATGCCCAGGGACGTCAATACCGAGCGGCGGATCTGCATTTGTTTCATTTGGACACTAGGAGATCAACATTCTCTTGGAAACTGCTGAGTTCATCACTGAGCGATCGCAACTCCATCGTCTGGGCTGAGTCAGTCAGGTCAAAGTTTCGCAGCTTGTTTTGCAACTCCTGCAACACCCCAGCTGAATCCTGAATCCAAGTGGAGAGGCTAACCACCTGAGCTTGACGGGCATCCTGCCCCTGCCGTGCCAGTTGAATATTGCGTCGGAGACTTTCTGCCAGTTTGGTGAGGTGAATTGCAACACCAGTGCTGGAGCGTAGTTTTTCCTCGGCGGGAAGTTCACCGGCACGATCGCAGGCGTACTGCACAGATGCTAAAAGTTCTATATGAATTGCATCCGTCAACAGTTGGGCTGCCTCTAACCGCAGGGCATTAGCCTTGTCAGCCAAAATTTTAGCTGAGGTACGAACCGATTGCAGATCCCGTTCCAGTTCAGGATTATCCAGATTAAAAGTTTCTGGCTCACGGGATTTGAGCAAACTAGCACCGACACTCGCGATCGCAGCGGCAGCTGGCAACATCACTACGCTGGGCAGCTGAGCAACGCGGATACCGGCAACGAGAGTAATTGCCCCAGCCAACACTGCGATTGGATAATACAGCGGATTTGCAAGTTTCATGGGGGATTGGGTATTGAGTGTAAGGTGTAAGTTCTGGAATTTTCCTACCTCCTCCTTAAAACTCCACCTGTAGGTCTGCCATCAAGCGAGAAATCTTTTCAGGGTCCCCATTAGAGTAGTAACCTCCATTGAGATCGGCAATTTTCTTTAGGGCTTCGGCATCGAACTGTCCCTCTTCCCCGTAGCCAACGGTGAAAAAGGCAATCCGCTGATCGGTAGAAAAGCCACTCTTTTGCAGTTCTGCCCCTAGCTGCTCCAGGGATATCCGGGAGCCAGAATCCTCACCATCCGTCAGGATCAAAACCGCATTAATGGCATCCTTGCGGAGATTTTGCTGTAGCCAGTTGCGGGCGTAAAGCGCCGCGTCGTACAGTGCGGTGCCCCCATCGACTTGGAGGCTACTGATAAACTCAAGTGCGCGATCGCGTCCCTGTTGCGTTCCACTTATCAGCAATTAGCGCGATTTGATCGTTCGGTCCCAGACTGTTGATATAGGACTGAAGGGTATTCTGAACCGCCGGTAACTTGTCGCCCTGCATTGAACCTGAAGAGTCAATCACTACCACTACCAGTGAGGGTTTCTTGGCGACCTCCTGCCAGGATTTCAGCATTGCCTCTACCACCTCTGGCTTAGCAGGGCGGTAGGAATCGTATTTTGCTTGCGGGTCAACCCCCAATTCTTTTGAAAACTTTGGCCCCAAGGCAACTCCTGGTGTTGCCGGTCGTAGACCGAGACTTGTTGCGATCTGTTGTGCTTCGGGCGTCAGCAGGTAAGCAATCACCTTCTGCGCTGCTGCCTTCTCGTCCGCACTCACCCAAGGTCCCTGCGGCAGAATTGCCCGCATATTCGAGCTAAACGTCGCCTTGGGATAAACCGCTTCGTAGCGAGGTTGCCCTAGTTGAGCCTCTGAATTCGCTGCAATCACCGAAGATTCATAGACTGAACCCACTGAAGCCCAAAATGGCCCATTCTTTACCATCGCCTTAGCCAGAGAATTCGTTGAAACACCGTACCGGGTGATTTTGCCCTGGAGCTGCTGAATTTGAGGTTGATAGCGTTTGACATCTGCAAGCGTCAGTTGCTCTGGTCGCTTGCCAGAAACCGACGCAAATTGAGTCACCAGTGTCTGTAAGCCAGAATTAGAGCGGGTGGGAGCAGTGTGGACGTAGTGAACCACCAACGGAGGACCTAGGGGGTCAATGTCACGGTGGGTTTTGGCGCTCATCAAAACTTTCAACGGGTTATCGACCTGCCGGAGTCCCTTGGCGACGTCTAACTGAGCCATGAAAACCATCGGACTATTAGCCAGTAGCGGTGAGTCGGTGATTTCCGGAATATAATTTTGCCCCGGAAACAGTTGGTTCATGCGGTAAATCAATTGACTTTGATAAATTTCACCATCCACTGACACTAATGTGGGAAATTCCGGAGAATCAGCTGCCAGCGTTCCGGCTTTCAANTTTACAGGTCATACGGAAGGAGGTGCCATTGTCTAGCTTGGGTTGCTGTTGATTGAACTTCTCGGCTGCCTGCTTGCAGAAGTCTCCCAAGGCGCTGCCCATTAATAGTTTTATTTCCAAACCAGTAAACTTGTCTTCTGGGTTGGCGGTATCCCCACCACAAGCCGTCAGCAACAGGACACTGAAGGCTGCCGTGAGGCGAGTAATTAATTGATGACCTTTCAGACTCATAAGTCTCTCCAGGCAAAATCTGAAAGGGATGGGTGCAAGCCTAGGTGCACAGCGGGGCTGCACGAGAAACAGCTAACCCTTCAGGTTGATAATTCAATTATCGCAACACTGGCAATCTGCGCATCCCCCACCCAGGTGACTCGTCACAAACTGTAACTATAAATTTCCTAAAAACAACTGCACCCCGACCGGAAAACCGGGTTTTTATGGCATGATTTAAAGGACACGAATTATTGGCTTCAAAACATAGGAAACTGGCTATGGCCCTTAGATTAGGCGACACAGCACCCAACTTCACTCAATCTTCTACGGAAGGCGAAATCAATTTTTACGACTGGGCCGGAGACAGCTGGGTCGTACTATTCTCCCACCCCAAAGACTTTACTCCCGTTTGCACCACCGAACTAGGCGAAGCTGCTCGCATTAAGCCGGAATTTGACAAGCGCAATGTCAAGGTGCTGGCGCTGAGCGTGGATGACGTAAATTCCCACAAAGGGTGGGTCGGCGATATCGAAGAAACCCAGACCGTTGGTCTCAACTACCCTATCCTGGCAGACCCGGATAAAAAGGTTTCTGACCTCTACGACATGATCCACCCCAATGCTAACAACACCTTAACAGTTCGCTCGGTCTTCATCATTGACCCCGACAAGAAACTGCGCTTGACCTTCACCTACCCCGCCAGCACTGGGCGCAATTTTGATGAAATTCTGCGGGTGATTGATTCCCTCCAACTTACTGATAATTACAGCGTAGCCACCCCAGCTAACTGGACAGAAGGAGATGACTGCGTGATTGTCCCTTCGATTAAAGACCCCGAAGAGTTGAAGGAGAAATTCCCCAAAGGTTACACAGAACTCAAGCCATATCTGCGGATGACACCTCAACCCAACAAGTAAGAGTGGGTTTTGGAGAGAGGCGACAGGAGATAGGAGACAACCTCATAGTTGGAACGCACATGATTTGAGATAAGGACGCCTTGAAACTACGCGCTACGCCGCCTTGAAACAATTTTTTCTGGCTCTCCATAAGCTTTAGCTTTGAGCTTTTGTTCGACTATGAGACAGGAGTATTGAATTCTATTCTTCCTGTCTTCAAAAACGGCTTTGTCGGAACTGTAGGCAACACGCCGCTGATCCGGTTAAATACCTTCAGTGAGGAGACTGGATGCGAAATTCTTGGTAAGGCGGAGTTTCTCAATCCGGGCGGTTCGGTGAAAGACCGGGCGGCACTTTACATCATCCAGGAAGCTGAAGAAAAAGGCTTGCTCCTCCCGGGCGGCACCGTGGTAGAGGGAACTGCTGGCAATACTGGAATTGGTCTAGCTCATATTTGCAACGCTAAAGGCTACAAATGCCTGATTGTCATTCCTGAAACCCAGTCCCAAGAGAAGATAGATGCTCTGAAGACACTGGGCGCAGATGTTCGCGTCGTGCCAGCTTTGCCATACAAAGACCCCAACAATTATGTGAAGCTCTCTGGCAGACTGGCGCAGGAAATGGAGAATGCTATCTGGGCGAATCAGTTTGACAACTTGGCGAATCGACGTGCCCATTACGAAACCACAGGAGCAGAAATCTGGGAGCAGACTGAAGGCAAGGTTGATGCCTGGGTAACGTCTACAGGGACTGGTGGCACCCTTGCCGGTGTGTCTATGTACCTCAAAGAAAAAAATCCTGCGATTAAAACGGTTTTGGCAGACCCAATGGGCAGTGCACTCTATAGTTATGTCAAGACCGGGGAAACTAAAGCGTGTGGTAGCTCGATTACAGAAGGCATTGGGAATAGTCGCGTGACGGCGAATATGGAGGGTGCCCCGATTGATGATGCGATTCAAATTCATGACCCCGAATGTGTGCGGGTAGTCTACCGACTGCTTAGAGAGGAAGGTCTATTTGTGGGTGGCTCTACGGGAATCAATGTGGCAGCAGCGGTGGCATTGGCAAAACAACTGGGGCCAGGTCATACGATTGTAACCATCCTTTGTGATAGCGGTACCCGTTACCAATCGCGGCTTTTCAATCGGGAATGGCTGGCAGCGAAAGGACTCTTGCCAGATTAGAGAATGCGCCTTGCCCTCGGCAGTAATTCTCGGTCTGAGCTATCCTGGACTTGAATTCTCAAGTTTTCCTCTTAAACCATCACAAGTTCTTGCAACAGAGTCGCATGTCATCCCCCAAACGTGTCTTCGTTTGCCAGAACCGTACCTGTAGCAGCTTTTCAGGCACATGCGCTTCCAGGTGTCACAGTCACCGGCAGCAGCTGCCTGGGACAATGCGGTATGGGACCGATGGTACTGGTTACACCGGAGCAGGTATGGTATAGCAACGTCCACCTTGATGAAGTGCCAGCGGTGGTAAAGCGACATTTGCTGGAAGGGCGACCAGTCGCAGCGATGCTCTATCCCAAATTCCACCCACATTTGTAGGGGAGAAGGCTCCCCCTGCTCCCCCTACTCCCCCCGCTCCCCCTACTCTCTTACTCAGGGTTGCGAGTTAAAAAGGGCACATCGACGATTTCACCCTCAGTTTCTCCTACCTGTACTTTCAAACCAGCGCCACCAGCTTTGGTGCGAACGTAGCCTAGTCCAAAGGAACCGCGATCGCTGTCTGTGTAACTAGTAAGCTTGCCGACTTTTTCATCTCCCACACTAATCACACTACCTGGTTCAACTGGAGCGTTGAGGCGGACGCCCCACAGATTTTGCTTTACTCCTTTGTAGGTGTTTAAACGGGCGATGGTTTCTTGACCGATATAGCAGCCCTTGTTAAAAGAAATGGTCTGCCATAAACCTGCTTCTAGAGGATTATAATCGTCGGTTAGTTCTTGGTCAGGGGCTGGGCGTCCTTGTTCGATTCGCAGCTGTTCCCAGACGCGATCGCCCATTGGTACTGCCCCAGCTTGGACAATATTGCTCCACAGCGCTGCGGCATTGCCAGCTGGGACAATGAGGGTGTATCCAGGCGTTGCCAAGCCACTACCTACAGCGACACGAACCTCTACATCTCCCACTTGCACCGGCTGGTGAGTGGCATAGGGTTGACCAATAATGGCACCTGCGCCCAGCTGTTCTAAGAGGGCGTCACTCTCTGGTCCGATGAGGCTGAAGGTCGCAGTCTGATTAGTCACATCTGTCAATTGCACCCGGTCAGCAAAAAAGATGTAGCGATCAAGCCAATCCATCAAATACTGGCGGCGATTGGGTGAAACCATTAACAGCACGGCATCTTCCAGCACGTATGCTGTCACTAAGTCAATCGTGCGAGCGG
>PDVI01000045.1_pt1 | contig 11219 bp, 8 predicted proteins | sample 1369771 | NCBI WGS metagenome assembly PDVI01 (sample SAMN07795377, study PRJNA414565) | Alkali sediment metagenome, whole genome shotgun sequencing project. | isolation source: glacial lake sediment | place: Montenegro: Black Lake | collected 2016-06
ATGATGTTCATAACACCAATTCCGCCCACGAGCAGGCCCAGACTCGAGATCGCGATCGCGATCAAGCCAACCATTGCCGTGATGCTGTCGAACTGTTCGATAAACTTGTCAGCGGTTTTGATGTCGAAATTATTAGGCGCTTCAAACTTTACATTGCGCCGCCGTCTCAGGATTTCTTCGGCCTGGGTTAAGGCTTCATTCACTTGTCCAGAATGGGCCCGAATGACGAACAGCAGATAACCGCGCGCGGGTGCAACTTTTTGCGCAGTACGGAGGGGAATGAACACGGCGTTGTCTTCCTCGTTCTCGCCGAAGAAGCCGGCCTTACGCTTCTCCAGGACGCCGATAATTTCGAAATTGTAGCCACCCATCCGCACCTGAGTGCCGGCGATCTGACTCTGTTGCCCCGGAAACAACGCATCCGCGGCGTTAACTCCGATCACCATCACATTCGCGCGCTGTTGATCATCAAGCTCACTGATGAACCGTCCCTCTTTTAAAGTGATGTTCGAAAGGTCCGCATAATTCGCCGTTACTCCCTGGGTGTTACCCCAACGGTAATTGTGTCCTTCGTAGGTACCGTTGTCGTCGAACGGCCCGCCACTGTAGCCAACATTCGGCGCCACGACGGCTACGTCGTCCACTGCGCTCGCTTGTACTTTGATGGTCTCGGCATCCAGTACCGTCAAGGGTTTGCGGGTGCGTTCTGAACGGTCCTCGCTTACGCGCGGACCCGTGGAAAGATGGAACGCGTAGATGTTGTTCGTTCCATACTCTTCAATCATGGCAACAATGTTTTGTCTTAATCCAGTCAACAACGAGGCGATCGTGATAGCGGTCATGACACCAATCACGATCCCCAGCACGGTCAGGAAACTGCGAAACTTGTGCGAGCGCACGCTATCGAGCGCCATCACCAGCGTTTCGCGTAGCACACCCCTGGGCAATCTAAGTTTCATAACTTACGTCGCGTGTGTGAGGGCCAAAATAGGGTCTAAGCGCGCCGCCTTGAATGCCGGATAGATGCCGGCCAGCATGCCAATCGCTGTGGAAACGATCAGCGCCAGCAGAATATAGCCAATCGTGATCGTCATGGTGATCGAGGCAAGAGCAGTGATCAATTGTGTCACTCCCCAGGCAAGCAACAACCCGATAATGCCCCCCAGAGCGCAAAGAATTGCTGACTCAATTAAGAACTGCATCAGGATTTGTTTACGCGTTGCTCCCACCGCTTTGCGCAAACCAACTTCAAAGGTCCTTTCCGTTACACTGACCAGCATGATGTTCATGACGACGATGCCGCCTACGACGAGTGTGATGAGCGTGATCGGTACTACCACTGCGGCGATGCTCCCAGTCATTTCATCGATCTGATTATTGAGGTCTTCCACATTCACTACGCCGAAGTCGTCTTCTTCATTTCCCTTCAAGCGATGTTTGTTGCGCAAGGCGACGCGGGCATCTTCAATTGTCGCCTGGAAGGTTGCGCGATCTCGTCCCTTCCCGTGAATCTGCAAACCATTGCGACCAAAGATCTGCTGGTGGGTAGTGACCGGAATGTAGACCTGACGATCAAATGAATCGCCAAAGAACGAGCCGCGCTTTTCTTCGACTCCGACGACGCGGAAAGGCAAACCGCGGATCTTCAAAATCTTGCCGACGGCACTGGTGTTGGCGAAGTACTTATCCTTGATGTCGCCACCCAAAACGCAAACGAGTGCCGAGCGTTCGACTTCGTCTCCGGAGATAAACCGTCCGTCGGCCATGGTCTTATCCTCGATGTCGACCATGTTGGCAGTGACACCGCTTATGCGAGCTCCGGGGAACTCGATACCGTCCTGCTTTAGGTCGACGCCGCTATTGAGCTGAGCGCCAACCTCCACACAAGAATTACAATGATCACGAACCCACTCGTAGTCTTCCCAATAGAGCATTTTGTTGCGGCGGTTGATGCGCTCGTATTCGTCGTCGGACAAACGGCCATGAAAGGCCATGCGGGCAATCATGAAGTGATTGCTGCCGAGCACCTTGGACATCTTGTCGATGACATAGGTGTTCAGTCCGCTGATTGAGGCCCCAACAACCACTACCGAGGCGACGCCAATGATGATTCCGATCAATGTGAGAAAGGCCCGCAGTTTATGAGCAAAGATCGACTGCAAGGCAATCTTCAGTGCGTCCGTGTAAAAGGAAAAGAAGGCTTTCATTATTGCTACCGGCGCGAAGTTTGGCGGCCACGGGGCTTTACGACAGATTGCCCAAGAAAGTTTGTTTGAGTTTCGCCTGGCCCCACCCTTTGGTGGCGCACGCGCCCGCCCTGAAACCGTAGCTTCACTTTCTTAACGCGCCTGAAGCGACGTCATTAACACTCAGGTGAGTTCGGCAGCCGGTTCTTTTGCAGGTTTGAGGGAAAATCTGTCTGCCCAACGGATCCGCCCGGTGACTTGCATGGCGACAAACAGGGTGGCAACTGAACCAATTGTTATCGCCAATCCGGTAAATCCCTTGAGAAAGAAGGCATAAGAAAACATGACGAGGTAGACAAACTGCGCCAAGGCCGCTTCGCGGCTAGCGAAACGCATTCCCACCACCAGGCGCAGATAACTGACCACCAGAAAAATGGAGACGAGGGACGAAATTACGAAGGCCAGGTGAATTGATACGTGATCCACCAGGTAGGCCAGTAACAAATGAAAGGAGAAAAACGCAGCGGCGAGGAAGAAGTAATTCATGGGGTGAAGCTCAATCCCGCGGATCGTGGTGATGATCAGCAGCAAAAAGAAAAAGAAGAAAAGCGACACCGGAGCAAAGAAACTAATTCGTCCTGCCAACGGGCCGGGCTGAAGTTTCTCGGGCATTACCATGGCGATTTGATACCCCGAGAGGAGGTTCTTGTAGGACCAGGTGAGGTCCCAGCCGGTTGAGTTTTCGGTTTTCTCTGTTGGCGAGATCGTGTTGTCAGGGAAGTCGATGTCTTTGAAGTTAGTCTTCATCTTCAAGGTAAAGTCGCGCACCTGAGTGACATCAGGACTTCCAAAACTGTAACGCCACTCATTCAATCCCTGCGAGCGGTAGCCAACGGCAAGTTGCACGGTCTTACCCGGGGCAATCTTAACGGCCCCAGTAGCGGCCTTGTCCTTATTAGTGAGCGGAACAGCAACGCCGTCCACCAGAAAGGTAAGGTTATCGTAGATGGCCTGAGACGTGGGGAAATTCAGCACGAAGGCAACAGTCTCTTCTTTGTCGCTGGGGTTACGAAATTCGTAGCTTCCGGAAAAGTCGACTTTGTAAGTGCTGTACCAAAGTAAGCCCTTCTGCCGGTGTTCCAGATCCAGCGCTACCTGAATGGCGCTGCTCTCCAAAGGTAATGATGTCGTGACCGCGTCTGGGATCGTCGTGACGGTCTTCTTGCCATTCTCTGTAGTCTCTTCTTTTCTCTGAACGATGCGAGTAAAGGATGCTGTGGGCGGCGACTGATCCTGCGGGGCACCCCAGGTTGAGGCGACACGATTTTCAGCAACGGCATCCTGCGAGTAAGTGCGCGTAAAGATGGTGCCACCGAGGATAGCCCAGGCTATCGAGGTGCACACGAAGATGAAGGCAATCGCGGCGATTCGCTTGGTCATTGGTCATTGTCCTTTCATTGTTTATTGCCACTCCCGGGCACGATGCTGCTGGGTGATAGTGGTGACTATTCGAACCTCTAACATGAGAGAGGATGTCCCGGTTCTGCTCATCAGAGAATGTGGCCTGCCACACTGGGCCGCGCGGCTGCGACGGTTGGGCACTCAAAATCCTGCACCGCGACGTCGGGAAAAGAACCACGGCCAAAAAAGACTTGATTGGCAAATGACTTAAAGAGGGGAAACCGTAAGGCAAGAAATGCCAGCTCCAGTGCGGGCTGATTCAGAGTTGAGATTGCGCGGCGCATCCAAATCCGGGAAGTGAAGCGGGTACGAAAGAGTTTACCTGAATAAGATGCCACCAGTGACTCGTCATTGCTTCCGAGGTATTTCGTAATGACTTCAGCAGCGAATGTCGAAAGACGCATGCAGGGATCCAATCCGCCAGCGGTCAAAGGTGAGACCGCGCCGGCAGCATCGCCTACCAGTAAGCCATGATTGTTGGCGATACGCTTCAACACTCCACCCACCGGAATGCGTCCCCCGCGTCGTTCACGCCACCTGGAACTACTAAGCTCGACGTCGCTTCCAATTGACCTCTGAAATTGCGCGAGGGCGCTGATCGGATCGAACATCGCCGGATAACCGCCCACTCCGACGTGAACTTCATCACCGTCATCAGCAATCCAAGCGAGATATCCGGGGGCCAGTTTGCGATCCAGAAAGCACTGAAGCCTCGGAGTACCATTGAGACTGCCCCGCGCATAAACATCTTCCACCCCTACAATCCACTCGCTATTGCGATCCAGGTTCAGGTCGCGGGCGACGCGAGAGCTCGCACCGTCTGCGCCGACGATGTAACTTGCCTTGACCCAACTGGAAGATCGTTTCGAATCCAGACGGAGGACTACCTCGTCTTTGAGTAGTGAATGATCTGTGTAACGTGTTGCCGGCATCTATTCGACACCGGCCTGCTGCGCTTGTTCCAGGAAGCGTTCATAGAGTCAATTCCAAAGAGCGGCGGGCGGGCGAATGTAGGGTGACCTGTCTTACAGCAGACCCGAGGCAGTCTTCGGGAATATCAAAGTCTTCGAGCGTGCGCCGCACAAAAATTCCTGTGGTATGAATTGAGTCGCCCAGGCTTTCCTTGCGATCAATCAGGAGGACTTTCAGTCCCGCTCTACCGAGCAGACGGGAACACTGCAATCCCGCCAAGCCAGCTCCGACAATCACCACGTCATATTTCTTCATTGCATTGCGGAAGGTTTAGAGTTGGAACCTGGTCTGTTTGTGCAGCGGACTGTTCTCATGTCCGATGACGAAGTGAGTAAGCCATTCGCCCTCCGTTATGAGGAGGCTGGGATTGCGAGCAGCGACAGGCAGGTCAAAAGCGAAAGTGGTTGTGTACGATTCGCCGGGACGGAGTGGAGTATTCATAGGCGTGCCGGCGGCGTTAATGCTTTCCAATACGCGTTGCGCCTCAACGGAGGGCAGGTACTTCCTTCCCTGATCATCAATCAAGATTACGACCCGACTATTGGGATGAAGCGGACTATTACCGCGGCGTGGACTAATCGTGTTTTCATCAAAACGAGTTTTGATTGTCACGCTGCGAAACATGCCGGCGGCGGTGGCCTGTGCGGCTGAGTTTCCCAATGTCCTGGCATCAACAACCGCGACGATGGAGTAGGCGAGATGGCAATCGAGTTCGCAGAAGTGCTTTTCCTGACCACGTGCTAACGTCTGCTCGTAGCTCGTAAACGAAAAGATCAGCAGCACCCCGACATACAGTGCCGCGATCAAAGCCGCCGCGGCGAGCACCAACTTATTCGCGCGAAACTTTCGCTTTAGGAGTGTGTAAACGAAGGCCAGAGCCAGCAGCATGAACATGAATCCAGTTCCGACCAGCGCCAGGGCTCCAAGTGGCGCGGCGAGGTTAACGTTTGTGAACATAAGCTTCTTTCCCGGGATTGAATCAGGCATTGGCAAAGCGCTTTACGCCGCAAAGTGCATAAACAAAAAAAATTGCCTGTCAGGGGTTACGCATCTTTTGAATCAGTGTCTCCATGTGATTCAGGTAGTTGTCTAAAGCGCTCCGCCCCGTCGTCGTTAACTTGTACTCAGTCTTGGGGACTCTTCCCGCAAACGACTTGGTGCAACTAATGTAACCAGCGTCTTCGAGCTTTCGCGCATGAACACTTAGATTGCCGTCGGTCGAGTCCACCAGGTTTTTCAGATCGCTGAAGGTCAACGACTCGTTCGCTGCGAGGGCACTAACGATGCCGAGTCGCAGACGTTCATGAATCAGACGATCAAGCGGTGGCGCGGCGGCGGCGCTCGCGCGGGCACTACGCGCTGCGCGAGGTGCTGCTGCCTGCCGTCGTGTCGATGTTTTCAATGCTGATTTAGCCACCGTACCTCCTTGCGATTACCACTCCGAAGACTATGTGCAAGCACCCGAAGCCCGCTGCCAAAAACCAATTCGCAAATGCGGGCGGCATGAAAAGCGCCAGCGCACCAAGCGTCATAAAGCAGATGCCCATGATCGGCACGATGCTTACTGAGAACATCCCGCCCGTAACCACGCCCGTGCCGTAAAGCAGCAGCCAAACCCCCGGAATCGCATTCGTGAGTCCGGCGCGATAAAGCACGACCGTCAGCAAAGCGCCCACTAACAGCGGTGGCGAAAGACTGAAAGCGACTTTTCTCCCTGGGCCAGTCAGCAGTGGCATTCGCGCCGCGCGCGCTTTGCGATCGATTGACCAGCCGCCAATCAAAAGCGACACCAATGCTTCTGCCAGCCACACCATCAGCCATGCTTTGAACGTCGGTTGTTGAGCGGAAAGCGGCGCCGCAACCAGCGCCGTCACGCCAATGGCCACTTGCCCCCAGCCAGAGATACCGGTGAAGGAGCCAGCACGTTCCATGGTCTCGCGAATAAACCGCAGGTTATCCATGGCGCGCTCATGCAGCGCTACAGGCTGTTCCGGAACGGGCGAGATTTGTGGAGTCGGCGCCATCGAGCCGCAGCATAGCGCTCGGCGGCAATATTGTCAAGTACTTTGTCCCGCAAAGCACAAGCGGCTTTAGGCGTTTGTCCTGAAAGGTCCTTGGTGGTGCGGCAAAGCCGAACGAACCTATCTCGGCATGTCTACTGAGGCAACTAGCTACTAGACAATTGCTCCTTCATTGGAGGATGAAGGCGTGAGGGCAATCTGTACCAGGCTGGCTTGTTCCTGTTGATGGATCGCGTATGAACCGGTGGCCGGACTGGCTGACGGAGCGCGGCCAACATAGATCGCTCGCTCGCAGCGCGGCAGCAACTTTTCTAAACGCGGCTCGACGAAAGTCCAACCGCCCATGTTCTTCGGTTCCTCCTGCGCCCAGACAATCTGTGTTGCAGCAGGATAGAGCGCGAGGGTTTCCTCCAGTGCCTGCAAAGGAAACGGATAAAACTGCTCCAGCCTTACGATGCAGACCCGCATGTCGCCCAACTTCTTGCGGGCTTCGATCAGATCGTAATAAAGCTTACCGCTGCACAAGACGATACGTTTGACAGCGGCATTGTCCTGGATCTCAGCATCGCGAATTAGCGGTTGAAATCCGCCGTTGACCAGATCGTCAATTGTGGAAGTCGCAGCCGGAAGCCGCAGCAAACTCTTGGGCGTCATTACTACGAGTGGTCGTTCCATTCCTGGCTTGGTTTGGCGGCGCAGTAGATGGAAGTATTGAGCGGGGGTGGTGGGGTTGCAAACCTGAAGATTATTCTCAGCGCAGAGTTGCAGGTAACGCTCGAGACGCGCGCTTGAGTGTTCTGGTCCCTGTCCTTCGTAACCATGAGGCAGGAGCAGTGTCAGGCGCGAGGTCTGTTTCCATTTATCCTCGGATGCAGCGATGTACTGATCAATGATTGTTTGCGCGCCATTACCGAAGTCGCCAAACTGCGCTTCCCAAATGACGAGGGCGTCAGCCGCGATCACCGAATAGCCGTACTCAAAACCCAGTACGCCTTCCTCTGAAAGCGAGCTGTCAAAAACTTCAAACTGCGCTGCGGGACTCACAGCGGAACGCAATTCAGCAAGCGGCGTCCAACTCTGACCCGTTTGGGTGTCGTATAAAACCGCGTGCCGCTGGCTAAACGTACCGCGCCCTGAATCCTGTCCACTCAAGCGCACCCTTGTTCCTTCCAGCACAGTGGAACCAAAGGCGACTGCCTCTGCGAAAGCCCAATCGATCGGCAGGGTTCCTTCACCCATCTTTGCGCGCCGTGCCAGTTGGCCCACCATCTTCGGATTGATGTTGAACTCAGCAGGAATCACGGCGATCTTCTGAGCGATCTCCTTGATGGTCCCGGCGGCGACTCCGGTTTCGATTACTTCAGAGCCATCGAATTCCGCAACTGGCGGGACTGCTCGCAACGGTTCCTTTTCTGCAACTGCCTGTTTCGCGCGGTTAAGAGCGTCTTCGTAGCGTTTAATGCGTTCCGCGATCATCGCGTTCAGTTCGGCTTCGTCAATTACGCCTTCACTGATCAATTTGCGCGAATAGATTGTGCGCACTCCGGGATGCGCTTTGACGCGCGTATACATTAATGGCTGCGTATAGCTGGGCTCGTCGGTTTCGTTATGACCCAATTTGCGAAAGCCGACGACGTCAAGCACCACGTCTTTGTTGAACTCCTGGCGATAGGAGAGCGCAATTTGCAACGTGCGATAGGCAGCTTCGGGATCGTCACCGTTGATATGGAAGATCGGCAACTGCGTCATGCGTGCCACATCGGTGGAATAGATTGTCGAGCGCCCTGCTTCTGGTGAAGTGGTGAAGCCAATTTGGTTGTTGATGATGATGTGAATGGTGCCGCCGGTGCGATAGCCTTTCAGATCGGCCAGGTTCAAGGTTTCCATCACGACACCCTGACCGGCAAAAGCCGCATCGCCATGTAACAGCACCGGCAAAGCGCGGTCAATCGCTTCTTCGCGCGCCGCGCCCTGAGCGCGCATTGCATCCTGCTTCGCCCGCACCATGCCTTCAACAACGGGATCCACGGCTTCAAGATGGCTCGGATTCGGCGAGAGGGTTAGCTTGAAGGTGTGGCCACTGGCAGTCTCACGTTCTCCCACTGCGCCCTGGTGGTACTTCACATCGCCCTCATCGGCCGGGAATGAAGGATGAGCTGAGCCTTCAAACGAAGCAAAGATTCGTTCGCAGAAGTGCCCAATTACATTAGCGAGCACATTGAGGCGACCACGATGAGCCATGCCCAGCGTAATGTCTTCAACGCCGCGCGCGGCGGCGTCTTCGATCAGACGATCGAGGAGGGGAATAATTGTCTCGCAGCCTTCCAGAGAGAATCGCTTTTGTCCCAGGTACTTGGTATGCAGGAAACGCTCGAACTGCTCCGCGGAAATCAGTTTCCATAAGAGTTTCTTCTTGATCTCCGGCGCGATTGGTTGCGGCTCAACAAACTGCTGGCGAATCTGTTCGCGAATCCAAAGCTTCTGTTCCTTACTTTGGATGTGACGGTATTCGATTCCGACTTTGCCGCAGTAAGCACGTTGCAGGATGGCCAGGATCTCGCGGAGTGGTGCGGTCTCAGTGCCCGCGAGTCCGCCGGTAATAAATTCCCGATCAAGATCCCAGATAGTGAGGTCATAAGTCTCGAGATCCAGTTCCGGATGATACAGCAAGGGCATCGCGTGAAGCGGATCGATGTCGGCGATCAGGTGACCGCGCACGCGATAAGCATTAATCAGCTCCATCACGCGCGCTTCTTTAATCGTCTGTTCCCGTTTTCGATCGGCTGAGAGGAAAAACGGATTGCGATCGACGTTCCAGCGCAAGGGCGCGTAAGGGATTCCCAGATCGGCGAAAATGTCGTTATAGAAATTGTGTTGCCCCAGAATTAACTCATGGACACGCGCCAGGAACGAGCCCGATTCCGCTCCCTGAATGATGCGATGGTCGTACGTGCTGCTGATGGTGATCGCTTTGCTGATTCCCAATTGAGACAGAGCTTCAGCAGCCATCGCCTGATACTCTGCTGGATATTCAATGGCGCCCGTCGCGATAATTGCCGACTGTCCCGCCATCAGCCGCGGCGTTGAGGCTACCGTGCCAATCGTCCCGGGATTAGTCAGTGAGATTGTAGTGCCCTGAAAATCTCCGATCTGAAGTTTCCCTTCACGAGCGCGCTTTACTACTTCGTCATACGCTTGCAGAAACTCCGAGAACCGCAGCTTGTTCGCTGCCTTGATATTGGGAACCAGGAGATTGCGGCTGCCGTCCTTCTTAGCGATGTCGATGGCGATTCCCAGATTCACATCTTCGCGCACCAGGCGCGTCGCCACCTCATCGACCAGTGCGTAACCATCATTCAGACGCGGATATTGATCGAGAGCACGCAACATGGCCCAGGCAATCAAATGCGTGTAAGAAGCCTTGCCGCGATGGTTCTCTTCCAAATATTTGTTAATAAGGCGGCGGTTCTCATCCAACAACTTCACCGGAATGCGTCGCTGAGAAGTGGCAGTGGGGACCGAGATGCTGGCCTCCATGTTTTCCACGATCTTGAGGGCAGCACCCCGGATCGGTTGCGCTTCAATGCCTGGAGTTGTCGCGGGTGTGACAATTTGCGGTTCGGCTTTCTTCGCCGGAGCCGGCTTTGCGGCGCTCGATACCGTGGGCGCGACCGGTTCGGTCGTGACGGCCGCAGTTGTCCGGCTACCATTGTCAGAATTGTCCGTCGCTGAGGGCTGATAGCCGTCACCCAGCAGCTCGGCAAAATACGCGCGCCACGATTCGTCGACTAAATCCGGATTACTGCGAAAGCGACTCAAGAGGCCTTCAACATAGGTCGCATTAGCGCCGAAATTCTCCGCGATTACTTGCGACAAATCTGGTTTTTGCTGCTGACTCAAACTGACTACCTCACGCTGCTATAAATGATGTGCTGCCGTGCTGCGAACACCGGAATAATGATAGTGATTGTGCTTAATAGACTACCACCTTCGGAAATCGTTTGCATCCGACCTATGGCGATTAGCGATTGGTGATTCGCGATTGCCGCTTACCGGCCCGATGCTCTCTTTGCGATGACAATCGAAAATCGAAGCGCAGCACAAAGGTCTCGAAATAAACTTGTGCCGGTGGTAGTCTTGCCCGCCGCTCGACACCCGAATCCAACAACTAATCCGAGGACAACTAATGACGGAAGAGACGCCCGAGCCACGCACGCGAATCAGAACCATAATCGTATTCTCTTTGTTGTTCGCGGTGTTTGCAGCTGTGGTGCTGTTCGGCTACTGGACTACCTTCTCACGTCCGATAACGACGATCATCGTCGTGCGACATGCCGAAAAAATCAGTGATGCTAACAATCCAAATCCGGATCTGACTCCGGCGGGACAAGCGCGGGCCCAGGAACTCGCCCGCGTGCTGGCGAATTCCGGGGTTAGTGCAATTTTCGTCACGCAATACGGTCGCACGCAACAAACTGTGCAGCCACTCGCTAATGCACTGCATGTACAAGTCACTCAAGTCGACGCCAAGGATACTCAGGAGTTGATCAGACAAATCGACAAACACCGTGGCGACACG
>PDVI01000050.1_pt1 | contig 11016 bp, 5 predicted proteins | sample 1369771 | NCBI WGS metagenome assembly PDVI01 (sample SAMN07795377, study PRJNA414565) | Alkali sediment metagenome, whole genome shotgun sequencing project. | isolation source: glacial lake sediment | place: Montenegro: Black Lake | collected 2016-06
AAAAGCTGAATAAGAACCAAATCTTTTTTTGTATTTGTTATAAATATGAATACTAGTGCATTCATCAGTGCTGTGCACTAGTTTCACTCCATTTTTTTTCAAGTCAGATAAAATTCTCTTATCCAAGTCATGGTGATCTATATACATAACTTTGCATTTTCCTTCGATCATTTCCTTCAGTATTTTGACAAATTCATTTTCATTCTTTTTACTTAATCCTAAATCACAAATGAATAATTCATCTATTTTGTTAGTGCCATTATGAACGTTTGATACCATACTTCGTAATGTTTTGATCATATTTGCATAATCAACAAGAACTATCGTGTTAACATCAAACGCGGTTTTGATAAGTGCGGCGGAAGATACCCCGTCAACATCTTCCCTATGCGACATACAAATCTTATTCTTCATAGACCAAGTAATTCTTCTGCGTGAATATTTTAAGTGTACCTTTTTTATTCTGAAACCAGTACCGACGTGATTTTAGGCAAGCTAACATTTGATTTCTACTTTTGAAAAATCTTAATTTAATTGTCAAGCGAACGTTTATATCTAAATTAGACAAGAATTTCTAGGAACGCAATCATATAGGCGGCGTCGTAGATGATTTTTGGTCAGTTGGCCATTCCATGATTCATCGACCTCCAGTTGCGCTCATAATATGGAGATTCGACAACAAATTGAATCTGACATGGTTACACAATATGCACAATAACTTGATTGTCCGACCGTACTATTTTATAATAGATTAAGGATCGACTCCGGTTGATCCTGCCGGACCCGACTGCTATCAGAGTGAGATTAAGCCATGCGAGTCAACGTAGCAATACGTGGCACACGGCTCAGTAACACGTAGTCAACATAACCAGAGGACGTGGATAAACTCGGGAAACTGAGGCTAAACCGCGATAGACCAAGATACCTGGAATGGTTTTTGATCAAAATCTATATGGCCTTTGGATTGGACTGCGACCGATCAGGCTGTTGGTGAGGTAATGGCCCACCAAACCTGTAACCGGTACGGGCTCTGAGAGGAGGAGCCCGGAGATGGGTACTGAGAAAAGGACCCAGGCCCTATGGGGCGCAGCAGGCGCGAAACCTCTGCAATAGGCGAAAGCCTGACAGGGTTATTCTGAGTGACTTTCGCTAAGAAAGTCTTTTGACATCTCTAAAAATGGTGTAGAATAAGGGGTGGGCAAGTCTGGTGTCAGCCGCCGCGGTAATACCAGCACCCCGAGTGGTCGGGACGATTATTGGGCCTAAAGCATCCGTAGCCGGTTTTACAAGTCCTCCGTTAAATCCAACTGCTTAACAGATGGGCCGCGGAGGATACTATAGGACTAGGAGGCAGGAGAGGCAAGCGGTACTCAGTGGGTAGGGGTAAAATCCGTTGATCCATTGAAGACCACCAGTGGCGAAGGCGGCTTGCCAGAATGCGCTCGACGGTGAGGGATGAAAGCTGGGGGAGCAAACCGGATTAGATACCCGGGTAGTCCCAGCTGTAAACGATGCAGACTCGGTGATGGACTAGCTTAATGCTAGTCCAGTGCCGCAGGGAAGCCGTTAAGTCTGCCGCCTGGGTAGTACGGTCGCAAGACTGAAACTTAAAGGAATTGGCGGGGGAGCACCACAAGGGGTGAAGCCTGCGGTTCAATTGGAGTCAACGCCGGGAATCTTACCGGGGGCGACAGCAGAGTGAAGGTCAAGCTGAAGACTTTACTAGACAAGCTGAGAGGAGGTGCATGGCCGTCGCCAGCTCGTGCCGTGAGGTGTCCTGTTAAGTCAGGTAACGAGCGAGACCCCTGCTTCTAGTTGCTACTTTTATTCTCCGGAGTAGAAGGGCTAATTAGAAGGACTGCCGCCGCTAAGGCGGAGGAAGGAGGGGGCTACGGCAGGTCAGTATGCCCCGAAACCCTCGGGCCACACGCGGGCTGCAATGGTAAGTACAATAGGTTCCGATTTCGAAAGGAGGAGGCAATCCGCAAAACTTACCACAGTTATGATTGAGGGCTGAAACTCGTCCTCATGAATATGGAATCCCTAGTAATCGCGTGTCATCATCGCGCGGTGAATACGTCCCTGCTCCTTGCACACACCGCCCGTCGCTTCATCGAAGTTGGTTTTAGGCGAGGTGGTGCGATTTGGCATTATCGAACCTGAGATCAGCAACGAGGGAGAAGTCGTAACAAGGTGGCCGTAGGGGAACCTGCGGCCGGATCACCTCCTTAAATTCGAGGTCGGACAATCCTGTGTAAAATATTGTGTAACTATAATAATATGCAATTTCTTCATGCTTTGAAGAAATGAAGGATGAAGCAAGCAGATGGCTTGTAATGATCGTCATACAAAAGAACAAAAAAATCCACTGACAGAAAATGTGGCAAATTGATCATATGGGAAATTCCGTAAAATTGAATGAGTTGAAGTACATCGAAAATCTGGTAAAAATGCTGGTGCACAGACGCCGGTTGGAGGATGACTCGGCTTGATAAGTGATGAAGGACGTGGCAAGCTGCGATAAGCCTAGGGTAGGTGCATGCGACCGTTGATCCTAGGATTTCCGAATGAGGTCTCTCAATAACTCCCATGCTTACGCTTGGGAGGACGAACTGTCCGAAGTGAAGCATCTGAGTAGGACGAGGAAGAGAAATCAAAGAGATTCCGTTAGTAGCGGCGAGCGAAAACGGAAGAGCCCAAACTGAACCTGTTATTGTAAAATAATAGGGATGTGGTGTGCTATAGATCTAGGTCCTGTATTTATAGTCGAAATATACTGGAACGTATTGGCATAGATGGTGATACCCCAGTAGACGAATGAATCTTGGATTTTTCTATAGCGAGAGTATTTGGCCTTGACAGTGGCCAATGAAAATAGGTGAAAATAGCATCTAAGGCTAAATATTCATCAAGACCGATAGCATACTAGTACCGTGAGGGAAAGTTGAAAAGTACCCCGGAAGGGGGGTCAAAAGCGCCTGAAACCAACCGGTTACAGACGTTTACAGCTTGAAAGGATTTAGGTAGAGGTTCCGCAAGGGACTGAAGCCTTCTAGAGTTGTAAGTTCCGTCTAGAAACACGGGCCAGGGAGCTTGTTGTTATGGCGAGCTTAACCCGTTAAGGGGTAGGCGAAGGGAAACCAATTTCGCGCAGCATTAGCAAGGCGAAGGATCTGAAAGGGTCTTGAGTCATAGCAATAAGGCTAGAAACCGGACGATCTATTCCTGGACAGGATGAAGGTGGGCGAAAGCTCGCTGGAAGTCCGAAGGGGTCCTGACGTGCAAATCGGTCCTCAGATCTGGGATTAGGGGTCAAAAACCAATCTAGTCCGGTGATCGCTAGTTCCCACCGAATCGGATCGCAGTCCTACCTTAGTTGAGATAGCCTGTGCTGTAGAGCACCGATCGGATAGTAAGGGTTCGAAAGAGCTCGCTAACCATTCGAACTCCGAATGTACAGGCGTCGTAGAAACTAGGAGACGGGTTTATGTGGGGTAAGCCTCATAACCGAGAGGGGGACAACCCAGACTAAAGTTAAGGTCCCTAAATGTTTGCTAAGTGTCAAACAAAAGGGTGTCTTGGAGCAGAGACAGCAGGAAGGTAGGCTCAGAAGCAGCCATCCTTCAAAGAGTGCGTAACAGCTCATCTGCCGAGCTCCGAGGCCCCGAAAATGGACGGGGCTCAAGTAAACTACCGATACTTTAGATCACCAACAATGTTGGTGTATGGTAGGTGGGCGTAGTGATTGGGTAGAAGCTGGGTTGTGAAATCCAGTGGACCGATTTACTAGTGCAGATCCTGGCGGCAGTAACAGCATAGCCGGGTGAGAATCTCGGCGACCGAATGGGCAAGGGTTTCCCGGCAATGCGTCGTCAGCCGGGAGTTAGCCGGTCCTAAGAACAACCTCAACAGAGTTGTCCGAATGGGAAACTGGTTAATATTCCAGTGCCTTGAAAGATCGTTATCACTCATCTTGCTGCTTCCGGATAAGGCAAGCAGAATCGTCGTTCTGTCCAAGTTTTCGAGTTTTGGGGAGTGTCATAATGACGAGATCCGAAACGAGAGATGAATGGTCCTCCGCAAGGAGGATTTGCTTGAATCCAGGAGACACTGAAAACAAGAATGAGAAGATTCTTTCAAGACCGTACCGAGATCCGACACTGGTGCCCTAGATTAGTAGTCTAAGGTCTATCGGGTATACCGTATGGCGAGGGAACTCGGCAAAATAGCTCCGTACCTATGGTATAAGGAGTGCCTGCGGTTTTCATGAAGAATGGGAACCGCAGGTCGCAGTGACAAGGGGGTCCCGACTGTTTAATAAAAACACAGGTGGTCGCTAGTCCGAAAGGATGTGTACGGCCTCTGTATCCTGGCCAGTGGCGGTACCTAAAACCTGGGTTCAACTGGGCTAAGGGCCGCTAAACGCCGGGAGTAACTCTGACTCTCTTAAGGTAGCCAAATGCCTTGTCGGGTAAGTTCCGACGTGCATGAATGGAACAACGAGGGCCCCGCTGTCCCCGCCTACAACCCGGTGAAGCCACATAATGTGGACGAACAGTCCACAAACCTCTGTCGGGGAGAGAAGACCCTGTGGAGCTTTACTGCAGCCTGTTGTTGCTGTATGGTTGCGAATGCAGAGAGTAGCTGGGAGCCTTCGAAGTCAGTCCTCCGGGATTGATGGAGGCAACGTTGTAACACCAGCCATCCGCTACCGTACGGCTAACCCGTTATCACGGGGACATCGGCAGGTGGGCAGTTCGGCTGGGGCGGCACCCCCTTGAAAAAGTATCGAGGGGGCCCAAAGATTGGCTCAAGCGGGACAGAACTCCGCTGTTGAGGGCAAAGCCAGAAGCCAGTCTGACTGGATCTCCAATGATACGAGATTCAGAGGCGAAAGCCGGGCTTAGCGATCCATCATGTCCCCACTATTGGGGGCTGGTGGTGACAGAAAAGTTACCCTAGGGATAACAGGCTCGTCGCGGGCGAGAGCTCCTATCGACCCCGCGGTTTGGTACCTCGATGTCGGCTCTTCCCATCCTGGTTCTGCAGCAGGAGCCAAGGGTGGGGCTGCTCGCCCATTAAAGGGGAACGTGAGCTGGGTTTAGACCGTCGTGAGACAGGTCGGTCTCTGCCTGACAGGGGTGTAGTTGTTTGAGGGGAAGTTGCCCATAGTACGAGAGGAACAGGGCAGCGCAGCCTCTGGTTTATCAGTTGTCCGACAGGGCAGGCTGAGCCGCTAAGCTGTTTAGGATAACTCCTGAAAGCATCTAAGGAGGAAACCTTTCCCGAGAAAAGACAGCCTTCTTTACAGAGAAGGGCAGCTATAGAAGATAGCATTGATAGAATGGAGGTGTAAGCATCGAGCTTTTTGCGAGATGTTCAGCCTGCCGTTACTATTCAGCCTGCCGTTACTAATAGCCCAACGCACCTGATTACTAAAAACTAGATGGTGGATTCAATTCATTCGATACGATAGAATTCACTGTGGTTAAGTTTGTCAGTTCGTCAAAATGTTCTTTTGTATGACTATCTTTTTTGTTTCTTTTTGATATTTTCATAATCGTAATAAATAGGTCTTGTAATGAATTGTTGTAGTGAAATTCAACAGTCTGAACGATTTGTATGAAAAAAAAACTCCCAGGTCAAGAAGTTCTTACAATGAGTCTGTAAAGATATTATATTTCCCGGAGGTATTAGTCATAACATTAGATTCTTTAGGCCTTATCCATTTTTTGTGAAAAAAGCAATAGGGAAACACCTTATTGATATTGACGGCAACAAATATGTTGACTACTGGATGGGCCACTGGGCTTTAATTCTGGGACATTCACCTGATGTAGTTGTAAAGAAACTTGATTCGCAAATACGTCAAGGTACACTTTATGGTACTGTAAATGATATTAGTATCAAGCTAGGAGAAAGTATAAGAAAAGCAATTCCTACTAGTGACCTTTTAAGATTCTGCACAACGGGCTCTGAAGCTACAATGTACGCGATTAGACTCGCCAGAGCTGTGACCAAAAAAAGGATTATTTGTAAAACTATCGGTGGATGGCATGGATTTAATACTGATTTAATGCAGTCTGTGAACTATCCATTTGAAGTTGATGAAGGAGTAGGTATGACTGGAAGAGAGGGTGATTTTGTCGAATCTATTCCTTTTAATGATCTAGAAAGATCAATTAAGTTATTGGACAGCGTAAAGGATGACCTAGCGTGTATCATACTAGAACCTGTCCTAGGCGGTGCAGGCTGTATTCCTGCAGATAAAGACTACCTCAAGGGCCTCGAAGAATATTGTAAAAGAAATGATATTTTGTTTATTTTAGATGAAATTGTTACTGGGTTTAGGTTCAATTTCGGAATTGTTTCAACCTCGTATCGCTTGGACCCAGATTTAATTACTGAAATAATGCAAGTAGCCAATCCTGTTGAAAACAAAAACAAGGAGCGAATATGCTACATTGGGGGTGGAACATTTTCATCAAATCCGCTAACAATGACCGCCGGATACGCAACCTTAAACTATATCGGAAAAAATCGCAAGACGATCTATAACGAGATTAACAAACTCGGGGACATGGCTAGGAATGGATTAACTAGGCTATTTTCAGATTATGGATTGAGAACACAAGTAACCGGTATTGGTTCTGTTTTTCATACACACTTCCTTTCAGATGAGGTAAATGAAATAAAAAGCGCAAATGATGCAGCGTTGTGTGATAATCAGGCCCTGACTAGATATCATTTCTCATTGATGGCAAAACATGGAATATTTTTCTTACCTCACAAAATGGGTGCTATCTCAGTGGTTCATAGTGAAAGGGATATAAGGAATCTTATGAATGCTACCGAAAAAATACTTGAATCCGATACCTTGATGGAGAAAAAAGACTAGTCATTCTTTCCCGATCCTGCGAATAATCGAGTAACCAAATAGAAAGTGTACCGAGTAATCTATCAGGAATGATAAGTTAATTGATATAGTACCAATAATTTCATTATAGTTGATTACATTTGGAAAAAGTAAATCATCTTTCAACTTTTTCAAATAACCCTAACCCTAATCTTCCTTTTCAAAATTTCAGATATGATAAGAAAAAAGTATGGGTAAAAGCATTCGGATGTTCTGCTAACATTGCAGATTCCGAAATAATCAAAGGAATACTTTCCAATAATGGATACGAGCTGACTCATATTAGAAAAAATTCAGATATCAACGTCCTAGTTACATGCGCTGTAAAGGATGTTACCGAACACAGAATGATTTCAAAAATAAAGAGATATTCAAAAGAAAAACCACTTGTTGTTGCTGGTTGTCTCCCAAAGACAAGCAAGAATTTGATCGAATCATTTTCTCCCAACTCCTCACTCATGGGTCCACAGTCTCTGGACAAAACATTGAAAGTGATTGATGCTTCGCTGCACGGTCAAAAGGTTGTGGCGTTAGAGGATTCCATGTCAACAAAGGTAAATCTTCCAAGATTGAGACTAAATCCAGTAGTCAGTATCATTGAAATCTCGAGTGGATGCCTTAGCGAATGTAGTTTTTGTCAAACAAAATTAGCCAAAGGAACTCTAAGGAGCTATAGAATTGGAGAAATCGTAAGGCAAATGGAAGATGACCTAGCAGCAAATTGCAAGGAAATCTGGTTAACTTCCACTGACAATGGTTGCTATGGAATGGATTTGAAAACAGATCTAGTTGATCTCTTGGAAGATTGTTCCAATGTTGAGGGAGACTATAAGATTCGTGTGGGAATGATGAATCCAATGTATGTTCCAAGGTTTTTGGACACGTTAATTTCACTTTACCGCAATAACGACAGAATCTTCAAGTTTCTTCATATGCCCGTCCAAAGTGGAAGTGAGAGAATATTGCAAAAAATGAAGAGGGGCCATACTGCAAAGATATTTCTTGATGTTGTGAGAGAAATGAGAAAAAAAATACCAGAAATAACAATTGCTACAGATATAATCACTGGATTTCCATCAGAATCTGAGAGAGATTTTGAAGAGACTCTAAATCTAATTGAAGAAAGTCAACCTGATGTCATAAATTCTTCCAAATATAGTCCTCGTCCCGGAACAGTCGCTTCCAAATATCCAAAAGTTGGTACGTCGGTTGTCAAAGAAAGAAGCACTAGATTACATGATACAATCAAGAAAACCTCGATGACTAGAAATCTAATGTGGAAAGGTTGGAAAGGTGAGGTCTTGATAGATGAAATTTTAGATAATGGCGAGATACAGGGTAGAAACTATGCTTACAAACCGGTAATAATGAATTTACCAGGAAACCCATTTGATCCAAAACAATTTCTAGGACATTATCTATCAGTAAAAGTCGTAAAAGTTTCAAATTATTCCTTATTTGGGGAATCAATTTCCTAATTCCCATGATCTTATCAACTTTTTTGTACCAATTATGATGCTTGATTTAATCAACTAAATTTTTATTCTAATACTCAATCTTCTGATTAGGAGTTGGATTGATTGGCAGAGGATTGTATTGAGTTAAGAAAGCCTGTATTGTTAATTGGAATAGGTAAAATTGGAAAGAATATTGTATCAAAATTAGACAATATGGAGTATGATTCCCTATTGATTAGTAACCACAGAGAAGAACTAGACAATAATTCGCTTCATGTTGATTGTAAATCGTGGATTAATCCTTCGAGTTACAAAATCCGGTCATTTCTAGAAACGTACAAGGAAGAGATTTGTACAAAAATATCCGGATATCAAACTGTTGTTCTTGTAACTAGTTTATCTGAGAAATCAGGTATTGCAATTGCCCCTGTAGTTTCGCACATCGCAAAAAGTATGCTTGGCAAGACAGTAATCTCACTTGTAACCATGCCTTTTGGTCATGAAAAAGATAAACTGTTTCAAGCTAGCGTATCACTAAAAAGAATTTCATCAAACTCTGACATTAACCTTGTTGTTGACAATGATGCCTACATTGAGATAAATCCCGGACTCACAATGGAAAGTTGTTCAAAGATATCAAACGATATAGTCCTCAATACAATCAAATTGATTCCAGAGATATCCTTGAATTTAGGAACAAATCTAGTATCTGGAGCTATGGAAGAGAACAATATTGAGACGGGTATAAAAGATCTAATAGCACAACTTTATACCTCATTGGGTACATCATCCATAGCAAAATCCATTCTTTATGTAAATGGTGCAAGAAGTGAACCAATTGGGAGACTAAATGAAATGTTGAGTAACTTTCAAAATACTATGGAAGGAGATACAAGTGATGTTTCGTTCGTGGTTACTGATTCTTCTAGAAATAACATGCATCTCATCGCCTCAATTAAGGGAAGAACCAAATTTGACTCGTATGATCCTCTCAATATGATACCTGATGATAAGGTCTTAGATTGGGACATACCAGAATCACATCCAGATATAGATTTACCATTACCACTAATCGATTAGATAGAAATTCATTTCCTTATGAATTTCACCAAAGTACTTTTTTCCTAAATTGGACAAGTACTAAATAGTTATTGTAAATAATTTCTTGATTTTTACTTTCTTTTGCCTTTTTCTTCTACCTTTTCAGCCTGTACTTTTGCCTTTTCTTCCACTTTTTCTTCTACCTTTTCAGCCTGTACTTCCGATTCTTCCACAGACTCTTCAGACAGGGAGCTTTTTTCCTCAATGTATGAACTGACCACAACTGTATCATCATCTTCTTTTATCATTCTCAACCTTATCTTCCTTGGCGTATTCCTTTTTCCTCTAGACCAGATATCTCTGTTCAAATCTTGATCTATCTTGACCTTATTAGTCTGCATATGGCGTTGGGTAAATTCCTTTATGATGTTTATTACCCGATCAGTTCTTCTATACTTTGGAGTATCCCAGGCTTTCGCCAGATTCACTGTGTAAATTCTTGTTGAATTATCTTCAGACATTTTCTATCAATCCTTTAATATTATCCTACGTTGACATCCGACCTTCTCCAAGCTCTTCGCTTTGGATTAGTTCTAACATGACGATGGGTTCTAATTATTACCCAGGCTGGCACTGGTCTGTTCTGTTTAACTTTCTTTATCAATCGCTTTTTTCTCGATGTATTCTTTCGTGCAGCCATTTTTCTACACTGAGTTTTTTGCCTATTTTAAGTGTTGGTTTGTTCATGTTTTTTGGTTAAATCAAGAAAAAACAATTCAAAATCTATCACGAAAATAGCAATTGTAGAGAATATCTTGGAATATCTGGTATGTCGCTGATAAAAACTCAGTGGACTAAAAACATTAAAGATTAATTCCCAATTATAACAAAATATGAAGCAAATGGAGATAGAATTTGTCTGTTCTGTTTGTTACAAATTCTTAAACACGGTGTACGATAAAAGGAGGATGAAGCACCTTAGAATGATACCCGACAATATATTGCATGTTGATGGGTGCAAGAGCATGTATCACAAGAAACTAACTGATTCGTTCAAAAGTTAGGCTAGATATGCATACCAATCAAACAAGTACCATTTCAACATATTAATGAAACAGCCTTTGACTAAATTTTCATTAATTTGTGACTATGATTTTACCTTCCATGATTCCGGGATGAATTGAACAATAATATCTATAAGAGCCTGTCTTATCTGAAGCAATTAATGTTGTAAAATCCTGTCCACTCGAGATAAAACCTGTATTGATATTCAGATCGTCAACAATAAAATCATGTTTTCTAAAATCCTGGTTTGCGATACTAATTTTTAATGGCTGATTAATTTTGACAGTAATATCAGGATTAGTAACATTAAATTTGTTATCTTTCATTAACATTATGATACCTTCGTTCTTGGATATTTGGGTATTATCTTGAGAAACTATATTCCCAATTCCCCATAGTGAACCCACGATAATAAATGAAATTGCAATAATAGCTATGATGTTATTCTTCAAGCCACTTTTCTAAATTAGAAATTGTAATTGATAAAATAATACTTGATAAAAATTATTCACAAAATTAGTTTTTATAAAGATATAA
>PDVI01000054.1_pt1 | contig 10757 bp, 12 predicted proteins | sample 1369771 | NCBI WGS metagenome assembly PDVI01 (sample SAMN07795377, study PRJNA414565) | Alkali sediment metagenome, whole genome shotgun sequencing project. | isolation source: glacial lake sediment | place: Montenegro: Black Lake | collected 2016-06
CACCGGCATCGCTTTGCGAGTGCTTTTCGGGAAGCGTTGCCGATCGCCGGAGTTGACGGGACTTTGCGCAATCGGATGAAAGGCACAGTCGCCGAAAACAACGTGCGGGCGAAAACGGGCTCGCTTAGTTCTGCTGCGACATTGTCCGGTTACGTCACCACCGCGGCGGGGGAGAACCTTGTTTTTTCAATCATGGTGAACAACTACCCGGAAGACACTGAAGTGAGAGCACTTTGTATCGATCCGATTGCGGTGTTGCTGGCATCGTTTGCCGGCAAATCGTAACGCCTAATAAAAAGGAGAAGCCATGTCAGTCGATATGCTGGTAAACACCTGGAAGGAGTTTCGCAAGGGGCTGATTGCTGAGGTAGAACAAATTCCCGAAGACAAGTTTGATTTTCGCGCGACGCCGGAAACGCGCACGATTGCGGAGCTGCTTCAGCATATCGTCGAAGTGCAGAAAATGTTGATTGGTGAGGCCGGACACGCCGAAGCCAATTTGCGGCGCCAATCGTTCGCCGATCATGTGAAAGAGTTTGCTCCTGAAGTGAAGACGGTCACTGACAAGAATGGTTTGCTTGAAATGTTGCGCAACAGCATGGAAGTTTGCGAAGCGAACATTCGTTCGAATAATGACCTGATGCAGGGATCGATGGTCGGCATTGACGGCAAGCCGACCCCGAAGTTGAAAGTCGTAAACTTTGCGATGTCGCATGAAATGTATCACCGCGGGCAACTGACAGTTTACGAACGACTCATGAATCTGGAACCTGCCCTGACCAAACACTTTACAAGAATGACCGCCCAGGCGAACGGTTAAGATCCGCAATGCCACCGAGCTTTATTAAGTTTCACGGGTTTGGCAACGACTACATTGTGATCGAAGCCGAACGATTGGCGCCGACTGCGAGTCTGGGCGACTTTGCGCGGCAAATTTGCGATCGACATTACGGCGCCGGTGCTGATGGGATCGCCGTGGTCAGTCCGTCTCTGGAAGTGAGCGCAGATTTTCGCGTGCGCATTTTCAATCCCGATGGCAGCGAGGCTGCGCTTTCGGGTAACGGAACTCGTTGCGCAGCCGCCTATCTCTTCTATCAGAATCTTTGGGAGGCTGATGAGTTGCGGCTGCACACCCGCTCCGGAATCAAGCGTTACTTCATTCGCGAAATTCCGCAACCAGGAAAGTTCATTTTCGATGCAGAGCTTGGTGAACCTCGCTTCGCCAGCGACGAAATTCCCATGCAAACGGAAGAAAGACTGGAGCAGGTTATTAACTATCCGCTCGCTGTTGGCGATCAGGTGGTGAGAGTGACGGCCCTTGAGATGGGCAATCCGAATTGCTGCATCTTCGTCGACAGCTTTTCCGACCTTGATTGGCGTGTACTTGGCCCCCAGATAGAGAATCACGCGCGGTTTCCGGATCGCACCAACGTAACCTTTGTGCAGGTCCGCGATCGTTCGAACCTCGAGTTGCGCATCTGGGAACGAGGCGTGGGTGAGACGACGGCGTCGGGGAGCTGTTCCTGTGCCGCCGCCGTGGCGTCGATGATCAATGGCAAGACGGAAAGACGGGTCAATGTTGTGACGCCAGGTGGCACGGTGCAAATCCATTGGCGCGAGGACGATGAGGTTGTGATAACCGGCAGTGCTGAAGTAGTTTATTCTGGTGATTGGTTGGGATCAGTTGCTTCCTGACCGCGCTATTGCTTCGAGTTGATTAATCCCCGACGAAATGTTCTTCGCGATTCGCACCAAATCTGTTTTTTGCCTTCTGCTTGCCATTCCGGTGCTGGCGTTGGTTTTTGCTCTCGCCGGCTGTAGCGGACGCGCTCTGCAAAAAACGGAAGCCGAAGTGATTCATGCAGCGCCCTCACCAGTGCCAGACGCCGTCCCGCTTTGGTTGGGAAACCAGACTCGCGATTTAAACTTATCTCCGGACGGCTGCACAAGGACGGCTGGGGCGGAACGAGCTGGCCCGGCCAACCTTCAGTCGCTGGTAATCGCGTCTACTTCGGATCAGCCGATGGCTACTTGTACTGTCTCGATAAACGCGACGGCAGTTTGATCTGGAAGTTCAAAGCTGAAGATAGTCTTAAAGCCACGCCGACGATTGCCGGGGACAAGATTATCGCCAGTGGACTCGACCACTATGTTTACTGTCTAAATGCAAACGATGGTTCCCTGATCTGGAGGTTCAAGACCGGGTTTGGAACCGTCGTCTACAAGACTGAGCGACTTGGATCAATGGAGGGAAGCTTTTCCGTTGTTGACGAGCGTATTTTCATCGGCACCGAGCAAGGCGACCTTTACTGTTTGCAGCTTGAGGATGGCGCCACTGTCTGGAAGGCACGCATTGGCGCCGATTCCGATTCGACGCCGGTGATCGCCAAGGGGCTTGTCTACACAGCCGCCGAGGATGGATTTGTTTATTGCTTCCGCGAGTCAGATGGGACGCTTGTTTGGAAGTTTAAAGCTGAAGGCGGCTTGAGCCGGAATTTCAAAGAGCGTAGCGGATTTTGGGCCAGCCCCGTTCTATACAAGGATCGCGTTTACATTGGATCGAACAATGGCCAGCTTTATTGTCTAACTGCGGACAAAGGCGAAATGGTTTGGAAGCACTTGGTTCGCGCCCCAATATGGAGCACAGCTCCGATCGTAGAGGGCCGAGTCGTTTTTGGAGACAAAGCCGGTTGGTTGTATATGTTAGCTGCAGACGACGGGCGACGCCTTTGGGAGCTAAAGATCGGAGAGAACATCAACGCCACTCCGGCGATTCTGGATGGGATACTAACAACGAGCAACTGACAACGAAAAATTGAGTAATTGCTCCTTTCTAGTTTGATCTACCTAATCGACAACACGATTGACGGCCAGGGGGCGAGTCCCCGAGAGATCCGGGCGGCACTGCAACTGGTTGACCCGGATTTGGATGTCCTAACGGAACCCTTTTCCGGGGTTTCACTTCAACGCGTTCAATCCTTAAACCCTTCGCACATTATTCTAAGCGGTCAAAGTCACCCCTGGGAGCGCTACTCCCCGGAATCATTGTCGGGAGTCTTTTCCGTGATCAGGGAAGCGAAACAACCCATCCTGGGAGTCTGCGGTGGTCACCAGCAGATGGCCTTGGCCTTCGGAGCCCTGGTCGGACTCATGGGGCGGCTGGAACCGGGGGAAGGTTACGAAGGAGCTAAGCGGGAGCGGGGGTTCTTTGAGGTCGAGACGAACGCTCGGGGAATCTTCCGTGACTTGCCGGACAAGATCACGGTCTGGCACTCACACTTCGACGAAGTGAAGAGTCTTCCCCCTCATTTCGTAGCCACAGCCTCCAATGATGCATGTCCCATCCAAGCGATGCAGCACACTGACCTCCCGCTTTTTGGTGTGCAATTTCACCCAGAACTGTTTAACGATGCCCATCCCGATGGCCGGCAGGTTCTGGAAAATTTCCTCCATCTCTAGCCCCGTTCACGGTCGCAATGACCCGTTCTTGACGGGTTTTTCAAAGTTTCCCGCCTCACCTTATCTCCAGTGATTTCTTAGTTTAGCCCTGCCAACGCGCTCCCAGGTGGCCTTTAAGTGCCAGACTCGGCTTGGCCACTTAGGTCCCCTGTGGTAGCCTCCCAACACTTGAACAAGCGGGGAAAAGCTCGCTTGTTTTCCATTGAGATAAGTAGATTCCTTTCAGCGCCTGCATCAAGGATGCAAGCCCCCAACTTCGGCTGACGTCGTGCCTGACTCCTAGAGCCGAGGGTCGAGTCTTAGGAAAGAACAGACTCGCGCACACGCTGGAAGGGCTAACACTCAACCTCGGTAAGGAGAACCGATTAGATGAAAACATTTTTTAGCGGTAGCGCACTTCTGGTATCAGCGCTTCTTTTAAGTTTATTGCTCCTTTCGGCCTCGAATTTCCAAAAACAAACTGTTCAGCGACCAGTCGCCAGCGGATCTGGCTCCGGTACAACCGGCCATGACGGAAAGCTCATTGGCGTAACGAGCGAGGTAAGCGAGATCGCTCCAAAGAGCGGGATTCGTACATCAACAAATCCCCTTGCTCCTAAACGAGCGGTCGCAAGTCCGAATTCCGAGGGCGTTCATTATGTCGCGACTGCCTACAGCCTTCGCGGCAAGACCGCCAGCGGCAAATATGTTAGCCAGGGAATTATTGCAGCGGATCCACGAATCCTGCCTCTTGGTTCCCGAGTCCGCCTGGAAGCCGGACCCTGGAGCGGCGATTATCTGGTGGCCGACACCGGCGGCGCTATCCGCGGTCGCAAGATCGACATCTGGACCCCGAGTTCACGTGAGGCGATGAGATTTGGTCGTCGCAAGGTTAAGCTGACGGTGCTCAGCTATCCGGCTAAGCGTGTGGCAAAGAAACGCGTGTAGCTTAGGAAACCAGGCGATTGAATTAGCGACGGGCAAAGGAGTCAGTCCTTTGCCCGTTTCGCTTTGGAAGGCGCCGAACCTGGGTGACCGGTCATGTTAAGATTGCCTCTCCCTGAAGGTAGGAGAATGCGAGTTAGGAGAGCCAGATGGCGGTTTCTCAACCGACGGCGAGTGCAAACAGGAGCCAAGAACAGATTCCAGTACCTGAGTCGTTGGTGGAGGTGACTCGCGGCGCGATCACTGAGTCGCGTCACCGGGGTCACATAGTCGCGACTGAACCTGACGGGAGAATCGTGGCGTTCCTGGGCGCTCCTGAAACCGTTACCTTTTTGCGCTCGTCGGCAAAACCTCATCAAGCCGTTCCTCTTATCATCTCCGGCGCAGCTGATCATTTTGGCTTTAACGAAAGCGAGATCGCGCTCGCGTGCGCTTCACATAGTGGCGAACCGATCCACACGGAAATCGCAGCCAGCATGTTGCGCAAGATTGATCTGGGACCAGAAGCCTTACGTTGCGGCGTGCACGAACCTTTTAGTCCTGACGTCACTCGCGACCTGCAAGCTCGCGCTGCGGCGCCAAACGTTCTACAGAACAACTGCTCGGGTAAGCATGCGAGCATGCTGGCCCTGGCGAAGTTTCTGGGTGCGCCGACGGAAACTTACGACCGCGCGGATAACCCCGTGCAACTCGCAATCGCGAAGGTCGTCTCGCAGTTTTCTGACATCGCTCTTGAGAATATTTCCGTGGGAGTTGACGGGTGTGGCGTTCCTGTTTTTGGCGTCACCATGAAAGCGATGGCTTTGATGTACGCGCGCCTCGTCTCACCGCCGCCTCAATTTGACGCGGCCACGCGGGCGGCCTGTGCGCGCATCGTCGCGGCGATGACGGCGCATCCCGAACTGATTGGTGGCACCAAGGACCGCCTGGATACCGAGATGATGCGCGCTACCAGCGGAGGATTGATTTCCAAGGTAGGCGCTGAAGGAGTTTACACAGCGGGTGTGCTGCCCTGCGCCAACTGGCCGCAGGGCCTCGGATTAGCTTTGAAGATTGAGGACGGCGACGATCACCGCGCCCGGCCAACGGTAGTTATTGAATCGTTGCACCAGCTTGGCGTGCTTTCAGATGAAGCCCTCGAAGCGGTCTCGAAGTATGCCTTCTTTCCCGTTCGCAATCGCCGTGATGAAGTAGTCGGCGAAGTGCACGCAGTGTTCAGCCTCAATGTGGTTGGTAGCGACTGATGGCAACGACTGGGGACAACGGTGCAGGAATGGCTCCGCAACACCATCATAAAGCATCCACGCGTCGAAGAAATCTTTCAATGGAAACAGGAACAGGGCCGGCAGGGCGGCGAAGATGTTTTTAGTTTCAACCGCGCGGAAGATCGCTTCGCGATTGGCGTCATCCAGGCTCTGGCTGAGAACACCAACGAGCGCGCCTTGCATGGTTGGATAACTCAACTCCTGCAAGCCCTGGACACGGCTGCAAAAGCCAACGAAGCGACGGCAGATGCTTACCAACTCGATTTGCAGAATGCGACCTCGATGGTGAAAGAAGCTGACAAGATCCCGGCGCAACGCGGCCGCCAGGACTTTCTGATTAATTGCTGGGTCGAGACTCTCTGCACCGCAGAGGCGCGCGTACTTGGCTGGTTATATAAAGAATTCTACGGCCGGCCCTTTGAACCGTGACGTCACGGGGCGTCACTCATCTTCTATAACTCCAGGTTACCAAGACATGATTGCAGCAAGGCAATTTCTTGGCGCTCTCTGTACCTTGGCAATTTGACGCTGATCGGCATGCCGCGGAGTTCAGGTAACTTGTAGTCGCTCCAGCTCATGAACCCACAACTCCGCGCCCTGTTTCCCATCACGCGTTCTTTTAACTACCTCAATCACGCCGCCGTATCGCCACCCCCGACACCAACAATTGCGGCCGTCGAGTCGCAACTGCGCGATGTCAACACCAATGGTTCGCTGCACTATCGCGAATGGGTGGCAACAAAAGAGCGGGCTCGCCAACTTGTAGCGACGATGATTGGCGCGCGACCTGAACAGCTCGCCTTTCTAAGGAACACTTCTGATGGCCTATCCTCTGTCGCCAATGGGTTGTGTTGGCAGCCCGGCGATAACCTGGTTACGTTTAGCAAAGAGTTTCCTTCCAACGTGTATCCCTGGCGGCGGCTGCGCGACACGCAGGACGTAGAAGTTCGAGTATGTGAGGAACGTAACGGCCGCATAGATCTCGACGAATTGATTAGCCTGATTGATGCGCGCACTCGCGTAGTCGCCATCAGCCACGTGCAATACGGGTCAGGCTTTCGCGCTGACCTTGAGCGCATCGGCCAGGCAGCCCGCGGCCACGACGCTTTGCTGGTTGTCGATATGATTCAATCACTGGGTGTGTTCCCAATAGATGTTGAAAGCGAACTGATCGATGTTGCCGCGGCGGCTGGTCACAAGTGGCTCCTAACACCCGAGGGCATCGGGTTACTCTATTTGTCCGACCGCGCCCGCGAGCGAATTGAACCCACGTTGGTTGGTTGGGTCAGTGTTCTCAATCCCGAGGACTACAACAATTTCGATCAGAAATGGAATGAGGGAGCGCTTGCCTGGGAAAGTGGCACCGCTCCTTCAGCGCTGTTCTATGGACTGGAGGTAAGCCTGCGGTTGTTAACCGAGACTGGTGTGGCGCGGATTGAAAAGTACCTGGAAGAGCTAACGGATCATTTGTGCGCTCGCTTAGTGAAAAGCGACTATGACGTTGTTAGTTCGCGTGCTCGCGGTGAGAAGTCGCAAATAGTTTGTATCCGGCACAGAAAGGGCCTGTCGCCAATGTCTCTGTACGCCCACCTGAGAGAGCGGCACATCATCACCGCACCGCGGGGCGACCGCCTGCGCATATCTCCACATCTTTACAATGATCGACTCTCTTCCTTAGCCCAATTTCCCTCATAAAACGCTCTGTTGAACGACGATCTTGCCGTGAGCGAGCGATTATCGTTCGATCAGTTCTCTAGCCTGTATTGGAAATGTACGCGGTCTGCGCCCGAAGAAGCGCATTTGGACCAACTACCGAGGCGAGGGTTTCTACCGGTATGTCGAAACTCCACAGTTTTTGCAAAAGCGCAGTTAGTACTCAAAGACACTGAATAACCTGCAAACTGCTGGCACGGTCATTGCTAAAAGAGAACGCAGAACAAGAAGGGTTTGATAAGGGTAAATCGGGTCATGCTCGGCGATTGTAGTGAGTGGAAGCTTTGGGGGAGGCATCCTCTCACAAGTTTTAAAGGCAAGCGCTGACTCTTTCGGGGGAACGGAGTTAACGCGAGCAGATACAGTCGACGAGCAAGAGTTGCAGGGCTGCTGATCGACGTCCTGACGGGGCTTGGGGGAGCCTCCCAGGTAGGTCAGCAGCCCGCATTCGTTTTACAGGGTGGTCTTCGAAGAGTCTCAGGTTTCAAGTCTCACGTCTCAAGTTCGAGCCAGCAACTTGAGAGATGAGACTTGGGACCTGAGACTTTTTAAGGTCCTAAAAGTTTGGCCGAATCACTTTGAGGTGTGATGTTATCGATGTTCAGGCGCAACATACCCCCCGCGTCTGAATATGCTTCAGCGGCCCGCTGTTGCGCGCGGCGCCGGTTGAAGAGCACGGCGCCGATTAATCCACCTAAACCTAAACATGCCACCAATGACAATCCTGAGGCCTTAACAACCGCTACCAGCACTCCGGCTGTCGTTTCGTAATAATCTTTCTGGGCTTGCTCTAAGAGATAAGGATTGTTGCCCAGCCAGGTTACCATTTGCGCATATTCCACTTGATTTATCAGATTCTCAGCCTCAGCCTCAGAGCCAGCGTTGAAAACGAACACAGAATAATTTCCCACCTTGCGATAGCTGGTGGGCACCGGCTGGCCCTGTTGCCGCAATTCCGTCAGCTTCGCCGTGATGGCGCGATCATTGTCGCCGGCAAGTTGTGGTGTGTTGAACTCAACGAGCAGGAACTGCGCGTTCCCGTAGGTTGCCCGCACTGCGTCGGCGTCACCTTCTGAGGTAACTGCTTCTAGGATCGGCTGATTGGGCACTAGCTCCTTCAGTGAGCGAAAACCTGCGAGATAGACCACCTTTGCCTGGACCGATTCCCATTCCGGAAGATGCTTTACGAGGATCGGTACATCGCCCTCACCTTGTGGCAGAGTCTCGGCCAAGGCGCTAGCGAGTTTGATCACATTGCCCGACTCGTTGGAGCCTTTGCCATAACCCGAGACAATAACCATCGAAGGTCCTTTGAAGAACGCAATGCGGCCCGGCAAGACGTAGGTCGTTGTACCAACCTGACGAGTAAGCTGAAGATCCCGCCCTTGCCGATCTCTATCTGCAAGACGGGTCACAAGCGAATACGCGTCCGAATCCCGCTCAAAGCGAATCAGTTCAACTAACAACTTTTCGCCGTCAGCAGAGACGTAGTCGGCGGCACCAGCAGCAAACTTATTATTAAGATCAGAAGCTTCGCCTGCAGCAGGAGGATTGTAAACAAGCACTGAGTTCGGACGAAACGGCCCGCTCATTCGAAATCCGGCAATTTCACGCGGCAAAGCTTTGGCAAGTTCTGCGGGGGAGACCTTTGCTATCACCACGTTAACGCAGCCAGACAATAGAACAATCAACGCAAATGATCTGAAAACTCGCAAAATTACACCCCATAATATTGGATACAGCGCATGTCCCGTTAGAACCCGCCGAACGCTTGGATGTTCCCTGATTATCTTTCAGTTGTGTCATTCACTCCCGAAAGGATTGTAGTTTAATGCCAGCGGCGCAGTTCGCGCAAAAGCAGGTCGGCATAATGGCGGGGCTTATTAATATTGTGCAGTACGATCGTACCGCCCACTTCGCTCGCATTGTCCACAATCAGATCACCAAAGCCCAGCAGGCGCTGCGGAATGCTGGCCGAAACAGTTACATCCTGGATTTTGCTGAGAGGGATGTTACGAGTAGTGCGCGCAATCAGGCCCGTGTCGATTTCCATTTTGGAGTCAGTGAGCGTGTAGCGAATCATGTTGCGTTTGAGATGAAAGTAAGCGGGAAACAAGAGCAGCGCCAATCCCAGCGGGATCGAAATAAACGGTGACACCTGAAACGACGCCAACAGAACGACCAGGGCGATGGCACCAAGTACAGCAAGCAAGTAACCCAACTTAATAAAGATTAACGTCGGCCGCACGCTGAAGACCGTGCGTTCCATTTCGTCCGCGCCGACAGGATCCAGAGACAGGCCGCTTTGGGTTCAGGCCGCTTTGGGTTCGCGCTAGTCGCGTGATTTCCGGATCGTTAGCCGGGGAGCCACAGCCGGCGCAAAAGCGAACCCCGGGGGGAATGTATGAGCCGCAGTTTGAACAGTGCATTCGCTACCTCGATTATGTCCGCAATAAGTAAGCTTCCGGCGCGCTCATCATACCTAAAGAGGCTAAAGCGCTGAAATACAAAACGAGGCGGAACCATCTCAGGTTTCCGCCTCGTTTGAAAAAACTATGTAGACTTGTTACTGGCTGACTAGCTGCAACCTGCCATCTGGCAAACGCACTGCAAAAACACTCTGCTCATAAATTGAGAGCGGCGTCGATTCTTTTTGTCGTGCGGCAGTCAGTTGTTGCCGACTCAGATTGTTGGCGAGCTGCGCCGTTTGTGGATCACGCATCAGGTTGTAACGCTTGCTGATGCGTCGCACATATTCCTGGGTTTCGCGGTAAGGGGGCACGCGATTGCCATACTTTATTACCGCGCCTTCGCCTGCGTTGTAACCGGCCAGAGCGAGCTGCACGTTGCCAAACTGATCGAGCAGGAAACGCATGTAACGCGCACCGCCTTCAATGTTCTGTTGCGGATCCCAAATCTTCGAAACTCCAAAACGGCGCGCGGTGGGCGGCATCAATTGCATCAGACCACTAGCGCCTTTGGGCGAAAGCGCATTGCGTTTGAAGGTCGATTCCTGGTGCATGATTGAGTAGAGCAGCAGCGGATCAACTGCATTGCGTTTTCCGGAATCTACTATGAAAGCATCAACTGCGGTATTGCCGGTCGTGAAGCCGGATAAAGCATTGTTGCTGTTAGCGGCGTCAAAGTTGGTGAAGGTGCTGTTGTCGATCAAGGGCGTCCGGTTTGAAATTCGGGATGCAGTCAGACGCGTGAGTCTTCGAGGAGTACCTGCTGGTTTTAGCGCCGCAGGCGTTTCAACTCTGACGCCGTTGGCGAAATCAAAATTATCGATGGTGTACTCGCTGCCGCTCTGGGCGAAAGCGTGAACTGCCTACGCAATCAGAACGAGAAAGACGAGGGCTGCCTTGGTCATGTGTCGAGTCCTGTTCGAAGGTC
>PDVI01000055.1_pt1 | contig 10678 bp, 7 predicted proteins | sample 1369771 | NCBI WGS metagenome assembly PDVI01 (sample SAMN07795377, study PRJNA414565) | Alkali sediment metagenome, whole genome shotgun sequencing project. | isolation source: glacial lake sediment | place: Montenegro: Black Lake | collected 2016-06
AGATCATTCACTTGTGTGGCAACTGTCTCAAATTCTCGGGCTACGCTAGCAAATTGCTCGGGGTCTTGCTGTCCAGATGCCCGCTCCGAGAGCAGGGAAGCATTTAAAGCCAGCACGCGTGTCATGGAACCGACACGCTTTTGAGACCTCGCAAATTGGGCAGCTAAATCGACGAAATCAGTCAGAGCTTGAGTACGCTTGACAATTTGCTCTGTACCCTGGTGGAGAGTCTTAATTCCCTCAGTCATTGCCGTCATTTCCAAGAGCCCGTGAGTGACTGCCGCTTGAGCCTGCTGCACTGCTTCATCAGCTGCCACGGATTGCCCTGCTATATTTTGAGATAAAGCGTTGATATCCTTCATCAAAGCTTGCACTTCAGCCACAGAGTGGGCTTGCTGTTGGGTCTGCGAAGCGGTGGTAACAGCTAGCTGCTCTAGATCTTTCGCTCCTTGAGTAACCTGTTGAGTAGTAGACAACGCCGTAGAGATGATGTTGGCTAATTCTTCGATCAAACGATTGAGGGTATCAGCCACTAATCCTGTGGGGCGATCGCTGACTGTAGCTTGGATTGTCAGATCCCCTGCTTCCAAAGCGGACACTACGTCCAGGAGTTGTGACTTGTTCCTGGTCTAAGACGTGCTGAGAGCGTTGTTCAATTTCTTCATTGCTTTTAAGCAACGCTGCTTGAGAGTTGAGCATAGCCTCCTGGACTTGATTACGTTCACGAATGTAGTCTCTCACCACCGACAGAACACCCAGCCAACTTAGCAGCACTATAAGGAAGCTTATACCCGCGAATATTACCGACCATAAGAGACGTTGGCTATAGGCTTGAAACTGAGTATCTACTTCTGTTTTGAGATTTGTGAGTGTGTTTTGAATCCCCTGAGCATAAATTTGTTTCTGGACTTCATACTCCTGACCGAGCAGCAGTGCAAGTGCAGGTTTACTTTTGTCTTGGCGTACCAGCTCAAACGCACGATTTTCCAATTCCACTAGCTTGATGTTGGCAGCATCGGTTTGCGCCGCATCCTTCTGGTATAAGTTAGGAGCGGTCTGTATCACCTCCTCAATGGCTTTGATGAGAACTGGCTCAGAGCGCCGATAACGCTCCTCCCATTTTCTATCCCCCGTACTAGCAGCCATCCGAGCTGACATTGTTAGGACTTCATCAAGATGGACGATTTGACCACTTAAATCCTGTACTTTAAATTGTTTAGTTACTGTCTCTGTAAAGTTATGGTAGACACTCCAGGCATTCCAGGTTGATGCACCAAACAAAACTAGACTTAAACCAACTGATGTGGTAATTACTTCCACCACGTGGGATTTAACAAAAGTTTTCCATCGGGAAATTCCCCTTGGTGGGGTGTAATTTGCAGTGATTAATGTTGACTGGGGTTGTGTAGTAGTCATATCTTTTGTCCTAAGTCAATTGTCCTTTGTAGTTACTAATGACTAATGACTCTCCAAGTCTTGAAGGGCATCTGCAGGTAATTGGAAGAATTGAATCCTCTGGAGCAACTGTGTCGACAAGTCACCCATCGCTTCAGACTGGACTCGCGTTTCCATAGTTAATTGAGCCGTCTGCTTAGCTTTAGCAGCAATGTCTCGCATGGCAAGAGCAGTAGACCGAGTGGTATTCACAATTGCGCTTGCAGATTGGGTAACGGTTTCACCCGCTTGTACTGCCTCTTTTGTAACGCTTTGAACATTATTGAACACTAGACTGGACTGCTCCACCCCCTGGTTAAAACCACTTACCAGACCCCCCAGCCTCTGCACATCCGCATCAATGGCTGACACTACACTATTGATCTGAGTAGTGCGCTGCTCAAGTACCCCCAGCCCATCGTCGGTTTGTTGAGCCAGTTTACTCACCTGAGCCGCAATCGCCTCAAACTCGCGGGCTACGACGGCAAACTGCCTGGGGTCCCGTTGCTCTGCTGCTCGAGCTGCAACCAAACCGGCGTTCATGGACAGCACCTGGGTTAAAGAAGCAATCTGGCTCTGATCTTGCACAAACTGATCGGCTAACCCGACAAACTCCCCGAGGGTCTTCATTTGCTGCACAATTCGGTCTGTTCCTTGCTGTAGCACCTCGATTCCTTGAGTGAGCGTGGTCGTCGCCGCCTGACCTTCCTCTACTGCAGTACTCAATGTCAGCAAAGACTGGTTCGTCGTAATAATCTGCTCAGATGAATCTTGAGCAGATTGTTCTACCTGCGAAACCTTGTTCAACACCTGCGTGACTGATTCAGATTGTTGATCGGCGTTGGTTGCCACCGTTGTAGCAATCTGCTCTAGATTGTTCGCTCCCAAAGAGACCAAACGTGCTGTACCTAAGACCTGCCCTAGCACCTGCCCTAGTTCTTCGATCAAGCGGTTGAGGGTATCTGCCACCAAGCCTGTCGTTCGATCGCTCACATTAGCACGCACCCTTAAGTCCCCATCTTCAACCGTGGAGACCACATCCAGAATGTGTCCCACTTCTGTTTGTAAAGTCTGACTTTCCAATCCCAAAGAAATCAGGTTGGCAACAGAACTGGCAAACGTTTGCTCTTGTAGCGTCCACTGCCGTGGCGATTCTATCTGTTCACAGCAAAGAACCCCAGCCGTCTGACCGGCAATTTGAATCGGGATATCCATCCTCGACTTAATACCCAGCATCAGGTGTGAAGCTGAACCACTGGTCGCTGGATCGGTACTGGTATCAGATGCAATAATGGCTCGACCTTGCTCCAGCGCTTTGAAGTACTCAAGAAAGTCAGACGCTTTAACTTCCTGACCTTCTGAATGCTGCTGGGGTGTGCGCTTGTACTGATCGATGCAGGTAAGTTTGCTACGCTCCGAGTTGTAGAGCCACACGGTTACCCGATCTACGGTTAGCGTGCTGGCGACTGCCTCTGTAAAAGATCTAGAGGCTATGGTGGCATCCCCCTGAAGCAAGGCTTCATTCCGAGCCAGATTTGCCAATACATCGTTTTGAAGACTTAATTGCTCTACGTTTCGGCGCTGCGTTTCTAGCAGGGTCTGAATATCGTCCGCCATCTTGTTAATGTTATCTCCCAAGACAGCCAGCTCATCATTTCCTCGCACCGGAACCCGGGTATCCAGGTTTCCTCCGCCCAATTTCTCCACCGCTGCTGATGCGAGCAGTACAGGTCGTGTGGCTCGGTTAGCCAGGATCGCCCCTAGCACCGCTGCAACCAAGGCAGTCAGGATAGTACCCAAACCAATGGTTCTTAACAACTGTCTCTGGGGAGCAAACGCGAGAGCAGCGTCGGTGGAGGTAAGCAGACTCCAGTTTAAGCTCACGACACTGCTAATGGGTGTATAGGCATTCAACGGTGCATTTGCCGCTCCGTCCCTCCAGGCTTCACTCTGCTTCTCGGCATCTATCTCAGCGAAAAGCGGAACCTTCTCGGCAATCCTAGTGCCTAGCGGAATTTCTGCAGGATCCTGGAAATTCTGGAAAATCTTGCCAGAGCTGTCAATCAAGCGATAAGTTGTTCCCTCTCGCAAACTAGCTGTTCTTAGAACCGCATTTCCCAAGAAATCTACTGGAATTCTACCTCCAACCACAGCGGTAGTGCGACCGGCTTTATCTTTGACAGGAGCCGCGACGTATGATGACCGGAGCACCTGTCTTCAGCGCCTGCTGAAAATAGAGAAAGTCTTTTTGATTTACCTCCGGGGCAGATCCACGCGACTGGACTAGAGCCCTACCCTGCAAGTCGTATAAGACAATGTTTTCAAAAACAAGGTAGTCCTGATAGAAGTTAGTCAACTGATCTTCTAACGCTTGCCTTTGCTCGGGGCTTGTCTTTAGTCCCGCAGTCCCTGTAGTGGCTATAATGTTGACGAGTTTGGATAACGTGTTGGCGTTCGCGATCCGATCTTGGAGGAAACGTCCCAGTTGATCGGACAACAATTCAGCTTCAGCAATTTTTTCTTGGGCAATTTGTTTGGCGATCGCATTGTCAGCAAAGCGGTAAGCAACTCCTCCCACAATCAGGACGGGCAGCACACCGAAGATCGTTGCCAACGCCGTGGCTTTTAATCCGATACTCCATCCCTTGCGTAATGAGCGCCTTGAGGCTTTTAACCTTAGCTTCTCGGGTGGATTGTCATGATCTGAGTTAGTACTGGTAGCAGGCGACTTCTGCCCCCCCACCTGCTGACCTGCCTCCTCAAACTTGGTGCTTTCGGGCACAGAATCCTGATCTTGTTGCCTTTGGACTACCATTTTGTCATTCCTTTGTCATTTTTCCTACCCTGCGGGAAGCCGCAAGAGCGTCTATGTCATTTGTCGAATAACAAATGACTTTTTGAAGGATTTATCAACTACTTTTCTTAAGCTTGAGAAAGTACAAACTCAGCAAAGCTCAATTCATTCATACGATTCCAGGCGTATATTTTTTGGCGAAAATCGCTCCATTGCTCGTAAACTTCTTTAAAGCTTTTACTTTCGATCGCTCTTTCCTCATAAAGCTCAAAAGCTGCTTTGCGAGCTCCCTCCAAAATCTCGCGACTGTAGGGTACAAACTTAGTACCACTACTGAGTAAACGTTGCATGGCTAAACGGTTGCCAGCATCGTATCTGGCTATTGCCATGAGATGAGCCTCCATAGCAGCCGACTGAATTGCTTCCTGGTACTCTTTGGGCAATCGCTCCCACGCATTCCGGTTAATAATCAGTTCGTAATTGGTACCAGGTTCGTGCCAACCAGGATAGTAGTAAAATGGGGCGGCCTTGTTTAAATTAAGCTTTTCATCCTCATAGGGAGTGGTCCACTCTGCTGCGTCAATACCACCCCGTTCTAAAGCCGGAATAATTTCCGCAGGTGGTAGGTTTTGAGCTTTCACCCCCAACCGCTTCATTACCTGACCTCCAAGACCTGGTATCCGCATTTTTAACCCCTTCATGTCAGCCAGGGTTTTGACTTCTTTCTTAAACCACCCCCCCATCTGGATGCCTGTGTTGACCATCAAGAAATTGATCGTGTTGAAGTCGGCGTAGAGTTTTCTAGTAATCTCTAACCCACCCCCACTCTGAATCCAGACCAGGTGTTGATAAACATTTAGCATGCAGCAGTATGTCCACACTCACTTGTACCTGCCTGAACAACATCCAATATTTCCAGAGGGGGAGCAATCCCACCAGCTGGAAAAGGAGTAATCGTGAAGCGTCCGTTGGTTAGCTCACTGACACGATTGCAAAAGAACTTCACAGCACCGAAAAGAATGTCTAGCGACTCCAGCCAACTAGTTGCCATCCGCCACTCAATTCGAGGCTGAGCAGGTTGCGGAGATTGAGCCAGGAGGGTTTTACTGCTAGCTACCACAGTACCAGTTGCCGCGCCACCAATTGCTAAATTTTTGACAATTTCTCTACGTTTCATATTAATTGACGCAACTAGTTACTTTATGCAAAAACAAAGTCGGCAAAACTGAGTTCATCTACCCGATGCCATTGATAGATTTGCTCGCGAAAACCCTTCCACTGGGTATAAACCTCTTTAAAGGTTGCGTCAGTACTCGCTTTTTCTTCATAGAGCTCAAATGCTGCCTTCTGGGCTGCTGCCAAAATCTCTTTGGTGAAGGGTACTAGTTTGGTTCCAGAACTTACCAATCTTTGTAGAGCGCCAGGATTCAAGTTCTCATACCTGGAGATAATGGTGGCATAAGCCTCCGATGCAGCTGCCTGAATTGCTACTTGGTATCCTTTGGGTAACTGCTCCCAAGCAGAACGGTTAACAATGAGCTCAAATGTTACACCGGGCTCTTGCCAACCGGGATAGTAATAAAATGAAGCGGATTTGTTGAGTCCCAATTTTTCATCATCGTAGGGACCAATCCACTCAGCTGCGTTAATATCACCACGCTCAAGTGCAGGCAAAATATCAGCCGCTGGCAGGTTCTGAACATCCTCAGCGCCCAACCGCTTGATCACCTCGCCCCCTAGCCCGGTTAAGCGCATCTTCAACCCTTTCAGCTCAGACAGGGATTTAACCTCCTGTTTGAACCATCCTCCCATCTGGTTTCCCGTACTGCCAGCCGGAAAGTTGAGTACATTGAAGTCGGCGTAGACTTTTCTGGTCAATTCCAGCCCATCCCCTGCAAGTAGCCAAGCATTTTGCTGTTTGGTATTCAAGCCAAACGGCATAGCACTGGAGAAGGCGAGAGCAGGATTTTTGTCAATGTAGTAGTAACCAGCCGTATGTCCGCACTCTACCTTCCGCTGCTGTACAGCGTCCAAGACTTCCTGGGCAGGAACAATTTCGCCAGCAGGCGTTGGAGTAATCGTAAATCGCCCACCTGTTAGTTTGCTGATGCGGCTACAAAGCACTTCTACACCACCGTAAACGGTTTCTTGGAAGGTCTTGGGCCAACTAGTTGCCATCCGCCACTCAATTAAGGGCTGATCTACGTGTTGAACTTTGGTTTGACTAAATCTGGTAGTTTCACTACTGCAAGCAGCTATGCTGGCACTGGTAGCTCCCACGGCAATCTGACTGATTAATTGTCTGCGCTTCATTACTAGTAGGTAGTTGTTATTTTTTATACCACCGCTGCGGTTGCCACAAGTGACTGCTCAGGATTTCGGGTCGAAACAGCCAAACTTTTATACCAGCGTTAGCTGAGTCGATTGACAGCTCGGTGCTGAATACATCAGGGGGTAATTGCTCCTGCGATCTGCTTCCCAATACCCTGTCAGCGACTATGCCGATTCCTGCCATAGCCTCTGCCACGTTACTCAAACGCACGACTGTTAAACTTTCTTTTGTTGGTCCTACCTTGGCTCCAACAATCTGATGTATAGAAATCAGGGGAACAATCAGACCCGCATTGTGAATACAACCCAGAACCGCCTGAGCGTAGAATGGCAATGCCAAAATCTGGGAACTCTCAATGACTAAGATTTCCGCTACCATTGCCGATGGAAATACTAAGGTTAGCTGATCCAGCTGTGCCAGAATAAAGCGCTGTTCGGTTTGAGCTTGCGTAAGCTCGCAGCCGGAGCCAACTCCTGCTGACCGTTGAGTAGGATGAATCGCTAAGGGTAATGAGGACTCTGCAATAGTCATATCGGAACCTTTTGCAAGACTTGAGCAATGCTTTTTCGGCTTGCTGGCTTGACCAAGTAATCATTTGCACCCGCTCGCTTAATCCCGTAATCCACCTCTAGTGTCGTCTTTTTGCTGGAACAAAAAATGACATATTGTTTGGCAGTTGCTGGGTTAGAGCGTAATGCTCTCAAAACCTTGTAGCCATCCTGCTCGGGCATAACAATATCTAGAAAAATGGACGCGTAGTTTCCCGTTGCAATCTTCTCTAGAACCCCTTTTGGGTTTGGGTAGATGTCAGCTTGATGACCCAACTCTTCCAGCAAGGATGTTATTAAGTACCTATCTATTGCACTATCGTCAACCACTAGAAATCGCATGTTATTTCTCTTGTGTACCTAATGATATTCAAGCTTTGAATATCAGCTATGAAGTGGAGCTATTGCCTGCAAGACGTTGCGCAGTTCTGTGTGAAATGTCTGAACCTCTGCTGTTGTGCGTGCCTTTGCTAAAAATTGGCAACTCCCCCACTTCGCTCGCCACTGATTAGAAAGGGAGTTCTCAGCGGTTAAAAGTACCACTGGGAGCGAGGTCAATTCCGGCTGACGGCGTATTTCTTTGATCAGCTCGAACCCTGATGCACCCGGCATATTAATGTCCAAAAAGATGACCGATGGCTTTGATTTCAGCATCTTCTGAACGGCAGTTGTAGCATGCATGTGATAGTTCGCCTGATAGCCCCAGCGCGTAACTAACTTTTGAAACTCCCCCAGAAACACAGGTGAATCGTCAACAATAAAAACTTCGGGTGCTAGAGCCTTGCTGACAGTGCCAGGTGGCATCTCAATCGTTACCAAGCCACGGTGGACTAATTTGGCAAACACTTTGGCAACCTCAAGTCGATCTTGAGCTAAGTCATTGGCAATACCGTCTAGCGTTTTGCCTTGATGGGTGAGCTTCTCTATCCGCTGCTTTTGCTCCACCGCTATGTTAGATCTATCAACTGCCTTAGAGTCGAGGATAGGGATGCCCTGCATAGAGGGGACTTGAGGTTGTAGGCTGCTCCACTGCTCCTGTCGGTTTTTTGTTTGTACTATTAAATCCTCTAATTTGAATCCTGTAGGTGGCGTTCGACCGCTCAATTCATAATCTGGAATAAACTGCGCTTGTCCGGAATAATCGAATAAGTAAGTGTCGAAATCTGACAGTATTTGTAGTTTCAGCGCTTGGATAATCTCTTGATAGGTGAGCAAAGACATACTTTGCATCTTAACCATCATCTTGCCTAACATTTCACGTTTGTCTGGCGAGGATTCCTCTTCTAAATTTAGAAGTGCTTGCTTCGAATTAGAGCTTCGCAATCGGGATATATAACGTTGCAAGATATTGATAAAAGCCGTCCAAGAAAGTTTTTGAGTCCCGGAAAAAACAACTCCCCCTTGTACCAGTGCTAGATACCACAGGTTGTTGCTACCTCCATCGAAGTTTTTCAACTGAAATTGCCAATATCCTATACCCAACCGTGTTTCCTGAAAGGCTTGGCTGATCTTTGTAGGTAGCTCTTGTGCTTGAAATGTGAAGTTAATAGAACCCTGCTCATTCATGTAAAAGCCTAATCGTCGCTGATAAAGTACATTCAAAAAAAACTTGTAATTGTCTAAGCGCCTTAACTCATCAAATTAGTTATCTTTTCTATGAAACTAGCAACGCTGTAGTACAATGCTTTCAACTTTTATGAACAATTTACAATTACATAGGTTTTTAAAACTCTTACGGTAGAAATTTTAACAACATTAAATGCTTGTATACGTTAGAAAAAACTAGATTTGTCCATCTTCATTTTAGTCATTTGACCTTAAAAAATCACCAGTACAATTACGGTTATTTCTATTAAAAAAAATCTGACAATTAAGGATAATTGCGGAAGCAATATGCACCTACAAAAAACTCAGTTTCCCACTCTCTTGAGATGAGACGCCAATAATGCGAGAGGCAGGGGAGCCAGCGCCCTTTGGGGCAATCTTCGCTTTCTCTGCAGGGCTGTCTCACCGTGCGTAGTTTCCCCTAATCCTCAGAGGGGACCCCATGCCCCCGGTTGAGGCGACTGGCGTGGGCATGGGGGAAAGATTGAGTCTATTGCTGAAGGCTTACAGTAAACTGATGTGGTAAAAACTATTGTTGAGATATCCTATGGATGCTGCGGCACTTTGGCAACGTTATCAGGACTGGCTTTACTACCACGAAGGACTGGAATTTTACCTGGATGTCAGTAGGATGCGGCTTGATAATGCCTTTGTGGAGGCGTTGCAGCCCAAGTTTGAAAAGGCGTTTCAAGATATGGCGGCTCTGGAGAGAGGCGCGATCGCTAACCCCGATGAAAACCGCATGGTTGGCCACTACTGGCTGCGTGACCCCGACTTAGCACCAACCCCAGAACTGAAACAAGAAATTGTTCAGACTCTAGAGCAGATTAAAGCTTTTACGCAAAAAGTTCATACCGGTGCCATTCATCCTCCTCAAGCACCCCAATTCACTGACATTCTTTCCATCGGCATTGGTGGTTCAGCCCTTGGTCCTCAGTTTGTTGCCGAAGCTCTAGCCCCAGACTTCCCGCCCCTAGCAATTCACTTCATTGATAACAGCGACCCAGCTGGTATTGACCGCATTCTGAATCGGCTAAGAAATCGGCTTGCCAGCACATTGGTCTTGGTTATCTCCAAATCTGGGGGGACGCCAGAACCACGTATCGGTATGATTGAGACCAAACTCGCCTACGCTGGTCAAAATTTGGACTTTGCTCAGTATGCGATCGCTATTACCAGCGTAGATAGCAACTTAGACCTCCTGGCAAAATCCGAAGGCTGGTTGGCAACCTTTCCTATGTACGACTGGGTAGGAGGGCGAACTTCGGAAATGTCTGCCGTGGGCTTGCTTCCAGCTGCCCTACAGGAAATAGACATTCGCGCCATGCTTGCCGGTGCGAAAGAGATGGACGCCGCCACGCGCATACCCCAGATCAAAAACAACCCAGCTGCTATGTTAGCCCTAAGCTGGTACAAAGCTGGCAATGGACGCGGTGAAAAAGACATGGTGGTGCTGCCATATAAAGACAGTCTGCTGCTATTCAGTCGCTACTTGCAACAGTTGGTGATGGAATCGCTAGGCAAGGAAAAAGACCTAGACGGTAATATTGTCAACCAAGGCATTGCTGTCTATGGCAACAAAGGCTCGACGGATCAACACGCCTACGTCCAGCAGTTACGCGAGGGTGTGCCAAATTTCTTCTTGACCTTTATTGAAGTATTACTCGATCGGCAGGGCGAATCCCCACAAGTGGAGCCTGGAGTCACGTTAGGAGATTATCTATCTGGTTTACTTCAGGGAACCCGACAAGCTCTCTATGAAAACCAGCGCGAGTCGGTTACAGTAACGATTCCGCAAGTGAACCCCCGAACGGTGGGAGCATTAATTGCTCTTTACGAGCGGGCTGTAGGTTTTTATGGATTCGTGGTGAATGTTAATGCCTATCATCAACCGGGGGTTGAAGCAGGTAAAAAGGCGGCTGCTGCTGTTTTGGATTTGCAGAAGCAGATTTTAGAGGTACTCCA
>PDVI01000021.1_pt2 | contig 10585 bp, 7 predicted proteins | sample 1369771 | NCBI WGS metagenome assembly PDVI01 (sample SAMN07795377, study PRJNA414565) | Alkali sediment metagenome, whole genome shotgun sequencing project. | isolation source: glacial lake sediment | place: Montenegro: Black Lake | collected 2016-06
TGCGATCTCATCGCGGCCTTTACGCGGACGCACAGTGGTTGACGCCAAAGGGCTGGTCGTCGCGCCCGGCTTTATTGATCTGCATTCGCACGGGCAGGATGACGAGAACTATCGTTACAAAGCACGCGATGGCGTAACGACGGCGCTTGAAATGGAGGTCGGCGTGTCCCCGGTGGCCGCCTGGTACGCCCAGCGCGAAGGCAAATCGCTCGTCAACTTCGGCGCGACGGTCGGACACATCCCGGCGAAAATGGCCGTGCTGAAGGACACGGGCCGCTTCCTGCCGCGCGACAACGCTATTAATCGCCATGCCACGTCTGACGAAGTTCGTCAGGTGGCCGACCTCATCAAACAAGGCTTGGACGAAGGCGCGCTCGGTATTGGCTTCGGCATCAACTACGTTCCGACGACGACGCGCGGCGAGGTGTTTGATCTGTTCGCGCTGGCGGCCGAGCGCGGCGTGGCGAACTACGTTCACGTGCGGCACGCCGGGGCTGTCGAACCGGGAAGCGCGATTGGCGCCTTACAGGAAGTCTTGGCCGATGCTGTCAGCACCGGCGCATCGCTGCACGTGGTGCACATTACCAGCATGTGCCTGCGGCAAACTTCCACCTGCCTGAGCATGATCGAAGGCGCCGCGCGGCGCGGCCTGGACGTCACGACGGAGGCTTATCCCTACACGGCGACGCAGACGCGCCTCGAATCGGCCATCTACGACGAGGGCTGGCAGGAGAAGTTCGGTATTACATTCAAAGACCTGCAGTGGGTGACGACCGGCGAACGGTTGACGGCGGAAACTTTCGCGCGTTACCGCAAAGAGGGCGGTTCTGTCATCGGCCATGCGATCCCCGAAGAGATCTCGCGCCTTGCCGCCGCTAACCCTCGCGTCATCGTCGCCAGCGATGGTCTGATCGAAAACCGCCAGGGGCATCCACGCGGGGCAGGCAGCTTCGCGCGCGTGCTTGGGGTTTATGTTCGTCAGCAGAATGCTCTCTCGCTGATGAACGCGATTCGCAAAATGTCGCTGCTGCCCGCCCGGCGTTTGGAAAAGGCCGTTCCCGCGATGCGCGTCAAAGGCCGCATCAAGGTCGGCGCCGATGCCGATATCACTATCTTCGACCCGGCAACTGTCATCGACAGCGCGACCTTTGAGCACCCGGCCCAATATTCCAAAGGCATTCGGCACGTGCTGGTCGGCGGCGTTTTCGTCGTACGCGATGACCAGATTGTTGACTCGACGCCTGCATTCTCTCGCATTCCCGCATCGTCTCGAAACTCGGCGCGGGTGGGATGGGTGAGGTCTACCAGGCGCAGGACACGAAACTCGATCGCAAAGTCGCGATCAAGTTTCTGCACGAGGGGCTCAGCAAGGACGCAGACAAGTTGGGTCGCTTTATCCAGGAAGCCAAGGCAGCTTCGGCATTGAATCACCCGAATATTCTGACCGTCTATGAGATCGGTGAGGTAGACGGCAAAAACTATATTGCGACCGAGTTGATCGAAGGCAAGACCCTGCGTGCACATCTCTCGCACAAGGAGCAGCTACAACTCAACAAGATCCTGAAGATCGGCGTGCAAGTGGCGGAGGCTCTTGCGGCGGCGCATCAGGCTGGGATTGTCCATCGCGACATCAAGCCCGAGAACATCATGCGGCGTAGGGATGGAATTGTGAAAGTCTTGGACTTCGGCTTGGCGAAGTTGACGGAGAAGAGCAAAGGGAGGGTTGACACCGAAGCCGAAACGCGAGCCCAAATCAATACCACACCGGGCCTGATTATGGGAACGGTGGCTTATATGTCGCCGGAACAAGCACGCGGGCTTCGAGTTGATTCCAGGACCGATGTTTGGAGTCTCGGCTGTGTGCTTTATGAAATGGTCACGGGACGACAGCCTTTCGCGGGCCCGACGACGACAGACGTGCTGGCGAACATTATTCATCGTGAGCCCGCTTCGATTCTCGCACAGCTGCAGAACGCGCCCGCAGAACTCGAACGCATCATCGCAAAAACGCTTTGCAAGAATAAATACGAGCGCTACCCGTCGGCGAAAGCCCTGCTGGTTGACCTGAAGAACTTGCAAAAGCGTCTGGAATTTGCAGTCGAACTCGAACGCACTTCGTCGCCGCTTAGAAAGAGGGAAGCGCAGACGCAAATCATCAGGGCTGACAACACCGCGCAAACAGTACCGCGAAACTCAATTGCCGTGCTGCCGTTTGCCAACATGAGCAACGACCCGGAGAACGAATACTTCTGCGACGGTTTGGCGGAAGAACTCTTGAACGCGCTGGCGAAGATTGAAGATTTGAAGGTTGCGGCGCGCACCTCAGCCTTTTCGTTTAAAGGTAAGAATACGAATGTCAGCGAAATCGGACACGCATTGGGTGTCAAAACGGTTTTGGAAGGCAGCGTCCGAAAATCCGGCCGTCGAGTAAGAATCACGGTTCAGCTTATCAACGCCGCCGACGGTTATCACCTTTGGTCGGAAAGATATGACCGCGAGATGTTGAAACTGTTCGGCGAAGAAAAAGCGTTGGTGATGAAGCGTTACACGCACAACACCGAAGCATACGAGTTGTATCTCAAGGGACGATATTACTTCAACAAGCACTCAGGCGGAGGTTGGCAGAAGGCCCTTGAGTATTTCGAGCAAGCGATTGAGAAAGAACCTGAATATGCTCCCGCCTACGCCTGGATATCTATTAGTCTGATTCATGCCTGGTATTTCGGCGTGCTTTCTTCGGATGAGGCTGTCCCAAAATCGAAAGTGGCGGCAAACCGAGCGGCTGAAGCTCACATCGCCCTGGGAAATATTCACTTTTATAACGAATGGGATCGGCAACAAGCTGAACACGCGTACAAGCGGGCCATTGAGATTAATCCCAATAGTGCTGACGCGGGTATGTGGTATGGCTTGTTCTTAGCATCCGGAGAGCGGTTCGACGAGGCGATCAACGAAGGCAGGCGCACGGTTGAACTAGACCCGCTTTCACTGTTTTTGAATCTCAATGTTGGCTGGATATATCTGTTTGCCGGCCGCTTGGGCGACACGGTTGCGCAAGTTCGGCGAATGATTGAGATCGAGCCGAATTTTAACTGCGCCTACTGGCAGATGGGAATGGTGCATCTGCTCAAAGGCAGGTACGAAGAAGCTCGCGAAGAATACCGAAAAGCAGTGGCTCTGGGCAGTTATCCAACTACCCTGTCGATCCTGGGTGTTGCTTGCGCCAGGTTGGGAGAACGAGACGAGGCTCTTGACGTGCTGAATCAACTGCTGGAATTGAAGCAGCGACAGCCCGTCGCGGCATTCGACATAGCGCGTGTTTATGGCGGACTTGACGACAACGACAAGACCTTTGAATGGCTGGAAAAAGCTATTGAAGAACGAAACGGTGAATTAGTTTTCCTCAATCTCGAAACAAAGATCGGGACGGGTGATATGTTTGGAAAGGACATCCGCCGAGACCCGCGCTTCCAGGATATTTTACTACGCATCCGTATGCCGGCGGACGAAAACGCGCTAGACAAATCCTCCGACGAGGCGAGCGAGCTGATGGAACAGCCGGAGTAAGTTTGAAGAAAGGTGAATAAAGAACTGTCGGCCAACACAACTCTGTCGCATTACCGCATCGTCTCCAAGATCGGCGCTGGCGGAATGGGTGAGGTATACCTGGCGCAGGACACCAAACTCGATCGCAAAGTCGCTATCAAGTTTCTGCAGCAGGAGTTCAGTAAGGACGCGGACAAGTTGGGCCGCTTTATTCAGGAAGCCAAGGCAGCTTCGGCATTGAATCACCCAAATATTTTGACCGTCTATGAGATCGGTGAGGTAGACGGCAAAAACTATATCGCGACCGAGTTGATCGACGGCCAGACCCTGCGTGAGCATCTCTCGCACAAAGAATCGCTGCAGCTCAACGCGATCCTGAAGATCGGCGTGCAAGTTTCAGAAGCGCTCTCCGCGGCGCATCAGGCCGGGATTATCCACCGCGACATCAAGCCCGAGAACATCATGCTGCGCAAAGATGGCTACGCGAAAGTGCTGGATTTCGGTTTGGCGAAATTATCAGAGCGACGCGGAGATGGGGAGACGGCAGGCAACGGCGAAAGCAACACTTTGATCGCCGCGTCTCCGCGTCTCCCCATCCCCGCGTCTCGGGCAGTGAATACGACTCCCGGCCTGATCATGGGAACGGTTTCCTATATGTCGCCCGAACAGGCACGCGGCAAAGAAACCGATGCCCGAACAGATATCTGGAGTTTGGGAGTCGTCTTGTATGAAATGTTGGCGGGCAAAGTTCCTTTCGCCGGCGAGACCGTCAATCACACCATCGTTTCGATCCTGGAGAAAGAACCGCTACTCCTGGAAAACGCTCCGGCTGAACTGCAGCGCATCGTCCGCAAAGCGCTGACGAAAGATGTGGAGATGAGGTATCAGTCGGCACGCGACCTGTTGATAGATCTCAAGAATCTGCGCAGGGATCTCGATATTCAGGGTGAGCTTGAGCGTTCGATCATTCCGAATCGAACAGCAACTGAATCGTTAGAAAATGCAACGCAGATGCATGCGTTTGACGCAGTTGCAGCGACACGGAGCGGCCAGGCCGCGGCAACGCATAGTGTAACGACGTCGTCTTCGAGTCTTGAATATGCGGTCACGCAGGCAAAGAGCCACAAGCTCGCGACTGCGATAGTTGGACTCGTGCTGTTCGGAGTGATCTCAACCGTCGGCTACTTTGCGTTTGTTTCCAGAGGCGGCAGCACAAAGCAGATCAATTCGATCGCTGTTCTTCCTTTCGAAAACCGGAGTGGAAATAGCGATACGGACTACCTGTCTGACGGACTTGCAGAGTCACTCATCTACCGTCTTTCGCAGCTGCCGGGTCTGAAGGTCAGTCCTACAAACTCCGTTCTTAGGTATAAGGGCTCGCAGTCGGACGTCGCGGCTATCGCCAGGGAACTTGAGGTCGATGCAGTAATGTCGGGAAGGCTGACTCAACGCGGAGACGATCTGACAGTAAGCGTGGAATTGACAGATGCACGAACGAAAAAACTGATCTGGGCCGAACAGTATGCACGCAAAATGTCCGATCTGCTGGCTACGCAACGTGAGATCGCCTCAACTGTGACACAGAAACTGCAGCTGAAACTCTCGGGCGACGAGACCACGGGCCTGACGAAGCGCTATACCGATGACAACGAGGCTTATCAACTGTACCTGAAAGGACGATTCTATTGGAACAAACGCACGCCGGAGAGTCTCAAAAAGGCTATCGAGCAGTTCAAAGCGGCTTCGGAAAAGGACCCGAATTTTGCACTCGCGTACGTCGGATTGGCAGATTCATATTTGGTCGGGCTCTACTCCACGCGAGGCAAGGAAAAGGAAGTTATCCCGGTGGCGAAAGCCTATGCCAAGCGGGCTCTGGATATCGACCCTTCGCTCGCCGAGGCTCACGCAACTATGGGTCTGACAAGTACGTTTTTGTGGGAGTGGGCGGAGGCTGAAAAGCATTTCATGCGCGCGATCGAGCTAAACCCAAATTACCCGTCAGCTCGGCATTGGTATTCACGGCTGCTACGGCCGCAGGGACGATTTGACGAGGCGTTTGAGCAGATAAAGCTGGCTCAAAAAACCGATGAGCTTTCGGCTGTAATCAGCACCAATGTTGCTGAATGCTTGTTCGAGAAAGGAGATATCTCGGGTGCTTTGGAAGAAACCAGGCGCGGCATTGAGATCGCTCCTATGTGGGCCCAATATCGTATGTTGGCACATTGTTACCTGCGTTTGGGCCAGAAAGAACAAGCATTGGCCAATGCCAGGAAAGCGGTTGAACTACTGGACGGTTCACCGGCTACGCTCAAGGTCCTGGGTTATGTTCAGGCCGCAATAGGCAACCGGAACGAGGCTCTTGCCATTGTCCGGGAACTCGAAAATAAATTCGCTGAAGGTGAAGCTGACGGGCGCGATGTTGCGATTGTCTATGCGGGACTTGGCGATAACGATAAGGTCTTCGAGTGGCTCGAAAAGGACTTTCAAAGCCGCAATTCGTCGTTGGATGAATTGCGAAGTGAAGTCCCGTTTATGCCGCTTCGCAGCGACCCGCGATTTAAGGATCTTTTGAGAAGAATGGGTTTGCCCGAATAACTTATGAAACGATGCCCTGAATGCAGGCTAGATTATAACGACGCCAACTCGGAATTTCCATGACGACCACGCTTCAGGAGTCTGGTATTAACCTGACCCTGCCGGAATGATCTCAATTAGACAAAGCCCCGCACTTCAAAAGAACAGCGAGATAATTTGAGCAAAAGTATATCCCCCGACACGATCATCGGACACTACCGCGTCGTCTCCCAGATCGGCGCAGGCGGCATGGGTGAGGTGTATCTCGCCCGTGACACTAAACTCGATCGCAAGGTAGCACTAAAAATTCTTCCCACAGACGTCGCCTCGAATCACGATCGGATGGAGCGGTTCGTTCGCGAAGCGAAGTCTGCGGCCGCGCTCAGCCATCCCAAGGAATTTGTCGACGGGGTCACGTTGCGCCAAAAGATTCACAGCGAGCGCACCGAATTAAGGACATTGTTGCGCCATCTGCAACACGTCGCTGAAGGACTGGCGAAAGCTCATGCGATGGGCATTGTGCATCGCGACCTTAAGCCCGACAACATCATGATCACCCATGATGGGCATGCGAAGATTCTCGATTTCGGTCTGGCCAAACTGCTCGAGACCAGGCCTGAGAGCGCTGATGAAAGCGGTGAAGCGGCGACTGCGATGATGCCGGTGCAGCATTCGACACCCGGGGTTGTTATGGGGACGGTGGGCTACATGTCTCCTGAACAAGCAAAAGCGAAACCAGTTGACCAGCGCTCAGATGTCTTTTCGTTTGGCTGTCTGCTGTACGAGGCAGCCACCGGACACAAGCCATTTGACGGAGACTCACCTTTCGATACGCTACACAAGATTGTTTACGATCCCGCGCCCGCGATCAGCGATCATAATCCGGCTGCGCCGGCTGAGTTGCAGCGCATCATTCGCAAATGTCTGGCTAAGGAACCGGCGAAGCGGTATCAGACCATCCGCGATGTAGCTAACGACCTCGACGAGCTAATCGAAGAATTGAAAGGTCGCAGCGACATTGAACGTTCGGTCGCACCGTCTTCGCAATCTCAACACGCTGCGACCAGCGGCGTTGCCGTCGCGACCACCGCCGACAGTGGGCGCGTGCAAAGTATCCCATCCCTCAGTCAACCTGCTTCGAGCGCAGAATTCATTGCCACGGGAATTCGGCAGCACAAACTCGGAGTGGCTCTCCTCCTCGCAATTCTTGTAGGCGCGATCTCAGTTCTCGGTTACTACCTGTACTCGCGGAGCAACAAGAGAACCATCGGTTCGATTGCAGTACTTCCCTTTCAGAACCGAAATTCCGACGCTGATACGGAATACCTTTCCGACGGCCTCGCAGAGTCGTTGATTTATCGCCTCTCGCAGTTGCCTAATCTCAAGGTAAGTCCCACCAGCTCAGTTCTGCGCTACAAGGGCCAGGCAGTTGATGCGCAAAAGATTGCCGCAGAACTCAACGTCGATGCGGTAATGTCCGGGGTGAGCAGTACGAGCGCAAGATGACCGACCTGTTGGCAACCCAACGGGAAATCGCCTCGACTATTGCCGAGAAATTGCAGTTGAAACTCTCCGCGACCGATGACAAGGGAATCACCAAGCGCTACACCAACGATAACGAAGCATATCAACTCTATCTCAAGGGTCGTTATTACTGGAACCGGCGCACGGCTGAAAATCTTAAGAAAGCGATCGAGCAATTCAAGTCGGCCACAGACCGAGACCCGAATTTCGCTTTGGCATTTGGTGGTCTCGCGGATTGCTTTGCAGTTTTGAGCGAATACGCCGGAACGCCAACAAGCGAAACGCTCCCAAAATCGAGAGCATATGCCGAACGAGCCTTAGCCATTGACGGTCAATTGGCAGAACCTCACGCTACCTTGGGAGCGGTCAATGAATATTCATGGCAATGGGCGGATGCGGAAAAGGAATTCAAGCGGGCGATCGAGTTAAATCCGAACTATCCAACTACGTATCATTGGTATTCAATTCTCCTCAAGGCTGAGGGAAGATATGAGGAGGCGGCAGCGATAATCAAACGGGCTCAAGAGCTCGACCCGCTGTCGAGTGTGATCGCGGTTAATATTTCGCGGATGTATCAGCTGCAAAACAATCACGACGCGAGCATCGAAAATAGTCTCAAGTTAATTGAACTGGATCCAACCTTCGGCCCCGCCTATCAGTATCTGGCGCTGTCATACTTGAAACGCGGCCGCAACGCGGAAGCCATCGCGGCGGCGGAGAAGGCGGTGAACCTAACGAACAGGTCAGGCATCACCCTCGGTGACCTGGGTTATGTTTATGCGGCTGCAGGAAAACGAGCAGACGCGATCGACTTAATAAGAGAACTGGAAGACAAGTACGCCGGGAAGGAAGCAATCGGACAACATATCGCGACCGTATACGTGGGGCTAGGTGACAAGGACAAGGCGTTTGAATGGTTGGAAAGCAGTTTGATTCTCTCCGGGACGACGCGCGCTACAAGGATTTGCTTCGGCGAATGGGTTTGGCACAGTAGTGCAAACTGCTAGTTTGGGTCAGCGTCTAGCACGACAATAATGAAAAGTTGCCCGAAGTGCAGTCGCGTTGAAGCCGACGACACGCTCGCTTTCTGTCGCACAGACGGCGTGGCACTCATTGATCATTCCGGCGCGCTCGCCGGTGACACGCAAACCGCGAAGTTCGGCTCTGGTCAAGTGTCCAGCGAGATCGAAACCAGTCTCCTTCCCCACACCCCCACAATTCCCGAAATCAATCGAAACACTGGACCAACCACGGCACTTCCAGCGAGTCAGATTCAGGGGACGACACGCGATCTTACTAAACCGAAGCGACGCGGATTCACATTCGCCGCCATCGGTGTGGCTCTTGTTGTTATTATCGCCCTTGGCTATTTCTATTGGTCGCGCAGTCGAGCGACCGCAATAGAGTCGATCGCCGTTATGCCCTTTGTGAACGAGAGTGGCAACGCAGATGTTGAGTATCTCTCGGACGGAATGACTGAAACGCTGATCGGGAGTTTGTCTCAGTTGCCCAATCTAAATGTCAAAGCACGCTCTTCAGTGTTCCGTTACAAAGGCAAGGGAACAAGTCCGCAGACGATCGGCAAAGAGTTGAACGTCCAAGCACTCCTGAACGGGCGCGTAGTCCAGCGCGGTGACCAGTTAACTTTGAGTTTGGAATTGATTGACGCGCAGACGGAGAACGTGCTCTGGAGCGAGCGATACAATCGCAAGCAAACCGAACTCTTAGCGCTCCAGAGCGAAATTGCCCGCGATGTTTCCAGCAAACTCAAATCAAAACTCTCAGGCGAAGATGTAGCGAAAGTTGACAAGAAGTACACCGCTAACCCTGAAGCCTATCAGCTTTATCTCAAAGGGCGATTTTCTTGGAATAAGCGCACCCCCGAATCACTCAAACAGGCGATCGGATTTTATGATCAGGCGATCGAGAAAGACCCAAACTATGCTCTCGCCTTTTCCGGACTGGCTGAGACATATGTGCTGTTTTCATTTTACGGCGTAACTCCGGCCAGAGAGAGCATGCCAAGAGCGAAAGTGGCGGTCGATCGAGCTTTAACCATTGACGATTCGCTTGCAGAAGCACACGCGGCTCACGGTAAGTACCTCGCTTTTTTCGAATTTGACAGAGGCGGAAGCGAACGCGAATTTCGCCGGGCGATCGAATTAAATCCGAACTACGCGACCGCCTATCAATGGCTAGGGCTTGATTTTCTGGTCCTAACAAGGCGATTTGATGAAGGCATTCGCGAACTAAGGCGAGCGGGGGAGATCGACCCGTTGTCCCCCGTGATCGGCTCCGACACTGCAAGTGCTTTGGGTTATGCGCGCCGTTTCGATGAAGCCATCGACCAGGCAATGAGAACGCTCGAACTCGAGCCGGGCTTTTCATATGCTCATACATCGCTTGGCTATGCTCTCGACGGCAAGGGGCAGTTTGCCGAGGCGATATCAGAATATGAAAAGGCGATATCATTGAGCGATGACGGTTACACCAGAGCAGTGCTCATTCGCACACTAATGCGAATGGGAAGGCGAAGCGAAGCCGAACGTCAGATGGAAGCACTGAGAAAATTCGGCTCCAAGAACTATGTTCCAAACTTTTGTTTCGCCATTGCCCACACCGCTCTCGGCGATAAGGAAGCCGCGATGGCGCTGCTCGAAAAGGACGTTGAAGAAAGATCTTCCTATGTGGCGACGATCGGGATCGAATTAGCCCTAGACGAACTGCGCTCCGCACCGCGATTCAAAGCGATGCTTAAACGGATGAATCTACCGGAATGAAATTGAGAGTAGATGAATAAAGAATTGGCAACCAACACAACACTGGCGCACTACCGCATCGTCTCCAAGATCGGCGCGGGCGGGATGGGTGAGGTCTATCTCGCCCAGGACACCAAACTCGATCGCAAAGTCGCTATCAAGTTTCTGCAGCAGGAGTTCAG
>PDVI01000056.1_pt1 | contig 10569 bp, 12 predicted proteins | sample 1369771 | NCBI WGS metagenome assembly PDVI01 (sample SAMN07795377, study PRJNA414565) | Alkali sediment metagenome, whole genome shotgun sequencing project. | isolation source: glacial lake sediment | place: Montenegro: Black Lake | collected 2016-06
GGTTTTATGTCTGCGCCTGAAGTGGGATTGTTACCAATTTATCTGACGGATACAGGACGCAATCATCGACTGATGAGTGGACTTCCTAAAACGTATAGTGTACTCCAGTGGCATGGACAAGAAGTCACTCGCTTACCTGCTGGAGCAACCATTCTTGCTTCCTCTCCTCAATGCCAAGTACAAGCCTTTGCGATAGGCGATCGCACCTTTGGCTTGCAGTTTCACAGTGAGGTCACTGAGGTAACTGTAAAAGATTGGGTACAGATTCCGATCTATCGAACTGACTTAGAAGCAGCATTAGGGGCAACAGGCTGTGAAGATCTCGAACGAGCCGTTGCAGCTCAACTGCCAATTATGAATCGTGAAGCAAAAATTGTGTTTGACAACTTTCTCAGAATTGTGCAAGAGCAATAACTTTTGCATTCTCTTCTCTGTAAACGAATTCAATACCTATGACTGAGAGTATTGCCTATCTATCTGCCATTGAGCTAGTTCAGCACTATAGCGATCGCCGCCTCTCTCCCGTTGAGGTTGCTCGTTTCCTGCTTGATCGCATTGCTCAATACAATCCGAAACTGAATGCATTTCGGTTAATTGACGAGGCAACAACTCTAGCAATGGCAGAAGCTTCGGAACAACGGTGGGCAAAAGGCGAGCCTTGTGGATTACTTGACGGCGTACCCATCTCAATTAAAGATTTGATTGCGACAAAGGGATGGAGTACGATGCGAGGTTCTAAGGCAATCGATCCAAATCAGAAATGGTTAGTCGATGCTCCAGTCACGGCTCGTTTACGAGAGCACGGAGCCGTTTTCATCGGCAAAACAAATACACCTGAATCGGGACACAAAGTTGTCACTCAAAGTCCGTTGACCGGAATTACTCGCAATCCCTGGAATTTAGATAAGACACCAGGAGGTAGCAGTGGAGGTGCAGCCGCAGCATTAGCCAGTGGTATCGGTTCGTTAGCAATAGGGACAGATGGGGCAGGTTCGATCCGCATTCCAGCTGCTTTCTGTAACGTTTTTGGTTTGAAACCAACATGGGGGCGCGTTCCAGTTTACCCCGTCAGTACGTTTGGCAGAATGTCTACAATCGGACCGATGGCTCGTACCGTTTGTGATGCAGCATTAATGTACAACGTCATTACACAGCCTGACGAACGCGATTGTTTTGCACTTCCTAACGACGAGCGCAACTACCTGGATGGCATCGAAAATGGCGTTCGAGGATTGCGGATTGCCTTTAGTCCCGATCTCGGTCAACCGTGTCAAGTCGATCCAGAAGTCAGTGAGATCGTAGCAAAGGCAGCTAGATTGTTCGAGTCGTTGGGCGCACAGGTTGAGATGGTAGACCTCAACTGGTCATTCGACCTGATGAAAATGTTTCTACCTATCTGGTATGCCAGCTACGCTAACTTCCTACGGCTCTATGCACCAGAGCAAATCCAGTTGATGGATGCAGATTTATTAGCTTTAGCGATTGAAGGTCATTCACTTAGCCTACTTGACTATTTTGCAGCTGTGAATCAGAAAGGCATTATTTGCACCCAAGTCCAGGAACTCTTTACTCGATACGATCTGCTAATTACACCTACGATGCCAATTGCACCTTTTGATGCAGGACAACTTCGCCCCAAAGGTTACACTGATGACTGGAGTTGGGTTCCCTTCACGTACTTGTTCAACCTGACGGAACAGCCTGCGGCATCCGTTCCTTGTGGCTTTACAGCAGATGGATTACCCGTTGGAATGCAAATTGCAGGTCCACTCTACAGTGATAGCTCGATCCTGCAAGCAAGCCGCAGTTTTGAGCAAGCTTACCCGTTCTATGAGAAACATCCAAATCTGAACGTAATTTCTCTTTATCAAACTTGAATAGTCTGAATCTTTGAATCTAGCTCAGTAGGTGTTTTGAGGAGGTGGAGCGAAAAGGAACAGGTTAGTGGGCTTGTCACAGGAACTCAATCATCTACCCACACGTTCAACAATATCAAGAGAAATGAAGCAATGGTACTCCGCCTCGGAACTAGCAGGATTGCCAGGAATGCCTTTGGCAAGGGAAAATGTAGCTAGAAAGGCAAGGGTAGAAAATTGGAAGTCCCGTCAGCGTAGCGGTCGCGGTGGCGGGCAAGAGTATGCCATTGAAATTTTACCTCAAGCAACTCAAGCTGCATTGTCTGCATCTAACCTTGATCAAACTGATAGCGTTCCAATTGTAGAGAGAGTTAACTGGGTACGAGGAGCGCTTTGGACAAAGCATGATTTAGACAGATCGCTTGCCTTACCCACTCAGACAGTTTTCAATGTTACTCTTGCCGAAACACCTGCTGAAGCGAGCGCCAACAGAGCTGAGGCTACTAGAAGAAAAACCGAGCAACGTACTGACTCTTGGTTAGAAATTCTCAAAGCTTACGAATTTTGGCGCGAAAGCAAACGCTTTGACAGTGCTCTAGTTCGCGAGCTGGAATTTATCGAAGCATATAACAAACACCAATTGTGTCTTCCTGACTGGATTTACTATCATGTACCTCGTATAAGTCACTCTACACTGAAGCGCAAAGACAAGCTAAGGCGAACAGCAGACAAAATCGATGCTTTAGGTGGAAACTACGGCAATAGAAGAAACCAGGGAAGAATCGATTCCAATCTAGTCTTACAGGAAGCAATCGAAAGCTGTATCGCAGCTGGCGGAAAACATTGGGGACCGAGCCAGATTTATGACATTCTCCTTTTAGAGTTTGGCTATGAGCTAGAGGATTTTTCCTTGGGACAGCTACGTGCTTGGATGCGGAAGTTCCGGTGTGAAAATCCGCAAAAGTGGGCAATATACATGGATGCTAACCGTGCCAAAGGCACAACAACTCCAGCTTTTGGTTCTCGTGCTCAAGGAATTAAGCACCCTAATCAAGTTTGGGAGATAGATAGCTTTTGGAACGATGTCGTTCTCAAATAAAAGTGTTCGCTGACTGAGACTTTAACAGCCAAACGTTACTCGTTGATTGGCTGTATCGATCTTTTCACACGACGGGCATTGTTATTAGTGTCAGATACCAGCAAAGCAGAAGCCATTTGCCAGCTACTAGCAACGGCAATTATCAAATGGGGCATACCAGAGGAGGTACGTACCGATCGCGGCAAAGAATATCTGAGCCGCAGAGTCAAACGATTTCTAGAAAACTTAAGCGTGAAAACCAGTTGCTGCCTGCCCAAACATCCAGAACAGAAAGCCTTTATCGAGCGATTTATTCATACATTTCAACATCGAGATTTACCTAAGCTGCCTGGATTTGTCGGACATAGCGTAACTGACCGACAAGCATTGAGAAGTCATCCAGATTGGAATGAAAAAGCGATTGAGTTAGCAATGTCACCAGAAGAATTTCAAGCCTGGGCAGAAGCTTGGATAGTAATCTACGAGCAACGAGCACATGGACGACCGGGAATCGGCCTAGAAGGTAAGTCACCTCTAGAAGTACTCGAAGCAGCTATAGCCCAAGGGTGGCAAAAACAGCAGATTCGTAACAAACGCGAACTAGATTTTCTGATGATGGTAGCACCAACTAAAGACGGTATGCGTCGAGTCGGTCGCCAGGGGATTTCACTTAATGGACGACTTTACATTGCTAGTGAACTAGGGAACTGGATCGGTAAACGAGTCTACATTTGCTTTTCACCCCAAGACCCTGTTCGTATATTTATATACAAATCAGCAGCTCTTAAGGAGTTCGTTTGTGAGGCCGTTTGGCGAGAAGCTGGGGAAATCGACCTGGCACAATTTGCTAAGCAAGCCCAAGTTGCCTATGAGTTCCTGAAGCAGGAAGTTAAACAAACTCGTAAGCGCGGACAGGCACTGTTGCGCAAAATTGCTAAAAATCCAATGTCAATTCTGGGGTAGATGCAAGAGATCTCACCGCTAGTACAGTCTCAATTGTATGACTACCCAGCTTTAAGACGAATGGCACTGACTTAAGCAATCACACCACTGACACCCAGACATGGTAAACAAGTCTCGCAGGCTGGATTTGAGTACAACACCGCCTGAGAGATGGAATTATCAGTGCCTCTACTATGCCCAATCGAGNAGAAATTCTCAAGCAGAAATTTGCCAAGTCGGATTACCCTTTCGGGAATTATTGCCAGAATCCACGATTGTTGAAGCTCTAGAAGCGGAAAAGGTTGAGTATCGTAACCGCCTGTTCAACCCTATCGTCACCCTTTGGGCGTTTCTGTCGCAAGTGCTGGATACCGATAAAAGCCTACAAAACGCAGTTAGCCGAATAATTGCATGGCTTGCTGAAACCGGAAAACCAATCCCCTCCACTGATACAGGGGGATACTCTAAAGCAAGAATTCGACTGCCAGAGGGACTGCTTTTGACGCTATTGGGCAAAACTGCTCAAGGACTTGAAAAACAGGCCAACTTTCAACAGCTATGGTGTGGGAGGCATGTGAGGATTTAAGGGTGGCTCTTCAGTCTTAATGAGTGATACGCCTGAAAATCAGGCAGTCTATCCTCAGCACTCCAATCAAGCCTCTGGGTGTGGCTTTCCGATTGCCAAAATTATTGTAATGTTTAGCTTGGTTACCGGAGCAGCAATGGAAGTGCTAATTGCGGCTTTCAAGACCAGTGAAATTGTTCTGGCTCGTCAACTCTACCACAACCTGATGCCTGGGGAAGTCGTGTTGGCGTTCCCGTGCCTTTGGGACTTACGTAGATTTAGTATTGGTGCAGTCCCAGCAGGCCGATGCGGTATTTCGCCACGCATCAGAGTCGTAAAAGTGATTTCCGACGGGGCAAAAAATTGGGCATTGGCGACCATATTGTTACTTGGCATAAACCAAAACGCCGTCCCAACGGCATGAATACTGAAGAATTTGCAGCACTCCCCGCTCAAGTTCAAATTAGGGAAGTGCATTTACTAATTCGTCAACAGGGCTTTCGCACCAAAGAAATTATCTTGGTGACCACCTTGCTAGATCCCAAGGTTTTTACTAAGGCCAAACTCGCCCAACTCTACCAGTGGCGATGGGAAGTAGAGGTGGACCTACGCCATGTAAAAACCACTTTAGGTATGGAGATGCTCCAAAGCAAAACACCCTCAATGGTACGTAAGGAAATCTATGTGCATTTGCTCACTTATAACTTGTTGCGAACTTTGATGTGGGAGGCAGGTAAAAGGGCAGGAGTTTCTCCCCTACGGGTGTCTTTGCAAGGAACTCGTCAACATTTAGGGAATTTCATCTCCAAGTTGGCAGACGCAGGAGTCAAAAAGCGCCAGAGGCTTTATCTCATTTTGTTGGAGGCGATCGCACACAAACTAGTGCCAGAACGTCCAAATCGCTATGAACCCAGAGTTAAGAAACGTAGACCCAAGGCATATGGGTGGATGCAGCAGCCCCGCGAAGTTCTCAAACGTAAGCTGGCTGCGTGATTTTTGTCTTAAGTCAGTGCCATTCGCTTTAAGTGCGATCGCACAAGCAATCGCAACAACAGAACCGCAGAAGACACAACCGCAAATTTCTCCTGAGCAATACCAAGCAGAGTTAGCACAACTAGAAGCAGTTGAGGCAGAACGGCTGGCACGACGACAGCAGGCGATCACTCTCAATCAGCAGCTCGAGACGCTGTTTGAAGTTTGGCAAAGTGGAGTAGACATAACAGAAATTTCCTCCCAAATCTTGACTGATATCACACGCTACTTGGAGGCTTCTGAGGGCAGAGTGTATCTGGCAGCCGTCACCGATTCTACCCAAGAGGAACAGCGTTTTCGTTCCTGGCTATTTGGAGAACAAACCTCTCAACCGATTGCTATTGACCCAAACCAATTACTTCAAGGAGTTTTCCAACAGTGGCGGCAAGGACTGGAAGTTTCAGTTAGCGAACAAGAATTTGTTGCTCACTATATTCAACTTCCTGCTGGAAAAGGAACGTTAAGTGCTTTAGCAGAAGATAAAGACGAGCAACAGTATTTCTATCAATGGCTATCTCAGCCAGAAATAGTTGTGACGTAATCTACCCCAAATGTTATTTCAGCTATTCTATGCGGCACAAGTTAGTGAAAGTTAAAAACATCATCAGCCTTTCCAGTGCCTTTCAAGAATCGAAGGACAGCGCCTTAGCAGTGCCTCGAATGGGCTTGCTTTACGGTTTTACAGGCATTGGCAAGACTACTGCTACTGCTTGGTTGGTGAATAAAGAAAACGGTATATATGTCAGAGCTACTTCCGTTTGGAGTCCCAGCGCCATGCTACAAGAAATTCTGCTCGAACTGTCTATCGATCCTCCCAGCTTACCTGCCAAAATGCTAACTGCCGTCAAAGAGCAAATGAAGCTGCGTAGACGACCCCTGTTTATCGACGAGGCAGACTATCTGCTTTATAATCCGAAGATGTTGCAAATAGCACGGGACATTCACAGCCTGTTAGCTAAAGAACTTTGTGAAATCGATATCCATGAGGATTTGCTAGTCAAGCTACACGAGCTATCAAACGGTAGTATTCGCCTGATTACAGTGGGTTTAAGCCGCGTTGAAGCTTTCACCAAGGCACAGAGATGGCAATGTATTTCTGCTCAACAATGGAGCGGACGACCATTTTTTCTTTCTCGACAAATGTAGACAGTCATTTACAGCTTTTTCTTGAAAATTTAAACTTAATTACTTACATCATCTGAGTTTTTTTGAACAACTATCACTCGCCAGCAGCTCAATGACAGGAAAAGAGAAACTCATTGAATTAAATCCACGAAATGCTAACTTAATTCAACCAGAAGAATTTTACTGCGATCGCCCTTGGTTTTGTGTTTGGCAAGCTACACTTGCTAGGCAATGGCTAGAACGACCATCTTCAATGGTCCAGCAAGACAGCGATGCTATGCAGTGGCTAGAATTTTGGTTGAGGATCGGTGATTCTAATGCTCTTACATTATTAACTCAGTTTGAGCGAGCAGGGTACTTAGAACGGCTTGAACAAGTTGGTAGATATCCATATTTTAAAGTAAAACATTCATATCATGAGAAAATACATCTTTATGTTGTAGCCAATCGTCGCTCTCAGCAAGCTACAAAGGAAACGAATCTTTGTGTATTAGACGACTCGTACTTTGCCACCTACTGTCATCGTGCTTGGACAAGTACTCTGAGATTGAGCAGTCAACTGCTGAAGAATTTGTCTATCAACTCTATCAAGTAAGCTATCTTCAACTAGTTGAGCGTTATGATAAAAATCTTACTGGTAGTGAGAATATATATCACCTTCGTCTAAATTCTGGACCATTAGCTCCACTTATTTGTGCTGACGGTATTGTTTACGATTTCAATTCTTGTAAATTTTATATGAATTAGTAACCGGAGAAATATACTAAGTCAACAGCATTACTTTTTAAATAGCATTTAAGTAAATTGATTAAGAAGAGTGAGACTTGAAAGTAAAATTGAAGGATTAAGTTTACTTGTTGACTTGTTACAGAAGTCTAAATTTAACGCGGCTTGCTAGAACAGCATACAGTTACAATGGTCAGCCAAGATACAGAAAGATACAGTTAGTGGATACAATTAGATACAGTTGAGAAATGGTTTGATGGGATCTAGCAATAATTTGGTAAAATTTGAAGGATAGTCAACGACTGAAACTATTACCCTATATAGATTCTCGTTTAATAGCGAACGAGATACAGTTTTAAATGGTTTGAGCTTTCAAATCAAATCGATCTCGACAGTGATAATTAAAGATTTATTATTGAAACTAAAATTTGCTCCGGTTTATCCAGCTAGGACTTTAGCCAAATACTCATTATCCCATCCGGCAAGAAGTCTTTTGTTTTTTATGCCAGTCCTTAATTTCTTTTCTTGGTTTAAAAGATTTAAAGCTATGTGTCGTAGCACGGGCTTTGTTTTGTGGGGCATGCTTTTTCCTGATGCGGCAATCATCTTCGCGCTCAGCTACATCCAACAAAGGAGGTTCGCATTATTTGGGAGACTGCTAATGTAATAACGAGTCTCAACGGTAGTTTTTCCATTGACTGTTCGCACCGACTCTACCATGCCTACACAATGAAATTGAGTCCCATTTTAACGTCGGGTCTATCTGGTCAATTATGTTGCTCAACATCAAATAATTGCGAATTTCGTCTCGACCATGACTATGTTCTTTAGTTTGATAACAGCTATGGTTAAATCCAGAAAATTTATTTTTAATTGCTTGTTTAAATAATTCTTCTACCCGTTCATATAATGAACCTTGGTTCTTTTTCAATGTGATAACGTAGTCTCCTGATTGTTCGGCACTTAACTTCACAATATCTCTCTGACAACCAGTAAATCGGGAATAACCGTAATTTCATTGGACTTTTTATCTACCTTTACTTGTCCTAAAACCAATCTCTGATCTGTAGCCCATGCGCTTACCATATGAATAGCTTTTTGGTCACTACCAGAGTCATACGAATGACGCAACTTTTTCCCATCGATTGCTACTACTTCTCCTGGGATAATGTTGCTAATAGATTTAATCCAATTGAGAAAGCACTGCTGAAATTGTTCGGGTTTTAAACGGGAAAAAACCCTAGAGAACGTATCATGACTCGGTATGCCATTGGGCAATTCTAAAAACTGCTTTAACCACTCTATCTTTGATGAACCGTAAGTCTCTATATCTACCCAAGTATCAGCGCCACAAATTACAGCACAAATAGCAATGGTAATTATATCGATTAATTTGTGCTGTTTTGTCCGCTCGATTCTGGGGTCATCCATCTCACCAAAGTGGTCGGCAATAGTGATTTTTGGCGCTTTGTTTCATCTGACGTGGAATAGTTAATATTCTGCTTAATAAAAAAGAATACTTATCCAAAATTAGATGCGTTTGCCCTGCTCATGGCGAGTGGATGAGATCTACATCGCGCGTCAAAGGGCAGTGGAAGTATCTGTACCGGGCGGTCGATTTCGAGAGCAACACGCGCTTACTTTCTGCTCACGGCGAAGCGTGATGCGCTCTTCGGCGAGGCGGTTTTTCCGCAAGGCGTTGAATGCGGTCCACAGAGCCTCAGGCAGCACTGTGCAATCAACCACTCTTTGAACAGGGCGTTATTTAAGTGACATCCTCCCAGCACTGCCGCTTACGCGGACAGTGTGGGCATCCCTTGATCACTCCCGAGATTTTCCTGCTTCACGGGAGTCCCCAGGCGACTTTCCTCCACAGGCAGCACCACGATCTGTCCGACCGCTGTAAGACCGCGTTGTTCTACGACCATCGCAGAGGCAACGTCACGATCCGTTATGTATCCGCACGACTCACAATGATGCACTCGTACATCCAGTTCTTTCTTCCCGGTATGCACTCCACAGTTAGGGCAAGTCTGACTCGTCCCATTAGGGTTTACACCAGCGAAGTAAACACCCCGTTTCTTGCACACCCAGTTGAGGATTTCCAAGAATCCACCCCATCCAGCGTCGAGGCAGTGTTTAGCCAACATACCTCTGCCGAGTGCAATGAAATTCAAGTCCTCAGCAAAAATCATCCCGACTCCATCACACAACTGATGGGCAGTCAAAAAGTGGAACTCTTTACGAGTGTTGTGAATGTGCTCATGCAGTTTGGCAATCTGGCGTTGTGCTTTACGGTAGTTGTTAGAACCTTTAACCTTGTCCTTGAGTTGACGTTGCAGCCATTTCAGCTTGCTTTGCAACTCGACAAAGAATTTGGGACGAGCAACCAATTTACCCGTAGACACAGCCAGAAATTTCTCCAACCCCAAATCAATCCCGATGGCGTTACCCACCGGCATAGCATCGGGAATAGAGACGTCGGACTCCAACACCAACAACGCATACCACCCGGAAGCCTTGCGCACTACTCGCACCTGTTTGACCACAAACCTATCTGGAATTGGACGATGCAGGTTAATTCGCACCCCCCCTATCTTGGGAAGTTTGATTTGCCATCCAGTTATAGGATTAGCGCTGACTTGTGGAAACAAAAGCGATCTGTACTGCCCGTACTTTTTAAAGCGAGGAAACCCAAATCCAAGCTTCTGCATGGAACGGAAAGCTTTATCCAACCTCAACAGCACTTCTTGCAAAACTTGCGAATGTACTGCATCAAGTTCTGGGAAACGCTTTCTCGCTTGTGTCAGATTGCGCTTCTGGGCGTAGTAGTTGGGGTACGGAGTGTCGCCTGTGATAATGTATTCCGACCGGATGCTGCAAGCATTGACCTGACATTTACGCGAATTCATCCAGTCTTTACGCTCACGCAACGCGTAGTTGTATACGCGGCGCGATTGTTCCAACCAGTCGAGCATTGTGGCTTCCTGTTTGGCGTCTGGGTAAATTCTGTAAGCGTAGGTCAGATTCAGCATGCCTACAAGTATACTGTATTTAGGGGAGAAAAATATTTTCCTAAAGCGCTAATTGCTCAATCAATAAAGATTGGGGATTCGTCAACCATGCAACTCTTGTCTCACGCTGCGCTCCAGAATTTGAGCGGGCATGGCATCCTTATCCCCCGCTATCCATCCGGTCGCTGCCGCTATGCGGACAGCGCCGGGATTCCGCGCAGTCAGGCTAAA
>PDVI01000057.1_pt1 | contig 10566 bp, 10 predicted proteins | sample 1369771 | NCBI WGS metagenome assembly PDVI01 (sample SAMN07795377, study PRJNA414565) | Alkali sediment metagenome, whole genome shotgun sequencing project. | isolation source: glacial lake sediment | place: Montenegro: Black Lake | collected 2016-06
CGTGGCTTTTTCTCTAATTGACCTTTTATCTGTTCGTAAAATAAGTCTATAATTTTTTCTGTCTGCTTTCTTGCTTGATTGAGTAGCTCTAAATCTGTCGGATAGGCGTAAATAGAAGGTTCGTGCAACCAGGGGCAACCTTGTAAAGTTCTGTAAAAATTACTCTTTTTTTAGCCTTAATTGATAAGAGATACTAATCATATCTTTGCCTAGTTTGCATCATTTTAGGCAAAGTATAATGAAGATATATATGCAAGCATGAGGAATTGACCCATGCTATCTATTACTGTCCAACTTCCATTTTCGGCAAAGATATTTTCTCCCCCACCAAAAAAAGCATCTATCAGGGAAAGAGAATATTTGCTCACATCAGAAGTCCAAGCCCTGATTCGTGCAGCTAAAAAAATAGGCCGTCATCCTGTTAGAGATGGAGCGATCATATTACTAATGTTTCGTCACGGACTCAGAACAGCCGAATTAGTGGCTCTAAAATGGTCGCAAATAGATTTAGTAGGAGGTTATATAGAGATACATCGTGTAAAACATGGACATGATAGCATTCATCCCTTGCGTTCGCCCGAATTGAGAGCTTTACGTCAAATCTTAAGAGATTATCCTGATACAAACTATGTTTTCGTATCCGAACGCAAAGCTCCTTTATCAACTCGTTTGATTCGCCATATTATAGCGAGAGCCGGAAAATTAGCCCAAATTCCCTTTGAGGTTCATCCACATCAACTGCGTCATGCTTGCGGCTACTATTTAGCAGCCCAAGGTCATGATACCAGAGCAATTCAAGATTACTTAGGACACAAGAATATACACCATACAATACGCTATACCCAAATGTCACCTCACAGATTTGAGAACTTTTGGAGGGATTAAGCGACCGCTTGTTGCGTTAAATCAGCAATTCTTTCTTTGAGATCCAGCTTAAATGTACCATAAGGGTTGACATGACTGAAAATCAGAGGAGTAATTGCCCTTTTATCGGTTTCTGTTAGCTTTTGCTGCCAATGCTTCTGTTCTAGAACACTCTGAATCATCAAAGTATTCACATAGACCAAACATATCTGCAATAGATGCAAAGATAACACTGATAACTCCTGACTCTCCAGGCGATTTGAAGCAAATTCGCCACCTTTACCATAGAAAATAAAATCATTAACCCCATTCCATCGTTCTACTACATTCAATCCTTCATTAACTTCCCGTCGTACTTCCGACTCGTCAAGATACTGACACAGGAAAATTGTTTTAATTGCTCGTCCTAATTCGAGTAAAGCCAGATAAGTAGGATGTTTGAAAGGATTTTTGCTAAAACGTTTTAAAATAGCTTCAGTTTCTGTCGTTCCCAACTTTAAAGCAGTAGTATACTTCACCATTTGGTCATACTGTTGGCGAATCAAATCCCAATTAATCGGACGAGTCAGAATAGGCTGTAGATTAGGGTAAGCATCGGATTGTCCAGTATAAGGACGATATAACTTCTGTACCTTAATCCGCTTCAATCTGGGCATTAACTGAAATCCTAACAGGTGCGTAAAAGCAAACGCCACCTCACTTTGACCGTGACTATCCACATAGTTTTTCTGCACATCCATATTGGTACAGTGACGTAACACCCCTTCAATCATGGCTGCGACTTCACTACTGGAGCAAGTTTTGAGTTGGGAATAGATACAGGACGACTTTTTCTCAACGTGCCAATAAATCATCACTCCCCGACCACCATAACGCAAATGATACTGGGTCATAAGGTTCTGATCCCATGCTCCAAAATGCTTGCTGTCACTGGCACAGGTAGTAGTTCCTTCACCCCAGATGTGGGGTAAACGAATCTCAAAAATGGCATTAATAACGTCCGCAATGGCACTGCGTAACTGGTCTTTATGGATATAACGACGACGTACATAGAGTAAATCTTGATAGTTTTCACCATTTATGCCCGTATTAATTCTCTTTAATCCGGTATTTGTTCCCATACCGTAGAGACAGAGCAATAATCGTTTTTGTAGTGTTTCTTTATCAATAATTTCTCTTGTCCCCATACTTTTAAAGTTCTGGGTAAAATCTACTCTTAAATCCGTCTCCTTGAGAATGTCTAAAAGACTGGTTTGATGCCAAATTCGATTAATTTCCCCCTTGAGTTGTTTAAGATTGATGGGTTCAGGTGCAGAGTCAAAAGGGCTAAGTCTAATTAAACCTTGACCTTTTTTGCCGATAATAGCAACATCTTGGTTTCTGGGCATCCCCTGATCTAGTTTCTCTAACCCTTGTGCCATTTGTTGTTGTAAGTTTGAGATAAAGGTTTCTACATCTTCAGTCAGGGTTAAAGCCTGATAGTAAATCTGACGATGTTGGTCAAAATCAGTTGGTAAATCATAATCTGGATTACCATAACGAGAAGCTCCTACTACCCAGATTTCCTTACAACTGAGTCTTTCTCTGAGAGCTTGCAGAACGCTAATTTCGTAGTTGATACGGTTGATACGTTCTTTTCCATCAGAGTCGGTTTCTAGGAGAATTTCTTTCCAACCACTTTTAAGGACTCCACCAATTGGTATCTCTTCCCCTGTATCATAATATCGGGCTTTACTTGAGGTGTATTTTTTGAGTAACTCTAATGCTTGAATTACCGGACGATGAATATCATTATTGGAACAAAATTCTAGGACTTCTAAAAGTTGAGGAATCATCCGGCGGTAGTGACTGGCAAAGGATGAACGCATTATGGTATGGACTCTTTGGCGATAAGCTGTACCAGTTGCTTTATACTCAGCCACCAAATCTTTGAGGGTTTTTTGAGATACTACAGGATATATCACCTTTTCAATTACTCCCGAAGGTTCAGCTACGGCTACTTCAGCAATGCGAAATAAGAGATTGGTTTTTCCCGTTACTTCTTTAAAGTCCGAGACTAATTCTTTGTTAATTCGCCTTTCAGCCCTTGTACCAATGCGTTGAATGATTGACATTAGTAACTCGATTAGATGATCGGTAATCTCTTGAGAACGTTGGAGACAAAAAGCTGCCATCAGAGTGTAGCGAATGACCGGTGGATGTTGTCGTAAATGGTAAGGAGTTTCTGTTGCAGCCCGATGACGGTATGTTTTAATTAGTTTTGGTGATATTCTTTCAAATAAATCAGGGGGCAAACCAACTGTACGAATACGTTTTAGTTTTTCGATTTCGGTTAAGAAACTTCCTAATCCAACTGGTCCTGGGTCTGTTTTGAGAAAGGCAAACTCGGAAGTTTTTAGTTTCAGAGAATCTGGTTTTTCAGCTTCATTGTCTGATTCTTCTGTGGTTAAGAGAATGTCAATTTGAGAAATAGTTTCTTTTGATAGCCTAGAAAAAGTGTGATGACAGAAGTTGCTTTCATATTGACTTATGGCACTACGAATCAAACGTTCAACTTGTTTGGAGGTTGGTGGTTCAATTTGTAATAAGCGAAACCTTTGATATATTTGTTCTTCAAGTGGTTCAAATCTTTGTTCGCTAGGTAAAATGCCAGCAATTAACCAATCAGATATCTCCTCGGAATCAGACATTGTAGCTGTCCGAAATCCAAACAACTCTCGAATTTCGGCACGATGATTTTTGATGGAACGCCCTTGCCAATTGTAATGAAAATACAATGATGGGTCTGCTTCTAGTTGTGATGCTATGTATGTAATTACAGTTTCTGGTATTTCTGCTTCAGAGTCGGGAAAACGAGCCATTATTTGAAAATATTTCAGTAAAATGGCAAAACCGATCTGTCCTGCACCAACTTTCTTCAAAACCCGTTCTAATTCTTGGGGAACAAGAGTCCAATTTTCTACAAGTTCTTCTGTACTTTGAGGTGGTTTAACCATTCATTATCTTCTCCGTTCAGGTAATACCAGTTGTAGAAAAGCATAAATGAATCTGTCGTTATAATGTCCCAACTTTTTCTATACATATTTTCATTTTTTTGTCAAATAGAATCAAAAAATATATTAAGTTTACTTATACTTAAGGGGTAAAAACTGGGGTCAATCATCAGAAATGGATAATGGCTGAACCCCTTACTAGTCAACGATTTCAATGACTGGTTGCCCCTGGTTGCACGAACCTTCTATTTACGCCCTGTTGAGTTGCCAAGGGTTGTAGAACTTGAAATTTTACGCGATAAGCAAAGCTTGCTCGCTACGCGAGATCGCATTTTGTCCCAACTGAAGTTAGGTAAGCAAGCTACTGGGTATAAAACTGCTCAGAAGGTTCTCAATCGTTTCATTGCTGAACTAATCGGTTCAGTTTAGCTGCTTAGGGAATTCGCCAACGGTATCCGGTATTTGCTGTTTCGGCGTTTTTGCGGTTTCTAAGCCACATCGCTAACAAGTCCATGATTTCGGTCGCCGTGTCGGTAGAGCCTCCCAAAATGAGAGCGCGGATGTCCACGGATGAAAGTATAGAATCCCCTAAGATATAGGAAAAAAAATATACTTGAGCTTCTTTGGGAAGAGCGTTAATTAAATCAAAAAAAGTGTCAACCATTAGCCCTCTTTTACCGTTCCTGAAGTGACTAATTTGTCTTTCCTGTACCCCCGATTGAACAGATAAAGATTTGGCGCTGATGTTAAAAATGTCTAGGGTGCTGTTAAAGGCGTCCCGATAATGCATCATAGTTACAATGATTCCGCTCTTGTTGTATCATTGTCTCAAATGTACAACAAAAAGCCCTAGTTCTAATAGAACTGGGCATAAGTTCAAAATTCAAAAGGTAATTTTATTATGGCAGAACAGAAGATTGTAGGTAAGTCTCATCTTCTGCAGCGCTTCAAGTGGATACAAGCGTGCAGAAGATTGATTAAGTCTCAGCTTAGTTTACTCTATTTTTTGCGTTGCGTTGTTCTCTGCAGCAACGGAACGAGGGTTAGAGCGTCTGAAATTGAAGAATTATTGGTTTCTAGCGAGGAGGTTGACAGCTGCCGAATGGAGATTATGGACTTATTTATCAGTTCTTGACCCTTGGGGCGATCGCTACAAAGAGTTGCCAGACACTCTAACCATCATACAAGAGGTAGGAATCAAAAAAACCACCTTCTACAGTGCTATTTCTAAACTCCAAAGATTTGACCTTTTTGATTTCCAGGACAAAGGATTTTTCTTTCGGAATCTTAAAGGCAGTGCTAATCGCTCAAAAAGAAATACCGAAAACTCCAGTGATGATGGAGGGTATTTTCCGAAAAATCGAACTGCAGCCTGTGAACAGGATTCCGAAAAATCTAACAGGATTCCGAAAAATCGAACTGCAGTCCGCGAAATCGAACAGGATTCCGAAAATCCGAAAAATCAACAGCTAGAAGCCTTGCAAAATAAGGCTTCTGAATCTCTTCAGACTATTCAGACTTTTTCAGATTTCTCACACTCTAAAGAGGGGGGTGAGAGCGTGAAAAACGTTTTTCAAAATCCAAAAAAAGATTTAAACCAGCGACTAAAAGAGGATTTTGAAAAACAACCGGAGGAAGAATCGAAAGACGCGGGGCAAACCGATAACCCCTCCAGTGGGGTAACAATTCCGCCAGCGACGGCAGAAACTCAAATCCAAAAAACTGAGCCATTTTTCAACAGAAAGCCCACCCGCATGGAAAACTGAAGAGGGGGTGCTTGATCATGCCTTCCACAGTGCGATCGCTAAAAGGTGGATGGAAACCCGTGGCGGCGACTTCCATGACAAGATGGTCAATGTTTTGAAGCATTTCCGGAACAACCCGACTAACCTACCAATTGAGTGGGAATGGTATCAGAATAAGATTCTCCACAAAGCTGCAAACATCGAAACGCGCAAAGCAGCGGGAATCGATACCATTCAAGACGAGAAAGAAATCCTCAAGCATCATCGGGCAGGAACTGAACTGCCCCAAGAGATGCGCGTAACCGAAAAGCAATCGCCAAAACAAATTCTTCAGGAAGTGGCACCGCACACCCTACGAGCGATAGAAGGCAAGAGTGATGAATATGGATACATCAATCCTGATTCGTTTCAGCTAAAGGAATGTTCTGCTGATGATAGAGCATTTTGGCAGAAAATCTACTCTCCCCAACTGAATCAAGCTACTCAATCCACAGAATCTTCTGCCAAAGGGGAAGCTGAAGAAGCCATAAATTTAGTGGATGACCAGAAGAAAGCAGCTAAGGAATTGATTGAAAACTTGCGGCGACGGCACGAAGAAAAGCGCAAGCGGCGAGAGGAGAACCGAAAGGAAGAAGATAAAAACCTCACTCGCGTAGGCGAAGTTATTCACCCGCCAGCAGAGACACCATTCTCGGTGATTCTGGAGGACATGAGGAAATATCTGAACTATGGTTGCGATGCCTATCGGCGGATTGCAATTGATTGGGCGTGTGACCCAATTAATGGATGTGAACTGGTACGCGATCGCACTGGCTGGATTGTTGATATCCGCGAATTAGATTTTTAGTTCGGGGCTGGGGACTAGCGACGCTTGGACTGGTGAGGAGGGACTAGGAAAGAATTAATCCCTAATCCCCAATCCCTAATCCCCAATCCCTCATCACCAATCCCTAATCCCCAATCCCCAATCCCTTATCAAAAACCTAATTAATCATATGGAACTCTTCGACACGAGCAAGTATTCCACTGCTCCCAGCTATGATTTTGAATTTGAGCAGTTTTCCTCTAAGAAAAAAGTAGGACGTTTTCCAGTATATGACCCTGCTTGGGATGATGGCTCGGCTTTCCCTGGTATTTCCTCACTTGATTCTCCCTTTAAAGTGGGCTCGCGCCTTCGACTAAAGCATACAAATCGAGTAGGAATTGTGTTGAATATCTCTTCAGAAGGCACGGGGCGCTTGAGGTGGGAAGGAGAGGAAGAGGATGAGCGCGAATATGACTTGTGCAAATCCTACTTTGAAAAATGCCCAGTCCTCGACACAAATGATGATGACCGTTGGAATCCTGCTCACTTTGGCAGTGACCCATCATTTAAGGCTGACGATGAGCAACTGACTATTTTCTACGATGACAGCTTAGAACCACCAGAGCCGGACGACTTTAAATCAATTGCAGAATACGAGGAGGCGTGGGAAAAATGGCGAAGCTACGACAGCTTGACCTGTGCTCAGGGGTCGGGGTCGGCTTCCCACTCTCCGGATTGCAACTCGGATTTGAACTTATCGGAGTCGCGGAAATCGACAGTAACTGCTCAGATATCCTCAGTAAACGATACCCAGGAATCCATGATGCTGTTGGCGAATAAATTCGGGGTCAAGCACGACAAAAAAAATTAAGGAGATATAACAGTGTTGGATTGAGTTGAATCGAGTTATTTGTGATGATGGCAGTAAAGGCGGAGCAACCGGAGATTCTCGGGTTGGGTCCTAGTGGCACGAGGGGGGCTACCGCCCGCCCTCAGGACTCCCCCCGATGCCAGTTGCTGACCGCCCGCTATAAAGTTTACTAGTGATGTGTTCGAGTTCCCAAAGCGGGCAGTCACCGCTGTTGCTGCAACTGGCTTAAAAATCAGTAGTTGAAAACACTAGTGTTTCAAATGCACTTGTGGCGAGTGCAGACAGCGACAATCTAGAGAGTCAAGCAGGGTCGAGAGTGCTTAACTAAAATAATGAGAGCACTGACAATGGCTGTCAAACAGAGAAACTGGTAAGCGTAACAGTACAGGGGGAACAAAGATGACTCTGCATCCAAAATCGGAGTGGGAGATACCACAAGAAACGGCAAGGATAGCAACATCGGCATTCCCGAAAGGAAACGTGTACATGAAAATGCGGGACAGTTTAGGAGAGATTTACACAGATAAGGAGTTTGAAACGCTATTTCGGAGTGATTGTGGTCAGAGTGCATATTCGCGCCCGACAATTAGCGTTGATTAGCGTGATGCAATTTGCGGAGGGGTTAACCGACCGTCAAGCTGCAGAGGCAGTCAGATCCAGAATCGACTGGAAGTATGCTTTAGGGTTAGAAATCACTGATAGCGGATTTGATTACTCAGTATTGAGCGAATTTCGCGGCAGACTGATAGCGCGAGGGCGATCGCATCAAATACTGGAGAAGATACTTGAGCAATTTAAACAAAAAGGATGGCTCAAAAGTCGCGGCAAGGCGCGAACCGACTCCACCCATGTGATAGCAGCGATTCGACAATTAAATCGACTCGAATGTGTAGGAGAAACGTTACGGCAGTGCTTGAATGAGCTAGCAACTATTGCTCCTGAGTGGTTGTTATCGATTGTTAACCAAGATTGGTTTGACCGTTATAGTCATCGATTTGAGCAGTATCGTCTACCAAAGACCAAAGCAGAACAACTAGAATTGGCACTCGCCATTGGTCGGGATGGACACAAGTTGTTGGCATCTCTATATAGTACTAATGCACCAGGTAAACTGGCGGAGGTCGAGGCAGTAGAAATCTTGCGCTGTGTTTGGGTGCAACAATACTATCTGTGTGAGGACTCCTTGAACTGGAGAACGAACGATTTACCGCCCAACCAACTGTTGATTCAGTCACCCTACGACAGACAAGCCCGCAACCGTACCAAAAGAGATACCAACTGGACAGGGTATGCAGTGCATTTGACTGAAACGTGCGACCCAAACCTACCTTCGCTGATTACAAATGTTGAAACCACCCCTGCCACCACTTTTGATGGGACAATGACTCCCATAATTCATCAGCACTTGGCAGACAAAGAACTTTTACCCAAGGAGCATTTTGTCGATACTGCCTATGTCAGTGCACAGCATCTGCTCGATTCACAGCAAAATTATCAACTAGAGTTGGTCGGACCTGTAGCAGCTGACACCAGTTGGCAAGCCCGAAGTTCCGATGGTTTTGACCTCAAGAGCTTTACCATTGATTGGGACTCCCAAACTGTTATTTGTCCGGCAGGTCACACCAGTCAAGCTTGGTGTGAGCGTATCGAATCCGACGGCACCTGTGTCACCGAAGTTCGCTTTGCTGCACGAGACTGTCGCGTTTGCCCTGTACGCGGGCAATGCACCCGTGCTGTGAGTGCTCCACGTCTGCTCAAACTCCGACCACAAAGAATGCACCAAGCTTTGCAAGTTGCTCGTACTCAACAAGCTACTGTTGCGTTTCAGAAGCGCTATCACCAACGTGCCGGCGTCGAGGGGGCTATTTCCCAGGCTTGTGTCCGCTTTGGCTTACGTCGTAGCCGATACATCGGTCTAGCTAAGACACACTTACAACATCTTTTTACCGCCACTGCCATCAACCTCTTACGCATTGTTAATTGGCTTGAAGATATCCCTCGAGCCAAAACCCGCACCTCTCGCTTTGCTGCCCTTGCTTCAACTGCTTGTGCTTAAGTTTTATTTAACTTTCTGTTGACTATTTTCTGTCTTGCTTTGGTATTCCACCAGACTGTTTTCACCCCGAATTTATTCGCCAACAGCATCATCCATAACTACGGGTGTGTCAAGTCCCTTGCCAAGGACGGTGGATATGGACTCAGACCAGGGACAATCGACCTCATTACAGCCTCACCAGGATGCCAGCCATTTAGCATTCAAGGAAAGCGGCAAGGAGCAGCTGACGAACGAGATTGTTTCCCAGCAGTCCTCAAAATCGTTGCCAGATACAAGCCCCGATTCGTGGTCATTGAAAATGTCCCCGGCTTGCTCACCTGCCCCTACTCCCCAAAAGATTCAAGAATGTACTGTGACTACATGGGAAGCCAATTCAGAGAATCAGGATACTCTCTCGAAGGGGCTATCGTTTCAAGTGGTCACTTTGCAGCTCCCTTCGATAGAAAAAGATTGCTATTGGTTGCCGTCTCCGACAGCATTAAGTACCAGAAAAAGCCGTCCCCCTGGTCGGAGCAAATTAGAGAATTTTTTGAAGCAGAAGCAGTTAATCAACAAAGAAGAGGTTGTAAACCCGGAATTTCTAGAGAGTGCCTACAATCTTCCCATTGGCTGGACAGACCCACAGGACGAAAGGTCAGCATGGGAATTCTTAGAGGAAATGGAACCGTACGCTCACGCCGAGCAGCCCTCGGAAACGCACTTGACCCTAGAGTCGCCAGCGTTGCCCTCCGAAGAATCCTGTACCTACAATCAATCGCGGTCTGAATCGACACCCGAAAAATTCTTAGAGGAAAAGAAGAAACGCAACCGCAAAGGATGCTTGTACAAGTATCTGGAAAATAAAAAGCTCAAGGACGGAACCATTGCATCTTACCCACGTGTGAAAGGGAGAAGCATTGGATCTGTGCCTGTGGGAGCGATTCCTATGATTCAATCGATGCAAAAATTAGGCGTACCGCTTGAGGAAATAATCAGCTTTATTAGGCGGTCAAAGGCTAAAAAGTAACCTTCTATGGAAGCGCTTATACGCGCTTCCAAGACCTTTCGCACCCGAGGCTGGGAATTCCCATATCGATACGGGAATTCCCGCATCGGTCAAAATCCTTTTATATTGAGTGTTTGGAGGTTTATAACCAAGCATTCTTAGAGGAAATTTTGACCGATTACGCTAGGAAGCGTTTCGGGAACAAGGGTGTTGTGTCGGGGATTGTCGGGGGTCTTGTTCCAAGGTA
>PDVI01000001.1_pt2 | contig 10527 bp, 7 predicted proteins | sample 1369771 | NCBI WGS metagenome assembly PDVI01 (sample SAMN07795377, study PRJNA414565) | Alkali sediment metagenome, whole genome shotgun sequencing project. | isolation source: glacial lake sediment | place: Montenegro: Black Lake | collected 2016-06
GCGTCTCCGCGCATCCCTGTCTCCGCGTCAGTAAAGTATTGCTCGCTCCTTTCGCTCGCGCGATTCGTGGAGAATCTAGTAGACTCGCTTCGTCTGAACACTCGCGATGTCTGAATCCAACGAATCTCTGACGACCACCGAACAAATCAGTCTCGCAACCGACTCCTCCCTGCTCACAATCTGTCCCGTCTGTGGCCGCAAGCCCGTTGCGGGTTTGGTATCTCTTGCTCAGCTCGATCAGCAGCTGCAGGCTTTTGTTAGAGCCAATGCTCTGCTTGGTGACGGCGCCGGCAGTTGCGCTCAGTGCATCGCCCTGTTTGAGCGTGGTCGTAAACAAATTGACGCGCACGGAGCTATCTTCGAGCAGACGAGTTTTGTACTGCCGACTCCATTGCGTTTGAACGCAGACGAGAGATTTACCGGACGCGGAGTCACTATCGCTTTTCTCGATTCCGGTTTTTATGCTCATCCGGATCTGACGCAACCCCAGGATCGCATCCTTGCCTACCACAACATTTTCGATCCCGTTGCCAAGCGCGCAGCGCTGGAGCAAGGCGAGGTTGCGAGTTGGCACGGCATGATGACTTCAGTGGTAGCGGCAGGTAACGGCCATCTCTCGGAAGGCTTTTATCGCGGCATCGCTCCTGACTCGAGCCTGGTGCTGGTGAAGATTGGCCGCACAGGTCGTATTCCCGATGCCGACATTGAACGCGGTCTGCAATGGATTCTCGATCATCGTGAAGAATACAACGTCCGGATCGTCAACATTTCCGCCGGTGGTGATTTCGAACAGACCTATTTCCAGAGTTCCTTATGCAAGACCGTGGAACGTGCTGTGAGCGAAGGTTTGATCGTGGTCTGTGCGGTGGGCAACGCCGGGATGGCGCCCGGGCACCCTGTTTTACCTCCCGCCAGTTCTCCTTCGGCGATTTCAGTTGGTGGTCTCGACGATCAGAACTCACTTGATCGCGCGCGCCGCGGGATGTATCGCTCGTCCTACGGACCAACAATCGACGGACTGCAAAAGCCGGAGGTGATTGCGCCGGGAATCTGGGTAGCGGCGCCAATTCTGCCGCACACGCCCACCGCCGCTGAGGCCAAACTATATTTTGAACTCGATGAGGCGCCAGATGGACAACTGGTTAAGATCATTGAAAAGCACCGGCAGATCGATAAGGATCTTTACGAAGCGCGCGAACTTCCGGTCGCACTGCTGCGCCAGTTGATCACAATAAAACTCCATGAGGGAAATGTAATTAATCAGCATTACAAATACGTTGACGGCACTTCGTTCTCCTCGCCAATCGTGGCGTCGATCATCGCTTGCATGTTGGAAGCAAACCCGCGCTTGACGCCGCAACAAGTGAAACGAATTCTGATCAAAACTGCGGAACGAGTGCCCGGGATCGAGGTTGATAGACAAGGCTGGGGTGTGGTGGTGCCGGCGCGCGCAGTTGAGATTGCGTTGAAGTTGTAGTGCGAAACTGTTGGTTTGCGTTCAGCAGTAACTGCAAAACCGCCAAGCCTAAAGCAAACTGCACACCGCCAAGCCGCCAAGAAACGCCAAGTTCGCCAAGCTTATAATGAAGATGAATGAGGAAGAAACCTGAATCGATTACTTCTACACGGTTAATGATCGGTTTGTTTAGGCTTCGCTTTTCTAATTTCTTGGCGTACTTGGCGTTTCTTGGCGTTCTTGGCAGTGATCGAGTTTAGCAGCATAAAAAGGCCGTGGTTTGCGTTACGTCATACCGTGTGACACAATTCTGGAAACCAATACAAGCGAATATTGCTGAGGAGTGCTAAGTAAATGGAGAACGAAACCGCGCCGAATGCCGCGCCCGAAACAGCCACTGAAGAGTCGGCACCAGCAGCGCCCACTGAGGATATTTCCTATCATGCCGTGGAGAAGGAAGGCGTGGTGACGGCGATTTGGGAAATGCAGGGTCGCAGGCATATCCGCACTATTGACCCGCGCTCGCGACAAGGACAGGACATCCTCCGTCTTTACACAACCGAGCATCACGACGAAGTTCCGGCAGAATCAAGCGACGCCGCGACGTCCTAAACTCGAATCAACCGAATGCATTGCGAAAACGGCGGGCTGTCTCTCCACGAACAAAAGCTTCCAGGCTAGCAACGAGTTGGGCGGCGAGGGTTTGCATTGCTTCCCGACTCGCCCAGGCAACATGCGGAGTGACGATTAGATTTGGCCGTTCCTCAGCGAGTAAAGGATTACCACCTCGTGGCGGTTCTTCGCTGAGAACATCGAAGGCGGCGCCGGCTATTAGCCCCTCGCGTAACGCTCGCAAAACAGCAGCCTCGTTTACGAGTCCACCCCGGGCGGTATTAATCAGCACCGACCCGCGTTTCATCATTTGTAATTCGGGCCAATCGATCAAATTCCTGGCTTCCTCAGTCAATGGACAATGCAAGGTGATCACATCACTAGCTTCCAACACTTGATTGAAAGCCGTGCGGCCGGGACGAATTTCAATGGCAGCTTTTCGTTCCGCGATCAATAGCTTCATGCCCACGGCGTTCGCCATGTTTCCCACGGCCCGCCCCAAAAACCCGTAGCCGATAATTCCCAGAGTGGTGCCGTGCAGATCGTGAATCGGGTGGTCCAGCAAGCAGAATTGGTTGGCCTGTTGCCAGGCTCCCGCGCGCACGTCTTCCAGATAGGCTCGAAGGTTTCGACGCAACGTCAGCATTAGCATCAGCACGTGCTCTGGGAGGGAGTTACCCGCGTAATGTTGCGCATTACAGACGGCGATGCCGTGCTGTCTGCAGTAGTCGAGATCGATGTTATCAACACCGGTAGCAGCTACCGCGATCAACTTCAGTTGCGGTAAACGAGATAAGTCCGGCGCCCGCAAAGGCAGTTTGTTGCAGATGGCGATAGTAGCGTGACGCAAGCGCTTAACTACCTGATGCGGCGCAGTTTCAGCATAGTCGATCCATGCATGCTCAAATTGCGGGCGCGGAAACTCGACCTTGAAAGTATTGCGTTCAAGAAAAACTATTCGTTCCATAGCTTCTGGGTCGCTGAAAGATGATAGCCGCAAACACCTGCTTCACGCCTCCAAGAGCTTTGGTGAAGTTCTTTCAATGAATTGGAAAAAATCCAATAATTTGAAGAACAAGCGCCGGCAAGTCAGCTCTCGACGAGCTTCTTCCAGACCATTTCCCCTTGCTAAATTCCCATAAGTCTAAATTTTAGCCGACGCCCAGATTCTCCTGATTGCTTGAGGGACGGCGGAATATTTTTTGCATCTTTTTAACACTAAGAACTTGCGCACCTCACGTTAGGACGGGCTTTTCCCTGTTAACGCGATAACCACATCGAGCAGTTTTCGGACAAAAAGGAGGAACTTATGATAAGCGCGACTAGATCGATTCTGTTGCTGATCGCGTGCTGCGCCTTACTGTCTCTTTCAGCGGTTGCGCAGACATCTGGGTCGATATCCGGGACGGTCAACGACGAGAAGGGGGCCGTTATCCCGGGCGCAACGGTGACGGTTCGTAACATTGCTACGAACGACACTCGCACGGCCAGGACCGACGACGAGGGACGGTACCGCTTGGTGAATATGCCTGTCGGCGAGTATGAGTTGACTGTGGAGGGATCTGGTTTTGCCAAGTATGTCCGCACCGGAATCTCGTTGGCCCTCAATCAAGCCGCAGTTGTAGATATAGAAATGAAAACGGCGGGAGTGCAGGAAGTTGTCAATATCACGGAAAACGCTTCCATGCTCAACACGACAACTGCGGAAGTGAGCACGCGCTTTGACTCACGCCGTCTGTCAGAACTCCCACTCAGTACCACGCGCAGTATCTACAATGTAGCTCTCTCAGCCCCGGGTATTAGCCAAGTAGTTACTGGGCAATCGCAATTCGCGAGTCAAATAGGTTTTTCTGCCAATGGGGGGCGCGTCCGTTCCAACAATTTCATGATCGATGGCCAGGACAACAACGACTTCGGCGTAGCGGGTGCGACTGTCGGCCTCAACAACCCAGACCTGATTCAGGAAGTGCGGTTGGTGACGAATCAGTTTACTGCCGAATTTGGCCGTAATGGATCAGCAGTATTCAACGCGATTACCAAAAGCGGCAGTAACGAATATCACGGTTCAGCGTTCTGGTTTCACAACGATAACGCTCTCAACGCATGCAGCAACCTCGACAAGAACGCGGGGTTCTGCCGGCAGCCGGGCACGCCGGGCTTCAGGAGTGAGAAGAGACCATTCCGCATTGAGAACCAGGCCGGTTTCACTCTCGGTGGTCCGCTCCATTTACCTCGATTCGGTGAAGGCGGAAAGGCATATATCAGCGGGCGCGATCGCACCTTCTTTTTCTTTTCCTTGCAGCGGTGGTGGGATAGGCAGCTAGGCAATGGTTTTACGATCAACGGCGTGCCGGATGCTGCCGGACAAGCTGCCCTCCAGGCAGCCGTCGGCAACCGACCACAAGTAGCGGCCCTGCTGAGGCATCTACCGCCTTCCAATGCCGCGTGCACCACAGCGTGTGCGCCCTTGACGTTTACCGCCAACGGCCAAACAGTGAGTGTTAGTCGCGGCGCGTTAACCGGTTCGACAAACGCTGCGTTAAACAACTGGCAGCAGTCTATTCGCATTGACCACAATCTAAGCAAAAACCACACGCTCTTTGGTCGCTACATTTTCAACGACAATGACCAGGTTGGAAGTGATCAAGCTACCCCGCCGGGCCTCAGCACCAGCTCACTGGTGCGCAGCCAGGCAGTGAACCTTTCTCTCAACAGCGTGTTTTCTTCCCGCGTTGTGAATGAACTGCGTGCGGCTTATCAGCGCCAGGGGCAATTGTTTACCAGCGCCGATCCCAGGTCTGAGGAGATCCCCTCGATTGAGATTAGCGCCCTCGGACTGTCAGGTTTCAACGCTGCTTCTAACCGCACCGCGATAGGTCTCGCCGTCAATCTTCCTCAGTTTGCGTTCCGGCAAACCTATCAACTCCAGGACAATCTCTCTCTACCTCAAGGCAACCACGGCTGGAAGTTTGGCGTGGATATTCGGCGCAACCAACTAAAGCAGTTCTTCTTCCCGACTATCCGCGGCAGATTGGTTTACAGCACTCTGCAACGCTTCGTTGACGACGTTGCAGACACCGCTACCGTCAACAAGCCTCTAGCTGGCGGGCGCGAGGTCTTTTACTACGATTGGCATGACTTCTTCGCCTATGGCCAGGACGAGTGGAAAATAAGGCCGAACTTCACGCTGACTCTCGGTCTTCGTTACGAGTCGCCAGGTCAGCCTATAGGTGATCTGGTTGAAGTTAATGACGCGATTGTCCGAACCGCCGGAGGTGACGAACGCTTCCGATTTACTCCGGTTCCCAAACGCGACCGAAATAACTTTCAGCCTCGCGTTGGCTTCAACTGGAATCCGCGCACAGACGGCGACGGGATCCTCGGCTTCCTCACCGGCGGAGACAAACTCGTAATTCGTGGTGGTTATGCAGTGACTCACGATTACGCCTTTACCAACATAGCTTCAAACATTGCGAGCGCTTTCCCGTTTGTGGCCGCCGCCGACCTACCGACGACGCCGCAGCCGGTGGGACCGATCGGAGTTAACAATGCCTTCGTTACTTTGCCGACGATTCAGGGCGCCACAGGCCTGACGATTCAGGGCGCCACCGGCCTCAATCCCAACCGGCTGACCCGAACCATTGTGGGCGACGACTTCCGCTCGCCTTACTACCAGCAGTTCAGCCTCGAGACGCAACGGGAACTTTCCGCCAATATGATTCTTCGGATCGGCTATGTCGGCACCAAGGGCACGGCTCTCTTTCAAACTCTTGATGGAAACCCGCGCCGACTTGGAACGGCCACCTGCCCCGAAACTGATGCTGACACCTGCCGTGTTAGATCGACCCAGGGCATCATCCGCCATCGCGCGAATGCTGCCTCATCGATTTACCATTCTCTGCAGGTCAGTCTGGAAAAGCGTCTCAGTCGCGGATTTAGTGCGGGCGCCCACTATACCTGGAGCGCGTTTATTGATACCGCGTCAGAGATCTTCAATCCTTCGGGCGCTGAAGTAGCTGTCTCACAAGACTCTTTCAATCGCAGCACCGAGCGGGCGCGTTCGAGCTTTGATCGACCGCATCGCCTTACCGGTAATTTTGTTTACGAATTACCATTTATGCGAGAACAAAGAGGCCTGGCAGGGCGCCTGCTCGGAGGGTGGCAACTGAATTCGTTCTTCACGTTCCAGAGCGGGTCGCCATTCACAGTGCTGCTGGGAGCCGACCCCGCTGGTGCTTTGAATGGAATCTCCGGCCTGGTCGGACACGCGATACGTCCTAACATCAACACGGATCTGAACCTCAGCGGCATGTCGATTGAGCAGATTCGTATCGCCGCGGGAGCGCGCACCTGCACAATCGCCGGAACTGCGGTTACCGGCGCGGGCTGCTTCTTTTCAACCGTGAGTGCGGCTCAGCGCGTCGGTGACGCCGGACGAAACATCCTCCGCACCGACGGAATCAACCGCCTTGATTTTGGCATCCTGAAGAACACACGACTGGGAGAGAATCAGAGGATCCAGATTCGCGCTGACTTCTTCAACCTAACCAACAATCGCGACTTTGGCGTTCCTGAAGGTCGCGCTAATAACGCTAACTTCCTTAATCAATGGGGCACCAACGGAGGCAATCGCCGCGTGATTGTCGGCGTCCGTTATGTCTTCTGATCTTTTCTCGCGCTGCTGACTTGATTGGTAGCAGCAGCCGGGTTTGAAAAATGGGCTGGAGGTTTCCCCTTCAGCCCAATTTCTTAAGTAACAGACCGCGTTTCATTCGCTTAAGCTTTTGTAGACTCTCCTACTTACGACGAAAACTCCGGAGTTCGCTATGTACAAACTCAAGACTTCTTTCATCGTTTCCGTAGGCTTGCTGTTTGCCCTTTCCGCGCCTTTGGTTCTAAGGGCGCAGGATCAAGGGATAAGGGATGCTCCAGATGTTCAAGTAGTGAAATACAGTTGGAGTAAGGAGCGTGTAGGTTGGGAACGAGATCCATTCGCCGGGCCGATTGAAAACTTTGACGAGATGCGTGTTCGCACGCGCAATGAAAAACGAATAATGGACGCCAAGAGGGGCGGCAGCTCGGTTGAAAGCAGCAAGGCTGAACGCGACGCGCTTACTGATCAAGCGCTGATCTCCGCGATACACAAGGCACCACCCGCTCGCTATGGTTTTTCTTATACAGTTTCATTTAAGAACAACGGGGCCAAAGAAATTACTGCCATCGACTGGGACTATGTGTTCTACGACTTAGTCAGCCAAGCCGAGCTCGGAAGGCGAGAGTTTGGGAGTGAGCAGAAGATTGCCTCCGGAAAAACTAAAGAACTGAAGTTCTTTATTTCGGCACCTCCGGTTCGGAGGATTAGTGTACAAGCCCTGGACAAGAACGAGCGCGCAGGATTGGGCGAGCGAATCGAGCTGGTGCGGATTCAGTATGCCGACGGTACCTCCTGGCAGCGCCAACAATCGGCTCCTTAACGTAGTCAATAATTTAGTCACTGGCCTAAGATCTAGCTCCGGCGTGAAGCGGGAAGCACATTTCCGGACTGCGCATCCCCCCATCGAGTCTAGAATCCCAGGCCCTGGATTGATTGCCCAGCGGGGCAGGCGTATCATGCGCGGGCGCGAGATTAACTGAAGCCCGAAGGTTCGATCCACCCCGTCAACGGGAATTCAACCACCACCGGGTCTGCCATCAAACCTCCAGAAAATCTTATCCTACAGAACCTTACATGCCGGGAGGGAAGCTATGAAAAGAAATCTAATTGCAATCGCTACATTTGCCCTCTGTCTTTTCGCATTGCTGCTTGTGGTTAAACCTGACAGCGCCACGCCCGCGGCGCTCGCGGCGACGCGCAGAGTGCGAAGCTGCGGCACCGTACATCCGAGTGGAAAACAGGCGGACGAGATTCAGAACTCGTACTTGAAATTCAAGGCCGCCAGGAACGCAGCACTAAGCGCCACTGGTTCGATCACAATTCCCGTCTACTTCCACGTAATCAACCGAGGCAAGGGCATTCAAAACGGAGACGTTCCTGATCGTATGATTCGCGCCCAGATTAAGGTGCTCAACGAAGCATATGATGGAACCACTGGCGGTGCAGCCACGGCGTTTCGTTTCGAGCTTGCTGGTATTACCCGTACCACAAATGAAGCGTGGTACAACATGGGGTTTGGATCAAATGATGAGCGGGCAGCCAAGTCCGCTCTGCACCAGGGCGGCGCCGATGCGCTTAACTTCTACACCGCCAACCTGGGTGGCAATTTACTCGGCTGGGCCACTTTCCCCTGGAGTTACCATGCAAAGCCTGAATTGGATGGCGTAGTTTGTCTCTTTTCTTCGCTCCCGGGCGGCACGGCAGTTCCGTACGACGAGGGTGATACCGGGACCCATGAGGTTGGACACTGGTTGGGCCTTTATCACACCTTCCAGGGAGGCTGCTCAACCAACAACGATTACATTGACGACACTCCTGCGGAGTTTGTGCCGGCATTCGATTGCCCGGTAGGTCGCGATACCTGTACCAGGTATCCTGGCCTCGATCCGATCACCAACTTCATGGACTACACCGACGACTCGTGCATGTTCCAATTTACTGCGGACCAGGCATTTCGAGCCGACGGAATGTTCGCTCAGTATCGGCAGTAAAGCGAACTTTGTTCTTTGTACTTTGATCTTTGTTCACCATCGCCAGGACTCATTGACCTACGCAGCCGAATCAAAGTTCCGAAGTACAAAGTTCAGAACCGAATAGTGTCGTCATCAGCCAAGTCTTGCGCAGCGCAGTTGATCAGAAGCTAACGGATTTTGAAGACGATGAATATACGCCAGGCGACATCGCAGGAAGCGGCAGAGTTAACCCGCATTGCTCACGAAGCGAAGCGGCACTGGGGCTATCCGGAACATTGGCTGCAGCGTTGGGAAGCAGATCTTACGATCACTTCCGAATTCATCGCGGCCAATCATGTTTATGTCGGCGAAGACGGTGATCGGCTTTCTGGTTTTTATGCACTGACAGTGCGGGACCAAAAGGCGGAACTCGAACACTTGTGGGTGAACCCAGAACTAATTGGAACCGGTGTCGGCAAGGAACTCTTTCTTGCGGCAATGCAAAAGGCAGCCGAGCTCAAAGTGAAGTCTGTCGAGATCTCGTCTGATCCCAACGCCGAGGGTTTCTATAAAAAAATGGGAGCCTATCGGGTGGGCGAGTCAACTTCCGAACTTGATGGCGAGCCACGGATTGTTCCGAGATTAAGCATCGAGCCAAGGGATTCCTCAGACAAATAAGCCACAGATTCCCACGGATACTCACAGAACAGAAAGGCTTCAATCTGTGCAATCCGCGTAAATCTGTGGCTAAGTTTTGTTCTCCAACCCCTCAATTACCAACAACTCATGGCTGCTCTTTCTTTGAAGGACGCGGCGCTTCCACTTTCGCGGGCTCTGATTTCTGCGGTGGTGGATCAGATTTCGGCGCCGGTTGTGATCTTGGGGGCGGATCTGCACGCTGCGGCGGCGGCTCATACTTGCCCACCGGTTCCGAACGTTGCGGCGGCTCGTAACGCGGCGCCGGCTCGGACTTTGGTGGCGGTTCGTACTTACGTACCGGGGGATCATAACGAGGAGTTTCCGTGCGCTCGCGCGGTTGCGGCCTCACTGTCTTCGCCGGGCGCGAGTCGTCGTTTTCGATCTTAGGTCTGACGGGCGCAACATCTGGGTCTGAATCCGTTCGTGCCGGCCGTCCCTTGTAATCCTGATCGCGTTTGATCACTCCAGTCCCATTAGTCGCATCCGTTCGCGGAAGGCGAGGCATGCCCTTATCACCACGTTGGATCCCGCCGCCATCGATATTGATGGTCTTCGGCGGTCGCGTCACCGCTCCTGTCGGTTTTGCTTCAGTGGAATTATCGCCGACCGTAGGCTGTGGAGTTATCGACTTCGACTCACGTCCACCAAAAACTCTGGAGCGGCGTAACTCGGCATCGAGCGGCGCACCAGGCTTGCGGATCGCTGCTCCGGTAGGACGCACCACAATATCCGCAGCTGGTTGCACTCGCGGCTTCGCCATCGTAATGCGCGCGTTGGCATTTTCCTGACCCAGGCCTTTTTGCTGGTAAACGTTCGCGGGCCGCAGCAGTAGATCGCCCTTTAAAGGTTCCTCGCCGAGGATGCGGCGGGCGATAACTTCATTCACCGCCTTAAACCGCACACCATCGCCGCCGAAATCACTGGCAGCGCTGGTGGTCACTGCCCGCTGGTAAGCAATTTCGTTGAAATGCGGATTACGCCGTCCCTGCTTCGGGCGTTTTATGTCAAAAACATAACGGCGCGATCGCGGATCACGATGATGGTAGGGAAGCGGATACCACGACACGTGGTTACCAATAGAAATGTTAAAAGCTACGAGTGCTGGACGCCACCAACTGCGATTGCGATGGTAATAACTACGCGGACACCAGGCC
>PDVI01000058.1_pt1 | contig 10470 bp, 6 predicted proteins | sample 1369771 | NCBI WGS metagenome assembly PDVI01 (sample SAMN07795377, study PRJNA414565) | Alkali sediment metagenome, whole genome shotgun sequencing project. | isolation source: glacial lake sediment | place: Montenegro: Black Lake | collected 2016-06
GTGATCACGCCTTCCGGGGCGCCACCAATTCCCAGGAGGGCATGAATGTTAGTTCCCGCAACCGCCGCTGAAATTCCCGCTGACAGATCGCCGTCGCCGATCAGCCGAATACGAGCACCTGCCTCTCGCACGTCGCCAATCAACTTCTTATGACGCGAGCGATCAAGCACGATCACTGTCAGGTCCTCAACATCGCGGCCCAAACGTCGGGCGATGTTCTTGAGATTTTCTTTTACGGGCGCATCAAGATCGACAACACCACGTGACGAGGGTCCGACAACGATCTTGTCCATGTAAATGTCAGGAGCATTAAGCAGACCACCGCGTTCCGCAGCGGCTAGCACCGCGATAGCGTTGTTTGCGCCCAACGCGCAGAGATTTGTTCCTTCAAGCGGATCGACTGCGATGTCGACTTCCGGGCACGAGTCGGCCAGCTCTTCACCAACACCGAAGCCGCCACCGACTTCTTCACCGATATAAAGCATCGGCGCTTCGTCACGCTCGCCCTCGCCGATCACAATGCGGCCGCGCATCGGTACGGTGTCCATCGTTTCGCGCATTGCTTCGACGGCGACATGATCGGAATACTTGCGGTCTCCCTGACCCATCGTGCGTGCGGAGGCAATGGCCGCTGCTTCACAAACGCGCAGGAAATCCAGAGACAGTTCGCGATCTGTCCTTATTTCGTGACCCATAACAAAGCTCTCCTGATTCGGAATTTTGACCGCGAAACAGTAAAAGATGTGCTGCTCGCAGATGGATGAAGTGCGCGCTCATACTAACAGAGCAGTGCGGGAATTTGTAGCAGCGGCAAGTGAACCGTGACCAGCGCAAATCGTTCAACTCGCGTCAGAAACCGGGAGGGCTAACTACCGGGTCTGCAGAGCAGGATTCTTTAAACCGAGACTCGCATATGACCTGGTCCGCAGTTCGTTTCAAGGCCGAATGAAACCCGGGCTGAGCCAGACCAAACCAGGCAGTGAAAAACTTCCGGCCAAGGCTGTAGGTAAGGGTTAATTCGTCGTTTTTAGGTATAGGTGCAGCGAGATCGAGCTTCTCAAGCCCCAAGGCAACCAACTAGAATGGGATTCCGTTGCGGCAACCTGTCGGGCAGAGCGTTTTCTACCAAACACGAGTGCAGGAGACAATTATGGTTAAGGGTTCCAAACCTCTCGTCCTCAAACTGAGCGAAGTTGGTGCTGGCGACGTCGAACTCGTCGGCGGCAAGTGCGCCAGTCTGGGGGAACTGTTTCGCACCCTCGTGCCCCGCGGCGTGCGCGCCGTTGACGGCTTTGCGACTACCAGTGAGGCGTACCGGTTACTGGTGAACACCAATGGTTTGGGCAAGGAAGCTCGCGCTTTGATGCTGGACACCCCGCTCCCTCAGGAAGTAAACGATGCGATCCTAAATGCATACCGCGAACTCTGCGAACGCCTGGGACGCACGCCGGAAGTCGCAGTGCGTTCTTCGGCCACGGCCGAAGATCTTCCCGACGCTTCTTTCGCCGGACAACAAGACACGATTCTGAATGTACGCGGCGAGGCTCATCTCATCGAAGCCTGCCACCGCTGCTTTGCCTCGCTTTGGACTGATCGGGCGATCTCATATCGAGCGGCGCGCAACTTTGACCACTTCGAAGTTGCGCTTTCAATCGGCGTACAACCAATGGTGCGTTCCGATCAGGCTTGTTCCGGGGTGATGTTTAGTCTCGATACTGAGTCCGGTTTTCGTGACGTGGTGGTTATTAACGGCGCCTGGGGTTTGGGTGAAGCCATCGTTCAGGGCATGGCGACTCCTGACGAGTGGGTGGTCTTCAAGCCAACTTTGAAAACGGGCGCTCGTCCAATTGTTAGCCGGCGCCTGGGCGGTAAAGAAGTGAACATGGTTTACGGTTTGGACGGGCGTGGCACGCGGACTCGCGAAGTAGTCGAGGCACAGCGAAATCGATTCGTGCTGGGCGACTATGAAGTGTTGGAGCTGGCGCGCTGGGCCTGCACGATTGAAGAGCACTATTCGCAGTTGGCTGGGAAACACACGCCAATGGACATCGAGTGGGCGAAAGATGGCTACACTGGCGAACTCTTTATCCTCCAGGCACGACCGGAAACTGTTCACGCCAGCAATCGCGAAAACTACATCGAAACCTACCGGCTTACAGGAGAGCACGGCGAGCCACTCGTATCCGGCATCGCCGTTGGCGAGAAGATCAGTCACGGCCGGGTGCATGTTTTGAAGGATCCGGATCATCTCACTGACTTCAATGCCGGCGACGTGCTCGTGACTTCCATGACCGATCCCGCCTGGGAACCGATCATGAAAAAAGCCGCGGCCATCGTCACCGACCGCGGCGGCCGCACCTGTCACAGCGCAATCATCAGCCGCGAGCTGGGATTGCCCTGCATCGTCGGTACTGGTAATGCAACGCAGCTCTTGCAGAGTGGAACCGATGTTACCGTTTCCTGCTCCGAAGGCGCCCACGGCAACATTTATGAGGGGCTGGTTGATTTTGAGGTCGATCGACGCGCGGCTGAGGATGAACCTCGCCCCCGGACCCAGGTAATGATGAATGTCGGCGATCCCGATCACGCTTTCGCGGTGGCTTCCCTGCCGAACGACGGCGTCGGCCTCGCACGTTTGGAGTTCATCATCAATAACCACATTGGTATTCACCCGATGGCGCTGGTTCGGTATCCGGCACTGCAGAATGCGGATGTAGTAAAAGAGATTGCCCGGCGGATCGGCGAGGAAGACCCACGCGAGTTTTTCATTCGCCGTTTGTCGGAAGGCATTGCGCGGATTGCCGCCGCGTTCTATCCCAAGCCGGTTATTGTCAGGATGTCTGACTTCAAATCAAACGAGTATGCCATGCTGATCGGCGGTGAGGAGTTTGAACCGACCGAAGAAAACCCGATGCTCGGTTTCCGCGGCGCTTCACGTTACTACGACGAGCGTTATCGTGAGGGCTTCGAGCTCGAATGTCTGGCGCTGCAACGCGTCCGCGATGACATGGGCCTCGTAAACGTGAAAACGATGATTCCCTTCTGCCGCACGGTCGTGGAAGCTGAACGCGTGGTGGCGCTGATGGCCGAGTTTGGTTTGCAGCAAGGAAAGCACGAGTTGGAGATCTACGCGATGTGCGAACTGCCGGCGAACGTCTCGATTGGCTCGAACGACCTCACCCAACTGACGCTCGGCCTGGATCGTGATTCGGAAATGGTGGCGCACCTGTTTGACGAGCGCGACGGCGCGGTTGAGAAGATGGTGACAATCGCGATTGAAGCTGCGCAGCGGGCCGGTAAGAAGATTGGCATCTGTGGGCAAGCTCCTTCTGACTATCCCGAGTTCGCTCGTTTCCTGGTTGAGAAAGGGATTACCTCGATCTCATTGAACCCCGATACGGTGCTGCAAACAACGCATGTGATTCTCGAGGCGGAGAAGGAAGCGAAACCCCTGCCAGCGACGAGGGGCGACCGCCCCGTCTTAGTCCTCACAGAACCGAGGGCCTTAGATGAAGCAGCAGCAAAACTTCTGGTTGTGAATGAGCCAAGCGGATAGCTTTGTCGCGCAAGCTGTTAGCTTGCGGAGCCAACTAACAGTTTGCGTTACAACCGGGGCTGCTTGCAGCGTTGCGTCGCACGGTTTTTCAGGGCAACATAGCCTCCTGACGTACTTCAATTCCTCATTAGCTTCAGGGAGCAACCAGGAGAACCTCAATGGCCACGCTGTTGATCGTCGACGACGATAACAACATCCGCGAAACTCTCAGCGACCTTCTCAGCGAATCGTACGAGTGTCACACGGCTGATCGGGCTGAGCAGGCGCTCGCTTATCTGGAGTTTCAGAATTACGATGTTGTGCTCACCGACATTGCCATGCCCGGACTCACTGGCGAGGAAGTTCTCAAACGAATTCAAGTTCAACATCCGGAGACACCTGTCGTGGTGATTTCTGGTGCCGATGAGGGGGCCGCTAAGCAATTGTTAGCGCTGGGGGCTTTCGCGTATATCTCAAAGCCGTTCAAACTCGAAGATGTTGAGTCGGCTGTCGTGCGTGCTATTGCTCGTCATGAGGAGCTAAAGGCACAAGCTACAGAGTAGAACCGAGAACATTGGCGTGCTCTCGGTCCTGGAGCGCGGGCTCACGCTCGCAATGAGCGCGGAGCGCGAAAACGAATTAGCCGCAGATTAATGCCAACTAGTCGGATCAGAATTTTTAAGTTCTAATCCTCCTTTTCAGCGTCAATCAGCGGCCTTTTTTTCGCCCTGACTGCGGGCGAGACGCCCGCGGTCCTTTAATCGCCGGAGGCAACGTGCGACGTTGCCGGTTTCCACGCTGGCAGCGTCACGCGCGCCGGTTTTTCACGCTTCAGCCCCAACGCCCAATCAGCCTGCATCAGTGTATGAATGTCGCGGGTGCCCTCGTAGATGATTGCGGCTTTGCAGTTACGCAGATAGCGCTCCACCGGGTAATCGTTTGAGTAGCCGTTCGCTCCGTGAACTTCAATAGCCATCGAGGCTGCCTTTTCACTGCGCACAGTCGCCTGCCACTTTGCCAGGCTCGTCGCCTTCCCATTGGGTTTGCCTTCGTTCTTCAAGTACCCGGCGCGCAACCAAAGCAGATGCGACATCTGATAGTCGGCTTCCATCTCGGCTATTTTCTGTTTCACTAGCTGGTGGTTTCCGATCTTTGTACCAAACGTTTCCCGGGTGTTTGCATACTCCACTGAAGCATCACGCGAAGCGCGAATGACGCCAGTCGCACCGGCAGCGACAGTGTAGCGACCCTGCTCGAGAGCAAACATCGCAATCTTGAACCCTTCGCCTTCCTCACCGACGAGATTCTCCTTGGGCACCCGGACGTCCTGTAAAGAGAAGTAGCCAGTGTTGCCGGCCCGGATGCCGAGCTTGCCGTGAATCGTGCCGGATGAAAAGCCCTTCATCGTGCGTTCGACGATGAAGCACGACATTCCACTGTGGTCACGCTTGCGCCGCTTTTCTTCATCGGTCCAGCAGAAGAAGAGAAAATTGTCTGCCATATCGGCCAAACTGATCCACATCTTTTCGCCGTTGAGCACATACTCATCGCCTTCGCGCCGCGCTGTGGAGCGCGAACCAACTACATCTGAGCCGGCACCTGGTTCCGTCAAACCATAAGTTGCCAGCTTTTCACCCTTCGCCTGCGGCACCAGGTATTTTTGCTTTTGCGCTTCCGTGCCCCACGAGTAAAGCGTTAAAGAATTAAGCCCGGTGTGGACAGACATCACTACGCGCAGAAAGGTATCAACGGCTTCCAATTCCTCGCAGACTAAGCCAAGCGAGATGTAGTCGAAGCCGGCGCCGCCATATTGTTCGGGAATACAGACTCCGAGCAGGTTCAGTTCGCCCATCTTTTTCAAAATGCCGGGCTGATATTGTTGTTTTTCGTCCCACTCTTTGATGAAGGGCGCGACTTCCTTCTGGCCAAACTCCTTAACAGTTTGCACCAGCGCTTTATGGTCTTCGGTTAGCTCAAAATCGATCATCTTGAATCTCGCTTTGGTTTTCAGGGGTTATTTAAAGAAGCGCCATCTTAACATTGCCGATTGCCAATTGCCGATTGCCAATTGGTCTTTGGTTTTTGGCCTTGGACCTTTGAACTTGACTCCTTGACGTGCTGACTACTGTACGAAAGAAGACCCAATTCGGAAGTCCAAGGCCAAAGACCAAAAACCAAAGACCAATTTCGGCTATTGGCAATCCGCAATCGCACCGTTCTATACTCCGCGCATGCCGAAGAAAAGGAATACCAATGTGGTCCGAGTCGGACTGATCCAGATGAGTTGCGATGAACGCCCGGAGGCGAACTTCAAAAAAGCAGTCGCGCGCATTAACGCAGCCGCGAAGCAGGGCGCGCAAGTGATCTGCCTTCAGGAACTTTTCCGTTCTCAGTATTTCTGCCAGACGGAAGATATCGCGCTCTTCAAACTCGCCGAGACTATTCCCGGTCCTTCGACTGCGGCGCTCGCAAAACTTGCAAAACAACATAAAGTCGTAATCGTGGCCTCACTGTTTGAGAAACGTACCGCCGGCATCTATCACAACACTGCGGTGATCATCGAGGCCAACGGCAAGCTCGCCGGTAAGTATCGCAAGATGCATATTCCCGACGATCCGCTCTACTACGAGAAGTTTTATTTCACGCCCGGTGACCTGGGTTTTCAAACTCACGACACGTCCGTAGGCAAAATCGGTACACTTGTATGTTGGGACCAGTGGTTTCCTGAAGCAGCACGTTTGACTGCTTTGGGTGGCTCCCAGTTTCTGTTCTATCCCACCGCGATTGGCTGGTTGCCCGATGAAGACGAAGAAATGAATCTCGCGCAACACTCCGCCTGGGAGACGATCCAGCGTGCCCATGCAATCGCCAACGGAGTTTATGTTGTAGCTGTGAATCGCGTCGGGCGCGAAGGCAAGCTCAATTTCTGGGGCCAATCGTTTGTTGCCGATCCTTTCGGACGCATCATCGCCAAGGCTTCAGCCGACCAGGAAGAAGTGATCGTCGTCGACTGCGACTTGAACAAGATTGAAGAGACGCGACAGAACTGGCCCTTCCTCCGCGATCGCCGCATTGATTCCTATATGTCAATCGGCAGCAGGTTTATCGAGCCGATTGTCACCAAGTGATGAACCAGCCGACTCCCGCCGAACTCGGTTTTTTCATGCCTGCCGAGTGGCATCGACATGAAGCAACGTGGTTAAGCTGGCCTAAAGATCCGCTTACCTGGCCGGACCGGGTTCCTCAGGTTCAAGAAATTTTCCTGCAGATGATGGCCGCCCTCGCGCCTCATGAGATCGTAAACCTCCTGGTCGACGACGCGGAGACTGAAACCCTCGTGCGGCAGCGCTGCCTCTTCCCAAGCGCCGACAACATTCGTTTCCATCAACTACGAACTGTCGATTCCTGGATTCGCGATTACGGCCCGAACTTCCTGCTAAACCGGGAAACGCCAGCGGTTGCTTACAACGACTGGATCTTCAATGCCTGGGGCAACAAGTACGAGGAGCTCAAGCGCGACGACAAAATTCCCGCGCAACTGGAAACGAGGATTGGCATGCAGCGTTTTGAGCCTGGCATCGTGATGGAGGGTGGTTCGATTGAAGTAAATGGCAACGGAATTGTGATGACAACTGAGCAGTGTCTGCTCAATCCCAACCGCAATCCGAAACTGGATCGGGAAAGCATCGAAGACCATCTACAGAACTATCTCGGAGTTCAGCAGGTGCTCTGGTTAGGAGAAGGAATTGTTGGTGATGACACTGACGGGCACATCGACGACATTGCCCGGTTTGTCGCGCCTGATACGATCATTTGCGCGCTGGAAGAAGATCCGGCTGACGCCAACTACGAGTTATTGCAGGACAATCTGCGCCGGTTGCAGCAAGCTACCCATCTTAATGGTCGCAAGTTTGAGGTTGTTACGTTGCCGATGCCGGGAGTCGTTGCTGCTGCAAACGATAACAGCCCAGGTGCGTTGGATCGTCTGCCGGCGAGCTATGCAAACTTCTATATCGCGAACAATATTGTGCTGGCTCCCATCTTCGGCCACGCAAATGACAAGCGCGCGTTGGACACTCTGCAAAGAGTGTTTCCAACCCGCCGCATTGTCGGCATCAATTGTGAGCCGCTGGTCTGGGGCATGGGGACCATTCACTGTGTGACTCAACAGCAACCCACTTCATAGATTGCCAATTGCCGATTGCGTAGTCCGTTCCATTTCTCTCCGACCTTGTGCGCCTAGGTCGAAAACTTAAAAACTAGGCCCTCGGACAAATTTGGCAATTGGCAATCGCCAATCGCCAATGGTTAAACGATCCCCACTTTATCAAACGCCTTTGCGACTGCTTTGAGGCGCGCCTGCTTGTTGCTTTTGTTTGCAAATAAGCTCCGCGCTGCGAGTTCGACGCCGCGCCGGCTGTCGCCAAAGCGCGACGTTCGCGAAAGGTTTTGCGTCAGAGCTAAATAAAACAGGGCCGCCACTTCACGAGGCTTCAACAAATAGCTGCCCTGCGCATCCTTTGCCGTAAGCATCTTGTAAGCAACCTTGTTGTGAATGCCGCTGTTCGTATGCACACCGCCCCAGTCGCCGGCTTCCGTCTTGGGAAGCTTCTGGTAGTCGTCCATGTGTGAAGGCTGATCGAATCGTTCGGGGCGGCGCATATCGCGCAGGGCGATTTCACCATCCATCAAGCCTTCGCCGATAAGCCAGTTCCACTTCTTCACGTCAGGCTGACCAATGTTCGCGACGATCACTCCAAAGATGTCAGAGTAGGATTCATTCAGCGCACCTGACTCGCCGAGATATTCGATTCGAGCAGTGTAGTCGGTTATTCCATGGGTCAGTTCGTGAGCGACAATGTCCTTGGCAAGTGCCCATGAACGCAGCTTGCCGTCCTTCTTGCTCTGCCCATACATCATTTGTTTGCGATACCAGGTTGCGTTGTCCCACTCCTTGGTGCCGTCCTCTTCCACGCAATTGATGCTCGACCGAACCGGTCCTCCGATGTTGTCCACACCATTACGTTTCAAGACCGTGCTGAGGAACTTCAACACATCGGCAGCGTTGGCGTGAGCACTAACCGCGGCCCCATCCCAGGGTTCAGGAGGATTTGCGACATAGGTTCCCGGAAGTTTGCTGGCAAGTACATCAACGTTGCCAAAGCCGAAGTCGAAAGTGTGCAGATTGAGATCAGGGTCATGCAGAAAAGATCCCATGCTGTTCTGCGTGCAGCCAATGGTGCGCGTTTTCTGGAGGCCGTCTTTTGCTTTGACGCTCACGTTGTGCGAGCGGGGTAACTCCGCTACGAGGTCGCCCGAGTGCGCATCAACAACATAGTCAAACGCCATCGTCGTGCCATACGACTGCATACGTCTATTAGTAACAGCAGCGGTTTCGGCTTCAATATCCGGCGAGCCTTTCGTTTTGGGAACGTCGCGCATGATGTAAACGAGGCGCCAGCGTTGTGCCTCGCGATCGAAGTAGTAATAAACACTCGGCGTCGCTTCCATAGCTTGGGGATCCGAACCAGATGCCTGCACCACCGTCCGCAACACATCGGCAGGAGCGACGCTCGCTACGGGATCAACATTGGTGGGTTCGGTGAGCGTGGAATTAATAGAAATCAATTCGTTCTTCTTATCCAGTTCCACCGCCACAAGTGAACCGTAAACCGGTATGCGCCGGTAGTATTGGCAGAACTTGACCATCTGTGTCCCTGTGAGCGGCACGGATTCCACAGCAATTAATTTGAAGTCACTCTTTTCCGCATTGGCGTCACCAGCCGTGAACGTCGGCAACTCATCACTGGCCAGAGCGTTAGTTAGATATTGTCGTGCCGCTGTCTCAGCATCCATTCCGGTAACATTGGCCCGCGCGGCGGCGGCACTGGGTCGTGCGCCAGATCGCACAGGTCGCACCTGGGGCCGAATGGCGCCCAGGACTGAGTCCGCGCCTTTGTCTTGCCGGTGAAATGCAAAGGAGCGCAGGCCATTTCTGCCGACATCGTTCTTACGAAAGGAATCGGGCGCTGCGCTGGCCGTTTCGCCTTTCTTAACAATGGCCTTCTTTGCTTGATTATTCGCTGGTGATTTGGTGGACTTTGAGCCCTTCTTTGCACGTTTCTTCGACGATTTCGTGGTCATGACTACTCCTTCAGTTCCGCCTCGTCTTATGAAGGTCGGTGATGTCGAGGACTTGGAAAAGCGTGAGCGAGGTGTTCAGCGTCTGCGCTTAAATAGTAGCTTCATCAAAGTAAGTCAAGCGATCACCTGAGCCGGTTACTAAGTCAATTTCATTTCAACCTCTTATTCCCACCGTGGCTCCCGCTGGCCGAGATCGGTAATTCAATCCTACCCGTTTAACGGTTTCCAAATTAACTGCGAGAAAACCGTTGAAACGGTTCATGTTGTTTGGGAGGCCGAACACCGGGCTGAAGCCCGGTGAGAATGAAACGCACTCCGTAAGCCCATCTTTCAAACTGGGTGGTTACTTTTCTCGGCCTCTATCATTTTCTGAGCGGCTGCTTTAGCCTCTTCAAGAGTGCGGACATTGTTGTTCAATTGCATCTCATAGACAGCCTGCGTGATCTCGCCAATCCTGGGACCGGGCGCTAACCCCAGCTCCAACAGGTGCCTTCCCATTAATAACGGCGGCGGCGGCCCCTGTTCAATATTCAATTCCCGCACGCGTGCGATAAACCACTCCTGCGCCTCCGCGCCGTACCATTGCTCCCGCGGCACTGATTCACCATTGCGCCCGAGCGAATCCGCGCGCGCCACCCGGTAAAGCAGATCCGGCTCACACTTTCGCGCGAGTCGCCGGAAAGCACCATCACCAACCTCTGCGCGTTTCTTATAAAACTCTCCCGGCTTCAGGTGGTCGCGCACGAGCGCTATCACTTGGGTTCGAACGTCATAGCCAGCGAGCGAATACA
>PDVI01000059.1_pt1 | contig 10415 bp, 9 predicted proteins | sample 1369771 | NCBI WGS metagenome assembly PDVI01 (sample SAMN07795377, study PRJNA414565) | Alkali sediment metagenome, whole genome shotgun sequencing project. | isolation source: glacial lake sediment | place: Montenegro: Black Lake | collected 2016-06
CGTGCTAACCCCCTAGGGAATAACTCTGCCAGTTCTTGAAACTGAGTCGTAAACACAGGCAAAATCAGCCAGAAAAAGCCGACGATGATGGTCAGCAAGATGGTAATAGAAAGCAGTACCCCCACTGATCGCGGCACGCCTAACCTTTGGAACCGTCTAGCCAACCTATTCAGGGCAGTGGCTAAGACAACTGCGGCAAATACCAGCAAAAGCACTTGCCGAATCTGCCATAAAATGTATAAAGAAATAACTAAGGCTAATAGGCCGATCCATTGACCTAGATTCACGGCGCTGACTCCCAGCTTATCTGGCTGCAATTCCATTCAATGCGGCTAGGTTAACCGATTTCCGCAACTTCCGCCTGGATTCGCCTTGCGGTTTGTTAATACTAGCTTAGATGGGTATTATGTTGCAACCGCTACATTTGTTGCCTTTGTTGTAATGTCCGTAGCCAGAGAGCGATCGCCACAAGCAAAGTTGGCACTAACACCAGCAACAGCGCGTTAGTCGGCGTTGCAGGAATAGATAAAATTGGGCCACCGTACTTAATCAAAATCGACAGCCCAGCTGAGATGAGTAGCACTTTGAGAATGAATCCAGTTTGTTTCATTTCATTTTAATTTCAATGTTCCGGGCAACCCCCAATGCTACTTTTAGAGTTAAGCATATATGCTTAGTTAATTCTTGGTCTCCGACTCCAGCTGTCTAATTTTGCTCTGCAAATCTAATTCTTGACTACTACAAATTATTTCTAGATTAGACACTCGTTGCTCTAACGCCTTGATGGTGTTGGTTAACAATGGGCTGATTTTTGGTTGATTGTCCGATTTGCGCCAAACTGCAACAGTAGCAACAGCTACTGTGAATATGACAGCTATAGGCAGAATCGCACCACTTCTAGTAACCGCTGTCAAAGGAATGCAAATCGCTAGCATTAGCGTAGCAAAGCCCCACATTCTTGAGGTAGCAGCGACTCGAATATCTTTTTCGGGTTTATGTGCCATTGGTTCTTGCTAAACCTTGTGATAAGGCTAGTTGGTTGATGTAAAAGGCATTTGTTTGTGAGTAAACGCACCACTGACATTAGTCTAAGCTTAGAAGACGTAAGCTTACCTTCAAACCAGACAGACATTAAACCGATGAGCAGTATCGAGGTTACAAGAACCTACCTCCAAATGATGTCAGTCAACGAGCAAAAGCCAGCCTTGCTTACAGACGAGCGTATACACGTTGAGCAGGTTGTCGAGTGTCCGTCCTCCTTTTATCGTTACCTCTACTGCGAAATTGGGCGCAACTATCAGTGGGTGGACCGGCTCAGCTGGACAGACGAACAGATTCACGCATACCTAAGCAAACCGAATATTTCATTGTGGGTACTGTATTGTGCAGGCGCACCAAGCGGTTACTTTGAGCTGCGCCAAAATGAGGATGGCTCGGTTCAAATTGTGTTCTTGGGGCTACTTAAGGAGTTTATGGGACGCGGCCTTGGCAAGTATATGCTCACAATTGCAGTTAAGCAAGCTTGGAACAAAGCAATTAATCGCATTTGGGTGCATACCTGTACGCTAGACCACCCAGCTGCGCTATCCAACTATCTTAAACGGGGGTTTAAACCGTTTCGGCAGGAAACTTACGTTGCAACTAGGGGCTAGCAATCAGTGGCTAGGTAAACTCCCAGACGAACAGATTGTTTTCCAGTAGCACTTTGCCAATAAGTGCCTCAAAGAAGTCCCGAAAAACTGCCTGACGGATGGCAGGCGTGACAGTGCGATCGCTCAACGGCTCAATCAGACGTTGAGTTTTAGCAGGCGAGGAGCGCATTCGTCTCAACCAAAAGCTGCTAACAATGCGCGAGCGTAGGTTGGGTCAACTGCTACCAACCCTCTCGCCAACGTATTACAATGTAATATAATGTGGTATATTATTACCTGTGCTAAAAGTCATAGGCTTCCAGCAGCATGGCGAAATTTTCAGATATCCTCAACTACTACCGACCCTATTGGGCGATCGCTATTTTCAGTATCGCCGCCGCCAGCATCTTTGAAATCATTGATCTGTTTTTACCATACGCAATTGGGCAGATTTTAAACGTTTTGTCTGGTCAACCCATTGACAGGATAATGCTTTGGGTGATCGCTGGCACAGCTAACCTAACCCAGTTACCACAAAATCAATTTTTGTCGATAGCTGTGCTTCTGGTGTTAATCTTTCTGGTAACAGTGGTCAGAGCGCCGATTCAGGTTTGGTCGAGCACGTGGTTTAATTGGGACATTCCTTTGCGTTCCCGTCGCGATCAAGCCCAGAAAGCAATCGAAAAAATCCTTACTTTGCCGCTGGAGTTTTACGACGAAAACAACCCCGGACGCATTGCTGGACGAGTTGCTAGAGGGCTTGAAAACCACACTTGGACTTACCCAGAAATTGCAGGGCAGTTGATTCCAAAGCTCTTTCGGGTGCTGGGCATTTTTGTAATCATTTGGTTTATCGAGTGGCGCATCGCCTTACTATTTCTGGTTTCCTTCATCTTTATCCTCAGCTTTAGCCTTAAAGGTTTGAAGCAGCTGATGGATCAAGAACGGCGGCTAGATAAGTATATGGAGAATACACAAAGCCGCACCTCAGAAATTGTCACCAATATCAAAACAGTTAAAGCTTTTGCCACGGAGTCCGCCGAATTGAACCGGCAACGGCAACGCTTAGAGCGGGAGTTTAAAGTAGTTGAGTACCGCATCCATCTAGGTTACATCAAGCTGGCTACTTGGCAAAGGACTATCATTCAGATTTGTGTCTTTGTGGTCTTAGGTCTGACTCTCGCCGCCACGCTCAAGGGTAAAATAACGCTTGGGCACTTCGTTATGACTTTAACCATCTCCAGCATGGCCTATGCGGAGTTGGAACCGATCAACAATTTGGCAGAGAGTTTTGCGCGTCGCTATGCCTCAATGCTGCGGTTTCATGAACTTCTCCAGCAGCCAGCTGGGGTAGATGCTGCCAGTCTTGTCATGGCTTCATCTGCCGCCGCGACGCCATATCGCTTCAGTGGAAAATTGGAGTTTGACCACGTCACTTTTGGGTATGACCCTGGACGCCCAGTTTTACAAAACATCAATTTATTGATTGAACCATATCAAACAGTGGCGTTGGTGGGTCGTTCCGGGTCGGGAAAGTCTACTTTCGTAAAACTACTGTTTCGGTATTTTGAACCGAATCAGGGGCGAATTTTGATTGATGGTCAAGATATTCGGACGCTGAATGTTGCCGATTACCGGCGGAGGCTGGCGATAGTGCATCAAGAAGTGGACGTTTTCAATGGCACAATGCTTGATAACCTTACCTATGGCAACCGGAAAGCCAGCTTTGAGCAGGTTGAACAAGCCTGTCGGATTGCCAGAGTGGATGAGGTGATTCAACACCTGCCTCAAGGTTACTACACGGTAGTGGGTGAACGGGGTATGCGGCTGTCTGGTGGGCAGCGGCAGCGATTGGGAATTGCGCGAGCACTCCTAGTTGAGCCAGATGTTCTGATCTTTGATGAAGCCACCTCCAGCTTAGATTACGAGTCTGAGCGTTTAATTCAACTGGCGATGCGATCTATCCTTGGTACCCGTACTACAATCATCATTGCTCACCGACTCAGTACGGTTCGGGAGGCAGATAAGATTGTGGTTCTTGATCAGGGCAGGATTGTAGAAGTGGGCAGCCATGCTGAACTGTTGCGCCACGAAGGGATTTACCGGCGTTTGCACTCCCTGCAAGAAACGGGTGAACTGCTGAGTTAGTGTATGCAAAAAAAAAGTTTTACTTTCAATTACTCTTGTGCTACGATAATAAATCGTGGGTTAGAAGGGTCGATGCCCGAGTGGTTAATGGGGGCGGACTGTAAATCCGCTGGTTTACACCTACGCTGGTTCAAATCCAGCTCGGCCCACCATTTTTAATTTGGATTTTGGATTGGCACTATTAAATAGAGCAAGCCAGAATCCAAAATTGCTTTGCCCGTGTAGCTCAGTGGTAGAGCACTTCATTGGTAATGAAGAGGTCACGAGTTCGATCCTCGTCATGGGCTCTTTCGCGACGAATTGACCTCTCAACAGCCAGAATGTCACAAAGAGGTAGCAGTGGCTCGTAAACGCTTGATTATCGAGATGGGTATGGGGGTGGATCAGCACGGACAGGAACCTACAATAGCAGCCGCAAGGGCTGTACGCAATGCGATCGCTCACAACGCCTTGCCTGGTGTCTGGGAAGTGGCTGGATTGAGCGACCCAGATCAAATGATTGTAGAAGTTCAGGTGGCAGTGCCTTACCCTGAGCAAGTACGCGAAGCAGAGGTACTAGCTGTGCTACCTTTTGGTCGTAAATCTCTCACCGTTTCGTCCGGCGGTATGGTAGTTCAGGGTCGGGCGATCGCGGAGCTCAATGATAAAAATGACGAAATGCTGCTCGCTGTTGCTGCTGTCACAGTTCTGATCGAGACTGAGTAATTGTTTTTAGCAGAAGTTGGTTTTTGGTAGCAGGTCCTACCCCTTCATCCATTCAGTACGTGAGCAAGCGTGTTGGTTTATGCAGGTGGTTTTACTTTAATCAACTGCCGGAACCACTCATCATCCCAGAGTTCATCAAAATCTAAATCAGCCTTTGCCTCTTCCCGATAACTTGGATTCAGCTTGATCGCCTGTTGCAGGTTTTTAAGTGCTAAGTCAACCTGACCCTGTAGAGCATAACAACTCGCTTTGTTGTAGTAAGCGCTGGCGTAGTCCTGCTTAAGATTCAGAGCTTTATCGAAGCTGGCGATCGCTTCTGGATCGCGACCAATCTGGACGAGTGAATAACCTCTTTTGTCCCAGGCTTTGGGAAAATCGGGCTTGAGCTGAATCGCTTTGTCAAACGAGGCGATCGCATCAGAGTATCGTCCCAACTGCTCCAGGGCAAGACCTCGATTCAACCAAGCAGTGGGGTCATTTGGTTGGAATTGGACTGCCCGGTCAAACGAAGTGAAAGCTTCCTCATGCTGTAGCAAAATCCCTAGCACAACACCCCTATCGACCCAAGCTTCATGATAATCGGGCTTGAGCTGAATCGAATGAAGCAAGCGCTGCTTTGTACTGTCCTAATTTTTGTAGAGCAATGCCTCGGTGCTCCCAAGCACTAGGGTCATCGGGCTTGAGTTCAAGAACTTTGTCAAACGAGGCGATCGCGTCTTTATACTGTTGTAATTTTACTAGGCCAATGCCACGCTGATACCAAGCGTCAGGATTGTCAGACTGAATTTCAACTGCTTTATTGTAGTGAGTGATCGCATCTTGATAGCGACCCTTAGAGAACAGCGCATTCCCCTGTTTGACATAATCATCCGGGGTAAAGAACAACTGAGGATGGCTAGATTTTAATAATTTAAATTGTTCCGTTAGCTCTTGCATTTTTTGCTGAACTTCCGTCAGAAAAGACTCTGACGTGGGGGATTCAGCCAGTTGCTGTAGGATGAGATCTTTCTGGGTTTGCGCGTCCGACTGTAACTTAGAGAGTTGAGCAGAAAAATCCAACTCCAACTTTTCCAGATTCTGAAGGATTGAATCCTTTTGTTGGTAAGTACCAGACCGCAATTCAGCAATTTGAGCGGCAACCTCAGACTTTAGGTGTTCTAAATCTTTAAAGACAAGATCCCTTTTCTGTTGAGCCTGCTTTTGTACATCCAACTGTAAATCAGTAAGTTTGGGAGCCACCTCAGACTTTAAGTGTTCTAGATTTTCAAGGATGAGCTTCTTTTGTTGTTGAGCATCTGACTCTAACTCCGAGAGCTGAGAGATAAACTCCGCTTCGGATTTCAAAATATTCTCAATTACAAGCTTCTGTTGTTGTTGAGCATCCAGGTGTAAGCCAGTAATTTTCGGAGCCACCTCAGACTTCAGGTGTTCTAAATTTTCAAGGATAAATTTCTTTTGTTGTTGAGCATCTGACTCTAATTCCGAGAGCTGAGAAATAAACTCCGCTTCGGATTTCAAAATATTCTCAATTACAAGCTTCTGTTGCTGTTGAGCATCCAGGTGTAAGTCAGTAAGTTTGGGAGCCACCTCAGCCTTCAGATGTTCTAGATTTTCCAGGGTAAATTCCTTTTGTCGTTGAGCATCTGACTCTAACTCCGAGAGCTGAGAGATAAACTCCACTTCGGATTTCTTAAGGTTTTCAATTACAAGCTTCTGTTGTTGTTGAGCATCCAGGTGTAAGTCAGTAATTTTCGGAGCCACCTCAGCCTTCAGATGTTCTATACTTTCAAGTATGAACTCCTTTTGTTGTTGAGCAGCCGAGTGCAAATCAGAGAGGTGAGCAGCAAACTCCTTTTCAGATTTTTCCAGTTTTTGAAGCGCAATCTCCTGTTGTTTTTGAGTGCCTGACTGCAACCCAGAGAGCTGAGAGATAAATTCTAGCTCCAACTGTTCCAGCTTTTGTATTGAGTTATTGGATTTTGTCTGTAATTCTGTGATGATTTGCTCTTTTGATTGAGTAAGGGAAGAAACAAGCCCGGATAATTTTTCTCTTTCTCTACCCATCTCCTGATGAAGAGTTTCTACCTCATTTTCTACTGCCTCGGCGATCTCTTCAACTTCTTGCAGGATATTTTTAGCGTCAACACTCGCTCTGGCGACTTGAGCTTCTAAGTCTCCGAGTTCCTTCAGTCTGGCAACTTGAGCTTCTAAGTCTCCGAGTTCCTTAAGTTGTTCTTTAACTTTAGTTGCGACCTCTTGAATCACGGCACGTCGCAGCAGCCATAATGCAGCGATCGCGGCTCCTAGCAGTAGAACCAATATGCCTAACAAAACATTGAGCAGTGTTGTCGCTCGACCTTGGGTAGGATCAACTTTGGCTTGGACTTGCGCTATAACTCGTCCTTCAGAGCGCAGTTGATTCAGTTTTTCGCGCTCTTGAAACGTCGAAACCTGGGCAACAGTCAGTTCTGAAGTGTCAGATTTTGTAGGTTGAGCACTGGCAACATCAACAGATGGCAGGAAGATGAAAAGGGCAAAACAGCTGCGCGATACCAATGCAAAGACTTCTTGGTGACGCTTCATCGCGATTATCCTTGTCTGTTAGTTGATTTGTGCAATCGCTCATCTTCTCAAGGTTAATCAAAATCAGGCGAGCGGGTATTCTCAGCTAAATTTATAACCCCCCAGGTAGGACTCGAACCTACGACTCTCGGTTTAGAAAACCGATGCTCTATCCACCTGAGCTACTGGAGGAAGTGTCAACTGCCTAATCCGCTCGGTCACGGCAGGATGCGATCGCTGTGGGGCTACAGGAGCATAAGTCTACCATTATAGATAGGTCGTAGTCATCTGGCTTTTAAATCTTAACCGAAGGGGGTATTGGTTCGCTATAGTGTGTTATTCATTGGATTATGGTTGGTCAATAGGGACAGCTGCTAGGATGCCGTCCTGGCAGCGTTGCCTGGGTGCGATGCTTGGGGCAAGGACTAAGTCATACACAATTGTCGTGCAGTGATTTCCTTTAACCGCCCAGCACCACAGGTCACAAGTATTTATTTATCATTATTATGTTTATTCTAAAACGGGAAGATGTGCAAATCTCTAGCATTAAGGATCCGAAGCAGGATCAGCAGATTCCAATTCTCAATTATCAGCGGCAGACCTTTCGTTTGATTAGAGTGTTCATTGCGAGTCAAGAGGTAAAAGCCATAGCCTTCTGGCGGGATTTGACCGATAATCAAGGCAAAGGATGTGTCTTACTTAAGGAACCAGAGCGCTTTAGTGTCTGGGGTAAAATCCGCCTACAGCAGCTCAGCAATCATGCCCCTGGGAATGATTTGCTTGGCTCAATCACCCAAGGCTGCCTTTTGCTGCTGCAAGCGGTTTATCTAGAAATTGAAGACCTTTTAGGTTCCAGGCAAGCGAAATTGTTTCATTCGGATATCATGAATGTATTCGGGCAGCGGCAATTTCCCCAGGCAGACTCCCCAGAAGCGGTTACCTACCTACTTAGCACGGATCCGCTGACCGCCCCTAAAATTCCACCTTGGCAGGAACATCATCTAATTACCCTGTTGCAAGAACTCCATCGCCTTGGTAAAGAGTATTTTGGAAATTCTAACTTTGTCAAAAAAATAATTCCTATATTAGAAGATATGCCTCCACTTGAGCGATCAGGGTTTATACAGTGGCTAAATCAATCCTCACTTGATAAGCTGTGGCAATAGCATAGAGAATGTTTCAAATTTCCTATGATTAGCCCTTTAAACAAGTTAAGCACTGCTAAATTCCCGCTCTCCTTTCAAACAATTGTCCTAGCTGCAATTGTTTGGGGTGTACTGGCGCTTTTGTTCTATCTATTGTTTAGCGTGCCTATAGAAGTGGATGGAGTCTCCAGGCGTCCAGATTGGTACGTGATTGGCACCTATGTGTTCAAACAGGTTGCTTACTTGGGAGCCGCTGTCTTATGCTTTAGAAATTGGCGCAGCCCAACTATTATTAGTGCTCGGAATTTCTGGCTAGGAATCGGGTTCGGGATGCTGTCCTATTTACTAGGGAATTTAATATTAGGCTACTGGGAGTTGGTTTTGCACCAGGAACCGATTTTATCGCCAGCAGATTTATTTTTTGTGGGGATATATTTGTTTCTCGGCTGGAGCATGATTCTAGCGGTAAGCTCTAGGCGACTCAATTTAGATCGTTGGCAGTGGTCATTAGTGGTGGGAATCGGTTTGATTGGTATAGTGCTGGCTATTGCGACTTCTAGAGAAACAGCTAACCTCCCTCCGCCTGTAGTTTCTGCTTCTGCGTGGGTTTCACTCCTGCAACAGTCGGTGAAACTGTTTTACATCGTAGGGGATATCTTGCTCTTGATTATCGCTACAATGCTACTGTTAGCCTTTTGGGGGGGACGTTTTGCCCAGTCTTGGCGAATGATTGCGGCAGCAGTATTCTCGCTATACATTGCAGATATGTGGTTAAAATACGCCGAGAATCACATTGAAAAATACCAAAGTGGATCGCTGCTGGAGGTATTTTCGGTCTTCAGTGGAGTGTTGTTTGCCATTGGGGCTGCCGTGGAGTATGAAATATCAAGCCGTTCTCGCCGCGAGAAAAGTGGGCGGAGACGGGCTTAGGAAAAAATGTGGTATGACTGTGAAAAAACTACCGGACTCTGACAAGCGCGACATCCTCAAGTTGTATCGACAAACTGGAGAAACAACCTCAACTCTGGCTGAACGTTACGGTGTAAGTAATTCAACGATTAGTCGTCTCCTGAAAAGTACCTTGCCAGAGGAGGAGTACGAAGTGCTGATCTCTTCCAAGCGTGCCGCACGAACCTCTCACCCAGACGCTGTGCAAATGCCGCTCTTAAGTCCAGAGTCAGATGTTGAGGTTGCCTCATCGTTGGCAGCGTCATCCAGCCCAGATGCGGATGACGCTGCTACACGGCTGCAGCAGCGCTCCTCTGCTGCCTCGCCGCCGCAAGAAGCGCCTGCAAAAGTAGAAGAATTACTGCAACTCTTAGACACTCCTACTAGTACTACAGCGCTTAGCACCGCCAGTTCACTCAATGAAGATGTCCTCAGCAAGCAAGGGAACAAACCTGAACGCTTAGAGCCTCAGCCTTTGAAAATAGCACCTCCCCTGCCCCGTTTACTCAATGAAGATGCGCTCAGCAAGCAAGGGAACAAACCTGAAGGCTTAGACCGTCCCGTTGTACTAGGCAGCAGACAAAGTTCGCTCGATGAGGAAACGGAAGCACAGGCCACCGCCGTAGCACAAATGCTAGGGGAAGACTTGCTAGACGAGTCAGACGAGTTGATGGATCTAGACGATGAAGATTTAGACGAAGAGGACTCGGATGAGGAACTATTCCCAGTTAGAAGACCAATGTCATCTGCAACATTGGTTCAAGTCTTGCCGTTGTCGGAAGCGACCCTGCCCAAAACTTGCTATTTAGTCATAGACCGGGCATCGGAATTAATTACCCGGCCACTCAGGGACTTTGGCGATCTAGGACAAATTCCCACCCAAGAAGTCCAGGAGAAAACGCTGCCAGTATTTGATAACCACCGGGTAGCCCGACGTTTTTCAACCAAGCGAGACCGAGTGATCAAAATTCCGGATAGCAGACTGCTCCAGAAGACTCGTTCGCATCTACAAGCCAAGGGAATCACGCGGCTGTTGGTTGATGGTCAAGTCTATTCGTTGTCGAAGTAGTCATCTATAAGCTCCAGCCCGATTACAGCTCGAATGCATGTGAAGCGCGGCAGTTGAGCGTGTTAAAGTAGTATGATTGATCAGTATCCCGACTGGATTACCGTTGATTCAACCGACTGGGATATTCGCAATTTACCCGGGCGGCAATGGATGCCTCTTTAAAATTCCTTGACAACTCCAATGGTTAAATCTTCTACTCCCACGTCC
>PDVI01000060.1_pt1 | contig 10374 bp, 7 predicted proteins | sample 1369771 | NCBI WGS metagenome assembly PDVI01 (sample SAMN07795377, study PRJNA414565) | Alkali sediment metagenome, whole genome shotgun sequencing project. | isolation source: glacial lake sediment | place: Montenegro: Black Lake | collected 2016-06
GGTTTGTTGAATTTGAAGATAAAGAGTACGGATTATGTGTGTACCAAGAACTAAAACGACTGACAGACCGAGTATTACCAAAATCATATCAAGCCGAATCTGAACCACTTTTGATGAATATTGGGTATATCAAACGCTTTCCGCAAGCAAGCCCTGGCTACGCTTGGTTCAAAACAATGGTTAAGAGATCGCCATTTGTGCTGGCACCCGGAACGCTAGATGGAGAACCAATGTTTGACTTGGCAATTCGTAAACGTGAAGTGAACTTCTATCAGCAAGATAATATTCCAGAGCATACAATGGAATCTGTCCTTGCTAAACCTTACGAATCTGATGTAGAGAAGCCATTGAAGCCATCTCCTACACCCAATCTAAACTTAAGCCCATTGGAAATCTTTCAGCGACGTAAATCTCAGCTTGCTCGATTTTTCCCGGTTACACTGGAGCGTCTAAGATTTAGCCCTATATTTTCTGAAGCAAAGCAAAAGCTGGTTGAAGAAGGATATCAAAATTGGCAAGTTATTCAAGCAGGATGCAATCTTGTCCTAAAGTATCGACTGCCAGAACTTTTCACCAAAACTGATGACGGTCAGTATGATGCTATGGGTATATTAGACTATCTTATAAACCATTCCGAAGATGTCTCAGGAATGCTTCCTCCAAATCAGGAACTCTCGATTGAGCACCTCCTTGAACAGATTAAAGCCGATACTTATGAACTGATACTATACGTGATTGACAATGAGCTTCCTGAAATCAGCAAATGTAATTTGCAAATTATGCTATCGGAGCGTGGGCTACTAGAAGAGCCAACACTCAGCCAAAAAGTTACGATACCAACAGAAATTAAAAAACAAATCTAACTATTGAAACTTATCTAGACTTCTTCAGTTTATGACCGCACCTGATGATTTAGCCTCTGAGGTAGTTTATATATCCTCGACGAAACGAGGAATTGCAGCTAAAGATGTTTCCAACAGTAGTCTTTCAACGGGAGACACATATAACATTATTTTTTCTGCTCAGTCTTCACTGGGACAGGAAACTCTAAAGCGCATTTATAGCTTAAATTTGCGAGTTCGAGTTTTGATAAGTGTTACAGAAGATGAGCTTGAAAAAGAATGTAATGTCGCTCGTAATGTGATTGAGAAAAATCTTAGACTTCAATCAGTTACGTCAAATTTTAAACAATCTCAAATCAAGACTCAAAAGGCATTCCGTCTCGATTTAGAGCAAAGCCACATTTATGTGGGGATATTCTGGAAGTCTTTAAATACATTAAATTCTGAAACAGGAATCTCTTTTATTGAAAACGAGTTTGATTTAAGTAAGGGAAAGCCACGCCTTATCTATGTGAAAGATTCACCAGAAGGGCGCGATCCAAAACTTGAGCAACTCCTTCAGCGTATTCAGAACGAAGAAATTTACTGTTTCCGGGTTTTAATCTGGTTAATGAAGATTTAGCGCAAGCGCTATCTGAGCGTTTTCTATTGGATCTGCCATCACACTCATCACCCGCAACGCCTTCTGTTCTTCCCAACTATTTACATGTTCTCGAAAATGAAATTAACGATAAGAAAATTGTTAATCGAGATACCTTAATTTCTACAGTCAAGGAGAAACTTGGCAAACACAAAATTCTTGTTCTCATCGGCGATCCAGGTGTCGGCAAAACTTACTTGATTGGAAGTATTGGACAACAACTTGACGCAATTTATGTTTCATTGCGTAACAAGACAACTCAGCAAGTTTGTTCCTATCTGGCTAGCCATCTAGCCGTGAGACGAAATCAAATCCCTAAAAACTTCCCTTCTGAAGATGAAGCTCGAATAGCCCTTCAAGAAGAACTCTCCAATAGTTCAGCTGTCATCCTCATTGACGATACAGAACAAAACCTCACTGTTGCGAGAGCATTAATAGGTTTGGAGTTTTTTGCCTGCCGTTCCATTATGTCTACTCGCTTTCCACAAGTAGATTTGTACCAAGGAATAGAAAAATTCTCAATTCCTGCATTTAACCGGGATGAGGTTAAACATTTTCTCAATCTTTACGAAATAGCCCTTCCACCAGGAGAATTTCAAAATTTATACACTGCCTCGCAAGGTAATCCACTGTATCTCTACTACTTTAGTCAATATCAGATTTCTCTTTTACCATACGGCTTACAAGAATATCAAGCTGCGCTCTGGCAACAGCAATCGCCAACTCAACAAGAGGCGATGAATTTTATTGCCTATAGCTTTGCTCCCCTAAACGTGGCAGATGTTCATACTTTACTGAACAAGGCACAGCCAGTTACAGCTACTCCAATGGAGACAAAGCGGCATTTAGACAACGCTGTGCCGCTAATTCGGCAGGTTGAGGGATATTATGAATTTTTTCACCCTTACTTTGAAGAATATGTTTATTCAACTGCTGATTCAGACGGGTTTTCCAATCATTATCATCAAGCTCTAGGCGAGTACGCGCTGAACAAGCAATGGATTATTCCTGTTGCATTTCATCTTCTACGTGCCAACGATACCCGTGTTAAAGATTACCTCATTGAAGGAACACATGCGGCATTGTTACATGGTGAGTGGACATTAGCAGAGGAACTCATACATCGCAATATTGAGTTTGTACAGGAAGATGGAAATAAGCATCAAGAAGCCTATGCACAGTATGTACTTGCTCAACTATATTGGGAAATTGGACGATATGGTGATGCTCGGAAGGCGGTTGATACTGCGGTTCAACTTTTTGGCGAGGTCGAGGAAACTGAATGGCAAGACATTACTAAGGTTTGGGCAAGTTTGTTGAATGTTAGAGAAGGACAACCAGAAGAAGCTATTGATGTTCTTAAATCAACACTACAATCTTACGATGATCGCGATTTTAATAAAAAAGCTGGAACATTGCTCAACCTCTCTTATGTTTACATCAAGAAGGAAGCTCTCGATTTATTCACGGATTTAGATGATGAATATGGCATAAGTGGATGCCTAACTAACATTGCTAACTGTGCTGGTCAGTTGGGTGATTTTGAGCTTCGACGTGAATATGCAACCAAAGTTATTGACATTGCAACTCGACAGAACTTACCTCGGATGAAAATTGCTGGGCTGAATCATCTTGCTTCTGCCCAACGCCATGACGATGAATTCCAAGCAGCCCAAAAGACTACAGAAGAAAGCATTGCTCTCTGCCAACAGTTAGGTGCAATCGAGGCAGAAGTAACGAATATTGCTAACCTTGGCAATGCATTTTTAGACCAACATTTGCATGTTCAAGCGGAACGAGCATATACAGAAGCTCTTACTAAAGCGAGAGAGCATCAGCTTCGTCGGGGAGAAGCCCATTCTTTGGAACTACTGTCGCGATTAAGGCACATACAAGGCTCCTATGAAGAAGCAATTACTTTAGGGCAAGAGGCATTAGCACTCAATCAACAATCACGCGAACCCTTGCGAATCGCATCAACCCAAGATTATTTAGCACGCACATACAAGGAATTGAATCGCTATCAAGAGTCTGCTGAAAGTTATGAAGACTCTGGTAGAAACTATGAGCAATCCGGTCTACTAGATGATGCAGCCTACGAGTATGGACAAGCCGCAGCAATGTGGAATGCCCTAGAGCAATTTGATCGGGCTGCTCAATGTATCACGCAAGGAACTCAATGCGCTTTACAAGTAGCTGCACCAACAACAGCAGCAAGTGTTTTATCCCATGTACCACCTGAATCAGGTAATCCGGAAGCTGGTGTTCTTCACCTTCAAACTTTAAATCTCTTTTTGCAAAATCCGGAATCTGCTTCATTCACAGATTTCATACTGAATTTTTCTATCTATTGCAAAAAACATCCCAATCCTGTTGAGAAAGCCTACTTTAAGACTGGCCTAGAGTTGCTTATTGCAGCACTGACTGAGAAACCATCGACAAATTTATTGAATGCTCTAGCTGTCGCCATTGAACAAGCGGATGAGAGCCTTTTCCCATCAACCGAATTAGACAGTTTGGCAGAACGTATTGCTGAAATCGTTGCTCACATCTACTATCGCCCTCTTAGGGAAGATGTTGGTACGTGGACTATTGGGCTTGATTGGCAGCATCCAATCGTATTGCAAATTACCTGCTTGAGTGATGATGCGATTGTACAACGAGTTGCGATCGCCCTTGCGCTAATTCTTTTTGCCAATCTGAAGCTGTTGGAGGAAACGGTTTTAGAATTGGGTGGAAATCAGGAGGTTGGCTTATTGATTGAGCTTTTGACGCAAGAGGATTTCTCAAGAGTTGTCAGCCCAGAGTTACAACATCAAGAGTTTTCTGAGTCCCTACCATCTACCGTGACTATAAGTAATGTCCCTTGGGGAGAAGTACAACCTCCAACGATTGGAATTTTACACAGTAACTACGAACTAGCCAGTAATTGGGCTGTTAATCCTGGAAATAAAGCATTTCTATGGTTGTTGATGAATATTCATCGTGCAGTTGTATGTCACTGTAATCATCGTCGCCATGACGAAGATGCTACAGTTATTAGTCGAAAGAGCCGACAGTTCTGTGAAGCCGCATTGATGTAGCTGCTGTTCAAAAAAAACCTAATGCCTGACTCTCACAGTTAAGCTTAATGGACAGCCCTCATCGGCAGATTGGAGCGGCATAATGTTCCCCTTCAGCGGCTGTTAGTAGCTGTTACGACAAAAGCTAGCTCAGGCATTCGCGCTTCGCAGATGTATATTATAGACGACTGCTGTACGTCGCAGGTTAATCAAGTTGACTCAACAGCGCTTCCGCTTCACCAATTTTGAGGTTCTTGTTGTAAAGCGGAGTATCCGGTTCAAAGAGAGCGCCCCTGAATAGGCTGCCGATGTCTTGTGGTGCAAAGCCAATATCTTCGATGAGTTGTTTTGTAATTTGCTTCGCTTGCGGGTCGTCGCCACAAAACTGGACAGCAATTCGTTCATCGCCCGATCGGAAAGCTTGCTCTGCCAACACTTTGGAATAGATGGAATTAAAAGCTTTGCTCGTACGAGCACCCGGAAATTGCTCCGCAACGTAGCCCGTCGAAGTTTGCGACTCATCAGCGATTACTTGCTGAGCGACATCGCCATCACGTTGAGGATAGGGATTCGTGGCGTCGATGAGAATTTTGTTATCCAATCGTCCAACCTGCTGAGCTACTTCAGCGACTTGACCAAATGGAATGGCTAGCAAGACCACATCTCCAAATGCGGCAGCTTCTTTAATAGTGCCGGTCTTGGCACCAACTTCCTTTGCCATTGGCTCCAATTTTTCGGGGTTCCTAGAACTGAACATCACCTCATGCCCAAAATGAGCCCAGTGTCGCCCTAATGTTCCACCAATGTTTCCCGATCCGATGATTGCAATTTTCATGGTTACCTCCCGCGCAGCGTGCGATCGCATTGTTCCCGTTGTTCCCTAATTTTAGAGGGGAAGATTGAGTTCCCTTGTCCTCTTCTTGACCGCCCTTAGAGCAGCTTTTGTTTATTGTCTTGCGGCTACGAGGTTATGCGATTGAATGCGTGCCCCGCCGTTGAGGATTTGCTGGACCATCTCACTACTAATGAAGTCATGAGGAAATCCCAGTTCGATTTTGCTGACGTTGTCCAGGCGCTGCAGTTGCTCAGGGGTAAGGGTGAACTCTAGGCAACCTAAATTATCTTCAAGGTGCTTGAGGGTACGAGCACCGAGAATCGGAAGTACTCCAGACTGCCTGCATAGCAACCAGTTCAATGACACCTGCGAAGCCGAGCGACCAATTTCAGAAGCAACCTTTTGCACTTCCTCAGCAATGGTGAAGTTTTTATCGGTTAGCCTGCTTGCCACCTGCTCTCCGCGAGCGGCTTTGCCGTTTTGGGCGGACTCTCGGCTGTATTTGCCGGTAAGAATACCTCCAGCCAGAGGCGACCAAGGCATCACGGTGATGTTGAGGTCTTCTGCCATTGGGATCAGCTCCCGCTCCGGACTGCGCTCGATCAGGGTAGAGCACCTTGCCCGCGCGCACCAAATCGTCGAGGGCGCGCATTACTTCCTCCACAGGGGTGCGCCCTTCCCAGATATGCACCCAGTAAAGGTCAATATAGTCGGTCTTGAGACGCCTGAGGCTATTCTCAATCGCCTGAATCATATTCTTGCGGTGGTTGCCGCCCGCATTTGGATCGCCTTTACGCGTGTTATTTGAGTACTTAGTGGCGAGGACAACTTGCTCGCGGCGCGATTGAATAAATTCACCCACGAACGTCTCGCTCGTGCCGTTAGTGTAGATGTTAGCAGTATCGATAAAATTGCCACCTAGTTCAATATACCTCTCGAACACCTGGCGCGATTCTTCTTGGTCTGCACCCCAGCCCAGTCTGTACCGAAGGTCATGGTGCCCAGGCACAGAGGCGAGACCCGCAGACCACTATTTCCCAGCAAGCGATACTCATCGAGTGCCGTCAGCTTTTGTACTTCCATAAAATTATTTCTCCATCATATTGTGGCTACAAACCCATTGGTCTAAAGTCCAGAGTACAGATTGAGCAAAGTTTTGTCGCTAGCCCAGGGTTCTGTTTTTGAACATAGAAAAAGGTCAGTTAACCGCCGATCTGAAGAAGTGTGTACTTACTGAACTTTTGGTTAGGACATCAATCCGGTGCAGCTGATTGGCTACTTTGCGCTTAAATTTTGAAATTTTGCATTGTTTTGCCTTCCAGCGACGTAAAGCGCGGTGGTATAGTTTCCGTGAGTTAAGCCGAATGGCACCAAGATAAGGAGAGCGCGATGGAACGCCCTTTTATCAGCCGTCTACTCAGCTAATTTAATTTCTTTGTTTGCGGTTTCCTGTGCTCTTCTCATGGCAACTGGTAAAGGTTGTTCGCCCAGCATGGCACTGACAAACTGATTATTAAAATTGTTTAAGATGACTGGCAGATTTTCCCCTGCTTGCCAAATGGTGGCATAAGAGGCACCAGCGATAAATGGTGAATAGAGTGGATTCTTGTCATAGCCTAGCATGGCAACAGACTTACGAGTTGGCAGGGCAAATCCACTACTTGTCCATGTTTTCATGCCCTCTTTGCCGGTTAGGTAGGAAATTAACTGCCATGCCTCTGGTTTATGCTTTGATTGCTTGTTCATTACGTAAGCAACTGTATAAGCCATCGTTCCTTTTTTGCCAGCCACTGTAGGTACTTCCGCTGTTGCGTATTCAACATTTGGAAAGGTTTGTTTCAGGTAAGAAATCAACCAGGGACCTTCAATTACCATTGCAGCTTTGCCTTGTCCAAATATTTCACTGCCTGACGTTGTGCCAACATCTGTTGGCTGGGCGGCTGATTTATCATTGCGATACTGGTCAATGATTAGTTGCAGACCTTTTAAACTCTCTTGTGAGGCGAATGTAGCCTTTCCATCTGCGTCGATTAACTCACCACCCTCGGCTTTAATCAGGAAGTATTGTCGTGCCAATTCTGGGAGGACACCAAAACCATATTGCTCTATTTTGCCATCTCCATTTTTATCAATAGTTAGTTTCTGGGAGTATTCGCGCAGTTCTGACCAAGTTGTGGGAGGCTGAGATAATCCAGCTGCTTGAAAGGCTTTTTTGTTGTAAAACAGTGCAAGAGTAGAAAAATCTTTGGGTAAGCCGTAGATTTTACCATCCTGCTGAAAAGCCTTGAGTAGTGATGGTTCAAAATCTGCAGTATCAAACTTAGGTGGTATGTAATTATCAAGCGGTTCTAAGACGCCCGGAATCATCAGTGCTGGTGCTTCCAAAGCGTCTAAATAAAATACATCGGCTGCTGTGTCCCCGATCAGTCTGGTTTTGAGGACATCCATGTATTCATCTGCGATCGCGTCATACTTGACCTGGATTTTCGGATTCTTGGCTTCAAAGTCCTTAAGTAACTGTTGCAGTAGCTGTTTCTCATTTAGGTTGCTCCAACCACTGAGCGTAACCGTAACAACACTTTCCTGATTTGTTTGTCTACCAACGCTACAGCCTGTAAAAATGATTATCCCCAGCATAAAGAGGGCAAGGAATGACAGAATTAGTTTCTGCATAAAATTCGCCGCAAGTGTATAGTTTTCTGATAAAATACAGTGCCAAAATGTTGTGGTGATAGTGGCTACTAGTGGATGTCAGTCGCTGCCAGAGCGATCAGAAACAGGTGCTGGTATTACCAAAGTAACGTTCTGGCATGGGGTAAATCCACCATCAAATCGGGATGTCCTTCAGGTACTGGTGGATCGGTTTAATCGGGAGCATCCAGATATTCAAGTGGAATCGCTCTACGTGGGGCAGGCGGAGCAGCAGTTGCCTAAAATTTTGGCTGCGGTAGTAGGCAATGCCTCGCCAGATTTATTGTGGTATAATTCAACACTTACCGGTCAACTGGTGGAACTAGATGCGATTCGCCCCTTAGAAGATTGGCTGGCGCAGTCACCGCTGCGAGATGAGATTGACCCGGCGTTGTTTGAATCGATGAAGTACCAAGGTCACACTTGGTCGGTGCCTTTTGGCACGAATAACACGTCCGTTTTTTATCGTCCCAGTTTGTTTAAGGCAGCTGGAATTACCGAGTTACCCCAAACTTGGGAGGAGTTGCGGCAGGTGGCTCGTCGGTTGACTCTTGATACGGATGGCGACAAGAGGATAGATCAGCATGGGATGCTATTGCCTTTAGGAAAGGGAGAATTCAATGTGTTCCTCTGGCTGCCGTTTATGTGGAGCGGCGGCGGGGAGCTGGTTAATGCTGGTAAGCAGGAAGCGGGGGCGAGCACTTTAGTTAATCAAGGTGCGATCGCGGCTTTGCAGTTCTGGCGTAATTTAATAGAGGACGGTTCAGTTGTTTTGTCGTTGCCAGAGCGGGGTTTTGAGATAGATGGATTTCTCAAAGGCTCGGTGGCGATGCAGCTAACTGGTCCTTGGACTCTAGGACAACTTAAAGCTACTGGTGTAGATTTTGGTGTTTTTCCGATTCCTTTTGCTGCTAGACGGGCAACGGGCATTGGGGGCGAGAATCTATTCGTTTTCAAAACCACACCAAAACGGGAGAAAGCGGCGCTGAAGTTTGCTGAATTTGTTTTGAGTCAGCAATTTCAGACCGAGTGGGCAATTGGCACGGGTTATCTGCCGGTGAATCTTTTGGCGCGCCAGAGTGATAAATATCAAGCATTTGTGGCTGAGCAACCGGCTGTGAAGGTGTTTCTGGAGCAGGCGAAGTATGGGCGATCGCGTCCTATTTTCCCTGGCTACAACCGGCTGTCGGAAAGTTTGGGTCGTGCGATCGAGGCGGTGTTACTCGGTAAGAGTTCGCCAGAGTCGGCGCTCAAAGCAGCCCAGCAGCGGTTAGACCTGATTTATCGGTAAGCTGACACACTTACAGAATTTGGCATTCTCAAGCAAGATAAAGTGGTGTTCTACAACCTAGCAGCACAGATGGCTGCTCCGAGCAGCCCTACTTGTGAATTCAGGACAACATGCACGGGTACACTTTTGAGTAACGACCTCACGCGACCTTTATCAGTAAAAGCTTCTAGGAAACTTCCCTCTTGAATGAGCGGCAGAACTTTTGGAGCGATGCCACCGGCAACATAAAGACCGCCGTAGGGTAGAAGTTTGAGGGCGAGATTACCAGCCTCAGCGCCGTAGGCGAGGACAAACATCTGCATGGTTTGCTCACAAAGGCGATCGCGCTTCTCCAGGGCAGCTATAGCAATGGCAGCAGCTGGATCAACGGTCTTCTCACTGTGCCCAGCTTGTTGTTCCCACGTCTTGACCACTTGCCCGACATCTACAGATTCACTAGCTTTGGAGTGGTCGCGCAGGAACTGGTAAATCGCCACAATGCCTTGACCGGAAACAACTCGCTCGGCAGAAACGCGCTGAATATCGTGCTTATCCAGCAGGTATTTCAACAGTTGAAATTCCAACTCAGAGCGGGGGGCAAAGTCGACGTGTCCACCTTCGGAGCCAAATACCTGATACATGTCTAGCTGCTGGATTAAAAATCCTTGTCCCAGTCCGGTGCCAGCCCCAATCACCGCAATCGGAGCTGCTGGCTGCGGAATGCCAGTTTGCAAGGTGTACAAGTCAGAGGCATCTAAGCCCAAGACGCCATAGCCAACCGCTGCAAAGTCGTTGATTAGAGAGATGGGTGCAATTGCTAATTCTTGCTCCAGACGTTTGGCATCGAGAAACCAAGTCAGATTGGTCAACTTCGCAGTATTGTTAACGACAGGGCCTGCGATCGCGAAACAAGCCTTTTGAGGGACTGGCGCGTTACCTAACTCCTGGGCAGCTGTTGCCAGAAACTGTTGCACCATCGGCACCAAATCGACAAAGTCACGACTGGGGTAGCGTTTATCATAGAGGGTGTGCGA
>PDVI01000036.1_pt2 | contig 10302 bp, 9 predicted proteins | sample 1369771 | NCBI WGS metagenome assembly PDVI01 (sample SAMN07795377, study PRJNA414565) | Alkali sediment metagenome, whole genome shotgun sequencing project. | isolation source: glacial lake sediment | place: Montenegro: Black Lake | collected 2016-06
AGAAAAGTGATCACGAGGGGGAGGGGGAAGAATTGGTGATGCCCCAGCACAAGAATCCTCACACCACCGAAATCATTTCTGCCGTTTCCGCCCTGATGCCTCTCAACGCTCAAATTCAGCGGGAGGTTCTCACATACACGCTCTCTGAAGTTGAGGCGGTAGTTCGGCTCTACCAGACCCGCACCCAGAAAACGCCTGTCAGGAATATTGGCGGTTGGCTTACCGATGCCCTTCGCGGTCGGTGGGCTGGTTCGGCTCCTGACCCCGTGAGGACAGCCAAAGCTTATGAAGGTCGGTATCCGTTGGAACTTCGCCGTTGGTACGAGTGGGCTAGTTCGTGTGGGCTTGTCGATGGTCGTCCACTCGGACACCTCCCGCATGACACCACGGGTTCGGCGGTTCCTGGTTCGACCGCTTCGACGCTCCTCGTGGCGCTTCGTATTCCGCCCGACGAGCGCCGCCCGTGGGAGGGTGAGTGGCGCTACGTCCGATGGCAGGAGGCGGTTCGGCTTCACCCCTTCCCGGAATGACCCCCCTTCGAGCGCCCCCCACCGCGCCCCGCAAACGCCCGTGTGCGCCCTTTGAAGACCCCCCACCCTAGGGGTTTCCGTAGGGTGGGGCGGCACGAGGCAAAAAACAGCGTTTAGAGGCAAAAGACAAGGTTCTATTTTTGGTTAGATTTCTCCGGTACTCTTCACGAAGCGGTCGATCCATCGCTTCGCCTCCCGTCTCTCCCGTGGTGGGATGGTCATGAGGAACTCACCCGCCCGTTCCCGTAGCGTCTTCTCTTCGGTCGCTCTATCGCCTGTTACAAGGCTATTCCCCTCCATGAGCATGACCGTTCCGCCGTCGTCCAAGACCCGCGCTACCCGTAAAAGCTCCTCCGCCAAGACCTCCGGCTCCTGATGAAAAGCTACGATTGTTAAAGGTTTGTCTATAACAAGTTATGAACGAGAAGTCATACAAAGAGCCACATTCTTGAAACAAACTTTTGACTGACGGTAAGCAGAAGGGATGCGATTAATTAATTACTTTGCAATCATTGCGATCGTACTTTGTCATGCCACTGAGGCCGCGTATGGACAGATGAACTCGCCCTTAACTGGGACCTCATGCCTCAGCAATGTCTATCAAGCAGTATCCGACCTGCACAGTACCCTTGTCGCCCCTTTTCCAAAAACGCTAGCAAAATCACATACCGCACTTCAAAAGGCCAATGTCCTTGCAAAGCGCTTGAAGCGTCAGGTCGAAGCATGCATACAAGCCGAGCCAACTGGTACTGAGATTATATGGGGGGGCTACGCTGTAAAACTGATCCTCAACTCAACTTCACACTCTGAATACTATCAAGTAGTGAAGCTGCAGCTTGATTGTGCTGAGCTTACTATTCCGAAGCTCATACGGCTTGCGCCAGGAAAGAAGACCCGTTCCGAAGGAAAGCTCGTTCGAGAAGAGTGTATATCTCGACAGTGTTTAGAGAAAAATCGGTGGCAAGAAGCAACTGTCGAATGGCAGTACGATTCCGACACAATCAGAATGACAGTATTCGACAGAAAAACTAGAATACCCTTTAAGGGTTACTATCTTCAACGGAACGCGGACTACCCCTTGTGCGTAAAGTACCCGGAAACCTGTGCTGCTAATTGTGAGTCGGGACCAGTTGATGGAAAGTGTCCCGTTGGCTGCGAGGAGTACAACGAGCCAATGGGGCCTTGCAATGAATTAGGATTTTGTCCGGATGCTCAAGAGTTGCGGTGTAGATGTGCTCCGGTTCCAAAATCATATGACACAACTCATTGACAGACATTTTATTAGAGGTTTTACGGGACAATGTTTGTAGACGCTATATGGTACTTGGATGCAGCTTCGCTACCACATTGCCCCATATGTAACTTTGAATTCATATGTAACTTTGAATTCGCGTCGTTAATACCGCAGGGGTTTGTTACTTAATCCCTGTTTCTCAGCCAACGAACTCGAAGTTGCTATCATTTAGGCCAGTTATGCCAGTGAGAGTAATGGTGTCAGCCCCCCTAGGGCGTGCAAACGTATTCGATAGGTCGATTACCGTATCGCCACCAATAGTCGAAATATCAAGATCGTTGATAGATGCAATGCCGAAAGACTCTAATCGAATCCGATCAGCACCTCTTTGGAAATCTTGGATGATGTCTCTATCAAAGGGAGCATCATTGGCATCATACACGAACCTATCAGCACCACGTCCACCTCTTAGTGTATCGTCACCAGCACCGCCAATTAGGGTATCATTACCATCACCGCCATTAAGAATGTCGTCGCCTTCTACGCCTCGCAGGAGATCGTTACCAGAAAGACCAAGAATGATATCATCACCAGATGTTCCGCGCAGAGTATTGTTACCAGCTGTGCCGTTGATACTCTCAGCTAAACCACTAGTAAACAGTGAATAGTCTTGATTAAAGGACCTCCCAGCATGGCGAACATGAATCGTATACTCTCCACCAGCAACAGGTTGATTAATAAGCACCTGCTCTATATTATCGACACGATTAGCTCTACTACGAACGGCATCAGCTTCCGGGTTACCAGGATTTAAAGTCCAGGGGCGTTGAATTCCGCCCGGTCCTGTAACCCATAGATCAAGATCGTTCACAAGTGACCGTGTCCTCCTATCTACTCCATCTGCTTGAAAAGGACCAGGTGGGTCAGTCCACCCAATAGTCACTTTCAGCGGTTCAGTCCCGTCAGAGGTAACGTTGATGGTTTGCTCCGTGCCCCGATACCTAGCTTCTTCAAGCAGAACTGAAGGATTCCCTTCATCAGCATCAGTTAGGAAACTTGCGGCAGCGGCAGCATCTAAAACCCCCCACCCAAATGTGTAATCAGGTCCAGTGTTGCCAGCATCAGTTGCGGTGTGAATCAGTAACCCCTTTGTCGTGGCGCTCCGAGGCATAGCATTAAAAAGTTTGTTGTAATGCTCGATCAAGAGTGCTGCTGTACCCGTTACGTTGGGAGTTGCCATCGAGGTCCCGGAGGTTTCATAATAATTTGTATCTGAAGATGCTCCTGATGATAAGAGATCCACACCGTTAGCTACAAGATCCAGTTTGAGTCGGCCATCGTCCGTTGGTCCCCACCCAGAGAAGTCTGCCATAACTGTGTTGTTACTGTCGTAGGGATCGACTGTAATATCATCAATCGCGCCGACAACCAAATTGTTCTTTGCAACCGCAGATGGCGGGAGTGAATCATAACCAGTTCCGCTGTTACCATCTGGTGGTGGAGCCGGATAGGTAGGATTATCGGCTTCAAATTGATAAATATACGTAAACTGTCCGGGTCCTGTTTGAAGTGGAGTGCCTTTTAATGGAGAGCTGGAGACAGTCACGTATGTATTGTCTCCATGGGCATTACTGAAAGCATCATTGCGGTTATTTGATGCAGCCCAAACACTTAGTAGGTTTGGTCTATCGAACAACACCTGGTCAATGGCACGAGTATAGTCGTTGTACTTGCCAAACTGAGGATCTTCTATTCGGAATTTACTCTGATCTACATACCATGTATCAATGTCACTAGTAATGTTGTCCCATTGGAGCCTAGTGTCCCACCCAGCATAATTACTATAAGAATGATTGGAAGCAACAAGCAAGTTTGCATCACTTCTCATCTCTCTAATATCATTGTTGTTGTCATAGCTCCGAATGTTTACTTCGTTAGCCATGCCATGAGCGCTTTGATTAAGACCTGTCGCTCCAATAGTTCCCGCAACATGGGTAGCGTGATTGCCAATTTCTGTAGCACCATCTCCGGACGTGACTCGTCCAGTTAGCTCCGTATGCGTGCTACGAACTTGTGCAGTATCCCATACTCCAATGTTTAGACCAGCACCGCTTAAATCGAGATTAAGTGTACCATTTGGCCACAACTGATTTGTATTAGTTGTATCTGCAGCATTCAAGTTATCTGGCAGAAGCAGTTGCAATTCTTCTGGACGTGGCCCTGTACCTAAAAACCGGACACCTTCAGCAATCTCTAAAGGTTGATCTAAAAGTTGAACTCCAGGTATTTCAGACATACGAACTTGAAATTCACCATCCGTAGGGTCTCCTTCTGGTTCCTCTGGCAATAGGGGTGGAGCGTTTGGATCGATATAAGGAACCACTGTATCCCGCTCGGAAAATCCCTGGTTGTTGACATCTGGTACACTAGAATCTCTAGAAGCCATATTTTCTAAGTCTTATTCATTATTTGTTTGTAGGAAAGTATACAGGAAAGCACTGCGCGGCTAATCGAAGCAGCAACCGAACTTTACGCAAAAATTGCGCGGGAACTGTCGGTGAATTTCCGGTCGTCTTGTAACAGGCAATGAAACAGAGTGAACAATTTGTTCACATAATGGCGTAAGTGCTGGTGGAAGTAAGTTTATTGTCCGTTACATGGCAGTAAGGGACGGAGAGCAAATTACCCCTCACAAGAACGCGGCACCGAAGCCCCAAGAAGCTCGGAAAGCCCTCAAGATATGAGTTGCCGTAGCTCCTCGTCGAAGAATTCGTTTTCAAAGGCCACGGAACAGCGGCGGGTGCGTCTATTTCAACCACGAGTTGAAATACCCGAAAGGTTGAAAGAAGCAAAGCACGCTAAAGTGCTAGATTTGATCACGATGGAGCGCAGCAGACCCCTTCCTTCAGGTAGGGGAAGAATGCGCGGTGCTACGCTAACCGATGCCGAGGGTGAAGAACAATTGGACACCCCCTCCTTCAGGTGGGGGAGCAGTCATTATTGATTGAATTGAGCAAAAGGTTGCATAACCCCACCCTTGCTCTTTTATATTGAGTGTTACAAGGCAAAATAAACCTTGTGCAGAGTCTTTAGCTGCCAAAATATCGAAGGCATCCAGCTTAGAAGTGCTCGATGGGGATATTCTCTCCTGTACTTTTCTTCGATAATTGTCATCTTAGCCCGCACCGATGCTGCCGATGAATTTGTAGAGAAGCTTCTTCGTGCTTCTGCGATCTCGCGGGGGGATGGTCATGAGGAACTCACCCGCCCGTTCCCGTAGCGTCTTCTCTTCGGTCGCTCTATCGCCTGTTACAAGGCTATTATTAGCTACTATTTTGTACCCGGATCACGGTGGTTGTCCCGTTCTTCCATGCGGATGCCCATGTAGTACTTCTCCGTCCCCCCTTTGCCATGATTCCCGCTCCTTTAATTGCCTGTTACAGACTATGATAACACGGTATATGGCGTGTTACAGGCAAAAAGATAAAGCTAACAAAAATTGACACTTGTTGTTAGTGGTGGCAGTATAGGGGGGTGTAAGGATACCTCGGAGAGTACCCTATGAACGTTCATCTAGGCGAAACCTTTGATAAATTCGTTTCCGACCTCATCGCCACCGGACTCTACCAGACACAGAGTGAAGTAGTCCGCGAGGGGTTGCGGCTACTCAAAGAGAAGGAAGAATTACGGCAGATTCGTCTTAAGGAGCTACGACAGGAGATCCAGAAGGGGATCGATTCCCTGGAGCGAGGCGAAGGAACTACATACTCAAATGCTGGGGAACTTGCCGAGAAAATCAAACGGCAAGGTCGAGAGCGCCTTAAAAACTCGAAGGAGGCTCAAAGCGCACCATGAGACGGTTAGTAGTTTCTCCCCAAGCAGAGATTGATCTGCTTGAGATATGGGTATACTTCGCCCAGGAAAGTGAGCAAGCAGCCGAAACCGTGAACGCAAAAATTACGGGCATGTTTGATCAGCTTTTGGTGCATCCATATATGGGACGCGAACGCGCAGACATTCGCCCTCGTCTTCGTAGCTTTTCGGTTGGAAGCTACGTAATTTTCTACAGCGTCATGGACGACGGAATCGAAGTAATCCGTGTCCTTCACGGTGCAAGGGATATCGAGAACATTCTCTGAGACTCACCTTTCATCGGGCTTGTCTGTTCCATGTCTTCGACCTCACTTCGTTCCGGTCGAAGACATGGTTGATCACTCTTCCACCATCTCATACCCCACTAATTTGCCCGTTTCGTGCCGCTTTTTGATGTAGCCAAGCTCAATGAGCGTCCGAATGGTGCGCTTTACCGACGATTGGTGAACCAGGAGTTCACTCGCGATGATGGCAGGGGTTACAGGGGAGAATGCCCCGTACTCGACGGAGGCATAGAGAAAGAGAAGAACGCGCAGAGATTGTCCGCTCAATCTCGCATCCTTGACGATACGGAGAAGTGCGCCGCTTAAGGTACTCATAAACACCAGGAAACCGTTTCGTATCTTATGGTAGCACAGAGGCACCCCCTATTTTTGAGCGGATCACCGAAAACGCCTACCCCGTGAGAGGTGCGAGTGTGTTAGAGAGCTAGTACTGATTTTTCGCGAGCCTCTCGATAGCTCGCGAAAATTTCCGCGAGCTGTCGCGAGACCTCGCGAATTTTTCGCGAGAGCTGTTTTTTTCCTCGCGAGACCTCGCGAAAAACTCTCTCCCCTCTCGACAGAGGAACGCCAAAAACTCAACTTAAGAGGGTACACCCATGCACCCAAGGTATTTTCAAAAACACCCTCGCGACAAACAGCCTCACAGGTCGCGAGTTGCCCAAGAGTTGTCGCGAGACCTCACGAGAGGGTGTTGAAAAAGACCCTCTTCCTCGCGATACCCTCGCGACAGAGAGCAATATGCTTAGTGTCTGGTCGTCCGTGAAATGCCGGAGGTGAAGCGGTAGAACGGGCGATGATGGCAGGGATGACGGGGTGAGTGTGTCGATTGCTACTGAATGAGCAGCTCTATATCCGTGAAGTGGACACGGGGCGCATCATCACTTGATTGCCTGTTACGTGGCAATAGCGCCATTGGCGGATTCTTGCAATTTCCCGTGAAGTTTCATGAAGTCGAGTGGTAAATTTATTTTACAGATTAAATTTTCATATTTGATTTTTTGTAGTCTTAAACACAGAAAATCTGGTTCTTGGATACGAGGTTCAGTATGCCTACATGGAACTTGCCGGGAAGCTCATTCAGCCGTCCCTATGACACTACGAGAGTGGGCACTTCGGGTAATGACCCATTGACTGGAGCAAATGATAGAAATTTAATGGAGGGTCGTGATGGTAATGACACGCTCACAGCTAGCGGTGGTGATGATATTTTGATCGGTGTTGGTACTGGTAACGCATACGGAGGGAATGATCGTGATACATTAACTGGTGGAACAGGGGGAGATATGTTCGTTCTCGGTGATGGGAATGGAAATTATTATAATGATTCTTTCGGCTACGCACTCATAGTTGATTACAACACTTCTCCAGATACTGTTGTAATCAAGGGAGATCGAACCCGTTCTGATGGAGGAATCGGATTACTTAGTGAGGTTCGTAGTGGTGTTGGATCATCTGCTCCAGAACTTATAATAACGACAACCGCAGGAACTCAAGCGATATTACAAGATGATGGGGGGTTGGTGGATAGCTTCCGCCAGGACAGGGCAGATTGGTTAGCCACAGGAACAAATGATCTTGGGGCGTTGTGGATAGCCTGAGACGCTAGGTGTTTAACTTCACGTCTATGCCCGACGGCTAATACACCTTCGGGCATATTTACCGTTTTCGTGGCTTATTTAGTGCAAGGTGGAAGGTTATTAGGCGCTAAGTTATTGCCCGAACGATTGCGGGGACACGTAGTGGGAGTGGGAGCAGGAAGCAAGTCTGCTATGCATCTATCAAGAGATGAAAAATTACCATCTGATTGCTCAAGGAACTTGAGTAACATCGCATTTACCTGACGCACGTAAGCTCTATATTTTCGAGGTGCTTTCGGCGGCGGCGGAACGTTTCGCCCTTCCCAAGGCGGACTTCCTTGGTAGTTATTAAGCCACCAGGTTGTGAGATGAAAATGCTTGCCTAGACGGTCCTCGGTAGAGATGTGTTCAGACCGAAACTGTTCAATGCATTGCGCTATTTTAGTGGATGTATCATCTGCGGTTGCCGTTCTTGCGCTTACAAGACATGCCAGTGCGAATATACTTTTCACCGTAAGCCGCTGTGTCGTGTTCATGATTCCCCCACTTTTTATTGCATCCCCCTTAAGGTCTTCTCCCCCTCCACAAAGGAGCCTCAACCACGGGCAACCCCGCCCGTCGTCTCCGGTCATTCACCTCGGAGAGAAGCCCCTCTTTCTGCCTGACGATTCCAGGGAACGAGAAGGGGGCAACCCGCCGGAGGAACCGATGGAAGAAGTCAGTGACCTTCCCCTCGTTATGGAGTGCGATCCGGCTTCCTATCTCTTCAATCCTCTTCCATCTCCGGGGAGCAAGCTCGACCTCGACCCGTCCCCCCTCAATCTTCACGACGTACCCGGCGAAGAAGAGCGGCTCATCAGAGAAGTGCTTCTTCCTCATCTTGTAGAAGAACGGGTCATGCTCCCCTTCCGTCCCCAGGACGACGAACCACCGCCCGCACCGGACATAGGCAGTATTCCCCTGCCCCTTGTCCCGCCGCCGCATCCTGGTCGTCCGGCAGTACGTGACCCCATAGGTGCGGATGAGCTTCTCGTCGATCCTTTGCAGCTCCTCTTCCCCTCCCTTCTCCGGTGGGATCTCCCGCAGGGCATGGAAGACATAGCCATAGCGCACGTAGTCGTAGACGACTTTGCGAAGGAAGTCCCCGACCCCCTTTGCGACATACGGCTTCATGCCCTCCCCCATATCGAAAATGGGTGGGTTGATTTGAAGGCTCAACCCACCCGAAAGCCTTTTCCTTCGTAATCCATAACCGCCGCTTTCCTTATCCTGCACGTTTCCACCGACGAACCTTAAAAGGCGCAAAACCCCCGTGCCTCACATGGTCTTAGAGCGGGTTCCGATGCCTTGGAATCCACTCTCCATTAAGGTGTAACAACCTTAGCGATGTCAGTAACTTAGAGTTTTTGTTCTTCGATACTGGGTGGTTGGTGAATAGTGCGTTGGATTTTCCGACAGGTAGGCAGTAAGGGAAGGGATGTTTCGCCCTTTCGTTACTCCCCGCAGATAGAAGGAGCCTTGGATACGTAGTAACAAACGTCCTCGGAGCCATCGTTGATCGCGTAGAGGCGAAGGGAACCACCCTTTGCCGCGTTCGGTGTTCCGACTGCCAGCCGCTCCACCGCATCCTATGCTCCCCGCTCACCGGACTTGTATCACGAGGTTTTTGATGTTCCCTCGTATCGAGTGACCCTCTTCGTGAAAAGAGGTGCGTAGTGTCACCCGGTAGAGATCAAGTCCGTACCCGGTTAGTGTCCGTAGAGTTCTGTCGTACTGATAGGTGTTGCTAGGGTACTCCCCAGGGGGCGACGGCTAGGGTGTGACACCCTTTCGGTCGCAGATTTCGGAGGGTAGAGAGCAGGAAACCCCTCTTACTCACCGTGCCCCTTTTCGCTCGTGTCATGGGTTTTCCATGACACCGAAGATTTCGTCTTCACGTCCGAGATTTTTCTCGTCCGGCTTAGCCTCGCACCATACACGACTTACAGGTAAGCGGTTTCCCGCCTTTCACAGTTGAGCTTTTCGCCGTCCGTGTCCCTTGGAGTTCCCCAAGGTTCCACGAGATCGCCGGGTATCACTCCCGGTCGGATACGTCACCGTCTCCGAGTTCCCTGCACCTGCCCGATTTCGGCGGCCTACGCAGTATTCCCGTGGTAGTCACGGTTGCCTTGCGCTATAGCCATCCGCACCCGGTAGGGATTTTCACCCCTTCCACGGTAGAGCTATGTCTCCATAGCCACACGGCTTCTTCATCCCTTTGAAAGGAGAGAAGAAGCATTCCTCGGTCGCCCGCTCAAGGTTAGCCGATGGGATAGAAAGCAGGGATTGTTTCCTAAGTCTTTTTTCAAGAAGACGTTGGCATTTACTCCTACTAGCCTCCCTCGCACCGGACAAGCCCCTTTCAAGGCATCCGGCGCTAAGACTGCGGTGAGGAACTAGGTTGTTACTTAGTTGTGGTCGCAACACCACCATTCTTTTACTTTCGTTGGTTAGACAAAAGCCGAAGCCTCACCGTGTAGTACGTATCGAAGTCTCCAAACTATGCGTTGACGCAAATGGGAGAATCCATCATTTCTTCCCGGAAAGATGGGAAGAAAGACCCTGGCAATATGCCCGTTCATTAAGGCTAAGTGCGCTATTTCGCTCTATTTCTTTCTCCCCTTCCCCGAACCTCCTCCTATCCTCCCCCTCATTGCCTGTAACAGGATATAAAGTGGCAAGTTGCCATAGCCTGTTACAGGCAGAGAAGCCGCGTGTATACGGGAGCGAAGAGGGGGTTTGAGGAGCGAAAGAGGGGGCTTACG
>PDVI01000061.1_pt1 | contig 10292 bp, 9 predicted proteins | sample 1369771 | NCBI WGS metagenome assembly PDVI01 (sample SAMN07795377, study PRJNA414565) | Alkali sediment metagenome, whole genome shotgun sequencing project. | isolation source: glacial lake sediment | place: Montenegro: Black Lake | collected 2016-06
TTGATGACGGTCCTACGGACCTCACTTGGCACTCTCAGACGTGTGTTTGATTCTGCTGAAGTTGAGTCAAGTATATGATTACCGTTTAGACGGTTCCTAACAGACGAATTTCACGCACCACCTGGCTGAAGCCAGGTGTGAATGAGAATGCAGTCGTTATCGCAAGCCGGACTGACTCTCTGTGCGAAGCCATGTCTGACAAGTTTCCACTCAGAACAGCATCCCGTTTCTAACTTCATCTCTGGAATCTATCCGTTCGACCAACCGCGGCTCCTCAACTTTAGAACCATTGACCTCACGGCTGACAGGGAATCCCTGCATTTCAGAATCTTGATACGGACTAAGCAACGCCTTCAGCTCCGCAGTCTTTGCGTTACTGCGCAGCCAGTCGTCTACCTTATCATTATGGATTGTTGCTAATAGTTTATTTGGAGTAGTCGTGATGATCGCGCACGACTTGATCGCAGTTCCGTCGGATTCCCATTCGTCCCAAATTCCCGCGAAGAAGAAAGGCGTGGAGTTTTTCATCTGGAAGTAGTGAGGTTGCCGCGACCTTCCTGTCTTCTCCCATTCATAAAAGCCATCAGCCGCAATAAGGCAGCGACGCCGCAGAAAAGATTCCTTAAAACTCGGCTTCGTTACCAGGGTTTCTGCCCGCGCATTGATGAAGCCTGTTCGTTTCTTACTCCAGGACGGAATTAAGCCCCACTGGAGCAGCGATAGTACGCGTTCTTCATTTTGCTCAGTGACCGCCCAGAGACTTTGACTCGGGGCAATGTTGTAGCGCGGAACCGTCTCGAGGAGTGGATGCATGTCCACCCTTTCGAGCTTTACCCGTTCAGGTCGGCGCAGTGTTATGCGGCCACACACTCTGAAATCTCTATCCCTTTCCGTTTACGACTTCCCAAATAAGTAGCTGTCTTAATCTTCATGAATCACGAGTCCGAGTCCGCTCGTTTGGATGCCGTTTTTGGGGAGCTTCGTACCAAGACGTCACCGTTCCAAAATGCCTGAAGCACTCGTCGTCGTAACTTATTGATTGTGAGTGGCGTCCCAAAGCATTCCGAGTTGGAACCAGATTATTTCATGGCTAAATGAAATGGAAACACTACGTACCATTTTGCAGCTTAGACCTAAAAACGCGCCTGAGGGCAGCAAATAGCCAAGGAAAGCCTAATCCCCATCCGGGATTGGAACAAGGAAAGAGCGGGGCAGAGAAAACTCTGTAGCACAAATGGGCTGGGAGCAAAGAGGCAACAATCGCTATTACTATAAAAAGGAGCGCGATGGCTCGCGGGTGAAGTCTGTTTACGTTGGCAGGGGCCAGATTGCTCACGTGATCTCGCAGTTTCAAGCGAGTTCGACCGCGGTTGAGCGGATCGTTCGGGCAAACAGAGAGAGTGAATCGAAGAAAGCAGAAGCGTCCTTAGAGTTGGCGACAGACCTCATTCAGCTCGTCACGAACGCAGCCTTGTTGACGGCGGGCTTTCACACGCATAAACGGCAATGGAGGCGTAAACGTTATGCAAGACCTTGAAGGACCGATAACAGCCAAAGCCGAACAAGTACGAGCAAAGTTCAGAGTCCTACTCGCCAAGACCAACAAGGAGAATCCGCGACCGAGGGACGTGAAGGATCTCTCCGATCTTTTAAGCGATAACAGAAGGTTGGAGCTTTGGCGCGGGAAGCAGAGACTTCAGATGTTGAAGAAAGACCTGGGCAGCGACGGCGCTCCTGGTCTAGAGCAACTCTTGATTCAGCACGCGGCTTTATGTTGGTTGAGACTCACTCTTGCGGAGTTAGCTTACTCAAGCGTGATGAAGGGTTCGATAACGTTAACGCTTGGCATGTATATGGAAAAGCGGTTAACGACGGCTCAGAAGCGATTCACAAGGGCTTGCGAGACGTTGACCCGAGTTAGAAAGATCTCGCGCAATACTCCAGCGTTGCAGGTGAACATCGCGGCTTCCGGCGGGCAACAGGTTAACGTCTCTCAATGATTTCACGCTATGCGTAGCACGTTTCCTTGTCGCGCAAGCGTGATGAGCGTAATATTGCCAGCGTTTCACTCTCCTAAATTTTCCACTGACATGAGCCGCGAATAAGTTGTTTTGCAGCTATGCAAATAACAACTGTTCAACGAATAAGGGCGGGTGTTTCTGTGACCATTACGGAACTGGAACGAATTGAAGATCGCGCGCGGCGTGGGCTGCCTATTGATCCCGAACTGATATTAGCCTTGACGGCTTACCTTCGTGACGTCCTACAGGCAAAATTAAACGCTGAAGCTGTTGCATCTGAGGCGCTCAAGAAGGCGGGTCTAAAGTCCCGGTATCACACCGCGGCTTAGCGTTAGGTCAACAATGGCACATTTGTCGCCGCTATCCTCTATCTAGACTGTTAATTTGTTCAACAGTGAAAATGACCCAATACCTACTAAGCCAAGGTCTTGCCCGCTGGTACTGCTTGTGATAGCGTGCGCAGCGTTCACATAACAATACTTCCGAATGACGTCCACTGAAGCTCTGATTCAATGTGGATGTCCCTACCTCTAATTAAGGAGCTTCCACATGAAAAAACTATTTGCAGTCATATTATTAACGTGCGTCGGTTTGTCTGTGTCTCTCGCTCAAACCCAAACACCTGAGAAGAAGGTAGAGAAGGTTCAACCAACAGGGGAGAAAGTCTCTTCCACTAACAACGCCGAACAAGAAGTGACGCAGTTGACTGACCAGTACATCGCGGCACTCAAAGGCAAGGACACGGCCGCACTCGAACGCATCTGGGGCGATGACTTGACCTTCATCAACCCCGGCGGGGTCGTGCTCACGAAGGCTCAGCGCTTGGCCGACATCCAGTCGGGCGCCAACCGCTTCGACTCGCTCGAAGCGAGAGACCGGACGGTGAAGGTCTACGGAGACGTCGCGGTGATGACCAGCCTGACGACGATGAAAGGACAGTACGGTGGGCAGGAAGCCAGCGGGCAGTACCGAGTCACGAATGTATTCGCGAGGCGCGGCGGAGCTTGGCAAATCGTCTCCTTGCAGATGACCCCTATCGCGACGCCTCCGGCCGAGAAGAAGCCTTAGCAGGCTTCTTTCAGGTAGTTGCTAATCAAGCCACTTCCGTCTCACGGAATCGCATTCGCGCGAAAGTACAACCGGACTGAAATTGGGCGTGAGCAAACACAGATGCCACTTACAGAAACTAAGGGCGTTCTCTGGCACTCATCCGCGAACGCCCTCTTGTGCTCGAAGATCCACGTCATCGTCAACATAGATTTCATCTGTTGCGGACCGCCACCACGTGAAAGCCAATACTGTCATCGCCAATTATCGGGACAAGTCTTTCTCGGGATGGATAACGCAGTTCGTTAGCAGTTACTACTAGAGTTGTGTAACGTCGTAAAACAGAGGAGGTGAAGCATGATTCGATTACTGAAAGGCCTGACGCTAATGGTACTGTGCGCCACCGCCGTATCGGCACAGAGTTCAACAAAGAAACCCATCGAGGGCGCTTGGAAGGTGATAGAGATTGTTGTCACTGGGGACAACGCATCAAATATCTCAACCCCGCAGCCTGGGCTCATCCTATTCACCCAGAAGCACTACAGCTCAATGTGGGTTCCAGGAAACCAACCGCGCAGTCTGTTCAAAGGAGAAAGCCCCACAGACCAGGAAAAGATCGCAGCATACGATTCTTTCGTTGCTAATTCGGGTACCTACGAATTAGCTGGGACAACATTGACCTTCCACCCGATGGTCGCCAGATCGCCGAACTTCATGGCAGGCGGAGTGTCGAAATCTGAAGTGAGGATCGAGGGAACAACCCTGTGGCTCACCCATAAAAACACGGACCTCAGTCTTCGTGTCGGGGATCGCGTTGCGCCGTCGTCCGGCCCGGCAAGCGAAACGCGGATTAAACTGAGTCGGGTTGAGTGACTTGCGCGTACAAAGCAAGAAATGACATGAGGCCTGGGCCAGCTAACAATTCGTTGCAGGTGAGCGCGGGATAGCGCTCTTCTCAACCAGCCTTTGTCCGGCGCGGGTTGCGTTCCACCGCCCGCGCCACCTGAACTCAACCGTTCGGCGACCTTCGAGGGAGGCTCCTAATGAGCGAAGGGGTGGTGGTTTTCTACCGCGCTTTCGCTGCCGGCGGAACTTCTCTGTTCGGACGTCTGTGGGGTTTATGGTTAAGCCCGCTGTCGTTGCATTGGATCTTGATAATTAATAGGAGAAAAATTATGAAACGTATCAGTCTCATCATTTTGACGCTCGCCGCTGGGGCTTTCTTTGCCGCATGCGGAGTACCCGCCGACAACAAACCGGCGGCAAGCAATGGTAATGCCGTCAATGGCAACACGGCGAAGCCAACGGCTGCCGCGCCGACCAGAGAAGCTCTTATGACACTCGAAAAGAGTGCTTATGAAGCTTGGAAAACCAAGAACGCCAAATTCTGGGACACTTTCCTGACCGAGGATTTCGTCGGCTATGGAATGACCGGCCGTCTGGACAGGACTGCGGCGATCAAGGAGTACTCGGGAGCCGATTGCGTCGTCAAAAGCTATGCGCTCTCAGACGACCAAATGACGCAATTGGGTGCCGACGCAGCAGTCATCACTTATAAAACGACCGTTGACGCCACTTGCGGCGGACAGAAAATGCCTGCACATACCTGGGCAGCCGGCATTTATGTCCGCAGCGGAGACAAATGGAGAGGCGCCTTTCATGCAGAGACTCCGGTCGTAGATCCTAACGCACCGCCCGCAAAATCTGCTGCACCGGCGAAGAAAGAATTGGCCGCTGCTACTTCGGATACCAAGCCCGACGCCATGGCCGAAACGCTTATGGCTGTCGAGACCAAAGGTTGGGATGCGTGGAAAGCACGCGACGTGAAAGGTGTGGAAGAGGTCATGGCTAAGGAATTCATGTACTTGTCGGGAGCGGGCCGCAAAATGAGAGCCGACGCGATCAAAGGTTGGTCCGAACCGAAGTGCGAAGGGTTGTCTTTTTCACTGACAGAGCCCATTGCCGTTTCCTTAACAAAAGATCTCGCTTTGGTTACATACAAAGCAGACGCAAAGGGTGTTTGCGATGGCAAGCCAGTTCCGCCGTCGCTCTGGGTCGCGTCCTTTGATCTGAAAGAAGGCGAAAACTGGCGAAATGCTTTCTACTTTGACCTGCCGAGATAGCAGCTAAAATTCCCGACCGCTCGGAAGCTATAGCTATCAGCTTCTGGGACACGAAAGAGGCTGCTGAGGCTTACAATGCTTCCGGATACCCTGAGGTACTGAAGACCCTCTCGAATCTTGTGGAAGGAACACCAAGTTTGGGGGCAGCTGAAGTTGTCACATCAACGTTTCAAAAGCTGGCTGCACTAGCCCAGCCGAAGGGCGTCGCTACTCAGGGGTGAGGACGGCGACGCCCTTTTGCTTCGTCACGCGAGGTGATATAAGCCGCTTGTTTCTCGCAGGACATTCAGCGAGTTCCAAGCAACAAATACTTTCATTCCAAAGGGAAGATCCAAATGAGAACGATCAAATTAACGGTATTGTTGGGCGCTGCAGTTGCTTTGTCGGTGTCATGCGGCATGTTGGGCGCTAAGAAGGTGTTTCCTTCTGAGGACGATCTGCGCCGGGAGTACAAAGAGTCGAGTGACAAATTCAAGGCTAAGTATGACGGGAAAGAGGTGTGCGCATCGGGGAGGGCCGGCATTATGAGCATTACAGATTCCGGCGGCATGGTCTATTTTGAGAGTAACACCGACAGCAGTGTTTCAGGCACACCCTCCATCACTTGCTATGTCGACAGTCCGGACTCCGCCCGTTTCAAGGAACTTAAGGTCGAGCCGGGTACCCTTATCCGGGTCAAGGGCAAGATGAAACTCGATGCAGGAACGATGCGGCTCGAGAACTGCAAACTGGAGAAGGTCGGTAGTTCGGCGCTCTCGGACGAATAGATGTCGACCCCGTCCAGGGGGCGGTTTAATTGAGAACGCTAGAGCCACATCAGCGGTGAAAGAATGCTGGAAGCACATGGATTCAAGTTTGGCGTCCCGTACGGGAGTCGAACCCGTGTCGCCGCCGTGAAAGGGAAGCGACCTATGTTCCGTTCATTGAGTAGCAACTGTTTATTTAGTTGGGAGCGGTTTACTTCCACTCACCCACGAGCACGAACGGCGCCCAGTAATAGGGCGCGCTATATTTTTTGCCGGCGATCATTGCGAGCTGCGCTTCGCGCATCGCAGCGGAAGGCGACGGGTTTGGCCCCAGCAGGCGCTGGTAGAAGTCCGTCATCAATTCAGCGGTCGGTTTATCCGCGACCGACCACAGAGTGACGCCGACTGTGGTCGCGCCCGCGTACATGAACGCTCGGCTTAAACCAATCACGCCTTCGCCACGCTTTACCTTGCCCAGTCCCGTCTCGCATGCTGAAAGCATAACGACTGGAGCGCCAAGCTTAAGATTGAAGACCTCACCCGTCCGCAGAAAGCCGTCGTCGTCCTTTTTGTTTCCCACCAGCGACAACACCAAACCACTAAACTGTGGTCGCGTTGCATCGAGTACGCCGTGAGTAGCAAGGTGCACAACGCGATAGCTTTGAATGTCGCTGGTCTTCAATGCATCCTCGTTCGCACTTAGATCGAGCCACAAGTCTCCCTGCTCGCCGGATGCTTTTGCCAACCGCCCAATCTCTTCAGCTTCGATCCTGGTTCCGGTTAAGCGCGGCAGGGTGAGCGAACTGCCAGACTGCGACGCCTGACCCGTAACGTCCTTCACGGCGCTATCGAGTCCGAGGCCACGGGTAACTTCAACTCGATTGGGGGTACCTGCTTGCAGTCGTGGATCATTGGCACTGAATACTGGATCTGCGACCAACAAAATATGCCGCCCCCCGGCCCGTTTTTGTTCTCGCAGCGCGGCGATGACTGATGCCGACGGCGCGTAACTTACTTTGTTCGTTTTGATCAAATAATCAAGCGAGCTGTAGTCGCCGCCGCGTTCCGTTGTGACTAACGCTTCGAAGGGAACGAAGTTCAGCGCGCCATCGGCCACCACGACTATGCGCCGGTTGCCAATCATCGATGCGGCCGGAGCCAAAGCCACTTTATAGAGCGCGTGCGAAGCCCGGGCGAAGGCTGCAGTGTCTGTAGCCGGCGCTGCTGTGCTAAGAGCCAGTCCTCGCTGTTGGTCGGCTGTTGGCACGTCAACTCCGACGTTGCGTCTTTGCAATCTGCGGGGAATCAACTGGGCGCGAAGATCCATTGCCAACTGGTCCATGGTCGAACCAGCAGGTAGCTTGAAGAGAGCAGCGTTCTGGCGAGTAATCACCCAGAGGTAGGAACTCTGTTCACCAAGGCTGTACTCGACGAGCGCTGTTTCATCATCCAGGACTCGTCGCTGAACTTCGTCGAGGGTTAAGGAACGTGTATGAACCAAAGAGTTAAGGCGCGGACTGGCGGCCTTCATCTGGTTCTCAAGACTCTCGAACTCAACGGCGAGTCGTTCCAGCTCCGCTTCCAGTTCAGTGACGGTTTGTTTCGGCGTTTCACCTGCAAGCGAAACACCGGTGAGTTGCGCTCCAATCAGTTGCTGCTTCGCGAGATTTTCGCCGCGGCGTTTGATGAGGTCGGGCGGCACTCCCGCCGAAATCACTGCGTGGCCGTCGGCCAACACGTCAAGTAGCGAACGCGCTCGCCCCTGTTCCGCGATGCGAAAGCCTTCAGTGGTGAATCGTAATGAACTTCCGGTTGCAGCCGTGGGGTCGGTTCTCGTTGCGGCCGACGCCATTTCGGCGTTCAGCGCTGCAGCTTCCTCAAACACCTGGCTGGTAGTTGAGAGAAAAGTCGTGCGGGCTTCGTGGCCACGGATACTTCCTTCCACTACTGTTTCGATCGCCGCCAGGGCGTCGCGATAAGCATTTTGTGCGTCAGCTTGTAGCTTGGCAGCGGTTTCTTGTGGTTGAGCGGATGCATGGGCCGCGCGTCGATCGCTGGGATCTCGCTCTGGTCGCAAACGAGTTGTGGGCGCACGTCGCGACAATTCCCAAAGAGTCCTGCCCAGGCCGGCTTTGGCAGCCCACTCCAGGTCAATGCGACGATCACGGCGGGCGAGTTGAATTGCTTCGTTATAGCGAACACGCGCAGCGGCAAGATCTCCATTGCGAAATAATACCGCGCCCAGGTTGGTGGCGGCTGCAACACGGAAGCGCGTGGCCTCTTGATTTCGTGTCGTCGGTGCGGATGCGATAGCCAGCAACTCCTGGAAGTCTGCGGCAGCAGCGGCGAAGAAGGTTTTGTGGCGAACGATGTCCGGCGCCGAGGGCGACTGAGATGCTGGTGATCCGAACTGTGCGAAAACTGCTTTGGCCTCGGCGATGTTATTCAGCAGCAAATGGGTTTCGCCGATCTTGCTTATCATCAAACTCGCATTAACCGTTTCTTTGTTGGCAACAAATGCCTGACGCGCACTCTGGAAGTAACCAAGCGCAACCTCATATTGCCCTTCCTGCAAATACAATTCGCCGAGGGCATCGCTGGTAACACCGATGCCGTTCATATCGCCGCCACTCTTGTATGACTTGAGCGCCTCAGACAAGGGTGCCAGCGCCGCGTAAAAATTAAAGTGAGCGAGCAGGTTTCGGCCCTCATCGAGCTTGTCCCTGGCAGATCCCTGACCGCTTGGCGGTTGTGTGACAGGACCAGTAACCAGGTTCGGCGGTTTGCACACGTCTGCCCAGGTGACCGTGGCTGTTACGCCAAAACCGCCGGCCATAATTCCGGTCAGCGTGCGCTCCATTGAATAGGTCCCGTCCGGCCGCACTTCCCCTGCGCGGATGTTGATGCGTTGTCGATCACCTCCGCTCATTCTGATCACGCTTGGTGAAGTGTTCTCCAGATCCAGTGACTGGTCTCCGGCAACGCCTCCCAGCCCGAGCACAACCACGCGCAGTGTTGTGGTCTCTCCTCGAAGAAGGTTCAGCCTGGGCGCGGACAAATTGATGCCAAGATTTCGAAATGGGCACTGCATTCCCACGCCGTTCTCATAGCCTTCGAGACTAGTTGGTCCCAGAGACTGGCTCGCATTTCGCAGGATCAAACTTCTGGGCGACTCAGCCAGTGGCGGCAGGATTGTTCCGCCAACCTTCACATAATCCTGCGGCGAGAAGATGCCGTTGCCCGGGCCTTTGATCTGAAGCAATCGGCCCTGCTGACCGCCGGTGGGAATCGTGAATTGTGTGGGACTCGGTGGTGTTGTCGCGGATATCGGAATAGTTGTCGTGGCTGCGTTCTGACCTTGTCGCAAAAGAGAAAGGCTATTTGAGTTAGCGTTAAGGGGACGAGGTATGGTCCAGCTGAATGTTCCGGCTCCGACCAGCGTCTGCTGTTCTCCCACTACGAGCACATGGCCTTTAAGTTCAACGAGGTTCTGGGCCCGCTCTGCATCATCCTTGCCGGTAGGTTCGGCTGTCACAGTACCGGAGATCGTATCGCCGGCAGCCATATCGTCTGGAAGACTTACTTTGATCACGCCTTGCGGTGTCGTGAAGGTCGTGATGTTGAGTCCGTTGGCAGAGCTGGAGGCAACACGATATCCCGCGGTATTCTGCGCCGCCGCGCTCGAAGCGAACGGAGTGTTCGCGATCGAGATGAAGCTGATTGCAATCAACGCCGCGCCGGCAACGCGGGCGAGCAGGACGCTTCTATTTCCTATTGTCATGGACTCCATAGTCAGGGAATCTCGGCCGACGTCGATGACGCCGTCGATGTCCGCGGACTTCAGGGACATTTTCACTTCTTGAATAGTTTTGCGAACGCGTCACGAGCATCAGTTGGAGGGCCTGACGAGGTTTCGCGCTCGACTACAATTCGAGCCGCGAACAGTTCGCACTCGTTGCGCGCGTGTTTGTTCACTATCCGTGCGGGGATCGCTTTATTACATTCGAGGCGCGCCCCCGGATCAAAATGTGTGCACTGACGGCAGCTGTGGAGGTCAGCGTTGCACTTTGGGCAAGAGCTGTCGAAGTTGATGCTCGCCGGAGTCTTTGCTCCGCACGCAGTGCACTTCGACGCCTCGGCAAATGCCATCATGCGTGGAGAGCGTGGTCCCTCGCGATGCTCATTCTTTGGTAGGGGCTTTGATTGCGGCTTTGATCGCTGCGACTCGCGATCGCTGTCCATATAGCCGCGCTGACGGTATTTGCTCATCTTATTAGCGCTACGTGATTCAACGAACGCGGCGAATCATACGTGAAGTCGAGGAAATGCGACTGGTGAACACCGTCGGAAATAAT
>PDVI01000023.1_pt2 | contig 10265 bp, 8 predicted proteins | sample 1369771 | NCBI WGS metagenome assembly PDVI01 (sample SAMN07795377, study PRJNA414565) | Alkali sediment metagenome, whole genome shotgun sequencing project. | isolation source: glacial lake sediment | place: Montenegro: Black Lake | collected 2016-06
GCCGTGTGGATCTGGACACGCTGACGGTTACAACGTTGCAGTTTCCAGGATTGTGCGCCCCAGATATCTGTACCCCGTCTGAGGTTTTATCTGCCAGTTCCTGAAAAAGCCTGTTTCGTAACATCCTTTTAGCATCACAAGAAATTATCTCTCGCTTTGATGAAATTCCTCTTGATGCGATCGCTCGTCAACCGGTGCGGTTGGAGCATATTTATCTGGAGCTGACGCAAGCTTAGAATTTGTTCCACTCCAGGCGCAGAGAATGCAGAGGGTGATTGCCCATTGGCTCTTAAATAGAAGCCCAGTCGCGTACCACTGTTATGTCAAATGTGGCATCCGAGGAGAGGATTACGTCCTCCGACTCGTAGTGTTTCTGGCACCACTCTCTGAAGTCCCGCATCGCTTGGAAGAACACATCCTCAGGGACTTCCCAGCAGGAGCCGAATGGTCTTGCCTGGTAAGTGTCGAGCAAATCACCCACTGTCTGCTCGACTCGCCACTGGGCAGCAATAACGGTTTCGATTGCCGCACCTGCCTCAATTAGCATCTGCATAACTTCCTTTTGTCCCGCCAACGGCTTTGTTATTTTCATCTCGAATCCTGGTTGGTGTTGGGCAAGTATTGCCTGCCACTGCCGCTCAAAGTCTTTCTGGTGTGGAGTCATTGCGTTATCACAGTGCAGGTAACAGCCAGAAGGCTTCAGCACTCGGCGGATTTCAGATAGCGCCAGTAGCCTGTTAGGAATCAACTGAAGCACATGCACCGTTAGCACCACATCAAAAGAGTCATTTTCAAAAGGGAGTGACGTGGCATCTGCTTGAAGCAGCGTGAGATGGTTGGGCATGTAGCCTTTACGAGGCGGAGGATACATTCCGTTACTTGCGCGGACACCGACTGTGGCAATGGTCTAGTGGCATCATAAATACTAGCTATCCGGTCATAATAAAGGCCCAAAACTTTACTCCTCGGTCAAAAGTTCCATACTCAGTTTAATAAGTATTTGTACTTATAGGAACTCCACAGTCTGTCGGAGAGAAGTGGGTGCATGTGGACAGGTGTTAAACTTAGCTCATGACTAGAAAATTCTAGGCAAGGTAAACTGTTGGAACTGGCTGGTGACACTCAGCCTCTCCCCCGTTAAAAACAGTGCGTTATGCCTACGTTCTTTTTATTAGAAGTCGGTACAGAAGAACTACCTGCAAGCTTTGTTGATAACGCCATAGAGCAGTGGCGATCGCACATTCCCTCAAGCCTCAAAGAACACTCGCTCACAACAGAGGCGATTGAGTTTTACGGCACCCCCCGACGCTTAGCAGTGCTGATTAAGGGTCTGCCAACCCAGCAACCAGATCGAGAAGAAGAAATTAAAGGTCCACCCGCGCAGGCGGCTTTCAAAGATGGCAACCCCACCAAGGCAGCGGAGGGGTTTGCTAGAAAGCAGGGTGTAGCACTAGACGCCTTGGAAATTCGCCCTACTGACAAAGGGGAATTTGTCTTTGTCCGACAATCTATTCCTGGACGTCCAACGGCTGAAATTCTGACGGAACTAGCGCCGCAGTGGATTTTGAAATTAGAAGGTAAGCGGTTGATGCGTTGGGGAGATGGCGACTTCAAGTTTGCCCGACCGATTCCTTGGTTGGTGGCGTTGTTGGATGAAGCAGTGCTGCCAATTCAGCTGGTTAATGGTTCGGAGACGATTAAGAGCGATCGCATCTCTCAAGGGCATCGGGTTTTGCATCCAGAACCAGTCACAATTACCCAGGCAGCTGATTATGTCACAAGATTACGCTCTGCCTTTGTAGAGGTTGACTCAGATGAGCGTAAAACCAAAATCAAAGAGCAAGTTCAGTCAGCTGCTCAAAATTTGGATGGTCATGTAGCTATATATCCAGAGTTGTTGGCGGAAGTCACTAACCTCGTAGAATGGCCTTCAGCTGTTGTAGGCAACTTTGACCGGGAATTCTTGAGCTTGCCGCCAGAGGTGATTACCACTGTTATGGTGACTCACCAGCGCTATTTTCCGGTTTTTCAAGCTGACAATACCCTGCTACCCAACTTCATAACAATTTCCAACGGCGATCCAGCCAAATCAGATGTGATTGCTGCTGGAAATGAAAGAGTAATCCGCGCTCGCTTAGCGGATGGTCAGTTTTTCTACAAAGCTGACTTGGCAAAGCCTTTGGAAAGCTATTTGCCCCAGTTAGAAAAAGTAACTTTCCAAGAAAATTTGGGTTCGGTGCGGAACAAGGTGGAGCGACTGGGCAAAATAGCTGGGCAAATTATTGAACAGTTGCAATTAAGAGAGGACGTGCGCACCAATATCCAGCGAGCGGCTTTGCTGTGTAAAGCCGATCTCGTTACCCAAATGGTTTATGAATTTCCGGAATTGCAAGGGGTGATGGGGCAGAAGTACGCCTTGGCAAGTGGGGAATCAGAGGCAGTGGCGACGGCAATTGAGGAGCATTATTTGCCGCGCGGGGCGGATGATCGCTTACCCCAAACTCTGGTTGGTCAAGTTGTGGGTTTAGCTGACAGGCTCGACACATTGGTGAGTATCTTCGGGTTAGGGATGTTGCCAACGGGTTCTTCTGACCCCTTTGCCCTCCGCCGTGCTGCCAATGCCGTTATTAATATCACTTGGAGCTCTGATTTGCCGCTCAATTTGTACCAGCTGCTGGAGCAAATTACAGCAGATTTTGTTACTGCCCATCCCAAAACCCAGAGCGAGGAGCTATCACAACAGTTAAGAGACTTCTGCCTGCAACGAATCCGCACCCAGCTCCAAGAAGAACGGCTGATTGACTATGATTTAGTGAATGCGGTTTTGGGGGAAAATGATCCAGAATATGGGTTTCGGGCGTTAAGAGATCTATTGGATGTGCGCGATCGCGCCGTATTCCTGCAAAAAATCCGCAATAACGGCACGTTGACCAAAATTTACGAAACCGTCAACCGCTCTACTCGGCTAGCAGCCCAAGGCGATTTGGATACAACCCAACTGAACCCAGTTAACTCTGTGCATCCAGAACTATTCCAAAAACCCTCAGAGCAAACTTTCTATGATGCCTTAGTGCAGGTTGTGCCACAAACGCAAGCAGCGCAGAAGCAGCGCAATTACCAACAACTGGTGGAAGCACTGAGCCAGATTGCTCCCACCCTTAGCAACTTCTTCGATGGACCTGAAAGTGTTTTGGTGATGGACTCTGACCCAGAAGTTCGGCGTAACCGATTGAATTTGCTGGGATTATTGCGTAACCATGCTCGTATATTGGCAGATTTTGGGGCAATTGTCAAAAGCTAGAATTAGCTGGCAAATCCGCTTAGGCAGTAACATGAGGATTGCTTACTAGGGAATTAGGGACGCTATCAATCAAAATATGCCCAAGGCTCATGTCATTGGACTGGGAAAGTCAGGTGTTGCGGCAGCACGATTGCTAAAACTGGAAGGTTGGCAGGTGGGGGTGAGCGATCGCAACACCTACGAAACATTAAGGCAACAGCAACAGGAGTTGGAGCGCGAGGGAATCACAGTTGAGTTGGGACATTCCCTTGATCTGGACGGCTCGGATTTATCCCAGCTGGTTGTTGTCAGTCCTGGTGTTCCTTGGGATTCACCGGTATTAGTCCGCGCTAGACACCTGGGCATTGAGACGATTGGAGAAATAGAATTGGCTTGGCGGCATCTCCAGACTTCTCCCTGGCTGGCAATCACCGGCACAAACGGCAAAACTACCACTACTGCCCTTATAGCCGCAATTTTTAAAACAGCTGGATTACATGCCCCCGCCTGCGGCAATATCGGCTACGCAGCCTGCGATTTAGCTTTAGAAGCTTTGGGTAAATCGCCACTCGTCACTCCCCACTCCCCCGACTGGGTGATTGCCGAAATTAGCAGCTATCAAATTGAGTCCTCCTCATCTGTTGCCCCACGTATTGGAGTGTGGACAACCTTTACACCGGATCACCTCAGCCGTCATGGTACTTTAGAGCACTACTTCGACATCAAAGCGCATTTGCTGCGTCAGTCCCAGCAGCAAGTTTTAAATGGTGATGACGCTTACTTAAGCCAGGTGGATGTTAATCAATGGAAGTTAGATGCCTGTTGGACAAGTGTTAAAGGTAAAGCTCATCTGATTGGCAACCCAGCTTTGGGAACTTACATTGAGGATAGCTGGGTGGTGGCTCAGGGTGAGCCGATTGTGGCGGTGTCGGCTTTGCGAATGCCGGGAGAACACAATCAGCAAAATCTACTGATGGCAGTAGCAGCGGCTCGGTTAGCTGGGATTGAGAAAGATGCGATCGCCCAAGCCATTGCCAACTTTCCCGGTGTTCCCCATCGCCTCGAACACATCTGCACGCTTGCAGGCATTGATTTCATCAACGACAGCAAAGCCACAAACTACGACGCTGCCCAAGTCGGGTTAGCCTCCGTCAATAGCCCAGTGCTCCTCATTGCCGGTGGTGAAGCTAAAGCCGGGGATGACAGCAGCTGGATTCAAACGATTCAAGCCAAAGCAGCAGGTGTATTACTTATTGGTGATGCAGCAGTTGCCTTTGCCCAACGCCTAGAGCAAGTTGGGTATTCCAGTTATGAGATTGTAGAAACAATGGAGCGGGCTGTGCTCAGAGCAACTGAATTAGCCAAACAGTATCAGACTCGTGTTGTCTTGCTATCTCCTGCCTGTGCCAGTTTCGATCAGTACCAGAACTTTGAGCAACGGGGCGACCATTTCCGGCAACTCTGCCAGGAGCTGATATCTTGATCAATGTGTGAGCTCAAAGTCTTATAACTGCTTCTATATAAGGATTTTAGTTATAGCGGTTTTCATTTGAGTCCAATACATGCCCCGTACCTGAACGTGGTACTATATCTAAAGGGGGTCGTGTTGTGGTGTTCAAATCCCTATTAGGGATTGAAATAATGCGCATCGCTCCCTCGCCACACAACCGTTTGATGGAACTGCCCTAGCCTTGAGGTTGGAGTTTTCTTTTGGACTGCTACGCTCTTCAACTTCCGATGATTTCCAGACTGCTGTGCTGGACAAGACTATGAGTAATGTGCGCATACTATGCGCATACTAGTTGAGACAGACCCAGCAGATTGTCTTACACTCTTCTTGCCGTACATCTAGCAGTACACCTAGCAATGCCCCGACTACAACGCAAATCAAAATTCAAGATTCTGGTTCGGGCGCATTACAGCTAGATTCAGGCAACCAGGGAATGTCGATGTTGGCGGTAGGTGCAGTAGCTACGAGGGTTACCTCGCCATTATCACTCTTCACCCATCCATTAGCTTCCACAATAGTAGTGGGCGCAGTTTCAATTGTGGAATTGGTGGCAGGCTTAGTGCTAGAACGATTCTCTCGAGATGCGGAAAGCTCCACCCAATCTACTTGCACAGCGTTACTACTGAGAACTTGCCTGGGGTTAGGTGGCAAGCCACCGCGTCCAGTGATGATAAATTTGCTCTCCCCTCGCCTTACGGCATCTGTACAGCCAGTGGCAAAGGAGTTGGAAACATCCACTAATTCCGCTGGTAATTCGCCTAACCCCTGAGTGGGGTCAACATCCGGGTTGTTGATTTCCACACTGCCACTTAACTCAGGTCTTCCCCCAGTGGCGGTGATGTTACTGTCTTCTGTGCTAAAGATGCCTTGAGCATTGATGCTTACCCGACCCCCAAAACTTTGTTCGGCATTGGCGGTAATGTCGCTATTTTCCAGAGCGACTAGGGTATCGGTGTCAATAGTGATATTGCCACCATTGCCTGTACCGCGTGCGCTAGCAGTGATGGCACTGTTGTCGCCAAGCTGCAAGTTTTGTACCTCCAAAGAAATATTGCCACCAACACCTGATGCAGTTGCTGCTGTGATCCCACCTTGATTGTCTAGAAAGAGCGAGCTGGCATTAACCCGCAGTGTCCCGGCATTGCCTGGCCCTTCATTCCTCATAGCGACTAAAGCACCATCTGTAACACTCAATTTATCAGTGTTAATTGTTACATCTCCAGAGTCGCCACTCGGCACTGGAGGTATTCGATAAGCAGCTATTAAGGTCTCAGGCGCAATAGGAGCAGATGAACTTACAGAACTGGGATTGGGATTCCTCAGAGCTCTACCACTTACCTCTACGCTCTCTTTGGCATTGATAGTAACATTGCCCCCGTTACCAGTCGCCAAGGTGGAAGAATTGACATTTGCTCCATCTCGGATCGCCAACCTTGATGTGTTGACTGTCACATTTCCAGCATTTCCAGCATTTAAAGTGGTAGCATTCAAACTACTTGGAACGAAAAGGCTTGTCTGTCCGATCAGTTCTATAGAGTCAAGAGCATCCACCGTTACATCCCCTCCAGTGCCGGTTCCGAAAGTTGGAGATGCTATTTGTCCTCCATTCAGACCAGTTAACCGTCCGGTTGACACTGTGATATCTCCCGCATCTCCCAAACTGAAAGCTACAGTACCGATGCTGCTGAATAGACTAGGATTAATGGGTGAAAACCCAATTACTTGCACAGAATCAGCGGCATTCACAGTCACATTGCCCGACTTACCAGCACTTCTGGAGAAAGCCGTTATTAGCGCCCCACCCTGAACAACTAACTGTTGAGTTGAAATCGCAATATCTGCTCCACTTCCACCTCCCACAGTTTCACTCTCCAAGCCGCCAAAAAGCCTAGCATCTGGGTCGGTTCCGCTCACTGACAAAGACTCTACAGCATTCACGCTGATGCTCCCCCCAGATTGAACACCTTGGTTTTGAATCAAAATTATTGAGCCATCAGCGAGCGATATACGCTTGCCCACAACCTGAATAGAACCGCCGCCACTGGCATCTACTAACGCCTGTTGCGATAGCCGCATATCTCCAAAGCCTTGTACGCCTTCATAGCTAAGAGTAAAGGCTTGGGGAATGGGACTGAGGCTAACTTGCCCATCGCCACCGACACTACCTAACTCAATGTGTCCTTGCTCTGCCGTCAGCACACCACCCTCTATGTCTACATCACCTCCTACTAATGCTAGGGTCTTCCCTTGCGGCACCCGCAGGCCAGTTGAGCTACTACCCCTGTTAATTGGTGAGAATAGTGGATTCTGAACAGATAAATCGTATCCCGTGCCTTGCACTTGTATGCTTCCCGGATTCTGTCCAAATTGCAATCCCATCGGTACACTAATTGTCAGCAGCGGTGTTGTTGTGGTCGCACTCGCACTGAAAGAAGTGCCATCAGCAAAGTTCAGGCTACTAGCCGTACTCCCCAGAAAAGACCCGCCGATATTAAGCGTTGCATTGGGGCCAAAAATAATTCCCTTCGGATTGAGCAGAAACAGATTAGCTGTGCCGTTAGCTCTGATCAACCCATCGATGTTCGAAATAGACCCACCTGTTACCCTAGTGAGGATGTTCTGAATAGAAAGAGCGTTGTTGAAGCTCGCCTCGCCCCCAGTGGGGACAGAAAACTCTTCAAAGCTGTGGAAGAGGTTGCCTCCTGCTGTGGTTCCACCCTCAATGATGCTGGTATTGCCCTCGGGGGTGACGATGGAATTATTGGGTAAAGTGCCATCGGGTGTGATTTGGGCGCTTTGCGCGATCGCTCAAAGTTGCTAACGCACCACTCATCGCTATAAAACTCGCTAACCCTAAATGCCAGTACCAACCGTTCCAGATAGTAGCCATCTCAGAATTTACCTCGACACAATCGCAGTGGGCGTGAGTGAAAGTCAACTGCTAATTGTAGCGGTTTGTTAAATAAGTTATTGGTAGTGCCGTAAAACTTTCGCTATTTGTGAGCGATCGCCCCAGTGAAGTAGCCGTTTCCATTGGTATTTGCCGCTCTTTCCCAACGGAAAATCGTCGTGTGATTGACTTCCATGCCCCGCTCATTTACTATTTCAGCTACTTGCCGATAGCTGAGTGGATATGCGCAATACCAACGCACACAGCAAAGGATGAGGCTGGCTTCATAGTGACGCCACTTGTAGCAAGATCCCGCCGGGTACGGGTTGGACTTGACTACTAACCACTAAGCTTAGGATTCGTAGGGATTTTCCGGTTCTGGAATTTGCTTGAGGGAACTCGCCTGGATAGTGAGTTGGCGTTTGCCCCCCAGATTTTCTGTGATCATCCTACCTTCCACTTCTATCCAGGTATCAGGCGGGTAAAATTGGCGGTTTTGGGGAGGCAAAAAGCGGTCAGAGGATTCTGCCGCTTTATTGCCGTTAAGTTTAACCGGCAATCCCACAGGATAGGCATCCGCCGCGCAGCAGGTAATTACAAACCGGGACAGCAACAGGTATTCTTGCGGAAGTTCAGGTAAGTGGATGACAAATCCCTGTACCTTGACTTTTTGACCGGTGTATGCATCAGGTTCGGGGTAGACATTGAGCGTCCGCACCCAATCCACCAATGTTCGCTCCTCTGGTTGAACGGAACTGCGAAACGCTTGGGGTTGAGCTCGCGTTGCCCCAAGCGTTTCCGTCACGCCGCGTTGAATTGCGGTTTGACTGGCAAAGACGCGGGGTGTGACTAACAAACCAACAATTGCGGATGTCAAGAGCAACGTACTACTAAATCCAGGGGGAAATAGGGTGATATGCTGCGGGCTAGAGCGAGTGGCATGGCGACGCAGCAGGAGAACACATCCCTTCAAGCCACCTACAACCAGCAAGCCCAAGCCCCCTGCAATCACTAACCAAAAGTAATCAGGGTGAATTAGCAGGTTTAGCTTGCCGGTGAGCCAGTATTTCAACATCAAAATGCCCCAGGCGGCGATCGCCAACACATCCAGCCAAGGCAGTAACCAATTTTTGATTTTTGATTTTTGATTTTTGATTGAAAATAAGTAGATTACAGCCCTAGGCTTGAAGATTGACAACATCAAACCAATGCCCTTCAGGTCAATCATTGGTCCAAACACTAGAAACGCCAGCAAGGAGCCACTGGTAAAGGCCGAGGCAAAAGACAGGGCAAAGAATGAGTCCACGGTCGAACAAATCGAAACCAGCCCCGCCAATAGCATCATGCCAACAATTGAGGTTATCGGTCCAGCGCCCAGACTGAGAATAACCTCGCGGGGAACTGCTACTTGAATTACGGCAGCGATCGCACTTCCTAAGACTAATACAGCCCCCAATTCCCGCAGTTCCTGCACCGTATTGTCCAGCAATAGACGCAGGCGGTTTGGCAGAGCTTTAGTACGGGGAGTGGCAGCCAATCTTGCTTGGAGTACAGTAGCATCCATCCGCACCGGCTGACCGGGCTGAGCAAGCCAATACGTCCCTGCTCGCAACAATTCCGGTGTTTGCGCTTGCCGTTGAACTGACAATTGTTTAGTTTCGGGCTGACTCAGTCTGGTTTTCAAAGCCGCTGCAATTGGGGGTTGCAACAGAGGTCGCAAGTCAGCTTGAGCGCTGAATACCCAACCAATAACGGTGGCGATCGCCAACGAAAACACTACCCGCAGTACTACAATTTCTGGCTGGTCACGAAACGCTGTCCAAGTTGCCCAAATCACGATCGGATTAATAGTCGGCGCGGCAAGTAAAAACCCAATCGCCACCGGTGCCGGTACCCCCTGCATCAGTAGTCGCCGCGCCACTGGCACATTGCCGCACTCACATACGGGGAACAATAAGCCCACCATACTGCCGACTAAAGCACCCAGCAGCGGGTTTTTGGGCAGCCTGGCAATCAGTTGGCGCTCATCGACAAACAGCAGTAGCAAACCGGAGAACAAAACCCCCAGCAGCAAGAAGGGCATTGCCTCGACTAGCAGACTCAGGAAGAGGGTGAAAGCATTGTTCAGCTGTTGATTCATGCGTTTCGCGGTGAAGAGCGGTGTTGACCTGCAAGCATCTGCCAAGCCACTTTATGGGGAATGGCTGTGAGTAATGATGAATACTACCAGTAAATTGATGCGCTGATAGATAAACTGCAATACCCTGCAACCGCTGACCTTGATTCAGCTAGATAACCCCCCCCGCGCAACTTAATCAATATCCAGCAAACCAACTGGTGGCGTAATCTCTACACGACCATTTTGGAGGTCTACCACCGGCACGATCGCTTTAACGAACGGAATCAAAACCTTAACTGGCTTGGGTGATTTTGGTTGGGATTTGCGTTTCTTACCGGCTTTAGCGACTGCTTCAGGACTGGGTTTATCTGGCTGCTCCGCTGGGGCAACCGCTGCCTGTGAGTTGATCTTCACTTCCAGTAAATCATTACCAGCTGGGATGACATCCACCACGACACCCAAGGTT